>Ga0302177_10003721_pt1 | contig 10644 bp, 14 predicted proteins | sample I_Palsa_E1_2_FD_198780 | JGI IMG/M metagenome (GOLD analysis project Ga0302177, IMG submission 198780) | Peat permafrost microbial communities from Stordalen Mire near Abisko, Sweden - I_Palsa_E1_2 | ecosystem: Environmental > Terrestrial > Soil > Palsa > Peat permafrost | place: Sweden... | reverse complement strand
TGATGCCCGCAACATAGGTCTTGGTTTGCGTGCCCTGCGTGCCGATGCGGATCACGTTGTCATCCTCACTGGTACCTGTGTTCCCAATCTCAATGATTGCTCCCCGTTTCGACGCTGGACGCAGCCTTATAGCCCATCGCAATATTATTCGAGCCGGTCGAGTCCAAATACAACGAGGCTTCTTCCGGCCTTAGCTCTCTTCGCCGGAATTGCGGTAGTGGCCAATCAGCGATTCTTTGTGGCCGACGCGATAGACGGCGCGCGCGTCTCGCAGAGCCGACTGCTCGAGATCACGCTGCGCTACAACCAGAATACGCTCGAGCAGACCGTGCTCGCTGCGATTGCCTGGGCAGGATTAGCGCTAGCGCTGCCGCATGAGATGTTGACGCTGATCCCGGCCTTGGGCATCGCTTTCATCGTTGGCCGCGTGCTGTTCTGGATTGGCTACCTCATTGCGCCCGTAGCCCGCGCTTTCGGTCTGGGCCTAAGCGCATACCCCACGTTTGCCGCACTCATCTGGCTTGCTTGGCGAATGTTCCATTGATTACGGAGCGGCGCGGCGAGAATAGAACAACCAGAAGTATGATTTCAGCGGTGACTACGGCCCACTCACGCACGTGAACACGACGTTTTCTGAGACGGGCGTGATCGCCGGTTGTCCCTGACTGTTATCGCTTTGCAATTGCGCGACCTCGCCTCTCTTGTGACAGAAGTCATTGGCATCGTCCATCGCCCTTTGGATTTGACCGGCTCGAGTAGACCAGCCGGTGTAGCTGGTGGTGGAGATCATGTAGCGATTGTCACCAACACGAATTGGATCCGAAGTGCTGCACCCCACCAGCAGAAAGGATATGAGAATTGCGTATCGCATGCCTAACCCCAATTTCCCGGTCGGATTGTACCAAAATGCCGGGGAGCGGCGTCGCTTGGACTAGATCGACCATGAGTTTCACGAGTCTGCTTAATGAAAGCTCGGCGACGATCCCCAACGTGATTTGCTCATGTGTCGCCACGCGCAATCGATTGAGGGCGTACCGACCTGACATCGGGACCCGGCGACACCGACTCTGCGCAATGGCAGCGCGACTTATCCCGTTACTTTGCCTTCCTATCCGGTTGATCATTAAACTCTGCAGCACCTAACTCGAAATAAAACCAGTAAGAATCCTCATCACCAGGAACTCTGTGGCCTGTGATTTTTGATCTCGTAAGGACGGTGGCCAAACTGATTAGCGAGGCGTTCCCCTGTTTGTCCGGTTTGACTTTGTCATCCCATCGATAGAATTCAATCTCGGTGCCCGCTGCCTTCTTTTTCTGCTCCAAAAGAAACAGAGTATGGAGCGTGTGGATTGTGGCGCTGTTGTCGACCAAGGCTACGAATCGTTTGAATGATGTAATTTTTACCAGCTCGTTCCTGCCATCCTGCTCCGATGTAACATCGTGAGCCTGACTCGTAACGTCGGACCCGGCCACGATGAAAGTTGTGTCAAAGTCTAGCCACTTGTCGCTATCGTGGCCTTGATCGTTAAGCTCGGCGATATACACTCGAAAGAAATAAAATGCTGCCATGTAAATTGCCTAACCCTGCTAACAGCGAGCGTCGCAAACAGCTCGCACCCCCGGCGCTTGAAAATCACCAAGCTGTCGGGACCTGGTTCTGATCGTCCCTGACTTCTGTCCCATAAAGAGAAGCGCAATCGAGCGGTCAAACCCGACACGACCCTGCTTCGAACACGCGAATCGCTCGGATCTGAGTCCTTGAACCCGGGGCAACGGGCGTGGATTCCGGTTCCCGGCGGCAGATCGGGGCACCGCCGATAGGCCGCCATTAGATTCCATGGGAATCCAGCAGGGTGGCGAGGCGACTCGAAACGCCGCGCTTGGTCGAAATGAGCGGCTGCGTTGTGCGCGCCCTCGTTCAGCTGCGCGAGATGAATTGTTAGGCTGCTGCCCGTCGCACTGAAAGCCCGCTTGTCAGGAGATTGGCTTCAGAACCATCCGGCCGTACGCGATGAACGCCATGAGGAGGCCCAGCACGCCGCTCAAAATCATGGGCGTGATCTCGCGGTACTTGACGTGCACCCCGACGAACACGAGGCTCTCGATCGCCAGGACCGTGGCAGCCAGGATCGTCAGCCGCGGCTGCCAATGGAACGCGGCGGGGACGATGAGCCCGAGCGTGCACACGAGTTCCAGGACGCCCAGGGTCGCCCAGGCTTCCCGCGGCAGCGCGCCGAAGGACGGTACGTCGCGGCTTATCTTGTCGAACATGAAGACCTTCATGACGCCCGACGATCCGTACAGGATCGCGGTGAGGACCTGCAGGACCCACAACAGTATGTTCATCGTGTACCCCTCGGCTTTCGCTTGGACCTGACAGGGAGGGTCCGCAGCCCCTCGAGCTTCGTCACGTGTTATTCCTCATCGGGTCTGGCCGCCTGACTAGGTTTATCCGTCGATCAGCTGACGGATAACGTAGCAGGTGACGGACAACCTCGCCAGTTACCACGCAGTTGGGATGGCGGCCGGGCAGCCCACACGTTTTCCGGAGAAGCACCGCGAAGTCCGCTGCGTTCGGGTCAAGCGATGCCGGCGACGGCGGGCAATTCGTCCTCCATGAATTCCCTCAGTTGAGAGCTTCCTCCATCAGTAGCGGCCCGGATCCTCGATCCGACACAGCATCGCCGGGATTCCGCAGTTGGCACACCTTTAGCGACAAGCATCCACAGCCTATGCAGCTATCAAGCTGACCGCGAAGTCTCTGCAACAATGCGATGCGTCGGTCCAGCTCCTTTCGCCACTCTGCCGATAGCCGCTTCCAGTCCTTGGCCGTGGGCGTGCGGCCTCCAGGCAAGGAATCAATCGCTTGTTTAATCATCGACAAAGGCAGGCCCAGGCGCTGCGCAACTTTGATAATCGCAACGCGCCGGAGCACATCTCGGCTGTAACGGCGCTGATTGCCGGCACTGCGCCAACCCTTCACTAGACCCTTCGCTTCATAGAAGTGGACTGTTGATACCGCGACACCGCTCCGCGCGGCCACCTGGCCGGCCGTCAGCGGCCGATGCAAATTCTCCGATGCAATTCTCGCCACGAGCGGATCCCCTTGACCTCAAGTCCAGTTGAGGTTGTACGCTGCGGCTCATAGGCAATCAAGGCACTGCGGTGAACGACCATGCCCAGCACGATAGCGCTGTTTTCCAGCTCCCGCCGTCTCGGTAATACGGGTCGCCTCATTGACCGCATTGCGTTGGAACTGGATATCGAGGTGGTCGATCTCGGCAGCCTGCGAATGTCATCGTATGACTATGGCCACAGAAACAGGGGCGATGACTTCGAGCCTCTGATGAAGCTTGTGTTGGCGCACGATCAAATCGTCTTTGCTACGCCAATCTATTGGTACGCAGTCAGTCCGGCAATGAAGGTATTTCTCGATCGGATTTCTGATTTCCTTGAACTACCGGACCTTCTATCCGAGGGTCGCAGGTTGAGGGGAAAGAAGGCGTATGTCGTCTGCACGTCGATAAGCGACGAACCTTCCATGGCATTCATCGATGCGTTCCGCGAGACTTTCGATTATCTCGGTATGCACTTTGGCGGGGTGGCGCACGCCAACTGTGAAAATGGATATCTGCCAGCCGAGCACGATTCGGAGGCATTGAGGTTTACTGCCCTCGTAAGGGAGAGTTCCGGTTCCCGAGCGCTGAAGTTTCCGGGCTGAGCGGACGGCTAAAGCCCTGCGTTGAAATGCGAGTTCATTGAGCCGAATGCGGTCCAGGCGTAAGGTTCCAGGCGCAAGGTTCGGCGAGGCTAACGTTGCGTCGGAGATTTCGTGTATGAGCACCGGTGAACTTACAGGAGGCTGCCTCTGTGGCGCTGTGCGATATAAGACCGGAAGCCCAAATTCCCCGCCAACCTTGTGCCACTGCGCATCCTGCCGCCGTGCTACAGGCGCGCATGCGGTGGGTTTTTACACGGTAGCTCGCACTACTGCCGAGTTCACCGCCGGAAAACCGACCGAATATCGTTCATCTCCCGAGGTGCTGCGTGGTTTTTGCGGCCGTTGTGGAACATCGTTGACGTACCGGCATGCCCGGTGGCCTCTGGATGTTTCGTTTACGATTTCGAGTCTTGACGACCCAGCGCTCGCGGCACCGATTGATCACACCGGTATGGCGGACGCCGTGACGTGGGACGTGCCCGGGGACGGGTTGCCGCAGAGTCGCGGGGTCCGGCCGGAGTAGCCGGGCGGTGCTCACTGTTTCAATCTCGTCAAGTTGGCGATGAACGACCGTACCCAGGTCGTGCCGCCGTCACGACAGTGTTCCGACCTTGCTGTTCACGAACGACTGGCTCCCCTGGTGCGCCTGCGGGTTGTACAGAAACAGGGATAGCCCCTCCCAGTGTCGCTTCGGGCCGTCCGCTTCGAAGCCCCGAGCGCTCGATTTGACGAAATCCAGCCAAGCGGGGATTGTGACCGGCGTCGACCAAACCCGTGTCCATCGAGGTTACATTTGCCCCTTATGCGCCGTCTTTTCGTGGGCATCATCTGTCTGACAACCGCTGCAGGAATGGTGCAGGCGGATGAGATTTACAAGTCAATCGACGCTGACGGCAATGTGGTGTACTCGGATCATCTCGACCCCTCGATGTCGCACTCCAGCCTGGTGCAGCTCGAAGATCCGCGCTCCTCGCCCAGCCAGCTGCATTTCTGCTGGACCAACTGCTTCACCCTGATTCTCGACAATGGCGTGTATCGTCGTGCCGACGGCGCCGACGAGAGTTGGACCGTCGAAACCTTCTCCGCCAATGCCATCGTCTTGCATCGGCACGACGCTCCCGCCGATTGGAACGGATATAGCCGAGATGTGGTGTATGCGGGACAGGTGTCCAACGACCGGCTGATCGGCGTCACGGTCAATGGAAAACCCGTCAGCGGGATCGACGCCTCCTGGGGCACTGCGCTCAATACTCTGCCGGGCAGCAATGCCGAGCGCGACGCAAAGCCCAGCGCGAATCTCGAGCCGTCGTCCGGCGGTACCGCGAGCAGCGCTGCGGCACCGCCGCCTTTGCCTGAGGAGGATCAACCCACACTCCCTCAGGACGGCTCCCTTTGGACACCGGGGTATTGGTACTCAAGGGATCAGGGGTACTTCTGGATCCCCGGCGCCTGGGTGCGGCCTCCCCAGGTGGGCGTTCTATGGACTCCGCCGTATTGGGGTTTCAGCGGAACGGTCTTCGTCTTTCATCCCGGACACTGGGGTTCGACCGTCGGCTTCTATGGTGGGGTCAATTACGGATATGGCTATTTTGGAAACGGCTATTCCGGGGGTCATTGGGTTGGCAATTCGTTCGCCTACAACAGCGCTGTAAACCACGTGGATCCCGCTGTCGCCCATCATACATACGCAGAATCCGTACCCAACCAGGGTTCGCGGGGTGTCCAGAGTTACGCTGGTGGGCCGCGCAGCGGCGACTCCGGCCACTCGGTGTCACAACATCCCTTGCCGGCGCGAACTGCCGCCAAATCGCCGCCGGGGACTGCCGTCGAGCGAAGCAGCGAAACCGCGCCAACGCCCATGAACGTCGACAGGCCGGCGACTACGCCCAAGACGCCGGCTCCCAGCGCCCCCCCGAAAAACAATCACAACACCCCGAGCCGAGCGGCGCCGGTCAAACAATAATCGGCTTGCCGCTGTCACTCCATCCGCTCGACCCACTCTGCGCGCCACGCGCTGGCCTCGAACGGATCCCCAAAGTACTGCGTTTCCCTCGCGACCTTGACACCGCTAAATTCCATGATGCTCACGGTGTAGGAAGGCTTCCCGTCGTACGTCAGAATGTACTCGCTGATCCAAAGGTCACCGCTGCCAATGACTCGCCGCACGGCGAAGCGCTTTTTGCTCGGCTGATTGCTGCGCGTGATCTGTATGTTGCGCCGGCCGCGGATTCGCTCGCCTGACTGGGGATATTCCAGCACCGCATCCTCGAGATAGATGTCGTGCTCAGTTTCAAAGTCGTTGGCATCGGATGCGGTCCAATGCCGATCCAGTGCCGCACGTATCTCTTGATCTCTCATATGACCCTCCGGCGTCACCAGCTGTTCATCACTCAATGCGGCTCTTGAGACGGCCCGCGGATTGGCCGCGGCAGACCGCAGCTAGCTTGTTTCCATCCGGATCGCGCACGTAGGCCGCATAGAAGTCCGCGGCGTAGTGCAATCGGAGACCAGGGGCTCCGTCAGAACTACCGCCATTGGCGAGAGCCGCTGCGTAAAACTCGTCCACTGCTTTCCATGAGCCCGCACTGAACGCAACCATGCTGCCGTTTCCAGCCGTGGCCGGGTGCTGATCGAAAGGCTTGCCGATCCAGAATCCAAGCTCGCGAGCGCCGCCGTCCTCGTAAATTCCCCACCCGGCCGCGACGCGGTCCCACTCCGCGTCATTCGTCACGCAGCGCGGCATGCCGAGCGGCGCCAACGTCGCGTCATAGAATCGAGCGGCGCGTTCAAGGTCGTTGGTTCCGAAATAAACGTAGCTGAGCATTACGCACTCCGTTTCTGCAAGGCAGCCGCTGGCGGCTTACGCTGCTGAGAGGGAAATCATCGACACGAAAAAACAACAGCAGCCCGTTTCCAGGCGGCGCCTCGTCCGGGCTCATCAAGGACGGATGCTCGTGCGAGCCGCACTGGTGCAGACACAGCAACACGGTTCCATCCGAGTCGCGGATCTGACCCCAGTACTCATGCCCGGGTGCGGTTTCGGCCTGCCCAAATAGCGACTGATACCATTTGAAGCTGGCCGGAACGTCTCTGACGCCGATGATCGTCCATATGCGTTTCATGCTGGTTCAGTGAAGACTCCCGAGCCAGTTGATGACCAGCGACTCGAGAGCGATTCGGTGATCGGACCAGCTGTGGTCAGTCACGACATAGTTCTCCGCGATCGCCGTCCCTCCGGCGGCCTTGACGTCTTTGATGAGTTCCAGGGAATCGGCCTTGACGAAGTCGTTGCTGTAAAGAACCAGGAGATTGCGATGAATGAGCTCCGGTGCCAGCGTCTTGAATGACCAATCCTTTGCATGCGCCACGAGTTCATCCGCCATGGACTCGCCTGTCACGCCGGCAAGGGATTCCCGGTTATCGTTCATCAGCGCAGCTACCGCGGCGCGATTTTGCTGTGCCCGCAAACCAATGGCACCAAAATCACCAGCAGAGATGATGACGGCGCCAAGCAGGTTGGGCTCATGCGCGAGCGTCTCGGCCGTGACCCAACCACCCATGCTATGACCGCCGATGACGATCCGATTCACATCGATCGAAAGACGTTTGGCGTTGTCGGGAGACCGAACAAATGCGAGCGTCGCTTCTGCATCCTCCAGGTTCTGCGCGAACCGGAAGTTGCCCGGGCTGCCCCAAGAACCTCGATAATTCACGGTAACGGCGGTCCAACCCGCGCGACGTACCGCCTGAGCGAGATCCAGATTCTTTTCGTTGCCGGGAAGACCATGAAAGAAGACAAACGCCGGGTGCGGATCTTGCCCGGAGGCTACATAGACCACGCCGTTGATCTCTACGCCGCCGCTCGGGACGTGGATCACTTCCATGCGCGCGGGAAATTTCGAGTCCGGAGGCGGGTCGGCGATTACCGCAGTAGGAACGGGTTGCAAGGCCAGCGCCGCGGCGGAATGCAAGGCAGCAACCAATAGAAGCGTGGGCACGCGCAAGGCTTTCTCCTGATTCATCGACGGCGCCTCTGCGCAATTATTTTAGCTGATTGCAGGCAGGCAATGCGCATCGATCATCGCGTGTACCTTCGCGCCGAGAGTGTCCAACGCGAAGGGTTTAGTCAGCATATCCATGCCAGCGTCAAGAAATTCGCCTCGGACGAGAGCGTTTTCTGAATAGCCCGAGACGAAGAGCACCTTCAAGGTGGGGCGAGAAGCTCGCGCCATCTCCGCGAGTTTTCTGCCATTGACGTGCGGCAATATAACGTCGGAGATCAAAAGATCGATTGGATCCTTGGATTGCAGCAGAGGAATAGCAAAGCGCGCATCCGAGGCGGTGAGAACGCGATAGCCAAGGTCTTTCAGCGCATCGCTGATAATGGAGCGGACGGTGGCGTCGTCCTCCACCACGAGTATGGTTTCACCATGTCCGCGCGGAGTTGCAGCGGCCACGGGTTTGAGATCGACCGCAGTTTGCTGAGCCCTGGGAAGATAAAGCTTGACGGTCGTGCCTTGGCCCACCTCGCTGTAAATCCGCAGATGGCCGCGACTTTGTTTGGTGAATCCATAAATCACCGACAGGCCGAGGCCGGTCCCCTCGCCGACGGGTTTTGTCGTAAAGAAAGGGTCGACCGCCTTCTCCAGCACCTCCGGCGGCATGCCGATGCCGGTGTCCGAAACGCTGATCGTGACGTAATCGCCGGGCTGCACTTCTTCATGCAGCGAGGTGTAGGTCTGATCCAATTGAACATTCGCCGTTTCTATCGTCAGATGACCGCCGTCCGGCATGGCGTCCCGCGCGTTGATGGCCAAGTTCAACAGAGCACTTTCGAGCTGGTTGGCATCAGTCAAGGCAGTCCAGAGATCGCCGGAAAGCTTACAGACCAACTCGACGCGTTCCCCCATGGTTCTCCGCAACAGGTCTTCCATGCTGGTGATGATTCGATTGACATCGTTCGGCCTCGAGTCCAGCGATTGACGGCGGCCAAATGCCAACAACCGATGAGTGAGCGCCGCGGCGCGCAGCGCGGCAGTCGATGCTGCGTCCATCAACCGAGGGATATCTTCGGTGCTTTTTGTCGCCATGCGTCGCCGCACGAGATCGAGCGAGCCGATGATGCCGGTCAATAGGTTGTTGAAGTCGTGAGCGATGCCGCCGGTGAGCTGGCCGATGGCCTCCATTTTTTGTGCCTGCCGCAGGGCATCCTGTGCCTTCGAAAGCTCCATTTCCGCCTCGCGCTCGGCGGTGATATCCCTGCCGGTGCAATACACATAGCCGTCTTCCTGAATTCCGACCCAAGAAATATAGCGATGGCTCCCATCCTTGCAGCGATACCGGTTGACGAAACGGATTGCCGGCTGCCCCACGAGCGTCACCGGCCGCGTGCCTGCGCGCGTTCAATCACTCGCCTTTCCAAATCGGCGTTCAATTCTCGCAGCGCCCGCTCAGTGGCTCGCCGCTCAGTGATATCCAATCCCTCGACAAATATCGATGTGACTTTGCCCGATTCATCTCTTATGGGCTGGTAGACAATGTCCAGGTAGCGGGTCTCCGCAGCGCCGCCCGGTGTACGTTGAAGAACGATTTTTACATCCTTGCCGACAAATGGTTCCCCGGTGGCAAAGACGTTATCGAGGAGTTCGAGAAATCCCTGCCCCTCTACCTCGGGGACGGCTTCGCGGACCGTCAGTCCGACGACGTTGCGGTGACCGATGAGCTGCTGATAAGCCGGATTAGTCAGCGCGAAGAGGTGCTCCGGCCCGTGCAGGAGCGCCGAAAAACTCGGCGATCGGGCAAACATCTCTCGCAGGCGATGAAGCTCTTCGGCGCCGTTAAGACTGGCCTCGGATCTGCCGTTCGTAGTCACTTTTCCTGCCGCTGTGAAATCATGCCGATCGTCCCGAGCCACGTCTCCACCAACTCCGGCCATGCGGTCACCGGAAATTTACTGCGCCGCAGACCAATCCCGTGCCCACCCTCTGCATATAGATGCATCTCCACGGGAACCGCCGCTTTCTTCAGGGCAAAGTAGTAGCTTAGCGCCGTGCCCTCAAGGTCGATGGCAAGCCCCGGTAGCCGCCGCCCGGAAACACGACTATGCCAACAGCCGTATTCGTTCCCTCGGGCGGATAGACCGTCATCGTGGGCTGCGACACCCTTTCAACGTAAACCCAGGGCCTGCCGGCGACCGGCCGGTCCTCCACGCTTGTCGTCACTTCCGATCCTGCGGCAGGGTGCGGATCGGGAACCGCCCCTGGCCATATCGGCACGAGCAGGGCCGAGAGAGCAAAGACTGAACGCACGCGAGTTCTCTCCAGAGTTGGGATTCAACATTTTACGATGGCGGCCGATCCCGGCGCCCGCGTTCGCTTGAGTATTTCTGCTGTTTCGGGGGCCGCCGCTTGTGCCAGTATATCGGTCGCCGCCTACAGGGGTTTTCACATTGCCCGAGCTCGACGCCGCCGATTCTAATCCTCCGCGACCGTCGGTGTTCTTGAGCTATGCGTCCGAGGATCGCGAGGCTGCGCGGCTATTGAAGGACGCGCTTCCAGGGTTTGGCCTTGAGGTCTGGCACGACGAAAGCGCATTGGGCGGCGGCGAGGCGTGGGATCAGAAGATCCGGCGTCAGATCCGTGAATGCGACTATTTCATGCCTCTCATATCGGCTCAGACGGAGGCTCGGGCCGAAGGGTACTTTCGCCGGGAGTGGCGGCTTGCGGTCGAGAGGACTCTCGACATGGCCGATGATCATCCCTTTCTTCTGCCCATCGTCATCGACGACACCGCTGAGGCGGTCGCGCGGGTACCGGAGAAATTTCTCACGGTGCAGTGGCTCAAGGTGCCGGGAGGGCAGCCGACCCGGGCCTTAGAGTCGCTTTGCCGCCGCGTGGCCGCCGGCAACTTCAAGGAAATCCCGC
>Ga0302177_10003718_pt1 | contig 10647 bp, 13 predicted proteins | sample I_Palsa_E1_2_FD_198780 | JGI IMG/M metagenome (GOLD analysis project Ga0302177, IMG submission 198780) | Peat permafrost microbial communities from Stordalen Mire near Abisko, Sweden - I_Palsa_E1_2 | ecosystem: Environmental > Terrestrial > Soil > Palsa > Peat permafrost | place: Sweden... | reverse complement strand
CTCGCGCGCCAACCAAAGCCCTGCCGCACACAGGCCCAGTACGCCGATCAGCAGTTTAGTACGGTGACGCATCGATCAAGCGGCGCAACTCGCGTGCGTGCCGGGGACTGGCGCGCTATCAGGCGCTGCCGTAGCGACGAAATACGAGCGTACCGTTAGTGCCGCCGAAGCCGAAAGAGTTGGATACCGCGATGTCGATCTTCATTTTCCGCGCATGATTGGGCACGTAATCCAGGTCGCACTCCGGATCGGGGTTCTCATAGTTGGTGGTCGGAGGCGCCACCTGATCACGGATCGCAAGCACACAGAAGATTGCCTCCACGACTCCGGCGGCGCCGAGCAGATGACCCGTCATGGACTTGGTCGAGCTCACGGCCAGTTGCGCGGAATGCGCGCCGAACACGCGCTTGATGGCGATGGTCTCTGCCCTGTCGCCCAGCGGCGTCGAAGTCGCATGCGCGTTCAGATATTGCACGTCGCTCGGGTCGATGCGCGCATCGCGCAGCGCATTGGCCATGGCGAGTCGAGCGCCGTCGCCGTCCTCGGGCGGCGCGGTGATGTGGTGTGCATCGCCACTCATGCCAAAGCCCGTGAGCTCGGCATAAATGCGTGCGCCGCGTGCGCGCGCATGTTCGAGCTCCTCGAGCACCATGGCGCCACCGCCATCGCCGAGCACAAAGCCGTCGCGGTCGCGATCCCAGGGGCGGCTCGCGCGCTGCGGGGCCTCATTACGGGTGGACAGTGCCTTTGCCTGACCAAACCCGCCGACTCCGGTCGGCGTCGTGGCCATCTCCGATCCGCCCGCCAGAATCAGATCGGCATCCCCGTACTGGATCGCGCGCGCCCCCAGGCCCAGAGCGTGGGTCGATGTCGTGCACGCAGTCACGATGCCCAGATTCGGCCCGCGCAGGCCGTAGCGGATCGACAGGTGGCCGGAGATCATGTTGATGATGGTCGAGGGAATGTAGAAGGGGGAGATCTTGCGTGGATTGCGCCCCGACTCGATGTAGGCCTGGTAGGTCGCCTCGATGGTCCAGAGCCCGCCGATGCCCGCGCCCGTCACGACCCCACAGCGGTCGCGATCCAGGCGCTCGAAATCCGCCCCCGAATCAGTTACAGCCTGTACGCCGGCGGCGATGCCGTAATGCATGAACTCGTCCATGCGCCGCGCGTCCTTGGCCGACATGTACTGCTCGACTTCGAACCCGCGCACCGCCCCGCCGAAGCGAGTCGGAAATGCCGACACATCAAAGCGCGTGATCGGTCCGATGCCGCTCTGACCCTGCAGTATCCCTGCCCAGGAATCGGCCACCGTGGACCCCAGGGGGCTGACCAGACCCAAGCCGGTGACGACGACTCGGCGATTACTCACGACGGGCCCGCAATCGGCTGTATCGCACGCGCAGAGCGTATCGCCGAGACGATGACGCGATCAGGATTTGTTGCGTCGCTCGCTGATGTAATCAATCGCCTGCTGTACGGTCGTGATCTTCTCGGCATCTTCGTCCGGAATCTCGATCTCGAATTCCTCTTCCAGCGCCATGACCAGCTCGACGGTATCGAGCGAATCGGCGCCCAGATCATCGACGAACGAGGCGGCGTTGGTGACTTGTTCAGCCTTGACACCGAGCTGCTCGGCAACAATCGCCTTCACCTGTTGTTCAACGGTGCTCATCTTTTCGTAATCCTCATTTCGGTGATGACTCTTAGTTCCGCTGACCCCGCCTCGAGCGGCGCGCCAAGTGGGCGGCGTATTGTAGGGGAACCCCCGCGCACCCGCCACCTCGCGAGTACTTGATTAATCGACATATTTGGTGCAGGGAAGCTCGAGCCGTCAGCCCATGTACATCCCACCGTTCACATGCAGGGTCTGACCCGTGATGTATCCGGCTGCACGCGAGGCCAGAAATGCCACCGCCTGGGCTACTTCCTCGGGGGCACCGAAGCGACCGACGGGAATTTGCGTCAGGTAGGCGGCGCGCTGCGGCTCGGCCAGCGCGCGCGTCATGTCGGTCTCAATGAAACCCGGCGCCACGGTATTGACCGTGATGTTGCGTGTAGCCACCTCACGCGCCAATGCCTTGGTGAAACCTATCAGGCCCGCCTTGGCGGCCGAATAGTGCACCTGGCCCGCGTTGCCGATGGATCCGACGACCGAGCCGATGTTGATGATTCGTCCGTGACGCTCTTTGAGCATGCGCCTGAGGCAGGCCTTGGACAGGCGAAATACGGCCGTCAGATTGACGTCCAGCGTCTGCTCCCAGTCATCGCTCTTCATGCGCAAAATCAAGGCGTCACGCGCAATGCCGGCATTGTTGATCAGGATCGTGGGCAGACCGCCGTCCGCAGCCATGCCCTCCACGAGTGCCTCGGTGGATGCGGCATCCGTGGCATTCCAGACGGCGCCGCGCCCGGCGATACCGGCGGCCGCAAGAGCCTCGGTGATCCGCGCTGCCCCCTCCTGCGTGGTCGCCGTGCCAACCACTGTTGCGCCGGCGCCGCCGAGCGCCAGCGCGATGGCGCGACCGATGCCACGCGAGGCCCCCGTGACCAATGCGAGGTCCGAATCAAGCATGCGCGGCTGCCCTCGTGGCCGCCAGCGCCGCGGCCAGTGAGTCTGGATCCTCGAGCGCAAAGCAGCTGCCCGTACGATCGATACGCCGGTTCAGGCTCGTGAGCACCTTGCCCGGTCCGCTTTCGATCAGCGTCGATGCATGCTGTAGCAGCGTGCGCACGGTCTGCGACCAGCGTACCGGGCTCGCGAGCTGTCGCACCAGCGTGGCACGAATGTCGGCGGGCTCGCTATGCTCGGCGGCGTCCACGGCGCTGATGTAGCGACAGCTCGGGGCGCGCAACTCGATGTGCGCGAGGCGCGCCTCGAGTTGCCCTGCAGCCCCGCGCATGAGGCTCGCATGTGCCGGTACGCTGATCGGCAACATCTGCGCTCGCTTCGCGCCGCGATCCTTGGCGAGCGTCACGGCCCGCTGCACGCCCGCGGCATGACCGGCAATCACGACCTGGCCCGGAATGTTGTAGTTGACCGCTTCGACCACCTCGCCTTGCGCGGCCTCGAGGCAGACCTGCTCGACCTGCGCGTCATCGAGCCCGAGGATCGCTGCCATCGCGCCGACGCCCGCTGGCACCGCCTGCTGCATCGCCTGGCCGCGAAAATGCACGAGTCGCACGGCATCCTCGAAGCGCAGCACTTCGGCGCACACCAAGGCGGCAAACTCCCCGAGACTGTGCCCGGCGACGGCCGACCAGGGCGCCCCGCCCTCCTGGCGCCAGATGCGCGCCGTGACGACGTCAGCCACCAGCATCGCGGGCTGCGTGATTTCCGTGCTGTTGAGGCGCTCTGCGGGACCTCTGGCGACCAGTTCCCAGAGGTCGAACCCCAGGGCTTGCGAGGCTTCGGCGTAGGCCTCGCGCACCGCGGCATAGCGCGCCGCGAATGCGGCCAGCATGCCGACCGATTGTGAACCCTGACCCGGACAAACCAGCGCGATCGACATTGGCGCCGGATTATAGCGGCTTCGACGTGTGCTGCGGCGTGCGCGCGCTGATCAGGGCCCCGGCCAACCCGCCCAGGGCGCCAAACAGATGCGCGTCAGTCACCAGGGGCAGATCGCCGACAAATACGCTTGCGCCACTGTGCTGCTCATAGATCAGCTTGACCACGAGCAGCAATAGCAGCGCCGCGCCGAGCCCCTCACCGCGCCGATACAGAGCCGCTGCCCCGGCGGCCAGCGCGCCGTGCAATACGCCCGATGCGCCCATGTACCACTCGACCCCCGGACGCAGGAACCAGAGCCCGGCATCGATCCCCAAGCCCGAGCCCAGGAGAATGCCAACCCAGCGGCGCGGCGGGAATTCGCGGGCCATTAATACCCACAGCAGCGTCAGACCAGCACCGTTGAGCAGCGCGTGCTCCAGATTCAAGTGCACCCAATGCGCGCTCAGCAGACGCCACAACTGCCCCTGGGCCAATGCCAGACGCTCGTAACACAGCGCCTCACGCCCACGCTGGCCGGTCGCACACAGCGCGAGGATCACACCGAGCGATGCGAGCAGCGCAACGCCATAGTACCCGTCGCAATTCGCCGACCGGAACCAAGATTGTGAGCCGCTGTCAGTTCCTGTGATCTTCATTTGTTATGATCGACGGCCACATGAGGCACGCAGCGAGCCCAAAGCGGCATATCCCATGAGTACCCAGATCAAGCCTAGCAAGTTGTGCATCAAGCCGCGCGCGCAGCGCGGCTTTACCCTTATCGAGATCATGGTCGTCGTCATTATCATCGGTCTGCTGGCAGCCGTGGTGGTGCCACAATTCCTCGGACGCGTGGATGATGCGCGTATCGCAAAAGCCAAACAGGACATCCAGGCCCTCGACACCGCGCTGACGATGTACAAGCTCGATAATTTCGTTTATCCAACCGGGGAGATGGGTCTGCAGGCTCTCGTGACCAAGCCGAATGATTCCACGGTCACGCACTGGCGCTCGGGAGGCTACCTTAAGCGACTCAATAAGGATCCCTGGGGCAACGATTACCAGTACCAGATTCCGGGCACGCATGGCGAGTACGATCTGTATTCGTTCGGTGCCGACGGTCAGCCGGGCGGTCAAGGCATAAACGCCGACATCGGCAATTGGAACCTGGACAACTGAGTGCCTGGCGGCTGCTGCCTTAGCGGCTCGAACTCGATGCAACCGCTAGCACGCGAGCCGCGCCAGTACTGTCCGGCGCGCGGCTTCACGCTGCTCGAACTCATGGTGGTCGTCGTGATCATCGGGATCGTCGTCATGGGCACGATCCTGAGTCTCGGGGCAACCGGCAGGGACAGCGGCCTTGAGCAGGAGCGGGATCGGTTGGTTGCCCTAATCGCCTACACGCGCGAGCGCGGTCAAATGCTCACGCTGGAATACGGTATCCGCTTTGGGCAGCACGGCTATCGCTTCACGTTCTACGACAATCGTCTCGCGCAATGGGGCCCCGAGCGCGTCGATGACACGTTGCGGCCGCGCCGGCTGCCTCAGGGGCTGCGGTTTCAGCTGCTGATAGAAGGCAAAGAGATCGTCCTGGACGACAAAGCGCTGCAAATCGCTCCGGTAAGCGCCGCGCCTGTCGCTGCGTTGTCCACTGGAACCACGAGCGGGTCCTCATCGGCGGGCGCCGCACCGGGCACGTTGAGCTTGGCGAACCTGCCGAATGTACCCGGCACAACAGGCGCACCTGGCGCGTCGAATAATCTGAGCGCGCCCGGCAGCAGCGGCACTCTGAACTCGACCGTCAGCGACGACACGCCTCAGCTGCTGTTGTTCTCCAACGGCGATACGAACTCGTTCGCGCTCACGATCGTGCGTGAAGAAGCTGGACGCAGCGCCACGCTGCAGAGTAGCGATGATGGCACCGTGCAGGTCGGGGACATCATCGAGGCGAAGCAATGAGCCGGCGAGCGGCCACACGCACAGGCGGTTTCACGCTGATCGAGGTACTGGTCGCGCTGGTGATCGTCGCCTTCGGCATGGGCGCTGTCCTGACCGCTTTGAGCTCATCGGCCTTCAACGTGAGCGCCCTGCGCGAGAAGACTCTGGCGCAATGGATCGCACTGAACCAGATCGCCGACACGCGCCTGAGCCTGCAGGTGCCCGCAAACGGCACCACCCAGGGAGACATCAAGAACTTTGGTAACGGCGACTGGCACTGGCAGCAGGACGTCATTGCGCTGACTCAGATTCCTGGACTGCTGCAGATCACGGTAAGCGTGCGGCGCAATACTGCTGCGGCCCCTGCGACCAAGAGCTCGAGCGCCGCGACGGCCCAGAACTGGGTCACCAGCGTGGTTGGTTTTCGCGGCAGCAGCCTGGCTCCGGCCAGCGGCGAGGTGCCCGATTGGGGCGGGACAGCATTCAGCACGCCAAGCAACGGCAATACGAGCGGCAATACGAGCGGCAACGTCGCCAATCCCGGCACCGCGACGACGCCTTCGACTCCGGCGCCGACACCTTCGCCTCCCGCGACGACGCCTACGAACCCGAGCGGTCCTTGAGCAAGCATGAAGCGTAGCGCGGGTTTCACTCTGGTCGAGCTGCTGGTCGCGCTGCTCATTACGGCGATCATGTTCACGATCGGGTATCGCGCGCTGGATCAGGCCTTCACCAGCCGCAAGCAGATCGAGGAGCAATCGGCCCGACTGATTGCCGTGCAGCAGGCCATGCGCACGATCGAGCAGGATTTCGAGCTGCTGCAGCCGCGGCCGGTGCGCAACGTAATCGGCGACGGCTATCTGGCGGCGGTGTTGAGCTCGCCGAGCGTCGGTGGCTTGGGCAGCACGGCGGGCAGTTCGGGCTATACGGTGGTGGGCAGCACCACGACCTTTATCAGCACGAGCACACCGATGGGCAGCTCTGCCACCACGCTGGGAAGTTCCAGCAGCACGTTGGGCAGTTCCGGCAGCACGTTGGGCGGCTCTGGCAGCACGCCGGGTGCTTCCAGCAGCACGCCGAGTAGTGCCGGCGGCACGCTGGGCAACTCGGCTTTCAATGGCACATTGCTGCCGCTGGTGACATTCACGCGTGGCGGCTGGACTAACCCAGTCGGGTTGCCTCGCTCCGAACTGCAGCGGGTCAGCTACACCATCGAAAACGGCGCGCTGATGCGCTCCTACTCCATGGAGCTGGATTCCACCGCGGCCAATGCGCCGACCAAGCGCAAATTGGTCGATCACGTGCGCAGTTTCACTTTGCGATTCATGGATGCCGGCCATCAGTGGCAGACGCAGTGGCCGCCGATCACAGCCGGCGCTCTGCAAAGCCTGACGCTGCGCATGCGGCCCGTGGCGATCGAGATCACGATTGAATTGGAGGACTGGGGTATCTTGATGCGTCACATCGAGGTGCCGGGATGAGCCCGCGTCGCACCCGGCCTGCGCAGCGCGGCGTCGCGCTGATTACGGCGATCGTGCTGGTAGCGATCGCCGCGGTGCTGGCCACGGCGATCGCCTTTTCCAGCACCATGGCAGCGCGGCGCGCGAGCACGATGTTCGGCGCCGATCAGAGTCTGCTCGCGGCCGAAGGCGCCGAGGCGATGGCGGCCTACGTGCTCAAACAATCCCTCTCGAGCAGCACCTCCGGCACGAGCGCAACCTCGGGTGCCACAGGCGCATCGGGTACGGGCAATACTTCGGGTGCAAGCGCAGCAGCAGGCGCCACAGGCACGTCGAGTACGACGGGCGCCACGAGCACAACGGGTACCACCAGCACGAGCGGCACGGATGCGCTCAATCAGCCGTGGGCACAAAGTTACGGCCCCTTCGAGCTGCTACCGGGCGTGCTGCTCGAGTTCGCTCAGCTCGAGGATGAGCAGAGCAAATTCAACCTCAATAATCTCGCCGATGGCGGCAGCACCGATGCGACATCGGTCACCGAGTTCCAGCAGTTGCTCACCCTGCTCGGACTGGAGACAAAGTGGGCCCCGTTGATTGCCGACTGGATTGACAGCGACGATCAGCCGAATTTCCCCGATGGCGCCGAGGACAGCGTGTACCTCGCGCAGTCACCGCAATATCGCACTGCCAATCAACCCATCACGAGCATCTCGGAGCTTTTGGCGCTGCCCGGCTTCGGCCGTGACCGCTACAATCGCCTCGCGCCCTACATCACCGCGTTGCCGGCCGGAACGCAGATCAACGTGTGCACGGCCTCGGGGGTGCTGCTCGATGCGATCAGCGGCAAGACCGAATACAGTACGGACCCGCAGCAACTGCTCACGCAGCGGCAGAACCAGGGTTGCTTCCCGACTTTGGCTGTTTATCAGAGCAGCATGAGCTCTCAGCAACAGAACCTTGCCGCCGGACGACTTGGACAGAGCACATCCTTCTTTCGTCTGCGCACATTCATCACTATTGGCACTGCTCGATTCAGCTTGTACAGTCTGTTGCAGCGCGACGGCGCCGGACAGGTCCACGTCATACTCAGAACATTTGGCACGGAATGATCATGGCGGAATGGCTCATCCTGCAGCTGCCGCGCGATGCCGACGGCACTTGCGTGTGGATGCTCGCTGGCTCTCACGGCCACGCGCTGAGCACACCCGAGAGCGCTACGCTCGCGCAGCTCAGCGCTCAGGCCACGGGGCGACGCACAGGCGTTATCGTCCCGAATGGCGATGTACTGCTCACCGACGTGGAGTTGCCGCTCAAGAGCGCGGTGCGCGCTCAGCAGGTGGTCGCCTATGCGCTCGAGGAGCAGCTCGCGGCCGATATTGAGACGCTGCACTTTGCGCTCGGGGAGCGCGATGCGGGCAGCGGACGTACCGCCGTGGCCGTGGTGACGCGAGCTCTCATGAGCCGATGGCTGCAGGAGCTCAATGCTGCCGGCGTCGAGGCGAGCGCACTGTGTGCCGAGTCATCGCTAGTGCCGGAGAATCCGGGTCACACGGTGCTGATGCTCGATGCTGACTCGCTCTCGGTGCGCCGTGCCGGTCAGCATCCTCAGGCCGTGCCGGCCGACGATATCGGTGCGGCGCTCGAGGCCGTGCTGGAGATCGGATTCGCGAGCGAGCATCTGATTTTCTATGTCTCCCCGCAGGATTGGCAGCTACGCTCGCGCGAAATCGAGGCGCTGCGAGATCGCTGTGCCAGCCTCAAGGTGCAGTTGCTTAACTCCGGCACGCTGCCGCTGCTCGCGCCACAGCTGGTCGCCGGCGGCTTCATCAATCTGCTCAGTGGGGAATTCGCGCCGAAGAGCGCCTCAGGCGGTGGCTGGCAGCGCTGGCGGCTCGCGGCCATCCTGGCCGTAGCCTTACTCGGCGTACACGTGGGCGGTCTCGCGCTCGAATTAGTTCAGCAGCAACGCAGCGAGCGCGCGCTCGATGCGGCCATCGGCACGCTGGTGCGCAGCGCCTTGCCGGGCGAATCGACTCAGGGCCCGGTGCGCTCGCGCATTGAAAAGCGGCTGCTCGCGGCCCAGGGCTATGCCGCAGGCTCCGGCTTCATGCCTGCGCTCGCCGCCCTGGCCAAGGCGCTCGGCAGCGCCAACGGCACCTCATTGCAGGCGCTGAGCTTTCGCGACGGCGGCATGGAACTCAAGCTCAAGGCCCACGACGCGGCGAGCCTGGAGCGCGTCGATGAGACCTTGCGCCACAACGGCTGGCAGGCTGAGCTGACCTCAGGCAGCGCCTCGGCGACGGGCTATGAGGGCCGCATCCAGATGCGCGGCAACCGATGAGAGGCGCGCAAGCATGATCGAGTCATTGCTGCAACGCTACTGGGCGCTGAGCGCGCGTGAGCGGCGCATCGCGCTGGTGGGCGGCATCGGTGCGCTGCTGCTGCTCGTGCTGGCCGTGGTCTTGCCCCTGCGCCGCAGCCTCAATGCGGTTGAGCAGCGCGTGGAGCACAAACGTGACGATCTGGTATGGCTGCGTTCCATGGCGCCGCAGCTTGCGGGCCTGCAGACCAGTGCGCCGCCGCCACTGCACGAATCGCTGGTGGTGCTGATTGATCGCACGGCGCGCCAGTCGGGACTCGAACACGCTCTGGCAGGCAGTCAACCGAGCGGCAATGGCGGACTGAGCGTACACCTGGAACAGGCCTCTTTTGATGCGCTGGTCACGTGGCTGGCGCAATTGCGTGACAGCTACGGCGTACGGGTCGACTCGGCCGTGGTGGATGCGGGCAACAACGCCGGAACCGTCAATGCGAGTCTCGTGCTGGCGCACTGATGTCATTGAAGAGCGCGCTCAGCCTGGCCGTCGCGCTATTCGCGCTAATCGTGCTGGCACGCCTGCCGGCAGGCCTGGTATCCACGCTGCTCGCGCCCACGCTGCTATGCGAATCGCCCAGCGGCACGATCTGGGGCGGCTCATGCAGCGTATTGCGCAGCGACGCGCTCACGCTGTCCGACGTGCACTGGACTACGCACCCTGCGGGACTGCTGCGCGGCCGCCTGATCGTCGATCTGGCGAGTCAGGATCCACGCGCTGTCGGCCACACTCGACTCACGGCGCACATCAACGGGGAGCTGGAGTTCGAGGGCCTCGAGGCGCGATTGCCATTGCAGGACGGATTGAGCCTGTTCCCGCCCGGTTGGAGCGGCTGGCTCGAGCTGGCGATCGAGCGTGCCTCGGTGCGCCACGGGCAGCTGACTGCGCTGCGGGGACACGCGCGGCTGCTGCAGCTTCAAAGCGCGCAGCTGCAAGCCGCACTCGGCAGCTTTGAGCTCGACGTTGCGGGACCCGCAGGCGATGCATCGGGCGGCACGCAGCCCATCGTGGGTGCGCTGCATGATATCGAGGGTCCGTTGTCGCTTCAGGGTCAGGCGCAGCTCACAAGCGACGGCGCATATGAGCTCTCGGGCGTGCTGACGCCGCGCGGCGGCGCCAGCGCCGACCTGCAGCAGGCATTGCAGTTGCTCGGACCACCCGATGCGCAGGGGCACTATCCGTTCACGCTCGCCGGTACGCTCTGACGCTCAGCTCGCGCAGCGCGCCGAGCAATGGAAAGTACAGCGCGGCGCGGACCGGCTGGGTGCCGAGCTGCGCAGCCAGTGCCGCGTAGCGTTCGAGTTGCGGGCGGTAGCGTTGCGCCTCGTTCTCGAGGAACTGCTCGAGGCCACCGCCCTCATGCGTACTGGTTTTGATGTCCACC
>Ga0302177_10003710_pt1 | contig 10659 bp, 6 predicted proteins | sample I_Palsa_E1_2_FD_198780 | JGI IMG/M metagenome (GOLD analysis project Ga0302177, IMG submission 198780) | Peat permafrost microbial communities from Stordalen Mire near Abisko, Sweden - I_Palsa_E1_2 | ecosystem: Environmental > Terrestrial > Soil > Palsa > Peat permafrost | place: Sweden: Abisko... | reverse complement strand
GGATCGATGGAGACAAGCGTGTGTTGGTGTCCTGAAGCAAGGTCGATGTACTCGATCGACTTTCCCGCGACGCCAACGCCGCTGATAAAGGCAAGCCCGCTGCCGTCATGGGACCAGCTCGGTCCGAACTCGTCGGCCAGGGCGGAGGTGATCTGTTTCAGCTTTCCTGTAGCGATGTTGACGGTCCAGATGTCGTAGGAGCCCTCGAACGCGCGGTCGGAGGTAAAGGCGATCGTCGTTCCATCGGAGGAGATACGCGGCTCGCGGTCATCACCATGTCCGAAGGTGATCTGCTTCAGCCCGGTGCCGTCAGGATGCATGGTCCAGATGTGGAACGTACCGCCGGCATAACTCTGCAGCGCGACCAGACCACCCTTCGCCGACCAATCGGGATGCGACGCCTCCTGCAGAGGTTCGGTCAAAGTCTTTGCTGCGCCGCCGGAAAAAGGCAGCGAATAAATCATCCCTTGAATATCGGCGAGGATAGTCTTACGGTCGGGCGAGATTGTCACTTCCACGTCGGTGGCCTGGGTGACGATGATGCTTTTTCTAAGCAGAGCCTCGGCGGGAAGAAGTGCGGTACCAACAAACAACATGGCAAGAAAGTTTGCTACAGGTCTGAGCCCTACGATCGGCATACATGTTCTCCAACGTTGCGATAGCCTACCTCTGTTAGGAGGAGCTGCGGCCGAGCGAAGTGGCAGGAACTCCTCTCAGTGAATATCGAAGACCGGAACATCATCATCAACCCTCGTAGGCAGACCCGTTTGTTAGCTCTGTCTCTCTTCATCTGACCTGCCTCTAGCTGTATCTTCACTCGAAGGTGAAACCTGTTGTCGCAAGGTCAGAACGAGAAGCGCCCAATGAACTGCAGCGCGCGCGCCTGGTACTCCACTGGATTGCCCGATACGGAAAGCGGATTTCCATAGGCGTTTGCGCCCGTTCCTATGCTCGTGGTTGTGGCGAAGTTCCCGTAGTTAGCGTGGTTGAAAAGATTGAAGGCTTCCACCGCGACGATCGCGTGATAGCGTTCTTTGATCTTGAACGACTCCTGCAGGCGCGAATCGACGCGGTTGTAGTCACTGCCACGGAAGCCATCGCGCTCGATGACCCAGTACCCATACCCAGCGTCATAGCTGATCTTTGAGAGCGGCGCATAGGTCGTGACGCAGGTAGTTACAGGGCAGCTCTGGCCAGGGGTGATCGGTTGGGCCGCAAAGGTGCGCGTGCTCTGCGTGTAGCCATTCACGCTGGCACCTGTGGCTGGCGCAAATGCCAGCCCGGAGCCGAAGTGATACAAGCTGGAGAGAGATAGCCCATACTTCCACTGATACTCTCCGGTCACCGTCAAGGTATGACGTTGATCGTCCGTTCCATTGGCCCACTCCTGCTGGACGCCGGGTTTGAAGGGTTTGTTGGGATAAGAGAAGGCTCCGTTGGTGGAGTTCTTGGTCCGGCCCCAAGTGTATGCGATGGCTCCAGTAAAGCCCGCCATCGTTGCATGCTTGATGCTGACCTGCAGAGCATCGGCAATCACACCGGCTCCAGGGTAGGTAGTAAACTGACGCACAGTGGCGCCAAACAACTGGTTGCAAACCTGCTTCGCGGCGGTCCCGCCCGGAGCGGCGGTTCCAAGATTGACGAGCGTATCGAGCAGAATGCTCCCGTTGCCACAGAAGCGATTCGCATAGACGGGAGAGGAAAGGACAGTGCTGGGATTCAGATTCTGCTCTGGGTTCGTCGTACTTTGAAGCAAATTTCCACTCAGCGCAATATAGTCGTCGTAGACGCGGGTATGAACGAAATCGGCCGACATCGTCGTTCTCATCGGCAGCTCTCGCGCTAAGCCAAAGGATGCCTGTAGAGCGTAGGGCGTCTTCGCTCCTCGCGCAACTGGTTGCGGCGCGCTGACATAATTACTCGGATTCGCAAGGGGATTCTGGTCGGCGAAGGGGCTGGGCAAGGCGAGTGCTGCTCCGCCGGTAGCCTGATCGGTGGAGACCGTGGCCTGAAGCGCCCGCGTGGTGCTGCTGTAAAGCTCTTCATCGATGATGGCGTTTGCCACCTGATCTGCGAAGTAGAGACCGGCGCCCCCGCGAACCGAGGTCTTGCCATCGCCGAACGGATCGTAAGAGAACCCGAGACGGGGCGCGAAGTTTGCGTTGGGATTGGTGTTGGGCGTCAACAAGCCAGGGGTTGGCACGTATGAGGTGTTGTAAGCGCCGAGGTCGTTGTCATAGCGGAGCCCAAGATTCAAGGTAAGACGGGGCAGGATCTTCCAATCGTCCTGGGCCCAGACACCGATGATATTTCGGCCGATACTGATAGCGTAGTTGCCAAATCCCTGCGTGAAGGTCTCATTCGTATTGCAATACGACGAGATGGCCGCATAGTTCCAGGTGGTCGGATCCAGCGTGCCATTCGGGAAGAAGGCCGCATACAAGGCTGGAGTCACCGCACCTTGATTCGAGGAGCAACTGGTGAGGCCGCCGCGTGCATACTGTGCGAAAGTCCCTCCGTGGAAGGTATAGAGGTACTCGCCGCCAACCTTTATACTGTGCTTACCCTTCAGCCAGAATAGATCGTCGCGATACTGCTGTGTCTCCTGGTTGAAGATCTCCGGCTCATTATACGGTTCTCCAACCGTGACCGCTGGCAGGACGACCACGATCGCATTGTTGTTATAGTATGGAAAATTTCCGAATTGGAAGTAATGGTAGCCGGCATGCAAGTCGTTGATCAGCTTGTCGCTGATGTTGCGATCCCAGTCCGCCACATAGCCATAGCTCGTGACGGTCGTGTAATAGGACTGGCTGGGCTCGGCAGCGCCAATGAAGTCCTGCTTCTGCGTATAGCCATCGCCGCGAAGGAAGAAATGGCTCTTATCGTTACGCTGGTAGTCCACCCGGCCCAGGTATTCATTCAGCTTGAGGGTTGATGGATGGGAGAATGGGACCTCGGTGACGATCGGCGTGGCGGTGTAGGTGCTCGGCTGGTGTTCGCCTTCATAGGAGCCAAAGTACCAGAGCTTGTCCTTCTTGATCGCTCCTCCAAGTGTGCCGCCATACTGTTCATCCGCAAACTTGAGGACCGACTTGGCGATAGGGTCGGCGGCGTTGAAAAAAGAGTTGCGAAAGTATCCGAATCCACCACCATGCATGACGTTGCTGCCGGTCTTCGTCTGAACGTTGACATAAACGCCGGCCGAACGGCCCGAGGTGGCGTCGAAACGGTTGGTGATGATCTGAAACTGGGAGATCGCATCCTGCGAGAAACGCGGCTGACCAAAACTTGACCCGACGGAGTCCTGTGAAACCTGAAGTCCATCCAGAGTGATCTGGAACTTACCGGTCTCGGCATCGCCCTGAGAGGTTCCGCCAGGTCCGGATACGGGAGAGTTTCCAAAAGCGTTCTGTTTCACACCAGGGATCAGGGTCGAAAGCTGAACATAGTTGCGGCCGTTGATCGGGACGTCTTCGACCTCTTTAGGGGTCACATTTCCTGCTACGACAGAGGATGTCGTATCAATGGCGAGCTGGTCCCCGGCTTCGACCACCACCGTCGATGAGGCAGTAGCGATCGGAAGCGTGATGTTGATCTGCGCAAGCTGGCCCACCAGCAGAAGGATCTTCTTCTGTGCGCTGGCAAAGCCCGGCGCGCCGGCCGTAATGGTGTACTCCGCCGCCACCAGGGTCGGTATCACGTAAACGCCCTGTGCGTTCGTGACCGCATGGAACGAGGAACCGTCGGTCTTCTTCACCTCTACCTTCGCACCTGGAATGATCCCGCCCTGAACATCGGAGACCACACCACTCAAACCTGTCTCTTGCCCGCGCGCCGGATGGCAAAAGAAAACGAGACCTGCAATCAGAAGACCAAGGATTGACGTGGACCGAAATCGCATCGAATGTGACCTCATATGATTTGTGTACTGAAGAGTTGTCCGTGAGTGGATGAAGGGTAGGAGCGGTCCACGAACACCTGAATTGATGGAACGCTCGACTGGCGGACACACCTCTGCGAACGCGCGGTAAGCTCAGTATTCGCGCTGGAGGACGGTTATTTACTGCAGTAAAAGGAAGTCTCTATGGTTCGACAACCGCGGCAGAAAGTATCCCGGCAGGATGACGCAGTCGAGCACTGAAGCATTGAAAACGACCACAGGAAGCTTTGGTGTAATGAGCTCAAGGTTATTCGCACTCTAAGTGGGTGTCTAATCAAAAGATTTTCGCGCGTAATAGAAATGTGATATGTTCGTGAAAAGTTATCTTGGCTCGGACTAACTCAGTGTTCAGCCGTTATGGCTCTCCTCAACAATTCAAACGTTTTCTTTTGCTTCGCTAGCCCGCAGCAGCGCACAGGTTTCTCTATAGAACCGAGGCTCTACTTTGGACTTCAGGATCAAACAGTTGCAATGTTTTCTGACGCTGTCAGACCTCCTCAATTACAACAAGACGGCGCGCGTTTTATACATGAGCCAGCCCACCATCACCTTCCAGATTAAATCGCTGGAAGAAGCCTTCGGTGTCAAGCTCTTCATTCGCGATCGCCAGCAGGTTCGCTTGACGGACGCCGGGGTAGCCTTTCGCGAATATGCTCAGAGCATTATGGATACCGTTCATAATGCCCATGACTGCCTGAGTGGTCTGCACACGCGTCTGCGACTACGTGTTAGTTGCGGTCCTGTGGGTCAGTTCGTGCTCTTGCCCGCGATACTGCGAGCACTGACCACCCGACATCCAGACTTTGAGCTGGAGCTCATAGAGCTTACGACCGAACAGCAGATCGCTCGACTGCCCGAAGGCAAGGTAGACGCGCTGCTTATGGTGAGCGCTTTGCCGGTGCCTGAAATGCGGTTCGATCCCATCTGTGAAAACTCTCTGATCGCTGTCGTCTCCAGTCGCAGCCCTTTGGCCCAGCAAGACAGCATCTCAGTTGAGTGCTTGCGGGAAACTCCAATCATCGCTTCCCGCATGAAGGACTGTCGCTTCCACCAGCCTTTCCTGCACGCGCTGCTGGCTCCGTTCGGCATAACCCCCCGCATTGTCGAGTCGCCGCAATCCTGCACGGTCCAATTTGCCTATGCCGCAGCAGGGGAAGGTTTGGCGATTGCCCCCCAGGCGATGGCGGCGTGTATGTTTCCCGATATAGTAGCCAGACCCTTCCAGGAGAAGCTTGCGAACCTCCAACTTGGCCTCGCCGCGATGACCGCGAATGAATCAAGATCAATGTCGATCTTCCGGAGGATTGTGATGGAGTGCGCTTCTGTTGCATTTCAAAAACGTCCCGCGGCAGACTTTAAAGGGCCGAAGACCATGCACAGACCGGTTGTTTTGTTTCCAGAGCAGACCCAAGCCAGCTAGAGATATCGCTGCGGTTGGAACACAATCGCCGGTCGGACAATTCGGGCTAACTAACTCAATTCTCAGACACTGATTTGGCCGAGATGATGAGTCAGATGCGAAGCCAATGGCTCTGGTGCAAATACACAATGTGGGGCACGGGTAAGCCGCTGGGCTACCCTGGGCTTATGCAGCGCGGACTGCATTCCTGATCTCAGGCGCAGCCTGGTCTCTGACGCGTAAACGATGAAACGAGAATTGGTTCTTGCCAATACGGCGGAGCAGTTCGATGCCGGCGATTGTAGTGGCCGCGCAATCGTAGTTTTTGAAGCCGAGCATGGGCCTGGTCCGGAACTTGATCCCTCGATGATCCTGTTCAATCAGGTTGTTCAGGTATTTCGGTGATCGTAGTTTGGTGTGCTTCCATGCCTTGCTTTCGTTTGGCATCTCGCGTACGGCGCGATGCGACGCGGCATAGCCATCCAGAGTAATGCTGGTGGGAGCGTGCTCTTGTGTTCGAAGCGCTTTACGGAAGAACGCCTTGGCGGCCGCTACATCCCTCTTCGGGCTCAACCGGAAATCGACTGTGTTGCCATCCCCGGTCTACCGCACGATAGAGGTAAACCCATCGGCCACGGACCTTCAGGTACGTCTCATCCGCGCGCCATGAGCGGCCGCTTTGGCGCATGTAGCGAGCCCAGCGCTTCTCAAACTCCGGAACATACCGCTGCACCCAGCGCATGATCGTCGTATGCGCAAGTTGCAGCCCGCGTTCAGCCATCATCTCCACCAAGTCGCGTAGGCTGAGTTTGTAACGTAAGTACCAGCGCACGCACAGGATGGTGATTTCTCGATCGAAATGCCGACCCGAAAACAATTCCTCCACGCTCTTTAACCTGCTCAAGCCCATTCGCGATTCTCTCCAACAATCACTCTATCCGAGACGGCTTCGCTGAGCTGGGAGTGCCTGTGGCGGAGGTGATTCGCAAGGTGGGGATGAGCGAGCACACCTTCCGAGCCGAGTGCCTAAATGCCCACTGGTTAGAACTCTGTCTGAAGCAATACGGCTGATCGAGGCGTGGAGGCAGGAATACAATTAGAGTCGTCCTCACCGATCTCTCGGTGACGGATGCCCTAGCGAGTTCGCCAGTGAGTACGCGGCTAGCCGCGTATTCACTGCAACCTAAACCAGCCGAAGACTGACTCTAGGCTTGGTACAGAAATACTCGTCCGATCAATTCGATCGTCGTTGCTCTAAACTAACAATCCAATCGGTACAAAAGATCGGGCACTCCAATGGCTGAAGTTAAAGGCGAGATGAGCAAAGATTCAGAAACGATCCGCGTCGGCCTTATTGGATATGGGTATGCAGGAAAGACCTTTCACGCTCCGTTAATCCGCGCCACTCCGGGGCTTAAATTGTCTTTGGTCGGTTCGAGCCGACCTGAGGCCGTACGCATGGAATTGGGCGAGGTAACAGTGTGTTCTACCACCGAGGCGGCGATACATCCTGATGTCGATCTAGTCGTTGTCGCAAGCCCTAATCACAGCCACTATCCGCTTGCGGCATCAGCCCTCTACGCAGGAAAACATGTCGTTGTCGATAAGCCGTTCACTGTCACGCTTGCGGAGGCGCGGTCTTTGGCAGAGATTGCGAAAGGGACCGGCAGCATGCTCTCGGTCTTTCACAACCGTCGCTGGGAGAGTGAGGTTCAGGCCACGCGCGAAGTCCTCCAGTCAGGCGTACTGGGGATGGTCTCACACTACGAGTGCCACATGGATCGTTATCGACCTCATGTTCGGCAGCGATGGCGAGAGAACGAAGGGGCAGGCGCAGGGCTTTGGTTCGACCTGGGGCCTCATCTTCTTGACCAGACGATGTATCTCTTCGGCCTGCCGCAGTCGATCAGCGCGAGCTTGGCAATGCTGCGGAAGGGCGGGAAAACCGATGACTGGGCTCATGTTCAGCTGAACTACGAGAGCATGCGGGTCATTCTTCATGCGTCGTTGCTGGTCTCAGGAGGTGGTCCGCGGTCTATCGTCCATGGAACACGAGCAAGTTGGGCGAAGTATGGTGCCGATGTTCAGGAGACGCAGTTGAAGGAAGGCATGACGCCTGGCAGTCCTGGCTTCGGCTATGACCCGGATCCCGGTGTTCTGTACGGCGGGGAAACGGGAGGGCGCACGGAGATTCCGGTGCCGGTGGGGAACCAACAGATGTACTACGCACGGGTCAGAGACACGATATTGGGAAAACAGCAATCTTCAATTCCAACCATCGATGCGGTCGCAGTAATGGCAGCGCTGGAAACAACCTTCCATTCGGCGGAGCAGGGGAGAGTGCTGCCGCTTTCGATGACTGCAAGTGAGGTTGCGCAGTGGCGCCGAGCACATACTGCTCTTTAGGTAGTTGCCATGTACGCCTTGGCAACGGCGGACGTTAGAGGGTTGCGATGCTGAGCGCCCCGGGCACCTCTGCTGCGAATGCGGGTGCTTGTAGGCGCCCATCAGTGGGTGCAGTTACAAAATGCAGGACGCCGGGGAAGGTATCGCTTATCACAAACAGATCGTTGCTATCTGCTGCCATGGCTACGGTTCCCCCAAACTGCTCGTGCCAGCGTTGGATTCGATTGAGCCTGTCGTCGGTTTCATCAATATTCCAAGCCTGAATAACGTCGTCCTCGTTGCCGGCGGTGGTGTAGAGAGTGCGTCCGGATGGATGGAGAGCCAAAGGGCCACCGGTGTCCTCGGCAATTTGTTGGATACAATAAAGAATTTTTCCGCACTTGGGATCGTATTTGTAACTGCAGAGGGAATGATTTAGTCGATTGGCAACGAAAAGGATGTCTCCTTTGGGATGCAGAACGAGATTCGCAGGCCCGCTGCCTGTGTCAGTGGTAAATCTCTGGTGCAGGTTGAAGCCGGCTTCATTGAGGGAGAAGACACTGATGCGATCACTACCGGTGTCCGATGCGATAACACGATTATGTGTCGTGTCGAAGAGAGTCATGTTGGGGTGAGCGGATATCTGATGCGGTCCGTCTGGTCCGCTGCCAACCTCTTTGAAGATTCCAGCTATCTTAAGCGACTGGCTGTTATCGGAATTTGTAAGGAGGTTGAAGGCTCCTCCGCCATGAATTGCTACGACGGCCTTCTTCCCATCGGGCGATAGAGCAAGGTGACCGGGGTGGGTCGCAGACAGTGACAGGGAAATGTTGCTGAGTGTGGCAAGTCTGCCGTCGCAGCCGATGGCGAATGTTTCCACTGAACCGGTAGGCAGGTGTTGATGGTCCGCTACCCGGTTCACTGCGTAGAGCAGACGACGGTTCGGATGGATAGTGAGGGAGGCAGGAGCTTTGCAGGGTACGATCTGTCTCAACATCCAACGGCGACCATCGACTTGGAAGACATGAATCTGGTCGCAGCCGCTGCCGATGTATACAAAACGGGATGAGGGCAGGAACCTTTGCGCCAGGCTCGTTCGCAGAGCAAGCGAAACGGCTCCAAGGGTCTGAAGGAAATGTCTACGATTGAGGGAGTAGAGCTGCATGATTGAAGTTCCTCGCAGTGAGACTCTCAGGGGCGTATCGACATGGCGTGATGAAAGATGTTGTTCGGGTCGTACTTACGCTTTACGGTCTGGAGGAATGGATAGAGTTCTCCCTGGCCATAGTAGAGCTGAGGCCAGTAGGTGTAGGAGAGCATATCCCGGTCAGGGTAGTTGATGTAGCAGCCTTCGTAGCGGGAGCTCCACCAGGGAGTTTCTTTATGACCGGCGTCGGAGTCGGGGCCCGAGTAGAGGTCTTTGTAGAGGTCGCGAATCCATTGAAGTCTTCCGGCGTCGTCTTCGGGATTCCCCCAGAAGGTCATGAACTGGAGCTTGAGCACCGAGGATCGTTGCGCAACGGAGGTTGTTGCGAGGAACTCCTTGTGGTTAATCGCTCCGCCATAGGAGTCCATCTCGATCACTGAGCCACGGAGATCAACGTTCGGGATCGTCCGGGTCATGTGTTTGTAGATGCAACGAGCCTCGGTCTCTGTGAAGCCACGTTTCATATAGGCGGATTTGTACTTGGCACGGGTGCTGCTGCCGGAACCGTTGTTGCCGCCTGTCGCGTCGAGCCAGTCTCGCCGTCGCACTGTGTGGACTCCGGAGCAGAGAGATTCGCCTGCGTCCTTTCTGGCTGAGAGCCCTGCATGGCCGGTGCCATCTGACGGAGAGGCCGGGGGACCGCATTGGAGGAAGCGGTCCAGATAGTCGTTGAGTACGGTCAGATCGCGGCATGTCCCGTCGGGATTACAGAACTGCACGGACATTCCAATATGTCTGCCGCCTGCCTGATGCGAGACTACCAGGACCGCGAACATACCCCAGGCGTCCGGATCCTGGCCGCGAGTCTCCCAGTACTCCCCGAATGTCTTCAAGAGTGATACGAACTTTTCTTCTGTCATACCCTCCCACGGAAAGGAGATGTAAGCTTCGATGACCTCCGCTGGAGGTTGCGGAAGTTTATTGAATTCATAGGAAGTGATTACGCCCAGGCCACCGCCGCCTGCACCCCGGCAGGCGCGAAAGAGGTCTGCCTCGTGGTGCGCGTCTGCTCGGCGAGGAACGACCTTGCCACTTCCATTGACCGTTAGGATCTCAACAGCAGTCAACCAGTCGGAGGAGAGACCGTGTAGTCGCGACAAGAGCCCATATCCTCCACCGCTGATGTGGCCACCTGCCGCGACGGTCCCGCAGGTTCCTCCTGGAAGCGTTACACCATAGCGCTTGTATAGCTCGAGGTATCCGTTCCAGAGCTGTACGCCGGGACCAATCCGATAGGGCGGGGCACTTCTGCCGTCGTTGACGCCGGAGAGAAGACTGAGATCCAGAATGGTGCCGCCAGGATTATTTGCGACGAAGTCCTCGTAGCAGTGCCCTCCGCTGCGTATGGTTGGCCGCAGGCCAGCGCTCACAATTTGCTGAAGCGCGTCAGCCGTATCTGCAGAGGTTTCACACAGGAAGATTCGCTTTGCAGCATCGATCTCGGTCTCCGGGAATCGCGCGTTATGGCCTTTTTGCAGGCTCGCATATCGTGGATCGTCGCTTGTGATGATAATGGGCATCGTGCTTATTCCGTCTCAGGTGCTCTCAGCAGGTAAGGGCCAGAAGAGTATGTATCAATGACTAGAGCGAATTCGACAGCAACACCTGTACTTTGTCATCGGACGACCGCCAGACTACCAGCTAGGCTAAATGACCTAGCTGGCAGACTCCAGTTTGTCGACAATGGAGAGGCGGCGTGAGCTTGATCCGATGAAGTCTCTGCGG
>Ga0302177_10003706_pt1 | contig 10662 bp, 7 predicted proteins | sample I_Palsa_E1_2_FD_198780 | JGI IMG/M metagenome (GOLD analysis project Ga0302177, IMG submission 198780) | Peat permafrost microbial communities from Stordalen Mire near Abisko, Sweden - I_Palsa_E1_2 | ecosystem: Environmental > Terrestrial > Soil > Palsa > Peat permafrost | place: Sweden: Abisko... | reverse complement strand
AAGGCGTGAACGTCACATTGATGGTGCACATCGAGCTGACAGTCAGCGTGGCGGTACAGTTCGTTGTGGGCGCAAAGTCGGCGTTGTTGGTTCCGGTGACGCTGATAACGATCCCGGTCAGCGAGGCCGTCCCGGTATTGGTCAGCGTTACCGGCTGCGACGCCGAAGTTATGTGCAGAGTCTGGCTGCCAAAACTGAGCGACGTGGTGGAGAGCGTGGCCAGCGGAGTCGCCGTTCCCGTCCCGGTAAGCAGCGCGGTCTGGGGAGTGGTCGGGGCATCGTCGGTGACAGTGAGGGTCGCGGCCCGGGCTCCGGCGGCCGCGGGTGTGAAGGTCACGGTCACGGTGCAGGTTTCGGCCGTGGCCAAGGCAGCGCTGCAGGTATTAGTTTGCGAAAAATCCCCCGGATTAGCTCCGGTGAAGGAAATGGCGCTGATCGTAACCGCGCTGGAACTGTCGTTGGTGACCGTAAAAACCTGTTGCGCCGAGCCGCCGCCCACGCTCACGGACCCAAAATTCTTGCTGGACGGGGAGAGCACGACCGTCGGTAGAAAAACATCGGCTTGACCGGCATCGAGATTCGCTACCGCTACGTCGAGTCCCCCCGTCGTGGCGAAATTGCCGAGAGCGATGCCATAGGAGAAAGCGCTGCCCAGCACTTTTGGGGCTTGATAGGTGCCTTCACCATTCGCAAACAGTACCTTGACCGCAGCGCTGGTACCGATCGCAGTGATGTCCAGGCTGCCATTGCCGCTGAGGTCCCCGGCCGCCAAGGCAAGATAGCCACCGGAGGCAACCAGCACGGCGGCTTGGAATGTGCCGTTGCCATCTCCGGAGAGAAGGTTGATACCGCTGCTCTCGCTGGCCGTGATCAGGTCGAGTTCTCCGTCGCCATTCACATCGCCGGCTACCACCTGAAAGACGTCCGGCAGGACGATGGGGCTCACCCTGCCGAAGGTTCCGTCCCCCACACCGAGATAGATACCGAGCAGGCCGTTGCCGTAATTTGCGGCCGCCAGATCGAGAATTCCGTCGCCGTTGAAGTCGGCGACGACCAGGCCGAGAACTGCGCCGGTGCCGATGACCGTGGGCGCTCCGAAGGTTCCGTCTCCATTGCCCAGGAACACCTCGATCCCGCTGCCGCAGTAATTGCCCACTAAGACATCGAGATATCCGTCACCATTGACGTCCGCCAGCAGCGGCTCCATCAGGCAATTTCCACCCTCCAGCGCGGCACCCGCCGTGAAGCCGCCGCTCCCGTCTCCCAGAAAAATGTTTAAGCCGCCGGACTCCAAGTCGTTGCCCACCACCAGATCCGGTATGCCATCACCGTTGATATCGCCCACTGCGCTTCCGAACGGTTGGCTCAGCGTGCCCAGAGTCGATTGCGGCTGGAAGGTTCCGTCGCCGTTGCCCAGCAGGATCGATACGCTGCTGCCTTCATAGTTCGAGACCGCCAGGTCCAGTTTGCCGTCGCCGTTGAAGTCGCCCTCCGACAGAGAGATTGGCCCACTGCCTACCGGGGCAGTTAACTCGACGGCGTCATAGGTGGAAATGGGATTGGTCACGGGAAAATAAAACACATTAGAGGTCCGGTTGCACTCGCCAGCGCAGCCAGGATTGAACACGGTAATCCAGCCCGTTCCCCCGCTTGCGATCTGCGCCGAGTTGACCGCGGCCGTCAACTGTCCGGAATTTCCAAACGTAGTTGCCAGCGGCGTTCCGTTCCAATTTACGACTGAGACCGCATTGACGAAATTTGCGCCGTTCACCGTCAGCGTAAATCCCGCTCCGCCCGGGTTCGCCGATACGGGCGAGAGAAAGGTGATGATCGGAACCGGATTAGTCGCGGGACTAGCCGCGATGTTCAGAGCCGCCGAAACCGTCAAGACCGCCAGCAGGCAAGCGCGTCGCCACAACTGCACGGCAAGAGAATTTCGGATGAACATTCGTTCGATCTCCTACACTTGTTTTTCGAAAACCTGTTTTTTCGAACCGAGCTTCTTGGAATGAACTCCTTCTAACCGGCAGGGAAAGCCCTTCCACATTCGTCAGCACCCAATCTCGAGATCGGCCGCAATGGCTTGAGTCCACCCCGGATGGCGCGATCCGTTGGGCCCCGCCGTGTTCAGCCAGGAATAGCCACGGAAACGTTTGCAGGTGAGAGGCCACAACTTCGCGGACATTCGTCAGACGCTTTTCGAGCGCGAAAGGGGCGCAGAAAGATTTCGAGCGGCGCTGCTGTCGGCACCGCTCGCAATTGGGCAAGCTGTTGATTGCAGAATAGATTTACGAAAGTTAATGTTGTCTTGAAGAGGTTTCGATGGTGAGCGTGATGGCGCGCCGTGAGTGCTGCTCACCCGCTGGCGACGATCCGACCAAAGGTGATTGAAGCCGGGATCGGGAAAGTGCAGTTTCGAAACGGAACTGCGCTGCATCGCCCACCCTTTGCTCGCGCAATTTTGTGAGCCCGGATTAACGGTGGTAAACTGCGCCTATGCCCAACCGGAAAGCCAGCCCGCGCTCGACTCAGCGAAAGAAAACTTCCGCCAAGAAAACAACTAAGAAAACAGCCCCGAAAAAGCCTGCCCCGAACAAGCGCGCCGCGAAGAAGCGTGCCGGGAAAAAAGAGAAACCGAAGCGCCAACCCGTACGTACCCAGTCCGTGCGTAAAAAGACGGCTGCGAAAACGGAGGCCGTAACGAAGAAGAAGACGGCTGCAGGGAAATCCAAGGCCATCGGAAAACCCGCAGCTGTCGCCAAACCTGCAGCAGTGGCGAAGCGAAGAGTTTCCACGGAAAGTCAGATCTTCGATACCGATGCCCCTGCCCGACAAGAGCGGATATCGCGCTCGGCGGGGCAAGCTGGCGATCTGCAAGGATTATCCGAACGCGAGGACGCGGATTCCGAGAGCGTCGACGAGTTACTGGAAGAAGGAAATTCGTTTGAGGCCGGCGTGGTGGGTGGCGTGGAAGCTGCCGACGACCACGACGAACAAGAAGTTCACACCCATGAGGTTCCGGAGGACGACGTTCCCGGCGAGTATCTTGACGAAGAATAAATAAATAAGGAGTGGGCGCCGCGGGCGGGCTACTGCGGCGTCAATCCGCGGGCCCTGCCGACCTATGTCCTCGAACCCATGGCCATCGGACCGACGACCATTTCACCTTAGTAATTTGAAGAAAGCAGCGGCCCGCGCGATGATGGGCAGGATGCCGAATTCCGACAGCACTCGCCGCTGGCCGCGCTTGCCCGTCGACATGCCCGTCCGTGTCGTAACCTCCAAAGGCTTTTCGACCACCGTGGTCGAGGGCCGGGGCACGGAGATGAGCGAGGGAGGCATGATGTTGTATGCCGGCATCCTGCTGAATCCAGGGGATTTGCTGGAGATTGAGTTCGATACCCCCTCCCCGTCGCGACTGCCTGCGATTGTTCGTTTCCGCAGCGGTTTCTGCTTCGGCCTGGAATTCATCAGCCCGCTGCCTGCATGATTCTGGCACCTCGTAGGACCTCTCCCGTGGCGTTGCCCGGTGAATTGGGCTAGCATCTTTAAGGCTTAAGCATCGCTGGGCTTATTGTTCTTGGACCGGGATTTTGGGCCAAGCACTTCGGCTTACGCTGAGGGTTCCCTTCATGTATTTTGAACAGTTTTATCTGGGTTGTCTGGCCCACGCTTCGTACCTGCTGGCTTCAGAGGGCGAGGCCGTGGTGGTGGATCCGCAACGGGATGTGGAGTTGTATCTCAAGGCTGCCGAGGAGCATGGGGTCGCGATCCGGCACATCTTTGAGACGCACCTGCACGCCGACTTCGTTTCTGGACACAAAGAATTGGCAGCCCGAACGGGTGCGAAGATTTACATGGGGGCTCAGGCCGGGGCGACCTTCGCTCACGTTCCGGTCAGCGATGGGTTTGAGCTGAAGTTTGGCAGGGCGAAGATTGGCGTACTCGAAACTCCCGGGCACACTTCCGAAAGCATCTGTCTTGTCTTGACCGACGGCGAGAAATCGCAAGCGCCGTGGGCGGTGCTGACCGGCGATACATTATTTATTGGCGATGTTGGCCGCCCCGACCTGTCGCCGAAGCACACTCCCGCGGAACTTGCGGGCCTGCTCTACGACAGCCTGCACCACAAGTTGCTCACGCTGGCTGACGACGTGTTGGTCTATCCGGCACACGGCGCTGGCTCTCTCTGCGGAAAAAACATGCGGGCTGAGCGCTCGTCCACGATTGGGACGGAGCGGCTCACCAACTATGCGCTGCAAATCAGGAGCAGGGAAGAGTTTGTCTCGCAGTTGACTAGCAATCTTCCTGCGCGGCCGGAATACTTCCTCAAGGACGCGGAGATCAATCGCACGGGCGCGGCGGCGTTGTCCGACTTGCAGCCGCTGCGGGCTGTCGCGCCTGCTGACTTGAATGCGATGTTGAGCGCGGGCGAAATCGCTCTTGACGTGCGTTCGGGAGAAGACTTTGCCGCGGGGCATGTGCCGGGCTCGGTGAACATTGCGCTGTCGGGACAGTTTGCTTCGTGGGCGGGCACGGTGCTGGGGCTGTCGGCGCATCCCGTGTTGATTGCGGCAGATGATGGACAGCTGGAAGAGGCCCGGCTCAGGCTGGCGCGCGTCGGGATTGAAGTTCTTGGTGGATATCTTGACGGAGGCATAGCGGCGTGGAAGCATGCTGGTTTTTCCTTAGCAACCATCGCGCAGATCAGCGTGGGCGAGCTTAGCTCGCGGCTGCGGGCGGGCGACGGGCAAGCGGCTAGACCGCAAGTGCTTGATGTGCGCCGCGAATCGGAGTGGGATGCCGGACACATTGAGGGTGCGACCTGGTGGCCGCTGGACAACTTCAGGGTATCGCCGCCAGAGCTTGATCGCGACGCGCCCATCGCGGTGCACTGCAAGGGTGGCTATCGCAGCCTGATTGCCAGCAGCCTGCTGCAGCGGGCGGGGTTCCGGGACGTGGTCAATGTGGTGGGAGGACTTGATGCCTGGCAGGAGGCAAAACTGCCGCTGGCGAGTGCAAGTCCTGTGGGCAGCATGACTTAGCGGAACTGCATAGCCTGTGGAAAATATGTTCCTGAAGGAACCTATTGGTGTACGGGATTATACATACAATCGCGTCAATAACGACTTAAGTGGAGCGGCGAGAATGAGTTAGGGGCCGTCGGACGGCCACCGGCGTCTAGGTTTTACGCATGCCGAGGACGAGGGCGAGGACGCCGCCGGCGAGAAGAACAATGCCCACCGCGGGAGGCAGCTTTTCGCTGCTTTGGGTCTCGACGCCGATTTTGGCGTCTCCAATTTTCACACCGTGGCTTTCGCTGTGGGGAACTGGGATCACAAAAGACAGCAGACCCAGGATCAGCAGCAGGACTCCGGCGAGGGGAAGAGCTTTCATAAGGCACTCCGTTCAAAGAATCAATTCGCGATCGATTTAGACCCAGCCAGCTTCACTGTCGCAATAAGAACGGCTGCCCAACGATCCTATCATTAACCTTTCCGTCGATCGGCCTATAATCAGACCCGCCTGTGATCAACGAGCAACATCAGAGGTTTTGCCGGAAGGGGGCGATTTTAGATGAAAGCGAAGAAAATGGTCGATAACTATCGCGTCGACAGCGGGAAGCACTTCCGACTGAAGGACTTTGATCCGGCCGACACGGGGCATTGGCGTTCCAAAGAGAACGCCGCGGAAGCTTTGCAGCAGGGTATTCTTCGCACGGCAGAACTGCAGGACAAGCTGTATGCGCAGAATAGCTGGGCGCTGCTTTTGATATTCCAGGCTATGGACGCCGCCGGGAAGGACGGCATTATCAAGCACGTGATGTCGGGGATCAATCCGCAGGGCTGTCAGGTGTATTCGTTCAAACAGCCTTCGGATGTGGAACTGCAGCACGATTTTCTTTGGCGTACGACGCGTGATATGCCGGAGCGCGGGCATATCGGCATCTTCAACCGGTCGTATTATGAGGAGGTGCTGGTGGTGCGGGTTCACCCCGAAATTCTGAAGAGCCAGAAGACGCCGCCTTCTCTGGTGGGTAAGAACGTGTGGGACGAGCGGTTTGAAGATATTCGCGGCTTTGAGCGGCACATGGCGCGGAGCGGGACGGTCATTCGCAAATTCTTTCTGCATGTTTCGAAGAAAGAACAGAAGCGGCGATTTCTGGCGCGGCTGGACGAGCCGCAAAAAAACTGGAAGTTTTCGGCCGCCGATATTCACGAGCGCAAGTATTGGGATGACTATCAGAAGGCCTACGAAGAGATGATCCGCAACACGGCGACCGAACATGCGCCGTGGTATGTGGTGCCGGCGGATAATAAATGGTTCACACGCCTGGTCGTGTCGACCGCGTTGATCGAGACTCTGGAGTCGCTGGACCTGGCGTATCCCAAGGTGGAGGATGCGAAGCTCAAGGAACTGGAAGCGGCGAAGAAGATTCTGATCTCCAAGAAATAGGCGTCAGGAATATGTGAACGCTAGGAATATGTGGTCGCGATGCAGTTCGGTATTGCGACAAGTGGCGATACTCGGGATATCCCTCTCTCCGCCTGAAGAACGGCTCCGCTCGGGGTGACGCAGGAGATGAGACGGCCTGAATCAAACTGCGCCACTCCGAATGTGTGACGCCCTTTCCAGCGAGCCGCCACGAGACTAAGATAGGCAATTGTCCAATACTTCCCCGGAGATACCTTGAACATGGGCTCAGACAGATTGCTCAACGTTGTGTCGCGATTTGCTCGGTTGGTTTTCGCAGTTACGCTTTCGGCATTATTCACCGTTGCGGCGAGCGCACAAGCCAAGCCGGAGCGGCAATCGAAGGCGGTAACGCCGGCTCCGACCACACAGACCGCGCAACCTGCGGCGACCACTGCGAGCGATTCCGACGGCGAATCCTCGAAGCTCGAGGAGAAGGCTTTCAAAGGGATGAAGTACCGCCTGATCGGGCCTTTCCGCGGCGGGCGGTCGCTGACTGCGGCGGGAATTCCGGGCGATCCCAATACTTACTACTTCGGAGCAACCGGCGGCGGAGTCTGGAAGTCGACTGACGGTGCGTTGACATGGTCCTCCGTTTTCGACAAGGAGGGAACGTCTTCAATTGGCAGCATCGCGGTGGCGAATTCCAATCACAACGTTGTTTACGTGGGGACGGGCGAAGCTTGCATTCGCGGCAACATTTCGCACGGCGACGGCGTTTATAAAACGCTTGACGGCGGCAAGACCTGGAAGAACACCGGCCTGCACGATTCGCGCGCCATTGGCAAGGTTATCGTGAATCCGACAAATCCCGACATTGCGTTCGTGGCGGCACTGGGACATCCTTACGGGCCGAATGCCGAACGCGGCATTTTCCGGACCACCGACGGCGGCAAGACCTGGGAGAAAGTTCTCTACAAAGACGAGAACACCGGCGGCATTGATGTGGCGTTCGATCCGCATAATCCCAACATACTTTTTGCAGCGTTGTGGCAGGCGCGGCGGACTTCCTGGAGCATGGAGAGCGGAGGGCCGGGCAGCGGGATCTACCGATCGAATGACGGCGGCACGACCTGGAAGCACATTGAGGAGCATGGCCTGCCCAAGGGGCCGTATGGCAGAATCGGCGTGGCCGTGGCCGCGAATTCTGACCGCGTTTATGCGCTGATCGAAGCTCACAATCCGGATGGCGGGCTGTATCGCTCGGACGACGGCGGCGAGTCCTGGGAGCTGGTGAACCCGGACCACAGTCTGTGGCAGCGTCCGTGGTACTACATGCACGTGATCGCCGACCCGCGCGACGAGAACGTGCTCTACATCATGAACGTCGAGTCGTATAAATCGACTGACGGCGGACATTTGTTCAATAAGTTCAGAGTGCCGCACGGCGACAACCATGGGCTGTGGATCGATCCGCAGAATACGCGGCGCATGATTGCGTCGAATGACGGCGGCGTTACGGTGACGCTCGACGGCGGCAAGAATTGGACGCGGCAAGATAACCAGCCGACGGCGCAGTTTTACCACGTCATTACCGATCCGGCGACGCCGTATCGCGTGTATGGAGCGCAGCAGGATAGTGGTACGGTCGCCATCGTCAGCCGCAGCGACGATGGGTCGATCGACCGGAGCGACTGGTACGACGTGGGCGGCGGTGAGGCCGGTTACATCGCGCCCGATCCGCGCGACCCGGATATTGTTTACGCGGCCGACTATCAGGGAAACATTACGCGCTACGACCGGCACATTGGGCAGGTGAAGGCGATCACTGAGCAGCCGGAGCTTTCGGATGCGTATGGGGCGGCGAACCTGGAACATCGCTTTCAGTGGACCGCGCCGGTGCTGCTTTCTCCACACGATCCCAATACGCTGTATCACGGGGGCGAGCGGCTGTTCAAGACGACCGACGGGGGCGTGCACTGGCAGGCGATTAGTCCAGATTTAACCAGGAATGATAAGGAGAAGCAGAAAGTTTCAGGCGGGGACATTACGCTCGACGATTCCGGCACGGAATACTACGACACGATCTTCGCGCTGGCGGAATCGCCCATCACCAAGGGATTGCTGTGGGTTGGCACCGATGATGGGCTGATTCAGCTCACGCAGGACGAAGGCAAAACTTGGAACAACATTACGCCCAAGGATATGCCGGAGTGGGCTCGCGTCAGCCAGATTGAACCTTCGCCGTTCGACGCCGGAACCGCGTACGTAGCTGTCGACCGGCACCAGTTCGACGATCTGCGTCCTTACATTTACAAGACCAGCGACTATGGCAAGACGTGGACGAAGCTGGGGCAGGGAATTCCAGACACGGCGTTTGTGCGAGTGGTGCGAGAAGATCCGAAGAAGCGCGGGCTGCTCTATGCGGGAACTGAAACCGGAATTTACGTGTCGTTCAATGACGGCGCGAACTGGCGTCCGCTGCAGTTGAATCTGCCGACCACGCCGGTTCACGATCTGGTGATTAAAGACGATGATCTGGTGGTGGCCACGCACGGGCGCGCGTTCTGGATTCTGGACGACCTGTCTCCGCTGCGGCAGCATAGCGATGACATTGGGAAGAAAGACGCTTTTCTGTATGCGCCGGCCACGGCTTTCCGGATTCAGGCGGGAGCGGGCGGGGAACGGCATGCTTCGAAACTGAGGGGCCAAAATCCGCCGGGCGGCGCGGTGATCTATTACTTCCTGAAGGACGCGCCCAAGGCCGGCACGGAAGCTAAGATCGAGATTCTCGACGCTTCGGGCAACGTGATTCGGAAGTATTCGAGCGCGGAGCTCGACACGCTGGAAGAGCCGCTCGATCCTGACGACAAGAAGCCGGAGAAGCAGATTAAACCAGAAGCCGGATTGAATCGTTTCGTGTGGGACTTGCGCTATGAAGAGGCGCATCATGTGCCCGGATACTATCTCTGGGAATATGGCGGCGGAGCGCGGGGGCCGGTGGCGATTCCGGGTCATTATCAGGTTCGGCTTACGGTGGGCGAGCACAGCCAGACTGCGGCGTTCGATTTGAAACTCGATCCGCGAGTTCACGTGAGCCCGACTGATCTGGAGCAGCAACTCACCCTGCTGTTGCAGACGCGCGATGAACTGAGCCGGGTCTACGATGCGGTCAATCAAATTCAGGATGTGCGTTTGCAGTTGTCGGGATTGAAGAGGCGGCTGCCGCAGAATGCCAGCACCAAGGCGATTGTCAGTGCGGCCGACGATCTGGAGAAAAAACTGGTTGCGGTGCGCGAGGGTCTGATCAACCTGACCATCAGCGCGAATGAAGATTCGCTGGCGTATCCTCCGCAACTGGACGCGAAGCTGGCATATCTGGCGATGGATGTGGGCACGGCCGACTCTGCGCCCACTGAAGCGGAGCAGAAGCAATTCGAGAAGCTGAAGCGGCAGAGCGGGGAACTCATCGGTCGTTGGGAAGATTTGCAGCGCCGCGATCTGGCTGCATTTCAGAAACTGACGGCGGAAGGCAGCCTGTCGACGGTTGTGGTTCCGCCGCCGGGACGCGCGACGGATGAGGAGATTCCGGCGCACTAACGGTTACGTCCTTCATATTTCCGGTAGTGGGGAAAGCCCATGAAAACCAGGGTTTCCAACCAGGGCTTTCCCCAGTGTCATTCCCTGAACTCCTATTACTTCCGTGCCACTTCGATAGCACTGTTGTGCCTTGTCCGGGTGCGTCCCTGTTGCTATTGTGCCGATATGAGGTTGTAGTTGGTTCCTCCCCTGAGGATCAACGAGAAGTCGATCCGGAATTTGGGGGTGTCTATGCGAAAGATGAACCTGCTGTATGCGGCGATTGGCTTTGCGGTGGCCCGCTGGATTTTTAAGCGGCAAGCAGTGGTCGATCCCGTCACCCGGTTCCGGTCGCAGGGACTGCTGTAGAAGTTTTTCCGAGCCTGGGCGTGCGCCCCGTTGCGCCTCCATTTCGTCAGCGCGCGCCCATCGCTCGTTCTTGCTGAAATAGCTGTTACCATCGTTTGCTCAATTCGTTACGGCTTTTCGCGATCTCGCTCGAGACTGCTTTCTCACTTCCCGTACTTCCATTTTCCAACACCTACTCCAGGAGGAAGGCCGCTGCGCTTCGCGCCTCCTCGTTCTGTCGTCGCATGCGGCGAGCATGCTAGACTAGGCACAAATTCCTAACATGAGGCCTCAATGAAATTTGGCGTCATCACCTTTCCT
>Ga0302177_10003697_pt1 | contig 10676 bp, 8 predicted proteins | sample I_Palsa_E1_2_FD_198780 | JGI IMG/M metagenome (GOLD analysis project Ga0302177, IMG submission 198780) | Peat permafrost microbial communities from Stordalen Mire near Abisko, Sweden - I_Palsa_E1_2 | ecosystem: Environmental > Terrestrial > Soil > Palsa > Peat permafrost | place: Sweden: Abisko... | reverse complement strand
AGGGTCGAATCGGCCCGAATCATGCATGACTCTCCGTGGAGTCATCATGCCATTCGTCACCATCCGACATATCACGACCTACCGCTACCGGCGACCGGTCGCCTTTGGCGAACACCGGATGATGCTCCATCCACGCGCCTCCCGCGATCAAAGAGTGATTCAAGCGGACGTAAAGATTAGCCCGGAGCCGAGGAGCCTGCGCTTCGTGCAGGATGCGTTCGGCAATCATGTGGGGATCGCGCGGTTTTCGCGTCGGTCAAAGGAGTTGAGTTTCGAGAGCGTCGTATGCGTTGAGCAGTCGCCGTGTAACAGCGTCGTTCTCGAAGAAGGCGGACGGTCCTTCCCCGTCGACTACAGCGTCGATGAGTTGCGGGACCTCGCCCCTTATCTCGAACGTCATCAACTCGATCCGATCGACGCGGTTGGCCGGTGGGCTCGGGAATTGCTCTTCCCAAGCGGGGCGATCGGAGCTTTAGAGCTTCTCACTCGGTTGTCGCAAGCCATCCATAAAAGCTTCTTTTACAGACGGCGGGAAGAAAAGGGAGTCCAGTCGCCGATAGAGACGCTTCGGCTCGGCCATGGGAGTTGCCGCGACTTCGCCGTGCTGATGATCGAGTCGGCGCGCTCGATTGGTTTCGCCGCGCGTTTTGCGTCGGGGTATCTCGCCATCCCCTTGGACGATCCGCAGGAGCCGACGGGCCGGTCAGGTCGGGGATCGACTCACGCCTGGGCGCAAATTTATCTGCCGGGCGCCGGATGGATTGATTTCGATCCTACAAGCGGCAGCGTCGGCAACGTCGACCTTGTTACCGTAGCAGTTGTCCCCGATCCTCGCCACGCGATCCCGCTTCACGGCACCTATGTCGGATTTCCGTCGGACCATCTCGGCATGGAGGTGCAAGTGAGCGTCACGTTCGATTCTCCTAAGGGCGATCTGGACCGCTCCGCAACCGACCGCATCTCGACGATTGGCGCGCCGCGCCGAAATCACCAGTCGCCCGTTAGTCTCCGCGGCGATCCGGAACTCGAAACCGGCGCGAAGCGTTCCCAACCAGCGGCCGTTCCCGAAATAAGCATCGAACGCGTCAGTTCGACCGAAGCGCAATATTCGCCCAAGCAATTGAAGGGCGAATCGACGTCAAATCGCAATTGCGCTTCGGGCGTGAACACTCAGGGTGGAATAGCTGCTGATCGAAAAAGCGCATGATAGACACCGCGGTCACACAACGGACGCCGTCTCTTTTGCACCTGCATTTCATTCGTGCGCCGCGTCAAAGTCCCTCCCCCCGAGCGTCGTTCGGCGCACGTCGCGGATTTGGTTACGGTCGAAGCGGCGCACCCGGTGCATCGTCGTGCGGTTGTCCCAAATGACGAGATCGCCCGGCCGCCAGCGGTGGCGGTAAACGAATTGCGGCTGCGTCGCGTGCTCGGTCAGATCGCGCAGAAGCATTCGCGCTTCGGGAATGGTCCAACCGGCGATCGCCCCCGCATGGGCAGACAGGAACAGCGACTTGCGGCCGGTGCGGGGGTCGGTTCGGACAAGGCGGTGGCGGACGGGACGGAAATGCTCGCGCTCCTCCGGCGTCAGGTCGACGAAGCCGATCGTCTCTCGGGAGTAGATCAGAGAGTGCTCGCACACCAGGTCCTCGATCTCCGCCTTGCTCGCGTCGTCCAGAGCGTCGTAGGCGGCGCGCATGTCGGCAAACTCGGTATCGCCTCCGCGCGACGGGATCGTGCGCCCTGACAGCAGGGAATATTTGGCCGGGAGAGGACGGAACGAACTGTCGGAATGCCACAGCCGGTCGCCAAGCTTGAAGAGCCAAATGCGATCCTCCGGGGACATGATCTTGCCGTCGCGCGCGAGATTCGAGAAATCCGCGATTCCTCCGCCGAGCCTTTCTTCCTCGCGCTTGCGGATATGCCCTGGGGTCTCATAGCGCTCGAGCGCGCCAAACTGGCGAGTGAACGCGAGTTGTTGCTCGTCCGTCAGGGGCTGATCGCGAATGACCAGGACGGCGTGCCGCTCCATCGCGGCGTCAATCTCGCTTATGTCCCCGGCCGTGAGCGGCGCGCTGCAATCGACGCCGACCACCTCTCGGGCGAACGCGCGGGGACTGGGCGCGACGACAATGGGCATGGGAGCCTCCTTAAGCCAGCGCCCCCCACTTCAGCAGAAGTTTATCGTAGCCGGGCCGACTGGACGTTAGCTTTTTTTTACATCTGGATTATCATCGCGAAAATAGCATCCGATGCTTTGGTGTTGTTGCCTGGTTCAACGAGAGCCGCGTGGAGGAGGGATAGCCTTCTCGGTAAGCGGGCGGTGGGATATCGAAAGAGCTCCGACGAACTTCGGTTTCGTGCGACTGAAATTGGGGGCGACGCCGTTTCAACGCGCAAAAATGCGCAGAGGAGGAAGCTGCCATGGTCGATAATTCAGACGAAAGACGCGCGGCGCGTCGAGGTCCAACCCGCAGAGCCATCCTCGCCGGCGGAGTGGCGACGACCGCGATCACCGGGTTTCCTTATGTCTCGCGAGGCTTCGCCGCGCAGACGCTGAAATTCTGGCAGTTCTACGCTCCGGGAGGCGGGGTCGCGACCCAGGACAAATGGTTCGAGGACGTGGTCAAGGGCTGGAACGACAGTCACGAGGTAAAGGTCGAGCTGGTCTACGTTCCCAACAACGCGTACATGGACGGCACCAAGCTCCCTACCGCATTCGCCTCAGGATCGGGTCCCGATCTCTTCATCATCAGCCCTGGGGATTTTTTGCGCTATTACAACGGCGGCGTGCTGCTCGATCTGACGCCGTTCATGGAGCAGGCGGCGCGTGACGATTTCTTCCCCAGCGTGATCGCCAACCGCATGGTCGACGGCAAGATCTACGGCCTGCCGTACGAAGTCGAGCCGATGGCCATGTATTACAGCGTCGATGCGTTCAATGAGATCGGCCTCACCGACAAGGACGTTCCCAAGACCTGGGACGAACTCCTCTCGGTCGCCAAAAAGCTGACCAACGCGAAGCGCTTCGGCGTCCTGTTCGAGACGAGCCCCGGCTACTACCAGAATTTCACCTGGTATCCGTTCCTTTGGGAAGCCGGCGGGGACTTCCAGACGAAGGAGGGCAAGAGCGCCTTCAATTCTCCTGCGGCTGTGCAAGCGCTCAAGTTCTGGCAGGATTCAATCGGCATGGGCGTTGCGCCGCGCAAGCCGCTCGGCGGCGGTGCCTGGGACTCGGTGCCGAATATCGGCTCCGGCTATTGCGCCATGCAAAACGTCGGCATCTGGGCGATCGCCCAGTTGCGCGAAGGCGCGCCTGATTTCAAGTACGGCATCTTCAAGCTGCCAACGCCGCCGGGCGGAAAATACATCACCATCGGGGGCGGCTGGGCCTTCGTCGCCAATGCGCGCGGATGGAATCCTAAGGCTGCCGGCGAATTCTGCGCCTGGGCGCTCGGCTCCCCGAACAATGGCTCGGCCGAGCGGATCGTCGATTGGTGCACCAAGGCCAAAAGCGACATGCCGCCGACAAAATCCGCGCTTGAGGGCGGCAAGGCCGCGTTCCAAAATGGATTCCTCAAGGTGTTCACCGACGAGATCTATCCGGGCGCGCGCGCCGAGCCGCGGATGCCGCCGCCGGTCTACAAGGCGATCTCGGACGCGATCCAGGCCGCACAGCTCAACGGACAAAGTCCGGAGCAAGCGGCCGCGGCCGCCTCCGACCAGATCGACGCCTTCCTCGCCGGATACAAGGGCGCGCCGATCCTCTGATGCAGAATCGCGCCGCCCCCGCAAGAGAGGGCGCCCGCGCCGCGGCGCCCTCGGTTGACGAAGGCCCGCGGCTTTCCAACCGCGCCCGCGAACGGATCGCGGGCTACCTCTTTGTCGCGCCGGACGCGATCGGCCTGCTGATTTTTGTCGGCGGGCCCATGATCCTTTCGCTTAGCCTCGGCTTCTTTTCGGTCAGCGGTTTTGGCGAGTACGAGTTCGTCGGTGTCGCCAACTATCGGCGGATGATGGCTGATCCGCTGTTCTGGCGAAGCGTCGAAGTGACCGTTCTCTACGTGGTGGCGCTCGTCCCGTCGCTATACGTCGTGGGGCTTGGGCTGGCACTGCTCGTGCAGTCGAACTCGCGCTTCAACACGGTCGTGCGCAGCCTCTTGTTCATGCCGCAGACGGTAAGCCTCGTTGTCGTCGGTCTCGTCTGGCAGGTTCTCCTGGTCGACAAGATCGGGCTCTTCAATCAGTTCGGCGCGACGTTCAATCTGCAGTCGATCTCCTGGCTCGGGGATCCTCGCTTCGCCCTCTTCACCGTCATCGGGATCAGCGTCTGGTTCCTCATGGGCTTCTACATGCTGATCTTTCTCGGCGGTTTGCAGGATATTCCGCGCGAATATTACGAGGCGGCGCGCATTGACGGAGCCGGGGCGGTGCAATCCTTCTTCAAGATCACCCTGCCGCTGTTGCAGCCGACGAGCTTCTTCGTCCTGCTCGTCTCGACGGTCGCCGCGGTGTGCGGATCGCAGACTTTCGACCTCATTTACATCATGACGAAGGGAGGACCAGCGAATTCGACCTCGCTCGCGATCTTCTACATCTACCAGCAGGCTTTCCTGTTCAACGAGTACGGTTATGCCGCCGCCATGGCGTCCGTCCTCGTCGTCGTGCTGATGGCGATCACGGTTCTCCTGTTCGCGCTGACGCGCGGCGGACGGTTCACCTATGGCTGAGGTCGCTTCGACATCGGCGTCCACGGAGGAGGACGCGAACGAGCGCCGACGGCTCCAGCCGGTGCGCATTGCGCTTTACGTGGTCGCCTCGATTCTCTCTTTCATGACCATCGCGCCGCTCTTCTATATGGTGTCCATGTCTCTGAAGGAGACCAACGAAGTGTTCGGCGCCAATCTCGTGCCGCACCATCCGACTTTCGCGAATTTCGTCTACGTCTTCACCCAGGTCGACTTCATCCGTTATCTCTTGAACACGTTCTTCGTTTCAGCTGTGGTCACGGTTGTCGCGCTCGTTTTCCACTCCATGGCGGGTTATGCGCTCGCAAGACTGAGGTTCCCGGGACGCGATGCGATCTTTCTCACGATGTTTGCGACCTTCCTGATCTCACAGCCGGTGATCATCGTGCCGCTGTTCATTCTCGCGCGCGCCCTGCACCTCCTCGACAGCTACGCCGGCCTGATCGTTCCCTCGATCTTCAACGCGTTCGGCATCTTCCTGCTGCGCCAATTCTATCTGGCCGTGCCGCGAGAACTCGAAGAGGCGGCTCTGATCGACGGCGCCGGCTATTTACGTATCTGGTGGTCGATCATCCTCCCGCTCAGCCGCCCCATTCTCTCGGCGCTGGCGATCCTGTTCTTCCTCGCCAACTGGAATTCCTTCCTCTGGCCGCTGACGATCATCTCCAACCAGGACCTCTGGATGGTGCAGGTCGCGATCGCGAGCTTCCGACAACAGTACAACGGCTCCTGGAACTATATCATGGCGGCCTCGACCGTCGTCGCTCTGCCGACCCTCGTAATGTTCGTTATCTTCCAGAAGCGCATCATCGAATCGATCAAGACAAGCGGCATCAAGTGAATTCGTTGGGGAGCGGGAGGGGACAATGGCGATGACGCAGCGCTTTTCGGGCCTCGGACTCCATCTCGGCAACCTGTGGCGGCTTTCCGATGCGAAGTCCCGCTCGATCAGCGCCGAGAATCCAACCGGCGAGAAGGGAAAGGGCGGGATGGCCGTGGACGGGACCGGGTCGGTCCACGCGCGCGGGCTCGGGCGCGGCTGGAAGATTTCGCCCTCGAAACGCGTAGCCCCCGGGGAGACGCTTCTGCTCGGCGACATCGAGGGGTCGGGCGCCATTCAGCAGATCTGGATCACGCCGGCGAACGTGCGCTGGCGCGATCTCGTTTTGCGCATTCACTGGGACGGCCAGGAGCAGCCGTCGGTCGAGGCGCCGCTTGGCGATTTTTTCGCCTGCGGTTGGGGCCGATACGCGCAGGTGAGTTCGCTTGCCGTTTGCGTCAATCCGGGCCGGGCGTTCAACTGCTACTGGGAGATGCCTTTTCGCCGGGCCGCACGTCTCACCCTCGAGAACCGCGATCCGGATTCGGAGGCGATCATATACTGGCAAATCAACTATGCGCTGACCGAGGTTCCCGAGGACGCCGCCTATTTCCATGCGCGGTTTCGGCGGACCAACCCATTGCCGTTCAAGCAGGACTACCTCGTGCTCGACGGGGTGCGCGGGCGGGGTCACTATGTCGGGACTTATGTCGCCTGGGGCGTCAATAATTCCGGCTGGTGGGGGGAGGGGGAGATCAAGTTCTTCCTCGACGGCGATGAGTGGCCGACAATCTGCGGCACCGGCACCGAGGATTATTTTTGCGGCGCGTACAACTTCGACGCCGGAACGGTCGACGCCGCATTCCCGCGCGCCTACATCGAGTTCACAACGCCCTACGCAGGCCTGGCGCAAGTCATCCGGCCGGACGGGACCTATCAGTCGCAACAGCGCTTCGGCCTCTATCGCTGGCATATCATGGACCCGATCCGTTTCGACGCGGACCTCAAGGTCACCCTGCAAGCGATCGGCTGGCGGACGGAGAAGGACAAGCGACGCTACCTGCCGCTGCAGGACGACATCGCCTCCGTCGCCTATTGGTACCAGACGCTGCCGACAGCGCCCTTTCCGCCGCTGCCGGATCGCGACTATCTCGAAATCATTTAGGCGTCCGCAATGAGCACTTTGCCCCAAGATTACCCGGAGCGGGCCTACGCGGCGGTGCTCGGCAAGCTGATCGGCGTCTATCTCGGCCGGCCTTTCGAGGGATGGACGTATCAGCGGATCATAGACGAGCTCGGGCCCATCGAGAGCTATGTCCACGAGCGTCTTGCCTGTCCGTTGGTCGTCACCGATGACGACGTCGCCGGGACGTTCACCTTCATCCGCGCTCTCGAGGATCACGGCGCGAGCCCTAACATCAGTTCGCGCGAGATCGGCGAGACCTGGCTCAACTACATCGTCGAGAATCGCGCCATCCTTTGGTGGGGCGGCAACGGCAATTCCACCGAGCACACCGCCTGGCTCAATTTGAAGCGCGGGATCGAAGCGCCTGAAAGCGGGTCGATCGCAGTCAATGGCCAGGCCGTCGCCGAGCAGATCGGCGCGCAGATCTTCATCGACGGCTGGGCGATCGTTGCGCCGGGAAATCCGTCTCTCGCAGCGCGCCTCGCAGAGCAGGCGGCCAAGGTCAGTCACGACGGGACGGCGGTGGACGCTGCAAAACTGTGGGCGGCGATGGAGGCCGAGGCCTTCGTATCGCGAGACGTCGAAAGGCTGATCGACGTTGGCCTTGCGCAAATTCCGGCCTCGAGCCCGATCGCGAAGCTTGTCGCAGATATCCGCCAATGGCAGCGCCAGTATTCGGACTGGCGCGACACGCGACAGGCGATAGAGGCGCGTTATGGCTACGACAAATATCCCGGCAATTGCCATATCGTCCCCAATCACGCGCTGATGATCATGACCCTCCTCTACGCGCCCGTCGACTTCTCGCGGGCGCAGACAATCGTGTGCACCTCGGGCTGGGATACAGACTGCAACGCGGGCAATGTCGGTTGTCTGATGGGTGCGATGCTCGGCCTCAAGGGGATCGAGGCGGGTCGAGATTGGCGTGGGCCGATCGCCGACCGCATGCTCATTTCCTCCGCTGACGGCGGCGACGCGATCAACGACGCGGTGCGGGTCAGCGCGCGGCTCGTCGACCTCGGACGCAAGCTCGCAGGGTTGCCGCCCCAAGTTGCGCCCAAGGACGGAGCGCAGTTTCACTTTTCTCCGCCCGGCAGCGTGCAGGGATTCATGGGCGCCGGCGACGGAGCCGCGCGGCTTGTCATTCGCAACGTTCCGCTCGGCGGCGCCCGGGCCCTGCAGGTGCACTATATCGGTCTTGGCGCGGAGCCCGCGGCGGTGCTGACGCCAACTTTCGCGCCGCCCGAGGTATCGCGCATGCGCACCTACGAGCTCATGGCGACGCCTCTCGTCTATCCGGGGGAAATCGTGCGAGCACGCGTGGTGGCGGACACGCGCAACGCTGATCCTGTCAGTGTCGGTCTGCGCGCGCTCGTATATGGCGCAAATGACGCCCTGTCGCTGCTCGACAGCGCACCGGTCGTTCTTTCGCCTGGCGCGGAGACGGTTTTGACCTGGCGTTTGCCCGATACTGGCGGAGAACCGATCCAATCGATCGGCCTCGTCTTTCATTCGGACGGCGCGACAACCGACGGTGCGATCCTGCTCGACTATCTGCGATGGGACGGACCGCCCGACGTTGAGCTCCGGCGGCCAGACGGGCCTGGAGAGTTCTGGCGCAGAGCCTGGGTCAATGCGGTCGGAGTCTTCTCGACCAACTTTCCGCAGGCATTTCGAATCTCGCAGGACCGCGGCGAAGGCATGATCATCCACGGAGGGCGTCGATGGACCGACTACCGGGTGGAGACGGCTCTTACGGTTCACTTGGCTGAATACGCGGGCGTCGGCGTGCGGGTGCAGGGCTTGCGCCGGTATTACGCCGTTCTGCTGGTGCGGCCGGATCGCCTTCGCCTCGTGCGCGTTGTGGACGGGGCGGTGAACGTCCTTGCTGAGAGCGCCTTCGCTTGGACCTTCGAGACCCCTTACGCGATTGCCGTCCAAGTCTCCGGCGCGAAGATCGAGGCTTCGGTCAGCGGCATTCGGCTCAAGGCGCTCGACGAAGGCCAGTTCGCTCTCGCGAACGGCGGCGTCGCGTTGATCCTCCAAGGCGGCGCATGCTCTTGCGACACGATCGACGTCGGCCCGCCACGCGGCGCGCTGGACCCATTGGGCGTGGCGGTTTCGGCGGCCGTCCGGGCCTGACTTCGGAGACTTTTCATGGCTGGCGTCAGGATCGAGAACGTCGACAAGTCCTTCGGCCCGATCAAGGTCATCCGAAACGTGGACATCGAGGCCGAGGATGGGGAGTTTGTCGTTCTCGTCGGTCCGTCCGGTTGCGGGAAATCGACGCTGCTACGAATGATCGCTGGCCTCGAAGAGATCACCAGCGGGAAGATCCGGATCGGCGATCGGGTGGTCAACAATCTCAATCCGAAGGATCGCGACATTGCGATGGTCTTCCAGAACTACGCGCTCTATCCGCACATGACCGTGCGGGAGAACATGGAGTTCTCGCTCGTCCTGAGAAAGATGAGGAAGACGGAACGGGACGCCCACGTCGATCGCGCCGCCTCCATTCTCGGTATCGGGCAGCTTCTCGATCGGCGTCCGGGTCAATTGTCCGGCGGCCAGCGACAGCGGGTCGCGATGGGCCGCGCGATCGTGCGCGACCCGCAAGTTTTCCTTTTCGACGAGCCGCTGTCGAACCTCGACGCCAAACTGAGGGTTCAGATGCGCGGCGAAATTCGCGACCTGCATCGGCGGCTCGGCACCACCTGTATCTATGTGACCCACGATCAGATCGAAGCTATGACGATGGCCGACCGCATCGTCGTAATGCACGACGGGGTCGTCGAGCAGGTCGGGTCCCCGCTCGAGCTCTACGACCGACCCCGCAACGTGTTTGTTGGGTCATTCCTTGGGTCGCCGGCGATGAATTTTATCAGCGGGCGACTGGCGCCGGAGGGAGCGCCCGCTTTCGTCAGCCAAAGCGGAGTGGTCCTGCCGCTGGCGCGAGCGCCGAACGCCGCGAGAGGCGAAGAACTCGTTTGCGGCTTCCGTCCGGAAGCGGTGATTCCAGACCCGGAGTCGCCGATCAAACTTCTGGTTAGCCTGACCGAGCCGACCGGCGCGGAAACCCATGTTTTCGGCCGGCTTGGTGCGGACGAAGTCATCGCAGTCCTGCGCGAACGACTCGCCTATCCGGAGGGCTCGGAGTTTGGGGTCAGAATTGCGCCGGAGAACCTCCACGTCTTCAACGCGTCGACCCAGATGCGCGTGAATTAGCGTTGTCGGGGTGGCCTACTACCGGTCCCGTGGACACAGAAAAGATGAGAATGTCCGCGGGGAGTGTAACGTGACCTTCAAAACCTTGCGAGAGGCCACTCTCCGATTCACCACGTCGTCGGCGCGTTTGGCGTCGCGTGGGCGGTAGGCGCGGCTGCTTTGTGCGCATTGCGGCCGCCGATGATCGCAGTCGGCGTTCCCGGAGCCTTTGTGGATGCCTGCTCAGGGCGGACCCTTTGCCGTTCCGGGGCGAAGCTGGAAGGCAGCGATCTTGTCTAATCCTGCCTTCGAAGCCGCCCCAACGAGGGTTCCTCTGATAGTGCGATTGTGGTGATCTACACCATCGGCGTATTTTTGCGCCCCAGACTGCCCAGAGTCAGTGCGGATCGCGACGGCTCGCGCCTCGACGGATTGGGAATTGACTACAAAAAGCAGCGTGCTTACCGGCGCTTCAACCCGCCGCTTCCAACGCTCGCCGGGTTTGAGTTCATCGCCAAAGACGTAGCGAGCCATGATGGTTCCCGGATGAGAACTCGCCTGCACAGCTTCAGCGGAGCGGTTGACGAGATCGATTGACGTTCGGCGCGAGCGCAGGGAGCTGCGTCGTAGATAAGGACGAGGGGTAAACGTTCCCATGTTGCCTCCCTGTTCGATGGGATTGCAGTCTCCGCCGAAAGTCCCCGGCGCGAAGCGTGGAGAA
>Ga0302177_10003692_pt1 | contig 10687 bp, 6 predicted proteins | sample I_Palsa_E1_2_FD_198780 | JGI IMG/M metagenome (GOLD analysis project Ga0302177, IMG submission 198780) | Peat permafrost microbial communities from Stordalen Mire near Abisko, Sweden - I_Palsa_E1_2 | ecosystem: Environmental > Terrestrial > Soil > Palsa > Peat permafrost | place: Sweden: Abisko... | reverse complement strand
TCAAGAGCTATCGCATGGTGACCTATACCTCGGGGCAGAAGCCGATCGTGCGCCTGGAGATCCTGCTGAGCCAGGGCGTCGAACCGCAGCTCGAGAGGAGAGATTCCAAGGAACTGACGCTGCTGGTCGCCCGCACGAGCGGAGACGCCCATGCAGCACCGGCGACATTGACGGGCCCGGCTCCTGCGATTTCGCACGGTACGCTCAAGACCGTCGCGGCCAAGACTTCGGAAACAAAAGCTTCTGGAAGCACCATCGAAGCCATCCAGCACGTAAGCCTTTCCGAGAATGACGGGCAGACGCAAGTGAATGTGATCGGCACAGGGAAGCTGAACTACCGTGCGCTACGACTGCAGAATCCGGACCGGCTGGTTTTGGATTTTGCCGGCGCGCACCTGCGGACTTCGGAGAAGCAGATTGCCAGCAACTTGGATCCCGTTCGCGAAATCCGACTGGCGCAGTTTTCGCCGGAGGTTTCGCGCATCGTGATCGATCTCCGCCAGCCGGCCAAGTACAACATCACGGCGACGGATGACGGTGTCACGATTGAGTTTGCCGGAAGCAGCGCGAAGGGCGCAGCCAAGGCCGCACCGCAAGCCGCGCCTGAGGATGTGAGCACCACAAAGCTGGTGGCTCCGATTGAGTCGCAGCCGTCCGGCGTGCCTGCTCCAGCCGCGATTTTGCCGGCAGGTTTGACGCAGAGCACCTCGGCGCTGGCGGCACCCATAACCGCGCCCCAACCGCCTCCACAGGAAGTAGTGGCGGCAAAGGAAGTGGTTTCGCAACCCGCGGCCGCTCCGCAATTCGTGGTGGCCTCCAATACTTCGCCGGCGCCGCCTGCGATTACGACGGCTCCCGTTCAACCTGTCGCGGCCGATCCGCCGAAGGCGTCGCCCGTCGAACAAGCTCCGAGTTCTCCTCCGTCCGGGAAGTATTCGGGCGAACCGATTTCGGTGAACTTGAAGGACGTTGACTTGCGGGATTTCTTCCGGCTGATCCACGAAATCAGCGGATTGAACATCGTGGTGGACCCCAGCGTAAAGGGCAGCTTGACCATCGTTCTCGACGATGTGCCGTGGGACCAGGCGCTTGATATCGTGCTGAAGAACAACGATCTGGACAAGCAACTTGACGGCAACGTGCTGCGCATCGCGACCAAGGATACGCTGAAGAAGGAAGCGGACCAGAATCGCGAGTTGGCCAAGGCACAAGCCGAAGCCGCCGATGTGGTTACCACCACCCGCGTGCTCAGCTACGCCAAGGCCGGCGACCTGGTGGCCACGCTCAAGAAGTTCCTGTCCTCGCGCGGTGATGTGCTGGCCGACGTGCGGTCGAACACAATCATTATTCGCGACATCCCCAGCGTACTTCCGGTGATGGACAACTTGATCCGGCAGTTGGATAAGAAATCGCAGCAGGTGGAAATCGAAGCGCGCGTGGTGGAAGCGACGCGCTCCTTCTCGCGCGATATCGGCACGCAGTTCGCCGCCGCAGTGTCGGCGGGCGGCGGGCAAAGCATACTGGGAGGCACCAGCACGGTCGGGACCAGCCCCATCGTTCGCAATAATCCGCCGCTGCCGCTTCCTCCGATCATCGTGTCGAACGGCGGAACCGCCAGCACCACCAGCGGTTCGATGCCTTTGATCACAAACTTGGGAGCTTCCAGCCCAACCAGCGGATTTAGCTACGCTTTCTCGTCAGCGAACTTCGCGCTGGACTACATCATCACCGCAGCCGAGGAAAAGGGCGTCGGCAAACTGATTTCGAAGCCGAAAGTGGTGACCCAGAACAACCAGAAAGCCACGGTGAAGCAAGGAACCAAGATTCCGGTGCAAACCATTGTGAACAACACGGTTTCCGTGCAGTACGTGGACGCCGTGCTGGAACTGGACGTCACGCCGCAGATCACCGCGGAAGGCACCATCTACATGGATGTGACCGTCACCAACGACCAAATCGACCAATCCATCCCGCGCGTGCAGGGCATTCCAGCCATTGACACGCAGGAAGCGAACTCCAAGGTGCTCATCGCCGATGGCGGGACCATCGTGATCGGCGGAATCATCGTGTCCTCGCAGAGAACGACCATTGACCTGGTGCCGCTATTTGGCAGCATCCCGGTGGTGGGCAATCTCTTCAAGCACACGACGGTGTCCTCCACTTCTCAGGAGCTCTTGTTCTTCCTGACGCCGCGTATTTTGCCGAATTAGGCGCTCGTGGCTTACAAATCGGCTGAAACAAGTTCAGGCCGGAGCCGAATCGATCGGCTCCGGCTTTCTTTTTCGGGCCTCCACGCGGACGCATTCCTGGTAACCCATCTTCCCAATATCCAGTACCTTTGCGGCTTCACGGGGAGCGCCGGGGTGCTCCTGGTGGAACCGACTCGCGCCACGCTGTTTACGGATAGCCGCTACACATTCCAGGCCCGCGAGGAGGTTTTTAGCGCCTCGGTACACATTACCAAGCACGGCCCGCTGCGAGCTGCTGCGGAAGACCTGCAGCCGCGCCGCGGGCGGCTCCAGGCGGCCTATTCGCCGGCGCAGGTTACCGTGGCTCAAAAGGCCGCGCTTTCCGCCGCTGCCGGGTCGCGTGTGCGATGGGTCGGGGCTTCCGGCGTGGTGGAGCGGCTCCGGGCGATAAAGGACGCGGGAGAGCTCGCGATTATGCGGGACGCGGCCAGGCTCATCAGCGAGGTCTTCGCTGGGATCGTGCCCCAGATTGAAACAGGCCTCACTGAGTTGGAGCTGGCGGCGGAGATCGAATACGCTATCAAGCAGAAGGGCGGCAGCGGGCCTTCGTTTGAGACTATCGTAGCCTCCGGGGCCAGGTCCGCCTGGGCCCATGCTCGGCCGACGCGCAAACCGCTCAGGAAAAACGAGTTGGTCGTCCTAGACCACGGTGCTATACTTCGCGGTTATTGCAGCGACCTGACGCGCACGGTTTTCATCGGCCGCGCCGGGGACAAAGTGCGGCGGGCTTACATGGCAGTGCTGGAAGCCCAGGAAGCGGCCAAGGCGGCAATCCGGCCGGGGGTAAAGGCCGAGGTAGTGGATGGGGCGGCACGGCGGGCCCTGAAAGGCCATCGGCTGGCCCAATACTTCACGCACAGCACGGGCCACGGTCTGGGAATCGAGGTTCACGAGATGCCCCGGCTGGGACGCGGCGACGAGACGGTGCTGGAAGAGGGCATGGTGGTGACGGTCGAGCCGGGAGTTTATATCGCAGGGCTCGGCGGCATACGGATCGAGGACGATGTAGTGGTTACTTCCAAAGGCGCTGTGGATTTGACCAGCGCATCCAGGGAATTTCTAGAACTCTAAATGGCCAAAAAGCAGAAGCCAGAATCCTCAGCAGGAAAACGCACCGGCGACGTGGATTTGCCGGAAGTAGAGCGCCTTCTCGCGTTCATGGAGAAGCATGGGCTGGAGGAGTTTGAGTACGCGCGCGGGGATTTTCATGTCCGCCTGCGCAAGCCGTTCTCGCAGCCGCACAGTTTCAGCCGGGCGGTGTCTGCGCCGCCGGATATCGTGGTGGCCGGCGCGGGGCCTGTGGCGCACGCGGAAGCGGGGCACGCTTCGGCGGCCGCCGCGCCGGGCGCTCGGGGCGCAGCCTCTGCAGAGGCGGGCCATTCCGAGGACGTGCACACCGTGAAATCGCCGATTGTGGGGACGTTCTATTCCGCCGCCACGCCCGGATCCGAGCCGTTCGTGACCGTGGGCTCCAAGGTGGACGCGGGCCAGACTCTTTGCATCATCGAAGCCATGAAGCTGATGAACGAAATTGAATCGGACGTGGCCGGGGAAGTGGCGCGGGTTTTTGTGGAGAATGGGCAGCCGGTGGAATATGGGGAGCCGCTCTTTGGCATCCGCACGCACCGGAAAAAATAAATCCGCGCGCGGCATTCCAGCTACTACTTCAGACGCGAAATGTTCCGAAAAATCCTGATAGCCAACCGCGGCGAAATCGCGCTGCGAATTCTCTCTGCCTGCCGGGAACTCGGCATTCGGACGGTGGCGGTGTATTCCGAAGCCGACCGGAACTCCCTGCACGTTCGCTTCGCGGACGAGGCCATTTGCATCGGGCCGCCGCGCAGCACGGAAAGCTACCTCAACATCCCGCAGGTAATCAGCGCCGCGGAAATCGCGAACGTGGACGCGATTCATCCGGGATACGGATTTCTTTCGGAGAACGCAAACTTCGCCGAGGTATGCGAAGCCTCTCACATCACCTTCATCGGGCCCACGCCCGAAGTCATCCGGCTGATGGGAGAAAAAGACAAAGCCAAGGAAGCCATGGCGGCCGCGGGCTTGCCGATTATTCCGGGCAGCGCCGGAGCGATTCCGGACGAAGAGGCGGCCAAGAAAATCGCACGCGATATCGGCTATCCGGTGATGATCAAGGCGGCCGAAGGCGGAGGCGGGCGCGGCATGCGCGTGGTGCGCCACGCGCGCGAGCTGATTCCGGCATTCCGCACCGCGCGCTCGGAAGCGGAGCAGGCTTTCGGCAGCCCCAACGTTTACATGGAGAAGCTGATCGAGCGGCCGCGGCACATTGAATTTCAAGTGCTGGGCGATAAGCATGGGAATGTGGTGCATCTCGGCGAACGCGAATGCTCGCTGCAGCGGCGGCATCAGAAAGTGCTGGAGGAATCGCCTTCGGTGGTGATGGACGCCGCCACGCGGCAGAACCTGGGCAAGCAGGTGGTGGACGCGCTCGCCAAAATCGGATATTCGAGCGCGGGCACGGTGGAATTCCTGCGCGAAGCTTCCGGAAAACTATATTTCATCGAGATGAACGCGCGCATCCAGGTGGAGCATCCGGTGACGGAGATGGTCACCAGCGTGGATTTGGTGAAATCGCAGATTCGCGTGGCGGCGGGCGAGAAGCTTACGGACGTGCTGCCGGCAGCTGTCGAGTTTCGAGGCCACGCGATTGAGTGCCGCATCAATGCCGAAGATCCGGACACGTTCACGCCTTCGGCGGGGCGAGTGACCGCCTTTCGCGTTCCGGGCGGCCCGGGAATTCGGGTGGACACCGCCTGCTATTCAGACGCGGTGATTCCGCCGTACTACGACTCCCTGATCGCCAAAATCATCGCGCACGGCCAGGATCGCGCGGAGGCCATCGCTCGAATGCAGCGCGGGCTCGACGGCTTTGTGGTCGAAGGCGTGAAGACAACCATTCCGTTGCACAAGAAGATTCTGGCGAACCCCGAGTTCGTGGCCGGGAAGTTCGACACGCATTTCCTCGAGCGCATGGCTGCGGCCGAGACGAAGTAGGAGCGGCTAGCACGGAGACTTCCGTTGTTCCCAGCTCTTTACGCCATCCTCGACGCCGGGCCAAACCTTTCAACCGAGTCCGTCATGTCGCTTGCCGAACGACTGGCCGACGCGGGCGTCCAGCTCGTTCAATATCGCGATAAACGCGGCACCGCGCGGAAAATATTCGATGTTTCTGCGAGCCTCGTCGCTCGCCTGGGTCCGCGCGGGGTGCGTGTGATTGTGAATGATCGCGCCGATATCGCGGCGATGGCGGGCGCGGGCGGCGTGCACGTGGGGCAGGAAGACCTGCCGGTGGAAGATGCGCGGCGCGTATGCGGGAAGTCGTTGTGGGTAGGGGTTTCGACACACAACCTGGAGCAATTGCGCGCTGCCGGGCGCACTTCGGCGGATTATATAGCCGTGGGTCCCATCTTTCCGACCAGCACAAAAGAAAACCCCGACCCCGTGGTCGGAATCGAGTTCCTGCGCGCGGCCCGCAAAATCACCGGAAAACCGCTTGTAGCCATAGGCGGCATCACAGTAGAGTCCGCGGGTGAAGTTTACGCGGCCGGAGCGGACTCGGTTGCCGTCATCGGCGATTTGATGTCGGCGCGCGATCCGGCGGCGCGAGCGCGCGAGTATCTGGCGATTGCAGAGCGCGTGCGAAATGCGCAGCGCGGCGGCAGCTAAAGGCACACGGATGGCAGAGCAGGCGCAGTCAATCGGAGCGGCGGAAGCAGGCAAGCCCAAGGAGTTGGTAAAGGGGCTCGGCTTGTTCGATTCGACCATGATCGTGGCCGGCTCGATGATCGGCTCCGGCATTTTTATCGTATCCGCGGACATCGCGCACCAGGTGAAGAGCCCCGGCCTGCTGATTACGGTGTGGCTGGTGACCGGCGTGATGACGCTCATCGGCGCGCTGAGTTACGGCGAACTTGCCGCGGCCATGCCGCACGCCGGAGGGCAGTACGTTTATCTGCGCGAGTCGCTCGGGCCGCTGTGGGGCTTTCTCTACGGCTGGACCATGCTGCTCGTGATTCAGACCGCCACGATCGCGGCCGTGGCCATTGCGTTTGCGAAATTCACGGCGGTGATGGTGCCGTGGTTTTCCGCCTCCGATTGGATCTGGAAAATCGGGACCTTTGGCCCCTGGCAAATGTGGTTCGGATCGCTCGGTCCCTACAACGTGGGGATTAATCGGCAGAACCTGCTGGCTATCGCTTCCATCGTTCTTCTCACCTGGATCAATACGCGCGGATTGCGCGTGGGCAAAATCGTGCAGAATGTTTTTACCGTGGCCAAGGTGAGTTCGCTTGCGGCGCTAGTGCTGCTTGGTTTCTGGTTTTCGACCGAAGTGGCGCGCGCGGCGAATTTCACCGGTTTCTGGCGCAATGCCGGGCTGTGGGTGATGCATCCGTATCCGCCCGATCAGCCGGTGTGGACCATTGGAACGCTGACGCTCATCGGCGTGGCCATGGTCGGCTCTCTATTCTCCGCCGACGCCTGGAACAACATCACCTTCACGGCGGCGGAAGTGAAGAATCCCAGCCGCAATCTGCCGCTGTCTCTTGCGCTGGGCGCGGGCCTGGTGATTGCGCTCTACACGCTCGCGAATGTGGCCTACTTGCGCGTGCTGCCGATTTCGGGCGATCCGCATGGGGCCACGGCGCTGGCGCGCGGAATCGAATTTGCGTCCGGCGGGCGCGTGGCGACGGCGGTGGCGGAAGTGATCTTTGGGCCTACGGGGGCCATCGTGATGGCCGTGGCCATTTTGATTTCAGGCTTCGGCTGCAACAACGGTTTGATTCTCTCCGGCGCGCGGATTTATTACGCCATGGCCAAAGACCGCCTGTTCTTCGAGTCCGCCGGAAAAGTAAACCGCTTCCACGCACCCGGCGCGGCGCTCTTCGTGCAGTGCATCTGGGCCTCGTTTCTTTGTCTCTCCGGAACGTACGGCCAATTGCTCGATTTTTTGATTTTTGCGGTGTTGATTTTCTATATCCTTACGCTGAGCGGGCTATTTATTCTTCGCTGGAAGCGGCCGGACATGGAACGCCCCTATCGCGCGTTCGGCTATCCGGTTCTGCCGGCGCTGTATCTGGTGATGGCGGTTTTTATCGAAATACAGTTGCTGCGCTACAAGCCGCAGTACACTTGGCCCGGGCTGATTATTGTTTTGCTGGGCGTTCCAGTGTATTGGCTATGGAAGCAGGCCGGGCGAGGGAAGCCGCAGCCGGAATAGAGCAAGCGCCGGCCGCAGCAAAAGTACGCCGCAAGAGCACGCCGATTTTTGAGGAGGAGATTGCGAATGGGCAATCCGCTGTTCAAGAAGAAGCCGATGGATTGGCTGCTGAACGAAGCGAAAGACACGGGCGAGCATACGCTGAAGCGCACACTCGGTCCCGTCTCGTTGACGGCGCTGGGAGTGGGCGCAGTCATCGGCGCGGGCATCTTCGTGCTATCCGGCCTCGGCGCGCATTATGCCGGCCCGGGCCTGATGCTTTCCTTCGTCATATCCGGGCTGGGTTGCGCGTTCGCGGGTTTGTGCTACGCCGAATTCGCGGCCTTGATCCCTCTTGCGGGCAGCGCCTACACCTACGCTTATGCGGCGCTGGGAGAATTAATCGCGTGGATCATCGGATGGGACTTGACGCTCGAATACGCCATGGGCGCGAGCACGGTTTCGTCCGGCTGGTCCAATCATTTCATCGAGTTTCTCCAGATTTTTCATCTGAAGATGCCCCTGTGGCTAGCCTACGACCACTGGACCGCGCTGGTAACCGCGGAAAACGTTATCGCGCGGCAAATGGCGCACGCCTCGGACCCGTCTCTGGTCCTGGGCAGCCAATCCTTCCTGGCGCGAGTGGGCGACATCATCGCGGCGCAGCCTCCGGAGCTGCTCCAGCGCGCGCACGATCTGGTGGCCGCGCCCACGCTGTTTGGCGTCGAAATCGGATTTAACCTTCCGGCATTTCTGATCGCGCTGATCATCACGGCGGTCCTGGTAATCGGGATTAAGGAGAGCGCCAATTTCAACGCCACGATCGTAATCATCAAGGTCGGCGTGGTGCTCTTCGTGATTCTTCTGGGAATGCATTACGTGAGTTCCTCGAACTGGGGACACGACTGGGGCACTTTCGCCCCCATGGGATTCAGCGGAATCGGCAGGGGGGCCGCCTACATATTTTTCGCCTATATCGGTTTCGACGCGGTATCCACCACCGCGCAGGAAGCGAAGAACCCGCAGCGCGATTTGCCCATCGGCATCATCGCCTCGCTCATTTTGTGCACCATTCTTTATATTTTAGTAGCTGCAGTCCTCACCGGCATGGTGCCGTGGAAGGAGATCAACATCGAAGCGCCGCTGTCGGTCGCCTTCCTCGATCGCGGCTTGGTGAAAGCGTCCTACCTTATTACGGCGGGCGCGCTCGCCGGGCTCACCAGCGTGATGCTGGTCATGCTATTGGGACAGACGCGCGTGCTGTATTCCATGGCCAACGACGGCCTGCTGCCCCGCAAATTCTTCGCGGCGATTCATCCCAAATATCGCACACCCTACAAGAATACGATTTTGGTCGGACTCATCGCCGCGATCATCGGCAGCATCACTCCGATTAACATCATCGGGGAGATGGTCAACATCGGCACCATCTTCGCTTTCATCATCGTGTGCATTTCCATCATGGTATTGCGCAGGACGAATCCCGAGCAAGCGCGTCCGTTCCGCACGCCGTGGGTTCCGCTTGTTCCGGTGCTGGGCATCCTCTTCAACGGCTACATGATGTACAAGCTGGGCTGGGTTAACTGGGCGCGTCTGATTATCTGGCTGATTATCGGTCTGGTGGTTTATTTCACGTATAGCCGCCATCACAGCCGGGTGCAAAGAAACGACCGCAGCGCGCTCTAGGATTTGGCGTTTAGCAGAAATTGGCAGCGCAATCGGCGACCGATGCCGCGGCTGCAGTTTTCCGGCCTACATCTTTCGTCCGCCACGATATACTGAACCTCGGGATCCGGAAATTTGCCTCCACTTTCTCCGCGCCGCTTGCTCGTCTCGCTCCGGCGAACTTCGCCGCTGGATCGCATCGCCATCGCGCTTTTGCTGATGTATGCGGGCGTCCGCCTGCTGGCGACGCTGGGAACTTTGGTGCCTTTCTCCGCGCTGTTTGGCTTTTTCGCCTTCCTCGCCGTGATTTACCTGATCATCCGCATGGTGCCCTGGTTCCGCACCAAGGTGATGTGGCCACTGCGCAACCGTTTGATCGTGGCCTACGTTTTCATTGCCGTGGTTCCGGTGATTCTGCTTTTGACCATGGTCGGCGTGGCGTCCTATTTGCTTTACCTAGAACTCGGCGCGCACCTTCTGCACGATGACCTGCAGGACCGCATCAGCCTGGTGTCTGCCGAAACGGAGGCCATTTCGAGCGAAATTGAACGCGAGACCAGCGCGGGAAGCGCCGCGGTGGATGAGTCAATTTTGAAACATCCCAACGTCGCGAATTTGATTGCGGGGGACGAAGATAAATGGCCGGGGCTGCGCGTGCATTTGAATCGCGGCCAGCACCTTTTGGCCGCGGGAGGCGGGCACCACTTTGCGGGACTCGTGGAGTACGAGGGGAAGCTGTGGTTCGCGGCGGCTGAAAACCGGGACGAGAACGCGCAGGCGTTTACGCTGGTGGTGGCCGCGCCTTTGACCCCTGCAACCCTGGATGCTCTGACCTCGGACCTCGGACCGATACAAGTGATTCTGTGGAAGCCGGCGACCGGGCCAAAAACGAGCGCCACCTTGACCTATCAGGACTCCGAACATACCTACGTTCCGGGGCAGCAGATTTCCAGTGCCAAAAGGTCGCTTGCGGCTGCGGCCAGTATCATCGACATGAGAGTTACCGGGCTCTCCGTTTTTGAAGCCACTTACATGGAGCCTGGAAAAGGGGCGGATAAGGTTCCGGTGCTGGCGTCATTCTCACTGCGTCCCTCCGCGCTCAACAGCCGCTTGTTTAATACCGTGGGCGCGGTAGGTCCGCTTCTCGTCACGGTTCTTTTGATCGTCGGCGCCGTGTTCTTGTTGCTGGAGATTGCCGCGCTTGCCACGGGTGTGGTGCTGACGCGCACGATTACGCGCGCGATCGGCGACCTTTACGAGGCCACCCTGCACGTGCGCCGAGGCGATTTTGCGAAACGCGTGCGCGTGCATCAACGCGATCAACTGGGGGCGCTCGGCGAGTCGTTCAACGAAATGACAACTTCGATTTCGGAATTGATCGAAGAGCAGCGCAAGCGGCAGCGCCTGGAAAATGAAATTGTCATCGCGCGCGAAGTGCAGACGCAGCTCTTCCCGCATTCGCTGCCGCAACTTCCGGGCCTTCAGCTGGCCGCCATCTGCCGTCCCGCGCGCGTGGTCAGCGGCGATTATTATGACTTCA
>Ga0302177_10003689_pt1 | contig 10691 bp, 9 predicted proteins | sample I_Palsa_E1_2_FD_198780 | JGI IMG/M metagenome (GOLD analysis project Ga0302177, IMG submission 198780) | Peat permafrost microbial communities from Stordalen Mire near Abisko, Sweden - I_Palsa_E1_2 | ecosystem: Environmental > Terrestrial > Soil > Palsa > Peat permafrost | place: Sweden: Abisko... | reverse complement strand
AGAAGCCGACCGTCAGCAAGCGCAAGGCCAGTGTGCCTGCGCTGGCCGACGTCAACTGTTGCATCGCGACCCAACGCGAGCCCAAACCATGATCCACGTTCGCGATCGCGCTCTGACGCGCTTCGTCGAGCACCCGCTCGCCGTGGTTGATTTGGTCCTCCAGCCCGGGGACCCGTCGGTCGCGAGCCGCGATGGCTTGGTCAAGTTCTCGCTGGGAGTCCGCGAGAAGCTCATTGGCCGTTCGGGTTTCGGGTCCGGAACCGGGTACGCCGGTGATTCGGGTCTGCGGACACGCCGGACTGGGATGGTATTCGCAGCGTGCGACCATCAGGGCCTCGTCACGGTGTGCACGGGCCGCGTCGACGGCCTGGTCGAGCGCGCCGCGTGTCTCGCGCATCTGCTGCAGGTTGGTCGTTTGGTGGACAACGGCCGGCGCCGAAACGGCGTTGCGCGCGGCCTGTTGCTGAATTACCCGGTCAATCGAGCCGGAGAACAGCGCCAGCGCCGCGAATTCGCCGACGACCCCACCCAAGGCCATCACCAGGACCACGGCCATCGCCGTCGCTCCGCGTCCGGCAGCACCGCGCGTCGGCGCGGTCGCGATCGCCCGCGCCATCGCACCCTCCAACAGGGCGAATACCAGGGTGAACGGCGCCACGGCCGGTGCCGACATGTGCACCGCGGGCATGACAGCGAGGGTCGTCACCAACCAGGTCAATACGACGTTGACCAGCACAACGACGCCCGCGACCGCGTGTGTGGATCGCTCGTGACGTTCGTTGAGTTCAAGGCGGTCGCCGCCGCCCAGCCGGGTGAGCCAGGTCACTATCGACGAGCCTGGGGTTCGTGGTTCAGCAATTTGATGCGCGCACATCGGAGTCAGGTACCTCCAGAATCTGCCGGCCAGAAAGGCCACGGCCATGGATATCGAATCAGTGGGTGGGTGTGTGGTGCGGTTCACATACGCAACCGAATTGCCCATACCGGATCGCACCGGTGCGACGGCTGAATTCTCTCACAACTCCACCCGCGCAGACGTCTAGCGCCGTCTGGCGATGCGGCAGGGCCGACACGATCGGATCAGTCACCGTCGCGGAAGCCAACGTGAGACCGTATTAACCTATGCAGGGCCAGGAGTACGTCAGCTACGAGACCTTCGGACGACGCTTTTTCGAGGTGGCCGTAACCGAAGAACGCGTCGGTGCGGCGTTCGCCGCGATCGCGGGCAGCAAGTTCGACATGCCCCCGATGGCTCAAGGTCCGGGCAAGATCGCCAAAGTCAGCGCCAACGTGACCATCAAGCAACCTCAGGTCACCCGCAACATCGACGACAGCATCACTTTTGACATTCACATCCCCCTGCTCATCGACCTGCTCGTCGACCTAAGAATCGACAAGCAGCGCTTCACGGTCGACGGCGATATCGGGCTGAGCGCGACAGCGCGCGCGGCTGAGCCGCTGCTGCTGATTGTCGACGTCGCCAAGCCGCGCCCGTCGGACATCACGGTCCACGTGTCGTCGAAAAGTATTCGTGGGGAGTTGCTGCGCGTCATCGCCGGCGTCGACGGGGAGATCCGGCGCTTCATCGCCCAATACGTCAACGACGAAATCGATACGCCCGAATCCCAAGCGGCGCAAGTCATCGACGTGGCCGAGCAACTCGATCAGACCTGGAAAGGCATCTGATCTGCGAAGCCGCGGTTTATCAAGCGGGCACCCCAGGGTATGCACAGCCAGCACGGCGGGGGCATTCACATCACAGGAGAGCGAGACGACATGGCACGAGTGGATATCTCGACATCGTCGAAGCTTTCGCCGGAGTCCGCCTGGAAGCTGGCGTCAGACCTCAGCCGGTTCGGCGACTGGATGACGATATTCGGCGGCTGGCGCGGCGATGTCCCCGACGAGATCGAAAAGGGCACCCGCGTGTCGTCGCTCATCAAGGTCAAGGGATTCCGCAACGTCATCCACTGGACCGTCACGCAATACGACGAGCCGAAAGCGATCGAGTTATCCGGCCGTGGACGCGGCGGGATAGAAATCACGGTTGGCATGAAGGTGACCGACGATCATCCGGGGTCCACCTTTAATTTGACCGCCGACCTCGGCGGTGGTCTCCTCAACGGGCGGCTGGGGCGCTTGGTGGCACGGATCATCAAGTCGGACGTTCGTAAGTCGGTATGCAATTTGGCCGAATTGGAGTAGCCACGCCCTACCGGACGTCGTGGTGAGTCCTGCTCAATTCCCGTTCCACCTGGCGGACTCGCCGCCCCTCCATGGTCAACCAGGCCAGCGCAGCACCGGCTGCAAGCAAGGCGACGATCGCGGCGCCAAGTCCAAGGCTGACTTGCCGGACGGCGAAACTGGCCAGGCAGATCACAAATGCCACCGCGGCCACCGCGACAAAAACCAAACCCGGCGCCTTCGCTGTGTTCTTCATCGTCTCGGCGGCGAGGGGTTGCGTCGTCCGGTGGTGCTCGATGGGATCGCTCGCGTCGTCTCCCATGGGTTTCTCCTTCGGTCTCACTCGCTTCGTCAGTGTTGTGATGAATTACCCGGATCGGCCGGCGAGAAAACTGCTCCGCAACGAGCGGCGCGGAGAAGTCGGTTTGTGGTTGCCGCAGCGTGGCAACATGGACACGGTGACGTCGGTCGTGATCGTGGGCAGTGGATTTACCGGCTTCGAGTGCGCGCGGCGGGTGGCCCGCCGCCTGCGCAAAACCGCTGTCGACGTCACGATCATCTCGCCGGTCGATTACATGCTCTACACGCCGCTGTTGCCGGACGTGGCCGGGGGAGTGGTCGACGCACGATTTGTGACGATTCCGCTCGCGGGGAGCCTCCATGGCGTGCGCAAGATTCGCGGGCGGGTCGAAAGTGTCGATTTGGCGCGGCACCGGCTGACGTTCACCGACCTCGAGCACCGTTCCCGTTCGTTGCCGTGGGACCGGCTGGTGTTGACGCCGGGATCGGTCACCCGCTTGTTCGACATCCCCGGATTAGCCCAGTACGCAAGAGGTTTGAAGTCGACGGCGGAGGCGCTCTACCTGCGCGACCACGTGCTCGAGCAATTCGAGTTGTCCTGCTTGGACGACGACGCCGAACTCGCGCGAGCTCGGCGCACCATCGTCGTGGTGGGCGCATCGTATTCCGGGACGGAACTCATCCTGCAACTGCGCGCACTGGCCAACGCGGCGGCCAAGCAGATGAACTTCGACCCGGCCGAGGTGAAGTTCTTGCTGCTGGACCTCGCCGAGCAGGTGATGCCTGAAGTCGGTGCAAAGCTGGGGGCCCGCGCGATGCGGGTGCTGCACCGACGCGGGGTCGAAGTCCGATTGGGCTTGACGCTCAACGCGGTTCACCCGGACCATGTTGTACTGAGCGACAATTCGCAGGTGGACACCCGCACGGTCGCGTGGGTTACCGGGGTGACCGCCGCCCCGCTGATCCAGACGCTGGGACTGCCGACCGAGAAGGGCCGGTTGAAGGTGCAGACCGATTTCGCGGTGCCCGGCCATCCCGACGTGTTCGCGGCCGGCGATGCCGCCGCGGTGCCGGACGTGACCCAACCCGGCAAGATCACTCCACCGACCGCCCAGCATGCGATCCGACAGGGAAAAGTGTTGGGCGACAACGTGGCTGCCAGCCTCGGGCGCGGGAAGAAGCGAGAGTACAAGCACCACGACATGGGTTTGGTGGTCGACCTGGGGCCGCATCAGGCAGTGGCAAACCCGCTGAAAATCCCGCTTTCGGGATTCCCGGCCAAATTCGTCACGCGCGCGTACCACTTGTATGCGATACCTCGCGGGGTCAACCGATGGGCGGTTGCGCTGGCGTATCTCACCGACGCGCTGTTCGCCCGTTCGGTCGTATCGCTGGGGCTCTCAACGCAAAGCGACGCCGAGTTCTCGACCAGCGAGGGTATTCCTCTGCCGAAAATTGGCTGAGACGCTTCACGGCAAGTTAGGTTTTCTCCCATGAAGATCGTCGTGGCGGCTTACGGCAGCCGAGGCGATGTCGAGCCTGCTATCGCCGTCGGCGCGGAACTGCTCCGCCGAGGACACGACGTACGCATGGCTACAACGGTGCCGCCGGAGATGCGCGCGTACGTCGAATCGGCGGGGCTTGTTTCGGTCCCGTATGGACGGGACTCGCAGGACCTGCTCGGCGACGAGGACTTCACCCGAATGCTGCAGAACCCACTCGGCGCAATCCCGCAAGCCATCGAATACGTTGCTCAGGTCGTGGCGGAGAAGCACACGACGTTGGTGTCCGTGACGGATGACGCCGACCTGCTGGTGGCGGGTATGACTGAACAGGTGCCAGCTGCCAATGTCGCTGAGTACCAACGTATTCCGCTGGCGGCGCTGCACTTCTTCCCGTCGCAGATCTTGCGGCCCGGATCTCCCCAGGGCGGCGCCACGACGCACGCTGACCGCGCCCAGCGCCAGGCGCTCGGCTTGCCGGACGAACCCCGAGCCGGCGGGCGAGCGCTGGAGATCCAGGCGTACGAGAGGCTTTGCGTGCCTGCGTTGGCGGCCCAATGGGCGGCTGAAGACGATCGGCGGCCCTTCGTCGGCGCGGTGACGCTCCAGTTGCCCACCGACTCCGACGACGAGGTGCTGTCGTGGATCGCTGCTGGACCGCCGCCGGTGTACTTCGGCTTCGGCAGCACGCCGGTGGCGGCCCCGGCTGACACGATCGCCGTGATCGGCGCAGCGTGTTCGCGGGTCGGCGCTCGAGCGTTGATATGCATGGGCGCGAATGACTTTGGCGGTATCCCGAATACGGAGAACGTCAAGGTCGTGCGCGAGGTGAATCATGCGGCCGTATTCCCGGCCTGCTCCGCCGTCGTTCACCACGGCGGCGCCGGTACCACGGCCGCCGGCCTGCGCGCTGGAACTCCGACGTTGATCCTCTGGAACGGGCTCGATCAGCCGATGTGGGCAACGGCAATCCAATACCTCGAAGTCGGCTTCGGACGGCGCTTTTCGGACAGCACCCTGGATTCGCTGACCGCCGACCTGCACCAGATCCTCTCTCAGCAATACGCCGCGCAGGCCCGCGACGTGGCGACGCAAATGACCACAACTGCCGAAAGCCTCACCAGGGCAGCCGATTTACTCGAGGACGTCGCCCGCCGGGGGACCAGCGGCTAATCGGCTCTCAGCCCGAAGATCCGCGTCGCACCTGCCGCACCTGCCGGTTGTCAACGGCGTCGATCGTCAAAACCCGGCTACGAATCCGCCACTCCGTCTCGACGCACTGATATTCGTCGTCGTATCGCAGATGCCACGTCACGTCGCGGAGCTGATCCCCATGCTGGATCCAGTGATGCGCAACGCAGGCGATGCGCCCGCAGGCAGTTCCGGGTCGGGGGCCGACGTCATAGACCTCGCCGACAACGGCATGCTGGGTGCGGATTGTGGCCGCGACGGTAGCCGCCGCATCCCTGATCGCCGCACGACCACGGTGCTGGTGAACCGGCTCCAACGTCGTCGGCGGGTCGGGCAGTGTCAGCTCCGCGTGTTCGGTGAAAAGCTCCGCGACATCATCGAATCGCCGGTCGTCGACATCTGCGGCGTAACGGTGTACGAGATCGGAGAGAGCTGCCCGGTCGAGCCCGCTGAGCGTCATGTCGACAAGGAGAGCCGTTGGGCGCAGGCCGACAGCTCGTCCTTGGCCTGCTCGAGATCAGCGGTCGGCGGCATGGCCAGCACCAGTCGATCGGCGCCTTGGGCGACCAACCGCTCAGCGCGTTCGGGGTCGACTTTGGTGACCGAATGGCCCAGCGACACTTCGATATCTTTCGGATCGCGTCCGGCGGCCGCTGCCTCGTCGCGCATCAGCTCCAGCAGTGCCTCCAGCTGGGAACCGGCCACTCCCAACGGCTGAAAGCCGTCGCCGAAGCGACCGGCTCGCCGAGCCGCGGCTTTGCTGTGCCCGCCGACATGCACTGGAAGATGCTGCCCAGCAACTGGTTTCGGACTGCAGACGACATCGGCGAACTCGAAGAACTCGCCGTGATGGGTGATACCGTCTGGCCGCTGATCCCACAACGCCCGAAGCACCACCAACTGCTCGTCGGCACGGCGACCCCGGCTTTCGAACTCGGTGCCGCACGCCTCGATCTCTTCTCGCAGCCAGCCCACGCCGACGCACAACCGTAGCCTTCCGCCCGACAACGCGTCGACCGTCGCCGCCCGTTTGGCCAGCACAACCGGATGATGGTTGGGCAGCACCAGAACTCCGGTGGCCAGCCTGAGCCGGTCGGTGTGGGCGGCTAGAAACGCCAGCAGGTCAAGCGGATCGGGGACTGGGCAGTCGGACGCCAGTTCCACGCGGCCCGAAGGGTCGTACGGATAGACGCTGTCGTAGCGAGTCGCCAGGACGGTGTGCTCGACGGCAACGATCGATTCGAAGCCACACGCTTCAACGTGGCGGGCGAATGCCGCCATCCAGCGCGGGTCTGCGGTAACACCGGCAGCGACGGGGGCGACGATGGCGAATTTCACGGTCTTCATGGCAAATTGAAGCTAACAGGTGGTGTCGGTCGGCCTGGCGGCCGTCTGGGCTCGCATGGCTTCGGCCAGAGCGATCGCCCGGTGATCGGTGAACACGTCTTCGAGCAGGACCGGACGGCCATCGGGACCGCTCAGCGGAACCCGCCAGTTGGGGTATTCATCGGTGGTGCCCGGCTGGTTCTGAGTGCGCTGATCGCCAACTGCGTCGGTCAGGGCGAGCCCAAGCAGCCGCGACGGCGTCCGGCCCAAATACTTGTGCAGGGCGAGCACGGTCTCCTCGACGTCGGCGTGTTTCGACAGCAGGCCGACCCGACGCAACTCCGCCAGCCAAGCCGAGCGCTCGGTTTCGGCGGCCACAAGCTCCTGCTCGACCGGCCGGGTCAACAGTCCAAGCGAATCCCGAAGGCGCACATGCTCGTTGGCCAGATATCCAGCGGTCGGCGGTAGGTCGTGCGTGGTCACCGACGAGAGGCAATATTCGCGCCAGCGCTCGGCCGGCAGCGGCCCGCCGCCACCGTCGCGGTCCAGTTCGAACCACAGAATCGACGTGCCGAGCACGCCGCGTCCCCGTAGATAGTCGCGGACCCATGGCTCAACGGTGCCCAGATCCTCGCCAACCACCAATGCCAAGGCGCGATAGGCCTCCAACGCGACGATGCCGATCATCGCCTCGTGGTCATAGCGGACATAGGTGCCCTCGGTGGGGGCTTGGCCCTTCGGAATCCACCACAGCCGGAACAAGCCGATGATGTGGTCGATGCGCACCCCGCCGGCGTGCCGCAACACGCTGCGGATCAAGGCGCGAAACGGTTGATACTCCAGCTCTTCGAGGCGGTCCGGGCGCCACGGCGGTTGCGACCAGTCCTGGCCTAGCTGGTTGAACTCATCCGGCGGCGCGCCGGCGGACACCCCGAGGGCCAACACGTCCTGCAGCGCCCAGGAATCGGCGCCGTTGGGGTGCACGCCGACGGCGAGGTCGTGCACGATGCCCAACGACATCCCGGCCGACACTGCCTGGGTCTGCGCGGCGGCCAGTTGCTCGTCGAGTTGCCATTGCAACCAACCGTGGAAATCCACTGCGGCCGAATGCTTTCGGATGAACTTGGCGACGCCGTCGTTGTCGGGATGGCGCACCGACTCGGGCCACTGGTGCCAGTCGCTGCCGTACTTTTCGGCCAGCGCACACCAGGTGGCGAAGTCTTCGAGCGCCGCACCCTCCCGGGCGCGATAAGCGGCAAAAGCCAGATCGCGGCCCGCCGTGCGCGGAACAGCGAAAACCAGCTCCAGGGCTTCCCGTTTGGCCGCCCATGCGGTGTCGCGGTCGATCGAATCCAGTGAATCCGCATGCTTCTGGACGCCGTCGCGCAGCCGGCGCACCCGGACCCGTTTGGACAGCTGAGCGAACTCCGGAATGGCTTCAACGCGCAGGTAAAGCGGGTTGACGAAGCGGCGTGACGTCGGCAGATATGGCGACGGCTCCATAGGAGAGGTCGGCTCCGCCGCGTGCAACGGATTGACCAGCACGTAACCGGCACCGTGCACCGACGCCGACCAAACCGCTAGGTCCACGAGGTCGGTCAGGTCGCCGACGCCCCAGGACTGCCGGGACCGGACGCTATATAGCTGGGTGGCCAGGCCCCAGGTGCGACGAGCGCCAAGGCGCTCGGGCACGCCAAGCCAGGCCGGTGTGACGATCACCGCGGCGCTGGCCTCCTCGTCGCCGGAGCGCAGATGCACCCGGTGGTAACCCAGCGGCAAGTCGTCGGGCAGCGCGAAGCTCGCTTCGCCGATCCACCGTCCGTCCAGGTCGAACGGTGGGGTGAAATTGTCGACCTGCCGTATCCCGGTGCGAACGGTCCCGTCTTCGAGCACCACCCACACCTCGGCCGGCTGACCGTGAGTTACGTGCACCCAGAACGTTGTCTGCGTGCCGGCCTGGCCCAGGATGGTCGGCGCCAGAGTGCGCGACCAGTGCGCGCGCTCGTGCGCAATCCGCGCCGCGTTGCGTTCCGCCTCGTCAGCGGCGGGGATGCCGAGCGCCGCCAGCACTGCCATCAATGTGCTTTCCGGGACACCGACTCGGCGACCGCTCCAGTCTTGGTAGTCGGTAGCGATCCCGAATCGACCTGCAAGTTCGACCAACGACGGCGCCAATTGGCTCATAGCGACATCTTGCTTGCCGCGATGCCCCAGATGCGACCCGAGTGTTCACCTCGGCGTCGTATTTTCTGTGAGCTGGGTTTGCTTCGGGCCGTACGATGCGCAGCGACGATTTCTTCGATTCCTTCCCACCTAATCAATGACAGGTGACTGCACTGTGGCGCAAACCACCACCGGCGTACACGCAAATAGCGGCCGCGTCCAAACATTCGCCTGGCGAGGTCGCCTGGGGTGCCCTACCGTTATCCCTGTGAATCGTGGGACTAGACAGCATTCCAGCGCCTGGAGCGTGCGCAAACATGGCCGGTGACCAGCAGCGGGGTTCAGGCTACGGCCTCGGACTTTCCACCAGGACCCAGGTAACCGGGTACCAATTCCTGGCTCGCCGCACCGCGATGGCGTTGACGCGCTGGCGGGTCCGGATGGAGATCGAGCCCGGTCGGCGCCAAACACTGGCCGTGGTGGCATCAATTTCCGCGGCGTTGGTGATTTGCCTGGGCGCATTGTTGTACTCGTTCATCAACCCCTCCGGGCAGCTGAACGACACACCGATCATCGCCGACCGTGATTCCGGGGCACTGTATGTCCGGGTTGGCGACAAGCTGTATCCCGCGCTGAACTTGGCGTCGGCCCGCCTGATCGCTGGACGCGCGGACAACCCGCACAAGGTGCGGGGGAGCCAGATCGCCGAGCAGCCGCACGGGCCGCTGGTCGGCATCCCCGGCGCACCGTCGGAGTTTTCCCCGACCACCCCGGCGACATCCTCGTGGCTGGTGTGCGATTCGGTGGCACAGACGGCCGGGGTGGGAGCGCCATCGCCGGTGACGGTCACCGTTATCGACGGCACGCCTGACCTCTCCAACCGTCGCCACGTGCTGAACGGCTCGGACGCCGTGGTGCTCAAGTACGAGGAGGACACTTGGGTGATCCGGCAGGGACGCCGGGATCGCATCGATGCCACGAACCGCGCGGTATTGCTGCCGCTGGGCTTGACTCCGGAGCACGTCAGCCAGGCGCGGCCGATGAGCCGGGCCCTCTACGACTCGTTACCCGTCGGCCCCGAGTTGACGGTTCCCCACGTACCGGATGCCGGCAAGCCGGCAGGGTTCGCCAATGCACCCGGCCCGGTCGGGACCGTGATCGTTACGCCGCAAATCAGTGGGCCGCAACAGTATTCAGTGGTGCTGACCGACGGCGTGCAGACGGTCAACCCCGTGGTGGCCCAGATCTTGCAGAACGCCGGTACCCCGGCGGGGAATTCACCGGTGGTGGTGGCGCCCGCATCGCTGGCGAAGATGCCGGTCGTCAACGGGCTGGACCTGTCGGCCTACCCCGACGGCCCGCTCAGCCCGGTCGACCTGAAGGAGAACCCCGCGACGTGCTGGTGGTGGCAGAAGACCGCCGGTGAGGAGCGCGCTCGCATCCAGGTGATCTCCGGGCCGACGATCCCGGTGCCCAACGGCTCGACCGACAAGGTCGTGTCGCTGGTCAAGGCGGACTCCTCGGGCCGCGAAGCCGATCACGTCTACTTCGGCCCTGAGTACGGCAACTGGGTCGTCGTCACGGGCAACGACCCGGGGTCGAGCACGTCCGAATCCCTTTGGTGGCTCACGAGTTCCGGTGCGCGCTTCGGCGTGGAGAACACTCGTGATTCCCGCTCCGCACTCGGGCTGACGGCCAAGCCGTCGCCGGCGCCGTGGGTCGCGTTGCGCCTGCTGGCACCGGGCCCCGCACTATCTCGCGCCGATGCGTTGGTGCGTCATGACACCCTTCCGACCGATATGAACCCCGCAGAGTTGGTGGTACCCAAGTGAAGCAAGGTTTCGCACGCCCAACGCCCGAGCGAGCGCCTGCCGTCAGGCCGGAGAACATCGTCCTACCGACACCGCTGAGTGTCCCGCCGCCCGAAGGTAAGCCGTGGTGGCTGATCGTGGTCGGTGTGCTGGTGGTCGGCTTGCTGGTCGGCATGGTCGGTATGACCGTCGCCAACGGCTCGCGGATGTTCCT
>Ga0302177_10003679_pt1 | contig 10708 bp, 9 predicted proteins | sample I_Palsa_E1_2_FD_198780 | JGI IMG/M metagenome (GOLD analysis project Ga0302177, IMG submission 198780) | Peat permafrost microbial communities from Stordalen Mire near Abisko, Sweden - I_Palsa_E1_2 | ecosystem: Environmental > Terrestrial > Soil > Palsa > Peat permafrost | place: Sweden: Abisko... | reverse complement strand
GACGACAGCAGGGCTGCTGCGCTCCAAAACGGCAGCGAGTAGCCAGCTGCTGATTTTGTCCGCTATCGGCAGCATCATGCCCGCCTGGCGAGGTCGAAAGCGTGACTGCCTCGGGCAGTCGACGCTAGCGTCTCCGCCGCGGTCTGGGTCACGGTCCGTGCTTGCTGCTACCCGTGCTCTGACTAACGCTGGTCCGATCATCGTCCGCGACCAGCCGCGTCGGACTCGCGAGGTCGTGCGCCCGTTCTGCGGGGTGCGGGTCGGTTTGCGTCGTGCCGGTCCTTAGGGGTCGGCTGGTAGTCGTAGCGTGAAGCGGGCGCCGCCGGTGGGGGATTGGTCACATGTGATCGTGCCGCCGTGTGATTCGAGCGTGCGGCGGACGATCGCGAGCCCGAGGCCCGTGCCAGCGCGCGAGCTGCGGGGGAGGCGAACGAACGGTTCGAAGATCCGCTCGCGCTGATCGGCGGGAACTCCAGGCCCGTTGTCGGTCACCGTCATGGTTGGACCCTTCGCCGTCTGCGTGACTTCGACCACGACCGTGTTCGCGACCGCGAACGCGTTGTCGAGCAGGTTCCGAACGGCGCGTAGTAGCGCGTCGCGGTCACCGGTGGCCGGAACGGGACCGGCGGTGACCAGTTCGACGCGTGCGGCCGGGTCGGTGGTACGTGTGGCGGCGACTGCAGTCGTGGCGAGGTCGGCGAGGTCCAGGGGTTCCCGGTGCGGTTGTTCACGCGCCTCGAGTCGTGCGAGGTTCAAAAGGTCGTCGATCAGGTGCCCGAGACGACGGCTATCACGCGCGAGCTGGGCTTCGATCGCGTCGCGCGCCGGGCGCGGCGGCTGTTCTCGCAAGAGCCGCTCGGCGGTCGCCTGAAGCGCAGCGACCGGGGTGCGGAGCTCGTGCGAGGCGTCGGCCAGAAACGTTCGCATGGCCGCCTCGGATGCGCGCGCGTCTGAGGCGGCACGGTCGAGTAGCACGATTGCGCGCGCGAGCGCCGCCAGGAGCGCCAGAGCGATCACGCCGCCGATCGCTTCAGTGACCTCTAGGCTGCGGACCTGGCGGTCGATCCCGGCACGGCTGCCGGTCAGGGTCGCCGGCACATCGCTGCCGCCGACCGGTATCAGCTCGCGCACCGTCAGGAGCGCTGCGCCCGGGGTGCTCTGTAGGGTCCCGCCCTTGGCGGTTATCCCGGCGAGGTCGACCGAGATGTCCTCCGCGGCGAGCGAGTCGATCACCGACTTGAGCGCGGCCGGCGTGCGTGCCGCGCGCAGCGCGCTTGCCCCGGATGTGAGGTCTGTGCGAAGGCGCTGGTCGAGCCCATCGCGGTAGCGCACCGTGATGATCACGACGAACGCCGCGAGCGCGACGACGATCCCGACTATGGAGGCGGCGATCAATCGCTTGCGCGTGGATCGGTGGCCGGTCACGGTGAGAACCGGTAGCCGATCCCGCGGACGGTGTGGATCAGGCGGGGGCCGTTGGTCTCGAGCTTTCGCCGCAGCGCGCTGATGTGCACCTCGACAAGGTTGTGGTCGTAGGCGTCATAGCCCCACACCTGGGTGAGCAGCTGGTCCTTGGATAGCGCCTGTCCGCGATGCCGCATGAGAAATGCGAGCAGTCGAAGCTCAGTCGAGGTGAGCGCGAGCTCCCGACCGGCACGGGCCGCGAAGCCGTGTTCTTCATCGACGAGCACCCGCTCGACCTCCAGGACCTGCGGGATCGCGCCTCGCCGACGTAGCACGGCCCGCACGCGTGCCATCAGCTCCTCGAGCGCGAACGGCTTCACCAGATAATCGTCGGCGCCCAGTTCGAGTCCGGCGACCCGGTCGGCCACGGCGTCGCGGGCTGTGAGAAAGATGATTGGCAGCTCCCGCCGCTCCCGGAGCAACCTTGCCAACGCAAAGCCGTTGCCGCTCGGCAACAGCACATCGAGGATCGCCAGATCGGGCGCGAGCGCGAGCACATCTGCGGGACGGGGGAGATCCTCGAACCCGGTGGCGGTGAACCGCTCAGCGCGAAGCGCGGCGAGGATCGCATCGCGTACCGGCTGCTCGTCCTCGATCACCACCACTCGACCGATCGGCTCGCCCATCGCGTGAGCGATTGTCCTCGACGCTGCCTGAAGATCAGCTGAAGAACCGGTGCGCTTCAGCTTGATCTCAGGTTCCCGCACGAGGCTGACCTTCCCCAAACGACGCCGCCTCGAGGCGGCCACGAAGAAAGGAGACCAAGGTGAACGATCAAAACGGCAGGTACGCCCGGGTCCGCCACACAGCGACGGGCGCACTCGTCGCGCTCGCCGCCGCCGGCGCGATCGCCGGCACCGGCGCCCTAGCTGCCACACAGCACGCCAGGCCACACCGCCACCACCCCACGCACCACCACACCACGCCGGTGAACGGGAAGGGCGGGACGCGACCCACTGGAGGGAAGCCAACGCCAGCCAGTCAACCCGGACCCGCTGGAGGGAAGGGTGGGACCCGACCCGGTGGAGGGAAGTAGCCAGCGCCTTCTCCGCGACCGAGGTGCAGATCGTCGATCGCGAGATTCTGGCCGGAGATCGATACGGACACGCTCACCCCAGCGAGTTCACCCAGACCCAGCTCCAGGCGGTCCAACAGACGCTCTCCAACACGAAGCGTGCTCGGCGCCCACAGCGCCGAGCACACCAAAATAGGACGCCGCTGGGAGGCTGACCTGATACCACGCACTCCAGGCCGAACGTCGACGCTCACGCTGGCGACCAGCACGATCAGCCAACCCTGACGAGGGCATGATGAGCATCAGCGCCCGCGTCACCCGCCGGCCACGGCGGACGTGGCCGCCCGTAGCGCGACTCGCGGCCACCATCATCGCCACGGCCAGCCTAGCCCTGCTTGCAACGGCATGCGGCGGCAGCCCATCATCGACCAGCCCCGCCGGCTTCTCGAATGCGCAAGCATCACCGAGCTCCCAGGCGCTCAACTTCGCCCGCTGCATGCGCTCGCACGGCGTGCAGCACTGGCCCGACCCCACCAGCAGCGGAACGTTCGACAAATCGGAGCTCACCCCCCAGCAACTCGGGGTTACCACTTCCCAGGTACGGACGGCCGGGCAAGCCTGCCAGCACCTGCTCCCGTACAACGGCGGGGCGACTCAAGCCGAGGCACAACAGCTGATGAACAGCATGCGGAACTTCGCCCGGTGCATGCGCTCGCACGGGGTGTCGAACTGGCCCGACCCGGTCCCCGACCAGCACCTCGGGGGGCTCCCTGGCTTCCCTCGGAACATGCCCGGCATCAACCAGAATTCGCCGCGGATCACTACTGACATTGATGGATGCCGGCACCTGATACCCGGCGCCTCAGGCCTTCCACCCGGAGGCTACCCCTGAATAACAAGAGGTCGAACGCTGCGTGATATTTGGCCGTGCGCCATGGTGACGACGCTCACGCGCTGTCGCCAGGAGCGCGAACGAAAGTCTCTGCCGGCCAACCCTCGCCGCGCCGCCGTTCGCCAGAAGCGCAACCAGCCGAGGTGTAGCCGCGACCCGTTCATGCGCAAGCACTTCACGCCCGTGGCAGGCCCGGGGCGAGGAATGCCCAACTCCGACCGAAGCGGGAGCGAGGCGGACGTGACCCCCCTTCAGGCGTGACGCAGCGGTCTCGGCGGCTGAATCGAGCCGGGGCGACGCTGCTACTGCGGAACGATTTGAGCAGCCTTGCAGGGTGCTGGAACCTCCGCTGCCAGGCTCCACGAGCCCGCGGACGAGGCCCGAGGCGGCTGCGGTCTCGTCATAGTCCATCCAGGAATCCGAGGAGCGCGTCCGGCGGGCGGTAGCGGCCGGGCTTGCTATCTAGCGGCTTGGTGCGGGCGAGCGCGCGTTCTTTGAGCGCGAGGTCGGCATGAAGATACATCTGCGTGGTCTCGACTTGTTCATGGCCCAGCCAAAGCGCGATAACGGTCGTGTCGACCCCGGCGTGCAGCAGCCGCATCGCGGCTGTGTGACGCAGGACGTGCGGCGTGATCGCCTTTGCGGTCAGCGACGGGCAGCCCTCGGCGGCGTAGGCGGCGTGCTTCGCGATCCTGCGGGCGAGCGCTTTGCGGGTGAGTGGATTGCCGGTGCTGGTCGGAAACAGCGGCTCGGCGGGCTGGCCGCCGCGTTCGTCGAGCCAAACGCGCAGCAGCGCGACGGTGCCTTTGGTCAGGGGGGTGATGCGCTGCTTGCGGCCCTTGCCGGTGGTGGCGACGTGCGCGCCGGTGCCGAGGTGGATGTCGCTGCAGGCAAGGCCGGTGAGCTCTGAGGCGCGCAGTCCGGTCTGGGCGAGCAGTGTGATGATCGCGTGGTCACGGCGGCCGGTCCAGCTCGAGCGGTCGGGGGCGTCGATCAGCGCGTCGAGTTCGGGTTCTGTGAGGTAGGTGACGAGCGCGCGTTCGTGGCGTTTGGGTCCGATCTGCAGGACCCGTTCGATCGTCGCGGCGTGCTCTGGGTGGCGCAGCAGGCAGTAGCGGTAGAAGGTGCGGATCGCGGCCAACCGGGTGTTGCGCGTCCGCGGGCTGCACCCGCGGTCGGTCTCGAGGTGCTCCAGGAACGCGCCGACCAGGCGCGCGTCGAGCTGGCCGAGGTCGAGCTGCGATGGTTCGACTCCGAGCGTGCCGGATGCGTAGGTGAGCAGCAGCCTGATCGTGTCGCGGTAGGAGGCGATCGTGTGCGGGCTGGCGTTGCGCTCGCGGATCAGCCGGTCGGTTAACCAAGCTTGCAGGGATGTTGCGAGCGCGCTCATCGCCGGTCTCCGAGGTGGCGTTCCAGGCGTCCGCCGGCGAGCTCGAGCAGTTCGGGCGCGGCGTGCAGATACCAATATGTCTTGCCGGGATTGACGTGCCCGAGGTAGGTCGACAGCGCCGCGACGCGCGAGGCGGGATCGCCGTCGGTGCGGTAGGCGTCAAGCAGTGTGCGGACCGCGAAGCTGTGGCGCAGGGAGTGCAGCGTTGGCCGGCACGCCGCCGAGCGCGGCAGGATCCCTGCGCGGGCGCGCAACGCCCGGAATGAGGTCTGCACGTCGGCGACCAACACCCGGGTGCCGACGCTTGAGAGCAGCAGCGCTTCGGTCGCACCCACCGGTTGGGGGCGGTCTCGGCGACGCAGGTAGCGCGTCAGCGCGCTGGTTGTGGTCGGGTGCAGCGGCAGCTCGCGGGATTTCCCGAACTTCGCGTTGCGGACGGTCAACGTTCCGGCGTCGACGTCGAAGTCAGCGCGGTCCAGCGCGAGGGCTTCCCCGATCCGCATCCCCGTCGCGGCCAACAGACCGAACAGCGTCTGAAACGTCGCGGTCTTGTGCGCGACGCGCAGCGTGCTCGCCGCCGCGATCAACGCCAGGATCTGCGCATCGGTGTAGAGGTAGGGGACCGCTCGGCCTGACTTGTCTGGGTAGCAGGTCCGCCGTGGGCACTTCGACTCGCGGATCGACTTCGTGTACGTAGCGCGCGAATCCGCGGACCGCCCCGAGCCGCATCGCGTGCCAGTGCTGCCCGCGGCCCGGGAGTGTCGCCCACGTCAGCGCATGCTCGACTGTGATCCGGTCAACGCCGATGGCGTCCAGGTAGTCCAGGAACTGGCCGAGAAAGCGCTCGGTCTGCTCGAGCTTGTAGCCCAGCGCCCGGCGCACCGCCAGGTACTCGGCCATGGATTGGCGCAACGTGCTCACAGGACCGCTCCTGGCCATGGGCGCGCGATTTGCCTGAGCGCCTCGCGGTTGACCTTGGCGTAGATCGCGGTGGTCGCCGCGTGGCGGTGACGCAGCACCTGGCCGACCTCCGGGAGCGTCGCACCGCACCGCAGCATCTCCGACGCCGCCGTGTGCCGCAGCCGGTGCGCATGGACCAGGCCGAGCCCCGCCCGGCGCGCGGCCGCTCTGACGACGAAGGTGACCCCGCCCGGCGACAGGCGATGGTGCGGCGCGCGGACGCGCACGAACACCGCACGGTCCTGCCGTCGCGGGACGCCCATCACGCAGGTACCCGACGATCGCCTGCCCGACGTCGTGCGGCAAAGGCAGCCGTTCAGACCGCGCGCCCTTGCCGCGCACGATCAGATCGCCGGCGCGCCAGTCGATGTCTCCCAACGAGAGGGCGGCAACCTCGCCGGCGCGCAGCCCCAGCCGCGCGAGCACGGTCAAGATCGCCAGATCCCTGAGTCCGATCACGGTCGACCGGTCGCACGAGTCCAGCAGCGCGTCGACGGCGCCGGGCTCCAGACGCTTCGGCAGCCCCGAGAGCCGCCAACCCGCGACCGACGGGACCGCACCGGCCAGTGACCGCTCAAGCACGCCCTCCAGATGCAAGAAGCGAAGCAGCGCCCGCAACGCCACCACCGTCAGCTGCGCGGCGCGGCGCCCCAGCCGCGGACACACCTCGACGACGAACCCACGCACCTCAACGACGTCCACGCGCCACAGCTCAAGGCCGTCCGGACCGTCAAAACGCGCCACGAACGGGCGCACCTTGTCCACATAGCCACGGGCAGCCGCCGGCACCAGGCCACGCTCGTGCTCCAGATACCGCCGAAAGCTCGCAAGCAGCTCCTCGACCGGACCCGCGGGTCCCGGGCTGCTCGCCGGCGCCGCGACACCGAGCGCGCGCAGGTACCCAAGCAGCGGATCGAGCGCCTTCACCGTCGCTCGATCGGTGTGCCCCGCCGCGCGGCGCGCCGCGCAGAAGCGCTCCGCCACGTCCGACGACAACCCGGACACAGCCACACCCTCGGCCGCCAGCCAGCCGCTCAACGCCGCCAGCAGTCCGAGCTGCTTGCCGACCGGCTGCCGCTTGTATCCCTGCCGCGACAACTCCGCGGCGAACCCGGCCACGAAGGGCCCAAGCGGACCCAGCACTCCTACTCCCGACACTTCAGCCATCTCGACCATCTCCTCTCCGGCGATCTACACGTCGGACACAATCTTGGCCAGGCCGCTTAGATTATGTACCCCTCATCCGGGCCCGATCACGCTGTCTGCGGAGACTTCGTGCCCGAGAGGACATAAGCCGAGAGTTCCCATGATTCCCCTCGCACGGGTGCTGGGCGAGGAGGTGGGCGCGGTGATCGGCGCGTTTCACCGCGCGAACGGCGTCGAGCTGTTGCCCGAAACTCAGATCAGCGCCTGTGCGGGCAGCGAACGGCTGGAGGCCGTCGTAACCGGTAGCGGCGATCGCCTCACGTGCGACTTCGCGGTCCTCGGGATCGGGATCGAGCCCACCGTGCCGGCGTTCGCACCGGCGATCGCGCAGGCGAACGGTGTTCTCGTGGATGAGCGGTTGCGCGCTGGTGCCGCCGACGTCTACGCGGCGGGCGACGTCGCGAACCATCTTCACCCGATCTTCGGGCGCGTTCGTGTCGAGCACTACAACAACGCCGAGAAGCAGGGCCGCGCAGCGGCGCACTCGATGCTCGGTTCAACCGACCCCTTTGACTACATCCACAGCTTCTGGTCCGATCAGTACGAGCACAATCTCGAATATGTCGGCCACGCCGCGAAGTGGGACGAACTCGTCGTCCGCGGGAGCATGGAGGACGGCAAGCTGATCGGCTTCTACCTGCTGGACGGAGTGATCCAGGCAGCCGTCGGCCTCGATCGCGGAGGGGACCCCGAGCTCGACACCGACTCGGAGATCGCGGCATGCGCTCGCCTCGCCGGCGCGCGAGCCCGACTCGCCAGCGGCCAGCTCGCTGACGAGCGCGTGAACCTGTGGTCACTCGTGTAGGCGGACGGTCGGCTCCTCACAAGTGCGGAGAAGCTCAGTCGCCTTGTGACTCGGAAGGTGATGCAGGCGCCCGGCGGCGTGAACGGTTGTGTCGCTTTCGGCGCGTTCGCGTGGCTGTGTGATGCTTGGAGGAGTTGTTAGCTGGTCGCAGAGCGCTGTGACGATTGTGGGGTCGAACTGGCTGCCGGCGTTGCGTTGGAGCTCGGCGATCGCGTCGGGTTCGCCGCGTGCGGTCTGGTAGCAGCGCTCGGAGGTCATGGCGTGGTACGCGTCGCACACGGCGATGATCCGCGCGCCGAGGGGGATGGCGGATCCGGCGAGGCCGTCTGGATAGCCGGCGCCGTCCCAGCGTTCGTGGCTCGCGCGGACGAGCGCGGCCACTGGCTGCAGCGCGGGTGCGGCGTTGAGGATGCGCTCGCCGATGATCGGGTGCTGGCGCATGAACTGGGTCTCGGCGTCGGTCAAGGGTCCGCGCTTGTGGAGGATCTCGTCGGGAATCGCAAGCTTGCCGATGTCGTGGAGCTCGGCGGCGCGCTGCAGCTCGTCGAGCTGGTCGGAGTCAAGCAAGAATCGGCGGCCGAGCTGACTAGCGAGTTCGCCCACGCCGGTGACGTGCTCGCTCAGGTCGGGTGTGCGCTCGTTTAGGAGCGCCAGAAGCACTGCGCGCGTCTCTGCGCGACTACTTCGGTTTGACCTTGCCTTGTCGGCGTACATGCGTTCGTCGGCGAGCTGCAACGCAGCGCTGGCGTTGAGCGCGTCATCGGGCAGGACCGCCAGCCCGAAGGAGGCGCTGACGGTGAACACCGTGCCTCGTTCGGTCAGCGCCGACGCCGCGCTGGCGAGCAGCCGGTCGTGGCGGGCGAACCGTCCCTGCAGCAGCACGCAGAACTCGTCACCGCCGAGCCGATAGGCCCGCCCGCGGGAGTCGATGGCCGTGCTCAGGGCGGCTCCGACGCGCCCGAGCAGGGAATCGCCTGCGGCGTGCCCAAAGCTGTCGTTGTAGCGCTTGAAGCCGTTGAGATCGAAGAACACGAGCGTCGACGCGTGCCCCCGGAGGGTGTCCTCGCCGGCGTCTTCGAGGTCTTCCATCAGCCTGCGCCTGTTCCCGAGCCCGCTGAGGGCGTCGGTGACTGCTTCGTGAGCGTTACGGCGCAGCATCCGCACGTTCTCCAGATAGGTCAATGTCGCGCGTACCGTCGCCAGGAGCAACGCGCCGGCGGCGAGCCCTACCGCAAGCGGGGTTATCTGACGAAACGCCGCGACCACGAGCAGAGCCAGGGCGCCGCCGGCCGCGAGCAGGGTGAGAACGATCGTGTGTGGCGCCGCGAGGCGCGGCGCGGAGCGTGGCGGGGCGGGCTGCCACGCCGCCGCGGCAAGCAGACTCATCGAGAGCGGCCACATCGTGTCCAGCAGCGCACCGGAGACGTAGGTGCCCTTCGCGACCTCGTAGACGTAGATGATGTCCGCGAGCGCCGTAACGATGATGCCCGCGCCGAGCGCCAGCCACAGCCGCGCCGGACGCCAACCCGACAGCGAGAACGCGACGACGACGAACATCAGCAGCGCGAAGTCCCCCAGCGGATAGGCGACGTTGACCGCCACCTCGATGAACCGACCCTTGTTCATGTCCCAAACGGTCGAGAAGACCAGCGCCGCGCCAAGTGCTGCGAGCGCCAGCCCCACGACCCCTCCATCCAGCCACTGCGCCGCGCCTTGATGACGCAGCCGCGAGCGAATCAACAGCATCATCGCCGCGTAGATGGCGGGGTACATCGTCAGGTATAGAGCGTCAGCGACCGAAGGGCTCGGCGGGTTGGCGACGTTGTCCAACCACAATGTCCACACCAGATCTCCGCCTGTCCAGAAGAGCAAGGCGAGCGTCATGAACGTCCACGCCGCCCGGTCCTCCCGCTTGATCACCACCCGTGCCGCACACAGCGCCACGGCGATCAGCTCTACCGCGGTGTAGACCCCATTGTTGGTGAAAGCATCCAGGCCGTGGCCGCCAACGCCGAGCAGCGCATGCGCCGCCTCGAACGCGACACCGACTCCCATCGCGCCGAACGCGACAAGGATGAGACGAGGCTTGGAATCAAGCAGGCGCATAGGAACTGAGCGCGAGAGCCAAAGAACCCGGAGCGCGCTATCGAGTCAAGTATCGGCACGAGAGCAGCATTGCCCTAGCTGCCCCGAGCGCGCTGACCACACGAACCGCCTGACCTGATTGTGGCGCCGAAGAGCTGACTGTCGTCGCTCGCACAATCACCCACCGGAGTTGCCCGGTTTAGGCGTTTGAGAACAGGGGGATGTTCGCCCCGCTGGCTGCGGCGAGGGGGCTGTCGAGCAACGCGACGATCAGCTCCGCGACATCACCGGGTGTGAGGCCGGGGCGCAGCGCGGGATTGGCCTGACGCAGCATCTGAGTGTCGACGGCCCCCGGACTCACGCAGATCGCGGTGATGCCGTGCGCTTTACCCTCGACTGCGATCGCCTCCGTGAGACCGATGACTCCGTACTTGGAGACGTTGTATGCCGTCAGCCCGGGAAACTTCTCCGTCGCGTAGACGCCGGACAGCGAGCCGATGTTGACGATCCGTCCGTCCCGCGCTCGACGCATGGCGATGAACGCTGCGCGACAGCAGAGAAACGAGCCGGTGAGGTTGACATCAAGCGTTTCTGCCCATGTAGCCGGCGTTATCTGCTCAAACGGCGCCGACCTCAGCACGCCGGCCGCGCACACGAGAGCCGCGACACTCCCGATCCGTTCGACAGTACCGAAGAGGTGCTCGACGTCATCGAGCCTGCTCACGTCGGTCGTGACCGGCGTCGCCTCGCCACCGTTGTCGCGGATCCGTCCGGCGACGCCGTCGAGGGCTTCGCGGTCCCGGGCGGCGAGCACGACATGGGCCCCCGCTGCGGCGATCGCACCAGCGGTGGCGGCTCCGATCCCGCGGCTGGCCCCGGTGACCACCGCCA
>Ga0302177_10003677_pt1 | contig 10718 bp, 8 predicted proteins | sample I_Palsa_E1_2_FD_198780 | JGI IMG/M metagenome (GOLD analysis project Ga0302177, IMG submission 198780) | Peat permafrost microbial communities from Stordalen Mire near Abisko, Sweden - I_Palsa_E1_2 | ecosystem: Environmental > Terrestrial > Soil > Palsa > Peat permafrost | place: Sweden: Abisko... | reverse complement strand
GCCCCGGTCTCGGACGACCCGGCCGAGTCCGAGATGACGAGGTTGGGGATGCGCTCGACCGCCATGGCCCGCACCGCCGGCGTCAACGGCGCCCCGCCGTTCCCGACGGCGAAGAACGAGGACAGGTCATAGGACTGCTTGTCGAGCTGCAGGAGCAGCGGGCGCAGCACGGCGTCGCCCACGATGGTCATGGAGTTGGCCTTCTCGCGCTCGACGACGGCCCACACGTCGGGAGGGTCGACGCGGTGCGTATCGTCGGGGAAGATCAGCGTCGCCCCCTGCGCCATGAGCATGAAGCAGGCCCATTGCGCCGCCCCGTGCATCAGCGGCGGGAGGATCATCAGGCGCACCGGAAAGCTCTCGGCCAGCCGCGCCGTCAGTTCCTCGTAGCTCGTGACGATCTTCCACGTGCCCACCTGCCGCCCGCCCATGGCCGCCATGAAGATGTCGTGCTGGCGCCACAGCACGCCCTTGGGCATGCCCGTGGTGCCCCCCGTGTAGAGGACGTAGAGGTCGTCGGGGGAGGGTTGCACCGGTGGCCCCTCCGGCGAGGATGCGGCCAGTGCCTCCTCGTACCAGACCGCCCGGGGGAGGAGGGGGTGGCCCGATTCGTCCTCGACCTGGAGCAGCACCTCGGGGGGCGAGTCCAGCGTGGGCAGCACCTCGGCCAGTGTCGGCGCCAGCGACGAGTGCAGAATCATGGCGCGGGGCTCGGCGTCGTTGAGCAGGTACTGCAGCTCCTCGCCGACGTAGCGGTAGTTCACGTTGAACGGCGCCACGCGGGCGCGGTACGAGCCCAGCATGCCCTCGAGGTACTCATTGCCGTTGTAGAGCGCCAGGGCCACGTGGTCCTGGCCCGACTCCCAGCCCTGCAGATCGGCACGCTCGCGCTGCACACCCAGACCACGACCGTGCAGGTAGGAGGCGAGGCGGCGGGAGCGCTCCTGCAGGTCGCCGTAGCTCAGGCGGCGGTCGCGCCACACAATGCATTCGCGGTCGGCCAGGGTCTCGACGAGCGTGTCGAACGCCTGGGCCAGGTTGAACTGGACGGTCTCGGTCTGGGGCACGGCCACGCACTGTACCGGCGGCGGCTCGACGGGCCCGTTTGGGGGATTCGGCCCGTCATCGGCAAAGATCACGGCGTGGACGTCCGCAATCCCACCACCGGAGAGGTGCTCACCACCATCGAGAGCCTCAGTGCCGAGCAGACCGACGCCGCCGTCCTCAAGGCGGCCGCCGCCTTTGAGGAGTGGCGCGCCGTGGCGCCGGGGGACCGGGCCCGCCTGCTCCGCCGCTTCGCCGCCGCGGTCGACGCCGACATCGTGCAACTGGCTGCGCTCGAGGTGATCAACGCCGGCCACGTGGTCGGGAACGCGCGCTGGGAGGCCGGCAACGTGCGCGACGTGATCGAGTTCTACTCCGGCGCGCCCGAAAGGCACAGCGGCCGGCAGATCCCGGTGCCCGGTGGGATCGACCTGACCTTCCACGAGCCGCTCGGCGTCGTGGGCATCATCGTGCCCTGGAACTTCCCCATGGCCATCGCCGGCTGGGGCTTCGCGCCGGCGCTCGCCGCCGGCAACACCGTGGTGCTCAAGCCGGCCGAGCTGACCCCGCTCAGCGCGCTGCGTCTCGGCGAGCTCGCGCTCGAGGCCGGTATCCCCGAGGGCGTTCTGCAGATTTTGCCCGGCAAGGGCAGCGTGGTGGGCCAGCGGTTCGTGGACCATCCCGGCGTGCGCAAAATCTGCTTTACCGGCTCCACCGAGGTCGGGCGCAGCGTCATGGCCGGGTGCGCCCGGCAGATCAAGCGGGTCACGCTCGAGCTCGGTGGCAAGAGCGCCAACATCGTCTTCGCCGACGCCGATCTCGAGTTGGCGGCCGCGCGGGCGCCCTACGGCGTCTTCGACAACGCCGGGCAGGACTGCTGCGCCCGCTCACGCATCCTGGTGCAGCGGTCTGCCTACGAGCGCTTCATGGAGTTGCTCGAGCCGGCCGTCGCCGGCGTCAAGGTCGGCGACCCCACGCTGGAAGAGACGGAGATGGGCCCGCTCATTTCCCAAGCACACCTGGCCAGTGTGGCTGCGTTCGTGCCCGACGATGCGCCCGTGGCGTTCCGGGGCAGCAGCCCGGACGGCCCCGGCAACTGGTTCGCCCCGACGGTGCTGGCCCCGGTCGAGCCCGGTGCGCGGGCGGCCACCGAGGAGATCTTCGGGCCCGTCGTCGTCGTCATCCCCTTCGAGGACGAGGCCGACGCGGTCCGTCTGGCCAACGACACCCCGTACGGGCTGTCCGGATCGCTGTGGACCCGCGACGTCGGGCGGGCGCTACGCGTGGCCCGCGCCGTCGACACCGGCACGCTGTCGGTCAACTCGCATTCGTCGGTGCGCTACTGGACGCCGTTCGGCGGTGTCAAGCAGTCGGGCATCGGGCGCGAGCTCGGTCCCGATGCGCTCGAGGCGTTCAGCGACGTGAAGAACGTCTTCATCAGCTCGGAATAACGACCCGTCACTAACTGGGCAGGAGGAACGACATGAGTGACGACACCATCCCTTACGCGCACCGACTCGCCGGGCGGGTGGCCGTCGTCACCGGCGGCGCCAGCGGAATCGGGCGCGCCATGTGCGAGCGCTTCGCCAGCGAGGGCGCCTCGGTCGCCGTGGTCGATCTCGACGAGGAGGCGGGCGGCGCGGCCGCGGCGGCGGTGGACGGCATGTTCGTCCGGGCCGACGTCACATCCTCCGACGAGGTGGAAGCCCTGTACGCCGAGGTGGCCGCCCGCTACGGCGGGATCGACATCTGCTGCAACAACGCCGGCATCAGCCCACCCGACGACGACTCCATCCTCGAGACCGGGCTCGAAGCCTGGGAGCGCGTGCAGCGGGTCAACCTCACGTCGGTGTACCTGTGCTGCAAGCACGCGCTGCCGCACCTCCTGTCCCGGGGCAAGGGATCCGTCATCAACACGGCTTCCTTCGTCGCCGTGCTCGGCGCGGCAACCAGCCAGATCAGCTACACCGCGTCCAAGGGAGGCGTGCTCGCCCTGTCGCGCGAGTTGGGCGTGCAGTTCGCCCGCCAGGGCGTGCGCGTCAACGCGCTCTGCCCGGGGCCGGTGAACACGCCGCTGCTGATCGAGCTCTTCGCCAAGGACCCGGAACGGGCGGCCCGGCGCCTGGTCCACATCCCCATGGGCCGGTTCGGCGAGGCGACCGAGATCGCTGCCGCGGCGGCGTTCCTGGCGTCCGACGACTCCTCGTTCATGACGGCGTCGACGTTCCTCGTCGACGGGGGAATCTCGGGGGCCTACGTCACGCCGTTGTGAGGGAGTGCCGCGGTGCCAGAGTTCGAGCAGGTCGGCCCGGTAACATCCTGGCCACATCTCGGGGGAGATTGCCGGTGGACGTCACCGGTGGATGTGGACAGCACGTCGATTCCGTGCTCTGACGAAAGGCGCCATCCGTGTCGATATTTGAAACGGGAGAGATGACACCGGAGACTGTGCAGACCGCTCGGCCGGTGCCGTCGTGGGTGGTCCCTTCGGTCGTCGCCGCGCTCGTCCTCGGTGTGGCCGGGCTCGGGGTGGGTATCTACGCCGTGGCGACCATGCCGGGGAAGACGTCGGGGCCTCGGGGGGCAGTCGGGCCCGCGGGACCGAAGGGTGACCAGGGTTTGCAGGGCGTCACTGGCGCCGTAGGTCCAGCCGGACCAGCCGGACCGACTGGACCATCCGGAACACTGGCGTCCACCGCGACCCTGACCTCGGCAGCGAACCCGCCGGTGGGCACCGTGCTGGTGGGAAGGACATCGTGCCCGCCCAACACCATCCTGCTCACCGGTTCGGCACAAGTGACCGCCACCGGGACTATCGCCGATCGCAACGTCGAGCTGCGCACGTCACTTCCGATGGCCCCGAACATCTGGCAGACCGTTGCGCTCGTCACCGGCCCCCTCGGCTCGGGAATGTCGATGAGCATGCAGCCGTACGTCGTGTGCGGCGTGGCGGCCAAGCCTGCGACGACGACGACCACCGTTCCCAAGACAACGACGACCGTCCCTCCGACGTGAATCCGAAGAAGTCGAGATCGGGCGGCTTCCGCCGGGTTGACGCGAGCTCGCGGGGGTGACCCGGCGCGAGCGAGGTGGCGTGTCAGCCTCCGAGGTTCACCCGGAGCTCTTTCAACTCGCTGCGTAGCGCTGCGACCTCTGCCCTGAGTTCGGCAATCTGGGTGCGCACATCTCCCTCGTTCGCTCTGCGACCTATCGCACCGCTCGCGTCCGCACCGCCACTTTCGAGGACGTCACCGCGGCCGGACGCATGCGCCTCCCCGGCGGACCCCGCGCCGGCGACGACAGGCGGCGTCTGCTCGACGAGCAGCGACGTGGCCCAGCGCTGCTCCTTCTGACCGGTCCGCCGGCCGACGTTGTGGGCGAGCGGCTCGTCGCGCGAGGCCAGGAGGTCCAGCTCGTGCTCGACCTCGTCGAGCCCCTCGAAGCGCGCCATGCGCTCGGTACGGATGCGCAGCTCGCCAACCGTCTGTGGCCCCCGCAACAGAAGGACCGCCAGGATGGCGCACTGTGGGGCGTCGAGGCCCAGTGTTTCGTCGAGCACCTGGCGGTAGCGGACGACCGAGCGACCGTGCGAGGGCAGCACGAAGCGAACGAGCTTCTGGTCCTTGAGCGAATCGAGCGCGGCCAAAACCGTGGTCTCGTCGTAGTCGACGACCGGCTCCCGGTTCGACGTCTGGTTGCAGGCGGACTGCAGGGCGTTGATGGTGAGGGGGTACTGCTGGGGAGTCGCCAAGCCCTTCTCGATCAGCGAGCCCAGCACCCGCGCCGACTCCGGGCTCAGCCGCATCGAAGGAGCATACGCATCAGCCTGGACCGGGGCCTCCAGTGGTGCAGCCAAATACGGGCCCGCCGTGCCGAAGCCGAGATGGGCCACGGAGACCGGACGCGGCGGACCGGGCAGCGGGAGCGTGGAACTGAACGGGGTGTAGAGGAGCCAGAACCCGGCCGCGTTGGAGAAGACCGATTCCTCGCCGGGACCCTGGCCCTGTGCGTTGGATCCGAGCAGCGACGTCGAGGAATCATCGCTGCACGGTCCGAGTGGCCCGGCGCAACGCGCGACTCCGATGGAGTAGCCGGGATGGTTGAACCACCCGCCGGAGTAGAAGAGGTAGTACTCGCCCCGGACGAGGACCGGTTGGGGCGCCTCGACGATGTGGCCCTGCCACGTCTCGTCGGGGCCGAAGATCACGGTCGGCTGTCCCAGCAGCTGCAGCCCGTCGGCGCTGAGCGGTTGGCTGTAGATCTGCGTGTCGACACTGTCGGACCGTGCATTCTGGTCGGACTTCCAGATCATGTAGGGCTGCCCATCGGCATCCTCGAAGACGCGCGGATCGATGGATCCGCCGAGCGACGGCTGGCAGACGAACGGCAGCGGCGACGCGATGTAGGGACCCGCGACCGCGGTGCTGATGGCGTCGCCGCTGCACATGGTGGCGGGCGAAAGGCCTTTCAGCTGCGACGTGGAGTACAACAGGAAGTTGTTGCCGAACTGCGCCACATCGGGCGCCCACGTGACACCGGGCTCGGCCCAGGCCGGCGGATCGGGCAGTGCGTCACTGGGAGCGCCCCACTGGCCCACCATCGCACCGGAACGCACCGGCACGTTCTGCGGCACCTTGTCCTGGGACGTGAAGAGGTAGTAGCGGCCGCCCTGCTGGAACATGAACGGGTCGGGCTGATCGGCACCCGAGTTGATGGTGAAGCCGGGCGTCGCCGGGTCCGAGAGCGCGGGCGGTTCGAAGTAGGGCGATTGCAGGCCTAGCGCGCTGCCACTGGCGGCCGCGCCGAGCGCGCTCGTGGACAGAAACTGCGCGCCGGAAACAGTTGACTCGTCAGAGGTGCGCGCCCCGGCGCTCAGCACGCCGAAGCCGAAGATGGCGGCCAACGTGAGCGCGGCGAAAGAGACGACCTCAACATGGGGAAGAACTGGGGATGGAAATGACGGCCCTTGGGGATGACGCGAAGAAAGGTGGGGAGAACGTCTGGATTTCGCGAATCGGCATTGACCTCGCGTGACGGGTGGCGCAACCTGGTGGCAGTTCGGAGACAACAGCCCGCCGAACCTCAAGCGAGCACCGCAAGGTAGGAGCGAGGGAAGCCCGAAGGAAAGCCGCAAGGCGGAACGGGGGGATGCCGAGAGAACGCTGCAAGGCGGGATCGAGGAAAGGGAGCGAACCCCGCAAGGGGAGCGTTACTGGAGTGGGCAGGAGGATCCGACCTGAGATGGTCCGTGGTGCGTCACGGCGACTTCCCTGGAGTCGCTGTGGCCGGCTCGGGCGAGGGTTGTCCGACACGACCCTTGCACGGTGCCAGCGGCCCGTCGTTGACGTGGCCCCGAGGAGCACGGGAGGCTTCGGCCGAACGGTTACTCGGGGTCGCGTCGCGTCCGGCCTCTTGTCCGTGTCTTCCGTACTCCTCCCCACGTACCGGTAACGCCCGTGAGGGCCTCCGCCCTGCGAAAGACGGTGGCGGAATTTCTCGCGGCTGCGGCTAGTGCAGGGAGGCCCAGAGCTTGGCCGGGCGCTCGCCTGCCGCCACCTGGCGGTTCAGCTCGGCCTGCACCAGGGAGAGGTCGTCCGGGTGCGTGACCCCGATGCAGCGTCCCACCGCCGGCAGCACCGTGAACGAGCTCGTGGCGAGGGAGTCTGCGACCACCTCGGGCAGCAGCACCTCGGACTCCTCGGAGGCGTCGGTGGCGGCGTCCATGGCGGCCCGGAGGGTCTTGTGGAAGGCCGGCGTGAAGCCCCAGAGGTTCATGGAGACCCGGGCGTCTGGCGGCAGGATGGCCGGCTCCCTGCCGTCGCCGGCCACGAAGCCCCCTTCGGGCGTCGCCGTGACCTGGCGCCGCTCGTCCACCCCGAGAAGGGCGCCGTCGTCGGCCACCCGGCAGATGCCGCGGGTGACCGGCGAGGAGCCGATCACGGCATCGCACAGGCGGTAGCCGACCAGCGCGTTGAGGTCGGAGCGGGTCCGCAGGTGGGCCACCAGCTGGGAGCAGGCCGCGTGGCCGTAGATGTCGTCGGCGTTGCCGACCCCGTAGGGCGCGTCACCGACGTGGTCGGACGCGCTCAGCACCGCGTCCACGGTGCCCCGTGGCGCCAGCTGGGTGGCGAAGCGCACGTCGACGACCCCGGGCCACGTGTGCTCCACGTGGTAGCGGATGGCCGCGCCGGTGCTCGGACCCAGGACGAGCACGATGGCGCCGAAGCCGGCCGCCACCGCGTCGGAAGCCACCAGGTCGATCACGGCCTCGCCGTGGGTGCCGACCGGCGCCAACGGCTTGCAGCCGCCGTAGCGGCGGGCCCGTCCGGCCGCCAGGATCACCAGCGCCGGAGCCGCCCCGCCGAGCTCCTCGCTCATGCGCTCCAGCGGAAGACGGCGCTGGCCCAGGTCATACCGCCGCCGAATCCGGTCAGCAGGAGGTGGTCACCGTCGTTGACGCGGCCGTGCTCGAGGGCGTCGTACAGGGCGAGCGGGATGGAGGCCGAGGAGGTGTTGCCGTAGCGCTGGATCACGATGGCGGTGCGCTCCTCGGGGATGCCGAGGCGCTGGCAGGCGGCTTGGATGATGCGCACGTTGGCCTGGTGCGGCACCATCAGCGAAATGTCGTCGGGACCGAGCCCGGCGTCGGCCATGGCCCGCTCGGCCGACTCGACCACGACCCGGACCGCCCGCCGGAAGACCTCCTTGCCGTCCATGAACAGCGTGCCGCCGTGCTCGCACTTGAGGAGGTGCCGGAGCGAGCCGTCGGAGTTCAGGTTCCAGCTGATCAGGCAGCCGGGACCTTGGACCGGCTCCACCACGACGGCGCCGGCACCGTCGCCCACGATGATGGCGATCTTGCGGTCGTCCATGTCGGTGATGCGCGAGAGCGTCTCGGACCCGACCAGCAGGACGGGGCCCGATCCAATGGAGATGAGGCCGGCCGCGGTGACGAGGCCGTAGACGAAGCCGGAGCAGGCCGCGTTGAGGTCGAATGCGCCGCCCTTCATGCCGATCCCGTGCTGCACGCTGGGCGCCGTGCCGGGCACGATGCCGTCGGGCGTCGTGGTGGCCAGCACCAGGTTCTCGATGTCGGCGGCGGTCCGTCCGGCTCGGGTCATCGCCTCGACCGCGGCCTCGATGGCCAGTCCCGAAGTCGTGCCGCCGATGTGGCGTTCACGGATGCCGGTGCGCTCCACGATCCAGGCGTCGCTGGTGTCGAGGTTGACCGCCATGTCGTCGTTGGTGACGACCTTGTCCGGTACGGCGATGCCCCAACCGGTGATCTTGATGCCCGTCACGCGGCGGATCCGGAGCGTACGGCGTGGATGCCCACGAACCCTGCGTCCCCGTAGATGATGCCCCCGGTGTTCACGGCCACGCCGAGGCGCGCCCCGGGCACCTGGCGGGCGCCCGCTCGACCGCGGAACTGTGTGGCCAGCTCGACCACCTGGGCCAAGCCCGTGGCGCCGAGCGGGTGGCCGCGGCCGACGAGCCCGCCGCTGGAGTTCACGACGAGGCCGGGCGAGTCGATGCCCGTGGCGCCGGCCTCGGTGGCCGGTCCCGCCTCGCCGGGGGCGAAGAAGCCGAGCGATTCGAGGGCGAAGAGCTCCTCCGCCGAGGTGGCGTCGTGCAGCTCGAGCAGGTCGGCATCGTCCGGGCCGAAACCGAACGCCTCCCAGGCTGCGTCGGCGGCCTGGGCCAGCCGGTCGTGGTAGTCGATCAAGCCGTTTCCGGAGCGTGCCACCGAGCCGATGATACGGGGCGCCGAAGCGGGCGCCGGGACCGAAGGTCCGCCCAGGACGATGGCGGCCGCCCCGTCGGTGAACGAGCTGCACATGAGCCGGGTGAGGACGCCCGCCACCTGCGGGGAGGCCAGCACCTCCTCGACCGTCACGCGCCGTTGGAACTGGGCCAGGGGGTTGCGCGCCGCATGCTCGAACGCCTTCACGGCGGCGGCGGCGATCTGGCGCACGGTGGCACCGACCTCGGCCATGAGCCGGTGCGCCCAGCCGTTGTTCAGGCCCATGAGAATGCTGCCGGCCGGATTGTCGTCCTCGTGGCGCCTCTCGTGCAGGTCGTAGCGGTAGTCCGCCGGGAGGCCGTCCTCAATGCCGGCGATCGTCCCGGCGCGGTCACCGGTCCACATCTTCTCGACGCCGAGCGCCAGGATGGGTCGGTCCTGCGCGATGGCCGCCAGCGTGGCCAGGTGCAACGAAGAGCTCCCGCCGGCGCAGGAGTTGTCCACGTTGATGATGGCGACCTCGCTGAGGCCCGCCTTCCTGAGCCAGGTCTGCCCCCGCACGCAGGCCTGATTGCTCAGGCGTCCGGCCATCGCATTGCCCATGATGACCAGGCCGAGCTGGTCGGCCGACACTCCGGCATCGCCGAGGGCCTCGTGCACGACCTCGTAGGCCATGGTGTCGGGCTCCTGGTCGCGCCGGCTCATGTCGCTCATGCCGGTGCCGAGGATGGCCACGTCGGCGGCCATCATGCCGACACCCCCGCCAGTGCTTGACGCTGCCCGTCGACGAACGCGGCGCGGAGTTGGCCGAAGTGCTCGACGGCGGGCGACCCGGCCACCATCACGAGGATGTGGCGGGCGCCGGCCTCCGCGTAGCGGTCGAGGGCTGCGGCGCAGGTCTCGGGCGAGCCCGCCACCAGGTGGCGCTGGAACGCCTTGGGCGGAAGGCGGTAGAGGTCCGAGAGCCATTCGGCGCCACGGGCGGGAGCCTGGTCATCGTCTCCCACGCAGGCGAAGACGACGACGCCGGCCTGCACGGCCTCCGGATCCCGGCCCGCCTCGGCCGTCTCGCGCCGCAGCGCGGCCAGCGCGGGCTCGTAGTCGTCGGGGGCGAGGAACAGCGGGACCCAGCCGTCGCCGACAGCGGCGGCGCGCTTGCGCGCGGCGTCACTCGACCCCCCGAACCACAACGGGACCCGCGCCGACGCCGGTTCCTGCACGTAGTCGGTGGCTCCTGCCTCGCGGCCGGCCCAGGCCCGGCGCAACCCGGCGACGCCTTGGTCCATGAGCTGACCGCGCCGGTGGTAGTCGATGCCGGCGCGCTCGTACTCGGATTCGTGGATGCCCACGCCCAAGCCGAGCACGAATCGGCCGGCGGAAAGCAGCTGCAGGGCGGTGGCTTGCTTGGCCACGACGGCGGAAGGCCGGAGGGGCAGCTGCAGCACGCAGGTCCCCAACATCGGCTTGGTCGTCGTGACCGCCGCCACGGCCAGGGTGGTGAAGGCCTCGGCGATGGGGTGGGGCCAGTAGAGGTGGTCCACCGCCCACAAGGAGTCGGCTCCGGTGGCCTCGGCCCGGCGGCACAGCTCGGCCACCTCGTCCGCCCTTCCGGTAGTACTCCTGGTACTACCGTCTGTTGCTGGGAGTTCTCCCAGCGTGGTGGCGGGGAGGATGAATCCGAGGGTCGGTCGCAACCGTCCACTTCCTACCGGCGGCATACCTCATGATATGCCGGTGGCGGAGGGCGTGACTATTCAGACGGGGGTGGGGCCTGGAGGGGGAACACGGCACCCGTCGCTCCGCCCGGGGCGCCCAGGACGGAGAGGGTGCAGCGGGCCTCGCAGATGTCCCGCCCCTCGTCGTCGGTGAGAGAGATGCGCCAGACCTGGATGGTACGCCCGACCCGGACCGGCGTTGCCTCCGCGGTCAG
>Ga0302177_10003674_pt1 | contig 10720 bp, 9 predicted proteins | sample I_Palsa_E1_2_FD_198780 | JGI IMG/M metagenome (GOLD analysis project Ga0302177, IMG submission 198780) | Peat permafrost microbial communities from Stordalen Mire near Abisko, Sweden - I_Palsa_E1_2 | ecosystem: Environmental > Terrestrial > Soil > Palsa > Peat permafrost | place: Sweden: Abisko... | reverse complement strand
CAGAAACGTATATTTCGCATCCGCCACAATCAACAGCGCCTCAAGCTGACGCAGCATCTTGTCCGTGCGCCAGTCCTTGGCCAGCTCCACCGCCGCGCGCCCCAGGTTACCCGCATACTGCTCCAGCTTCGTCTCAAACCGCGCAAACAGCGAGAACGCATCGGCGGTCGATCCCGCAAATCCCGCCAGAACCTTGTCCTGGTACAGACGCCGGATCTTCTTCGCCGACCCCTTCATAATCGTCGAGCCAAGCGACACCTGCCCATCGGCAGCCATCACCACGGTAGTCGAACGAATTCTTCGCCCTTCGCCCAGATCCAGAGGATGGGCGAAACCGGACGGAAGAGTCGAGACATTAACAGCAACGGACGACTTGGTACGGGAAGAAAAAGGCGGCTTCATGGGTAATCTTGAGTATATCGTCAATCCCGGGGCCGCCTTATCTCCATTGCCCTCTCTTATTTGCAACTAGCATTTCGGGCATTTGGAAGAGCCAGAAACGTAATGCTCGCCGGTGCAAACGCGACGCGTCCACCAGACTGCGCCTTACCGCTTCAATAGCGGCAGATCGCCTTCAGCACTAACGTCCAGCTCGCTGCCATTCAGCTCCACCTTGTTGGACATCAGCTCTCCGGACAACGTATATCGTTCCGACTTCTCCGGCACCATCAGCTCTTCGGAGGCCGTACGATCAGCATTGATAGCCAGCACTGCCACGCCGCCGGGATGATTCCGCAGGCAATGCGCATACAGGTGCAGGTTCGGCGAGGGCGATGCGCCAGCATCCAGCACAGTAGTCCCCATCACCTTACGCCACAGCAGGGCAGACCAGTAGTTCGGCCGCGGAATCAACGTAGTCTCATCCACCAGCGCGTAGTCGCTCGCGTCAAGCGTGTTGTGCATCACAACCTGCACCCCGCGTTTGGCCAGGCTGCCAAGTTGATTCAGATACCGGAAGCTATCGATGAAGTCCGCCGCCCACGGATTGCCGCCGCACGCCGCTTCCCCAGTCTCGGTGTTCCACATCGGCTTGCCCGGTGCAAAGCGATCGCGAAGCGCCGCATAGAAAGCTTCATCGCGATCCGTAAGCGACAGCCACTCATCTGTCAGCGCCGCCTCCGGAGTTGTCTGCAAGGCAGACCCCATCATCTTGCATCGCTCGGAAACCGCGCCATAGAAGTGATACGAGAACGCATCCACTCCAGGCCCCGATGCGGCCATCATGGCCTCAGTCGTGATCAGGGACTTAGGCGGCAGCCCCACCGCCATCGCCGTCTCACCCACCGACCCGGGACCAAGGATGATCATGTCGGGCGCTTCCTCCTTCACAAACGAGCGAAACACTTTGAAGTCTTTCCCGTAGGTTGCCGCGTCATAGCCCTTTGGCGCTCCGCCCATCGTTGCAAAGGTCGGTTCGTTGAACATCTCGGCAGCCGCGATGCTTCCGCCAACCTGCTTCGTGTAGGCAAAGATCTTCTTCGCCTCCACCGGCGTCCACACTCCATCTGCATCACGCACCCCAGGGCTGATCGCGAAGGAAGTAACGATCTTCGAGTCCGTTGCGTTCGAAAAATCGACGACGCCCTTCCACTCCGGCCGCGTCAGCACACTGTTGAAGCCTGTTGGCGGAGTCGTCGGCGCGGCATCATCCGAATCATAGAAGTAGGTCGTGTTCTCCCACGTCCCACTCACGCGCATATAAGAAGGAGCCAGGCCTGCCGTCAGTTTGCGCAGTCGCGGGTTCGCAAGATTCAGAGGAGCGCGATATCGGAAAGCCGAGGGGTCCATCCCTGCCGGCGCGGACCGGTCACCACTCGCCGCTTCCGGCTTATCAGATTGCTTCTTGTACGGCGCCCAGAAACGCCCTCCCGTTACCTCAACCATCTCGATATTAAAAGATTGAAAGCGCTCGTCTACGGTGCCGACTTTCGGCATCTTCGCAGGAACAATCGAAACTGCTGTTTGGGCACATAGACTTGCAGACCCAACCGTGCCGGAGACCATGCCCAATACAAATCCAGCAAAGAGGATAAGCCACTTTTTTCTAAGCATTTAATCACCCAGCTTCTATTTAGTTTGAACTTCGCCGGAATTCTACTCTCCTCAACGCACAGTATTGAATCTTTAAATTTCATATTCCCTATATGGCACCAAACCCATCGCAATCCCCCAAAAGAACGTTACTTACATAGCACCTCCGTCGCCTCGATCCGCCTGCAATGGGCTATGCTTTTTGGCAGAGACTGTGTTTTCGCTGATTCCAACTCACCTGCCGCTCACCCTCCGTTCGCCGCGAGTTCTCATCGCCCTTGGAGCAACGACCGCGACAGCAATCGGCGTCGCCAGCTACGTCCTCACCCGTCGTAAGCCCACCGCCGAAGAGATCGAGCGCGAGCGTCGCGAGACCTTGGCGCGAGTCGGGCGGATCACCGACGGCACCATCATGGACACCATGATCGCGGAGGTTCGCAAGCCCGCTCTGGACCTTGCAGATGATCCGGAGCCAACTCGCCAAGGGCCTATCACTCCGGAGATGATCGTCTACGTCTATCGCATCGCTGGCGTTACCTACGAGTGCGCTCAAGATGTCACCATGCTCCCCGAGCTGGTCCACGGCGTTCGCACCGACCTTCCCATCCAGGTCCGCTACGCCCCGCAGAATCCCGCCAACAGCATCATCGTGGCCGAGACCTGGAGCGGCCTGCGTCTGGGCACTCGCCCACCAGTGCCTTATCCCTCTTCGGAAGAGGACGAGCTCGACAACGCGGTCTAGGCCATACCGACCTATTCGCCCTGCGTGGGCCGCAGTCACGCCCGGACCTTCCGATGGTAGGCAGAGAATATCTCATCGCGACCAACGGGAGCGCCAACCGAAGGGGTGTACCCGTCACGAAGTGACCGCTCCTCGCGTAGCGGGTATCTCTCTTTAATCCTTGCCGATTGAACCCAAACCCCGCGCAGACTACACTTGTTGTTATGCACATGGTCGCCACCCCGAACAGCAAGATGCAGCGAGTTTTGCAGCTTTCCATGCTGCTCACGCTGGCCTACGTCGGGGCGACCTTCTACTTCGGTCTGCGGGCGCACTCTCTGGCCCTTATCTCTGAAGCGGGTCATAACGTTAGCGATCTGCTGGCCATCGTGCTTTCGTTCGTGGCTGTCTATTTTCAGGCGCGTCCGGCAACCGATCAGAAGACCTTCGGCTACCAGCGGGCGGGAGTCCTCGCTGCCTTCGTCAATGCGGCAACACTTATCGTTCTCTCGGTTTGGATCGCCTTTTCCGCCATCCATCGCTTTAGCGTACCGGTTGAGGTGCAGCCAAAGCTGATGATGTACGTCGCAGCAGCCGGTGTGCTGATGAATGGCACCGTTGCGGCTTTGCTCTGGAAGTTTTCCGGCGACGTCAACATCCGCAGCGTCTTCCTTCACATGCTAGGCGACACGCTCTCAACGGCCGCTGTCATCGCAGGCGGCGCAGCCATCTTCTTCACTCACATGTCGTGGATCGACCCCGTGCTCTCCATCCTCATCGCCGGCATGATCCTCTGGAGTTCGATCGGCATCATTCGCGAGACGCTGAATATCCTGCTCGAAGGCACGCCGCGCAACCTGCAACTCGGCGAGATCCGTCAGGCGATGGCCTCAGTCAGCGGCGTCCTCAACGTTCACGATCTTCACGTCTGGAGCCTCGGCTCGCAATCCCACGCACTCGCCAGCCACGTCACCATCGCCGAGATGCCTATGTCTGAATGCAGTGGCATCCTCTCCGACATCAAGTGCGCTCTGCGCGACCGCTTCCACATCACCCACACCACCATCCAGTTTGAGATCACCGGCTGCGAGACCACCCACGGCTGCGCCGCCCCGCCTGAGCTGGAAACCGTCGGCGCCCACGATCATCACGGACATTCGCACTCTCACTGACCAGTCCCGTTGACTAGATACTCTTCCTTCCGGCCAATGGGAGGGACCAAAGTAGCCTGTCCCTCCCCGACCGGTACACCCCGCCACAGAGTGGCCGCCCCCGCGCGTAGCGGGCCCGTCCGGCGGGACACTCTCTTCCTAAAGTAAAGTCGCGTCGAGCGTGATCGTCGCAGCCTTCAGCACCTTCGATACTGGGCAGCCGAGTTCGGCATTGTGCGCCAGTTCATCAAACTTCGCCTTATCGATTCCGGGAACCTTAGCCTTCGTCGTGAGATGAATCTTGGTGATCGTCGGCGCTCCGTGCACGTCCAGCGTCAACACAGCGGTCGTCTCGATGGACTCAGGAGTAAATCCGGCCTCGGTAAACTGTCCGCTCAGTGCCATCGTGAAGCATCCAGCATGCGCCGCCGCAATCAGCTCTTCGGGATTGGTGCCCACGCCATCGGCAAACCGGGTCTTGAAGCTGTACTGCGTATCCTTCAACGTGCCGCTCTGGGTTGAAATGGTGCCGGTACCGTCCATAATTTTGCCGTGCCATACTGCGCTTCCGCTGCGATCCATCGTAGTTCTCCTTTTGTTTTTCAACTGTTACCTATCAACAGTACCTTCTTCGATGCGTGGCCTGGGCGAAAGGACCTTGAAAAAAATCCCGGCTGCGATAGCATCTCGAAATGTTTAGTTGAGATGCGAAGGAGACAGGCCCGAATGAACCGTGTACAGCTTTTCGCAGCAAAATTAGCCGTCGTTGCATTGTTCAGCACCACAGCAGCGCTAGCCCAGGAAACCGCGCCACCGCCCCAAAGCACAGCCCCGGCGACCACATCCACGCCGCTCACAAAATCCGAGCTCAAAGCGCAGAAGGATCAACAAAAGAAAGAAGAAAAGTCAGCAAGCCAGAACGCCAAAGCCGCTAAGGCCGACGCCAAAGCAAAGAAAGAGCACGACAAAGCAGTTCAGGCACAAGAGAAGGCAAGTCCTAGGACACCAGCACCAGCAACTCCTCCGGCCACCCCAGCCCCTCAAAACAACTAGCCACAAAAGAAAATTGCGGCCCGGATCCACGGCCGCAACTCAGCTTCGTTCAACCTCGTGCGATTTACTTAGTGCTTTGGCTAGCCTTCCGCGCCGCCTCGAACTCATCTTTCGCTTTCCACTGAATGATCGACGGCGCAGTCAAAGCCTCCCACCCAAGCTCCATCCCAAAGCGGTCGAGCTTCGCGTTTCCGCTGAAGTCCCAATCCTCATGGAAGTTGTCGCTGAAGTTGTGATAATCATGTGCCGTGAACTCCTCATGCTGCTTATGCCCCCAAGCAGCATCATGCCCTTCGTAAAGATTTCCCGTCTCAATCGAGAACGCCGGAATCCCCACACGCGACAGGCTGAAGTGGTCCGAGCGATAGTAGCTCCCCGCCGAAGGCTTCGGATCCGGCACAATCGCAAGATTGAACCTCTTCGCCGTAGCCTCCACCGTCGGGAAGAACGTAGTTCTCTGCGCTCCATTCACATTCGTCTCCAGCGGCACGCCGATCGGCAGAATCATGTCGTAGTTAATATCCAGCGCAATCTGCCCCGCAGGAATCGGCGGATGCTGCCCCAGGTACTCCGACCCCAGCAGCCCCTGCTCCTCCGCCGTCACCGAAGCGAAGATCAGCGAGTGCGGCAGCTTCACGCCCGACTGCGCCCACGCCCGCGCCATCTCCAGCAGCATGCCGCATCCCGTACCGTTATCCGCCGCACCGTTGTAGATATTGTCCCCAGCCATTCCCGGCACAAATCCCAGATGATCGTAGTGCGCCGTATACATCACCGCCTGATCTTTGCCGCCGGCATTCGCCCCCGGCAAAATCCCCACCACATTCGGCGACTGGAACGGCCGTACCGTACTCTCGATATGCGCCTTCAACCGAACCGGTAACTCCACTGCCTTGAACCCGCGCTTCCCAGCCGCAACAATCTCCGCATCAGCATCCAGCCCACTCGAAGCGAAGATCTTCTTCGCCACATCCAGCTGAATCCAGCTCGCCGCCTCCAGCTGCGGATCCTTATCATCCCGCAGATAGGTCTTCTCACTCGTATTGGAGTTCTTCACCACATCCCAGCCATAGCTCGCCAGATCCGTGCGATGAATAATCAGCGCCCCGACCGCGCCCCTCCGCGCAGCCTCTTCAAACTTGTACGTCCACCGCCCGTAGTAAGTCAGTGCATCGCCGCCAAAAAAGTTCGGATCAGTCGAAGGCGGATCGCCCACGATGCAAAGAATCACCTTTCCCTTCACATCCACGCCCGCATAGTCGTCCCATTGAAACTCCGGCGCAATGGCACCATAGCCAACAAACACAATCGGCGCATCGATATCCACCGCAGGCGTCAGCATCCGATTGCTCACCGTATAGTCGTCCGCATACTTCAGGTCGATCGAGTAAAGATCAATAGAATTCCCCACAGGCTTCTTCGGAATCAACGACATCGTCGTCTTCTCAGGAATCACCTTCATCCCAACAAAGTTGATCTGCTGCAGATACGTCCCGTTATCCCCGCCCGGCTTCAGCCCATACAGCGCAAACTGCGTCGCAATGTACTTCGCTGCAATCTCGCTCCCGCGCAACCCCGGCCCGCGACCCTCCAACAGATCGTCAGAGAGAAAGCGCACCTGCGCACGAATCTTCTGGCCATCAATCGACGCCTCCGCCGACTTCACCGCAGGCGGAATCGACTGAGCCATCAAAGTGGCGGAAAGCGAAATAAGAGAAGCAACCACAACAGTGGCAGAACGAATCTTCATCAAGTTAGGGCTCCTGCACTACAGCATTCTTTGGATACGATCAGTCTAATCGCAACGCGTTGCCAACACACCGGCTAAATGCCCTCGCGACCAACGGGAGCGCCAACCGAAGGGGTATACAAGTCACGAAGTGACCGCCCCGCGCGTAGCGGGCTCTTGATTTTGATATGTTTATTCGCATGGTGATGAAGCGTTTTAGTGCGGCACTTGCTTTCCTGTTGACTGTCTCCGTTGGTGCCCAGGACAAAACGCTCGCTCCAACTCCTCCAATGGGATGGAACAGCTGGGACGCCTACGGTGCCACCGTCAACGAGTCCCAGTTTCGTGCTAACACCGTCGTGCTCGACGCTCAGTTGAAGGAGTTCGGCTGGCAGTACGTTGTCATCGACGAGGGCTGGTACCTCGAGAACCCCGAAAACATCTCCATGCCGCAGGCCCTGCACTACACCCTCAATCTCCGCGGCCAGTACGAGCCTGCACCAAACCGCTTCCCCTCATCCGCCAGCGGCAGTGGCTTCAAGCCACTCAGCGATATCGTTCACGACGACGGACTCAGATTCGGTATCCATATTCTTCGTGGCATTCCCAAGAAGACCGTCTTCGCCAACACCCGCATCGGGAACACTCACTACCGTGCCAGCGCAGCCGCCGACACAACCGATACCTGTTCCTGGAACCCGGACAACTTCGGCGTCAAACCCAACTTCGCCGGACAGGCCTGGTACGACGCATTGATGAAGCAGTATGCCTCCTGGGGCGTCGACTATCTCAAGGTCGACTGCATCGCGCATCCCTACAAGAGCGCCGAGATTCGCATGATCCGCAAAGCTATCGAACGCTCCGGCCGGCCCATAGTCCTCAGCCTCTCTCCCGGCCCAACCCCCATCGAGCACGCAACCGAGGTCGCAAAGAGCGCGCAGGTGTGGCGCATCTCAGACGATGTCTGGGACCACTGGGAAAAAGACCCCGACAACACATGGTCGCAGAGTGTCAAAGATCAGTTTCCCGTCCTCGCTCAGTGGGCCGAACACGCCGCGCCGGGCAGCTGGCCTGATGCCGATATGCTCCCAATCGGCCAACTCCGCCCAAATCCTGGCTCAGGCAAGCCACGCAACTCACGTCTCACCGAAGAGGAGCAGCGAACCATGATCACCCTCTGGGCCGTCGCACGATCGCCTCTCTTCATTGGCGGAAATCTCACGCAGATGGATGATGCGCTGAAGTCGCTTCTTACAAATCAGGCGGTCATCGATATGGACCGCGACTCCACCGCAAGCGAGATGAACACCCAGGACGGGCCATTGATCACCTGGACCTCTCACTCCATCCGCGGAGACAAGCACTATCTCGCTATCTTCAACATCAGCGACAACCCAGTGCACGTCGACAAGACCTTCGCCGAATACGGCTACATCGACAAAGCGCAGTACAAAGTACGCGACCTCTGGCAGAGAAAAGAACTGGGTCTCCTCAACTCCTTCCAGGTCGATCTCCCCCCGCACGGCTCCGTCGTCTACTCCCTCCACGACTAAGTCCTCCAAATTTGGGTCTTCATCCTGCCACACACATCAAACTCACATAGAACAGCTAGAACAGCGAGGAACGATGGCGGACACTCAAACGTTGATAACAAGGGCTTATGCAGCCTTCAACAAAAGGGACATCGACGCCGCATTTGTGTTGATGAGTGATCATGTCAGCTGGCCTAAGGCTTCGGAAGGTGGCCGGGTAGTGGGCAAAGACGAGATCCGTGCCTACTGGACTCGCCAGTGGAATCAATTCGACCCTCATGTCGAGCCGATTGAGGTGATCGACCGTGGAGATGGCAAGACTGATGTCAGAGTTCATCAGCTCGTTAAGAGTCTCGACGGTGAGGTTCTTTCCGATAGCGAGGTCTGGCACACTTACACTATTTCGAAAGGCCTGATCGACCGCATGGACCTCAAGGAAAGTGACGGAAGCTCAAAGACGACTCCGTCCGCCGCATTCTCGAACCACTAACAAGCGAGGACCCTCTTCTGCCACCGATTAGTCCCGACAAGCCTGCTTCTGTTGACAGATCCGCCTACTACCGGGTGGACGCTTAACAGCTGCTAAGCCTATGCGGAAGTACCGAAGAGTGCGTCGAAGATCTTTACCGCGATATTCCCAATTTCATCCGGTGGCACTGCCTTTGCATCGAACTTCGATGCCAGTTGCAATGCCGAGAGCGCGGTAAACATGGAATGAACCGCTGTTGTCCGTGTGAGGGCGCCTTTCACCTTCGGTGCAGGTCCCAGGAACTGCGTGTAACGCTTTTCCTCGTCAGCGGAGATGAAGGAAGCATAAGTCTTTTCTAACCGCTCCTTCGCATCGGGATATCGCACCACGAAGAGACGGTATTCCAAGAGGAGCAATCCCCAAGGTTCATTCGCAGCGAATTCCTGGACGTATTTGCGCAGGGCCGCAAGGTTACCCTTCGTGTTCTTCGAAGGAGCCAGGAGTTCCTCCATCTTCGCCCTGCGGCGGAGCGCCTGAAATTCCACAAGCGCTAGAAACACCTCTTCTTTGCTCTTGAAATGTCCGTAGATAGCGCCCTTGGTTCTCCCTGCCTCGCTTGCGATCTCTCCTAGTTCGGCCTTTTCGTAGCCGTCGCGAACAAAGATCTTTTCCGCCGCTTCCAAGAGGAGTTTCCGTGTCTCTTTGGTCTTTATTTCATGCTTGTTGGGAGTCGCGTTTGGCATCCTTTCTACTCTAACGCGATGCGATGCGAGGGCGGGGAGTACAGCTATATCGGTACTTACGCCATGGGTTGAGCTTTGTATGTGATCCAAGTGGCCTCCAAGGATGATGGTCGGTAGCCTCTCGAGGGCCATCCGATGAGATGATGTTTGAGATTAGGGCTGCTCTACTTGAAGGCGTTTCCACTAGTCAGTGTCGGCTGCTTCATCGCTGTCTCCTCTTTTTTCAATGAAGCGACGTAACGTTTTGCAAGTGATTTTGCGAACATGTCTGCGACAGCGGTGCTCTCCGACTGCATCCGCATCGAGGTCTTGATCTCTTCGTTCTGATTGAGGCGACCGGACGCATCGGTCAGGTTGAAATCGAACGCGATATGGGTTGTACCAACGAACATGCCTATCGGTCCCAGAGAAGCTCGCTCGATCTGGTTGCCCGGATTAAAGGTCTTGACTGAGATTTGGATAGTGTATGCGGGGCAAACATTGTCCGGAATGGTTTCGCCGTCGCGGTATACGTGATTGACGCTCTTGACAGCCTTCAAACGCGTGACAACATGCTCGAAGACAAGTGCGCGGTATGCGGCCGGCACATCCGCAGCTTCCCAATGCGGCGTAAGGACAAGGACACTGGCGGGATCAATTGCCTTGTTGCCACAGAGGATGGACTCCGCCGGTGGGTGGGACGCAACAGGGGTCTTGCGGAACATCGCCAGTGCGGCATCGGCCTGAGCCGGAGTCATATTGAACACGGCACCGTGCTTGCCTCCGCGTGGGTCCAAAAAATCAACCGTGAGCATCCCGACTCGGTGATGTAGGAGAGCCCCGGCAGCAAGGCCTCCGCCGTCCGGAATCAACATTCTCATGACTTGACCAGTTGTTCCCCATAATTCAACACGGTCCGAACCGTTGCTTACCGCAAGAATCTGGTCGCGGAGAATCACCGCCTTGGAGGACTTGCTGGTGAACGTCAGGGAGTCAGGGTTGAGGGTTAGCGTGCCCTTCTTTCCAGCCTTGACGTCTGGAAGCCCGTAAACGTGTTCGGCGCTGGTTGTGCTCCACATTGACGCAGGCAGCTCGTTGGCGGGGGCCTTCGTTTGCGCAAGAACGGATGAGGTAATGACGACAAGGTATGCAATGAAACCGGCGTTAAGCCTTCGGAAGTTCAAAATCTGCATTTTCACGGCACCTCCATGTGCGTACTAGTAGGTATATACCATTTGGTATATATAAGCAACCTGCACCTTTCAGTCTTCTGGATTGATAACGAGAAATCGGTTTGTGGGACGTATCTAAT
>Ga0302177_10003673_pt1 | contig 10723 bp, 7 predicted proteins | sample I_Palsa_E1_2_FD_198780 | JGI IMG/M metagenome (GOLD analysis project Ga0302177, IMG submission 198780) | Peat permafrost microbial communities from Stordalen Mire near Abisko, Sweden - I_Palsa_E1_2 | ecosystem: Environmental > Terrestrial > Soil > Palsa > Peat permafrost | place: Sweden: Abisko... | reverse complement strand
AGGAACAAAGATCATCTTCATGATTATGCCTCTTCCTTGTTGGCTGGGCAGAGCGGGTTGGGACGAAAGATTTATCTCAATTTCGTTGGTTCATGCCGGGGATTTACGAGCCGAAGCACAACAAGCGACATGGGTTAGAGGGGCACGACTTTCGGAGCGCGGGCGCTGGTTATAAGGGGCCAGCAATTGCCTCAGGGTAGCCTCTAACTAGGTCCCCGACCGGCTCCGCCCCACTCCCCGCGTGCTATACTTAAGACACTGAGAGTCAGGCTAGAACGTGTGTAAACCGCTGTAACGGCGCGGGTTTTCGCGGGTTGCGCGACACGGAAAAGGCTGAAAATCCTGCAACTTCAGCAATCGCTGAGCGGAGATACATGGCATCGACTGCAATCCCCACCGAAAGTGCTCTTTTAGAGCTTGAAGCTGGCAAAATGAAGGACGCTACCGCTAAAGGAAAAGAGGGTGGCGGCTACTCGGCTGAAAATATCACCGTGCTGGAAGGCCTGGCTGCGGTTCGCCTGAGACCGGCGATGTACATCGGCTCGACCGGTGAGCAGGGGCTACATCACCTGGTGTATGAGGTGGTGGATAACTCGGTCGATGAAGCGTTGGGTGGGCACGCGACGAAGATCGATGTGACGATCCATGTCGATAATTCGATTACGGTGGTCGATGACGGCCGTGGGATTCCGGTCGACGACAAGATCATCAACGGAGAAAAGATGCCGGCGGTGCAGGTCGTGCTGACCATGCTCCATGCGGGCGGCAAGTTCGATGCCTCGAACTATAAAGTTTCGGGCGGTTTGCATGGTGTCGGCGTGAGCTGCGTCAATGCGCTCAGCGAAGAGTTTGATGTCGAAATCTGGCGCGACAATCATGCGTGGGAGCAGGATTATTCCAAGGGTGCGCCGATCAGTAAGCTGCGCAAGATGGGGGCTTCGACGCGCAAGGGCACGAAGGTTCACTTTCTGCCGGACAAGTCTATCTTCACCGTCACCGAGTTCAACTACGATACTTTGGCGCAGCGGTTGCGGGAGCTTGCCTTTTTGAATAAAGGGCTGGAGATTCATCTTACCGACCAGCGCACGACAGATGCGAAGACCGGAGAGTACAAGCATCAGGAGTTCAAGTACATCGGTGGAATTGCAGAGTTCATCAAGCATCTGAACAAAGGTAAGGCAGTGCTGCATGAGAAGCCGATCTACATGGAGGCCGAGCGGGATAACGTGGCCATGGAGATTGCGCTGCAGTATAACGACGCCTACTCCGAGACGGTGTTCACGTTTGCGAACAACATCAACACGATCGACGGCGGAACGCATCTTTCGGGGTTTAAGACAGCACTGACCAGGACGATCAATGCGGCGGGGCAGTCGCTGGGGCTGTTCAAGGATGTGAAGGAAAATCTTAGCGGCGACGATGTGCGTGAGGGTCTGGTGGTTGTAATCAGCGTCAAGCTGTCGCAGCCGCAGTTCGAAGGGCAGACGAAGGGCAAGCTGAACTCGGATATTGCCGGAACCGTGCAGGCGTTTGTGAATGAGCGGCTGGGTGCGTTTCTGGAGCAGAATCCGCAGGTCGCGAAGAAGATCATCAACAAGGCAATTGATGCGGCACGAGCACGTGAGGCTGCGCGTAAGGCTAGGGATCTGACTCGGCGTAAAGGTGCACTGGATGGCGGAGGACTGCCAGGTAAACTGGCAGACTGCTCGGAGCGACAGCCGGATCGATGTGAGCTTTATCTGGTTGAGGGTGAGAGCGCAGGTGGAACCGCCAAGCAAGGGCGCGACCGTAAGTTCCAGGCGATTTTGCCGTTGAAGGGTAAGATTCTCAACGTCGAGAAGGCTCGTTATGACAAGATGCTGGGGCACGAAGAGATCCGCGCCATGATTACGGCACTGGGCTGCGGCATTGGCAAAGATGATTTCGACGCCAGCAAGCTCCGCTACGGCAAGCTCATTCTCATGACCGACGCCGACGTCGACGGATCGCACATTCGCACTCTGTTGTTGACGTTCTTCTTCCGCCACATGACGGAGTTGATCAAGCGTGGGCACGTTTATATTGCTCAGCCGCCGTTGTATCGCATCAAGAAGGGCAAGTTCGAGCAGTACATCAAAGATGATCGCGAGTACGTAAGCGTAATGGTGAAGCGTGCCTCCGACGGCATGGTGATTCGCTACGGTAAGGACGGCGGCAGGCTCGAAGGTGCAGCGCTGACCAAGTACATGGGGCAACTCAACGACTATCTCGGCTTCTTCGACAAGGTGCAGAAGCGTCTTCGCAATGACGATGTGACACAGGCCTTCGCAGAGTTATTCGCCCATGAAGGAAAAGACTCCGTCCGTCGCGTGGACTTCGAGACGCCCACTAAGGTGGAAGCCATGCGCGAGCGGCTAGTAGGGATGCAGAAGACCTACCAATTCAAAAATGTCGGCGATGTCGTGATGGACGAGGAGCACAGGAGCTACTCGGTGAGCTATACCGACGCGCAGGGTGCGGTAAGAACGATTGACTGGGCATTGGCTTCAGCTCCGGAGAGCCGGCAGATGCTGGCTAAGCATGCACAGATCAAAGAGCAGTTGGTAGCACCGTTCTTTATCGAGTATGCGGCGAAGACCAAAGCTGAGACAGCTGCAGAAGAGGCGGAAGAAATTGCGTCCGAAGAAGGCGTTGCAGAAACCGCCTCTGCTCCAGGAACAGTGGCAGAGGTAAAGCCCACCAAGAGAGCAAGCAAGGCATCGCAGGATCCAGTGGAGAAGAAGACTGCCCGCGATGTGTTCGAGTATGTCATCGAACAAGGCAAGAAGGAGTATCAGGTTCAGCGATACAAGGGTCTGGGTGAGATGACGGCTCCCCAGTTGTGGGAGACGACGATGGATCCAGAGCGGCGCACGCTGTTGCAGGTGAAGCTTGAAGACATTGCGGCCTGTGAAGAGATCTTCACAACTCTGATGGGTGAGGATGTAGAGAGTCGACGAAAGTTCATCGAAGAAAATGCCTTGGACGTGAAGAACCTGGATATTTAGTTCTGATGTAATGCAGGGTAGGCGGAGTGTGGATCTTCGGTTGCGAAAGGCAACCATTCAGAGAGCCAATTCGAGCTCCTCTGAATTGTTTGCTTAGGCTGCTGCTCTAATAGACGCCAGGACCATTGCCACTTTGCGCAGCGCGCTTGCTGAGGTGAGGTAGTCAGGTGAGAGCCTAAGCCGATTACCTCGTGCATCTGTCGAAATACCGGCGTGTTCGAGTGTTTCTGCCAGGGACGCCGCTGCAGGTGTTTCTATTGTGAGAAATCCGCCGTGCAAGTCGTCCGCACCCTCCGCTGTAATCCCCGCTTCGGCCAGATATTGTTTGAGATTACTAAGGCGGTCGATGCAATAAGCCCTGATTCGGGCCACTCCCATCTGAAGAGCGAATTGCTGACCAGCCCGGGCCTGATAATAAGTGAGAACCGGTGGAGTTGATTCAAGGAACGCATCTCCACCTTGCGCGAAGCGTGGTGGATCGGGTCGATCGTAGAGAAAAGGTTGCTCCTTGGCGAACCAGCCGATGTCGATCGGGCTGAGATCGCTGGACAGAGCGTCCGGGGATATGTAGAGAAACGCCGCCCCAGGGCCTCCTCGAAGATATTTGTAACTGCCTCCGATCATGAAGTCAGCCTTCATATCGCTGACAGAGATTGGGAAGACTCCGACTGCATGGTAAGCATCCACTAGAAGACGTGCGCCTGCCGCATGACATGCGTCGGCAAGAAGATCAAGATTTGGTACGATCCGACCAGTCATAAACATTACCTGAGAGATGACGACGAGGTCCGCTCCCTTGCGGACTGTCTGGATCAATTGCGAAAGATCTATGGCGCCATCGGGTGCTTCACAAGAGATGAACCGAAGACTGATTCTTCCGACGGAAGCATATTGTTTGAGGATTACATCAACTGAATCGAACTCTCCTGTCGTAGAGACGACGCGGGGTATGCCGGAAAGCGCATTGAGAACTGTTCGGAGTCCTTGACCTGCTGAAGTTTTTGGAATGACACAGTCAGGCCTGACAGCGCCAATGAGTTGAGCGAGTCGCGCGCGATGGGCATGCTCTTCTTCGAGCCAAGGATCCCATGCATCTCCAAGTTTGGTTTGCCAAAGATGAAAACCTTCGCGGAGATCCTCTTCCGTTTGATTGAGTGGGCGGCCCAGCGAGTGGTTCGCCAGATAGATACAGGGTGCCGCGAGCGTGTTGGAGAAGAGCGGAAAAACATGGCGGCTCAGAGCATCTTCTGTGAGCGCACCTGGGCCCATAGCTGCGAGAGCATCTGCAAGACTCATTGCCTTGGTGCCTCGGTCCGCGAGGCCAGGAGTTCGGGAAAAAACGTTAACTCCAGCGCCTGGCGCAGGAAACCTACGCCGGAGGACCCGCCGGTACCGTGCCGAAAGCCGATGATGCGTTCTACGGTTTTGAGATGGCGGAAGCGCCAGAGTTGAAAGTATTCCTCGACGTCGACTAACTTCTCGCACATCTCGTAAGCCTCCCAATGCTGCTTCGGATTGCGGTATATATCGCGAAAGACTTGTACGAGAGCCTCATTCCTGCTGTAGGGCTTAGACCAATCCCGGTCGAGGCACTCGCCGGGAATCTTAAATCCATGGCGCATAAGATACTGCAGAAATTCGTCGTACAAACTAGGAGATTCAAGCGTGCGCTGAAGGTCATTGTGAATCATTTCGTCGTGCGCGAAGACTTTGATGTTATCGGCATTTTTATTGCCTAATAGAAATTCAAGTTTCCGGTATTGAGATGATTGAAACCCCGATGCACTTCCAAGGACGGATCGAAACTCCATATATTCCGATGGCGTGAGAGTTTCGAGCACGGACCACTGCTCGAAGAGTTGCATCTGAATGAGTTTTACGCGTGACAAAATTTTGAGAGTAGGCGGAAGCCGATCGTGATGGATGTGGTCGATCGCAGCTGTAAGCTCGTGGATCACCAGCTTGATCCATAGCTCCGAGACCTGGTGCTGAACGATAAACAACATCTCATCATGATGCGGCGGTTGTGATAGCGGGCGCTGTTGCGACAGGAGGCCGTCAAGGGAGAGGTAGCCTGAGTAGCTCAGCCTGTCAGAGAAGTCACTTACGATGTTTGGTTCGACAGGGCGCTGGTTAATATTAGTCATCTTCACCTACATTCGAATACTAAACTTCCTCGTGGATACTCGTTTAATTATGTCGCCTGTAACAGTTCCACGAACGATTGCTCGCGGCGACTTGCATTCAACCAGTTTCATGCCAGCGACTATTCGCTGATCGATGATGTCAAAGATTTCTCGAGTTTGATCGAGATCTTCTGCTGGGTGTCTTGGGAGGAATCTCCCAATGTCAGATTGTAGGTTCCAGCATCTGCATGCCAACTTGAAGACTTGACGTCAAAGTAACTGAAGCTTCGAGGATCAAGGGTAAACGAGACGTGATTTGTCTCACCAGGTTGGAGAACGATTCGTTCAAAGCCTTTTAATTCTTTTGACGGACGTTCTATCGTGGCTGAGTCCTGACCAACATAAAGCTGGGCCACGGTTGCACCGGGACGATGTCCTGTATTTGTGACATCGCACGTTACAGTAAAGTGGCCATCCGCCGACGCAGTGCTCTTTAGCTTGCTAAAAGAGAACGTCGTGTAGGAGAGACCAAATCCAAAAGGGTATTGCGGTTCTACGTGGTTATGCTCATAACCGCGGTAGCCGACGAAGACCCCCTCTCTGTAGACGATTTTATTGGTGCCGGCGTCTGGATAATAGCTGGCATAACTGGGATTGTCCGTGATCTTCTTTTCCCAGCTGATGGGCAGATGGCCGGAAGGATTATCTTCGCCGAAAAGGAGTCGAGCCGCTGCATTGCCACCTTCCTCGCCTGCATACCAGGTTTCAAAGATTCCCTGAACTTTATCTTTCCAGTTTGAGATATCAACACTGCCACCAGAGGTGATGAAGACTATTGTCTTCTTGCCGAGTGCGGTGATTTGCTGGATGAGCTGCTCCTGGCCGACGGGAAGCTCGAAGGTGCGGTCCCCGCCTTCCGACTCGGAGGATGCATTGAAACCAACTGCAAGGATAACGGTGTCGGCGTGCGAAGCCATTTCAAGCGCGTCTTTCTCTACGATCGTACCGAGGGGAGCAATGCCGACTCGCATGCCGGAGACAGAACCAAGCTGCTGAGAGAGTTGCTCCAAAACCACTTTATGCGGAGCCTGGGTGAGGTCCAAAGTTGCTTGGTTGAGGATGTATTTGGGGACTACGGAGCTGTCAAAGACAATCGCGTCGTCCACTAGAAGCCTGTATTTCCCATCGGTCTGAGTGAAGATTGCGAACTTGCCTGCCTCGGCAGGGGTGTAATAGCCGGTCCAACGACTGCTAGTGGTGGCGCGCACATAGGGAGATGAGCTCTTGTGGGAGGTAAGGGCATTGAGTTCCTGCTCTTCCGGTTCGCGGCGAGTGGAACCAGCGGTCAGCATGGCTGTCTCTGTGACGGTGCCAGTGACATCTCCTTCGAGGTTCGCCTTTGCGAAGGTTATGTGTGTAACTCCGGATGTTGCTCCCTGAGCATCGGTTGTGAAGTGTGTCAAACGTGACATTTGATTGACACTGCGAACGCCACGGGCGTAAAGAACTTTTGTTTGAGGGCCAACGAAGTTGCTGATGCCTACCAGGAGATTAGTGCTGGCAAAGCTGACTACCTCGCCGCTGCCGCCGCCAGTAGTGACGGTCTGAATTGCGGTGGGTCCGATGACTGCGATCGTTTTCAGTGCAGCTTTATTAAGAGGAAGCGCGTTGTTCTCATTTTTGAGCAGGACTGCCCCCTCGAGCGCAGCCTGCAGAGAGGCTGCGCGGCCGTCGAGGTTGTAGCGAGGGATACTGGTGTCCAACTGTGGTCGGTCGAGCCAGCCGAAGTCGACGGCCACGCGGAGGATTCGGCGAACCTTCTCGTCGATCTCGGCCTGGGTGATGGTGCCATCTTTTAGCAGCGGGAGTATTTTTTCTTTGGAAAAGTAGACGCCGAAGGGCATCTCGAGATCAAGACCGCCTTTGACGGTTCCAGCGGTGTCGTAGGTAGAAACCCAATCTGACATGATGATGCCTGGAAAGTGCCACTGATCCTTTGCGACGGTGTTGTTAAGACGCTCGTTCTGCGTCATGTGCTCGCCGTTGGTGATGTTGTAGGAGTCCATGATCGCGCCTACCTTGGCAGTCTTCACGGCTGCCTCGAAGACGGGCATGTATATCTCACGAAGCGCTCGCTCATCGATAATGGAGTCTGAATCGTGGCGAAGATATTCAGAGTTGTTACCCAGGTAGTGCTTGACCGTTGCCGAAACTCCTTCCTGCTGAACGCCTTGGATATAACCGACGGCGATCGCACTTGCCAGAAAAGGATCCTCGCCGAAGTACTCGAAGTTGCGACCATTCATAGGTGCCCGATAGATGTTTACACCTGGGCCGAGGAGAAAGGCAGCGCCGCGAGAGCGTGAGTCGCGTCCCAGTTGCTGGCCGATGCTGAGAGCAAGCGCCCTGTCCCACGAAGCCGCGAGACCGATGCCAGCGGCATACGCAATCGTCGGTGCAGGGATGTGCGCGCCTACTGGACCGTCCGCCATTTGGAAGTAGGGGATATTCAACCGCGGAATAGCGTGAGTCCGAAAAGGGGTATCACCCCCAATGAGGTCGATTTTTTCTTCGAGCGTCATCTTGGCAAGGAGATCGTCGACACGCTTGTCGACCGCTTGCGGATTGCTGCCTACGAACTGTGCGGAGCTAGAAAGACCCGCCAAAAATAGGGTGGCTACTGCGATGGCACGGTATGCAAAAAAGGGACGGTTGCGCATAAACATTTCGTGGCTCCGGCCTGAATGAATTTATTTCTCGGGAGAAGTATATCTATAGATCCTGCGGGAAGGGTTCCGCTACTGTGACCCATGCACCTACGATTCAAGATTGCCATTTTTACCTCCGACGAGCATGGACATTGCGGAGTGCAGAGACTGCGGATGCTACCATCCGGCTATGCCAATCGATGAAACGGCGCTGGTGCAGGCTCGAGGCCTGACGAAAGAATTCGTGAGAGGGCGCAGGGTTGTGGACGACGTTTCGTTCGTGATTCGGAGGGGAGAGACGTTGGGATTGGTCGGCGAATCCGGGTCTGGAAAAAGCACCGTTGCTCGCCTTTTGCTGCGATTGGAAGAACCTTCTGCAGGTGAGGTGAGATACAGAGGACGGGACCTGCTTTCTATGACTTCGCACGAGATGCGTGGCATGCGACGATGCATGCAGATTGTATTTCAAGATCCCTATGCGGCGTTGAATCCTCGGATGCGGGTGAAGCAAATCCTAACCGAACCATTTGAAATCCATGGTGAAAGACCATCCGCTGGTCTGGCCTCGCGGCTGAATGAGATGTTACGAAAAGTCGGTTTGGACGAGTCGGCGCTGGAGAGGTTTCCTCATGAATTCAGCGGTGGGCAACGACAGCGAATTAATATTGCCCGCGCGTTGGCGCTCAGGCCCGAGTTCTTGGTGCTGGATGAGCCAGTGAGTGCACTGGATGTAAGTGTAGGGGCACAAGTTGTGAATTTGCTAAAAGAGCTGCAGAAACAATACGGGCTGACGTATCTGTTTATTTCGCATTCTATGCCGCTGGTGCGGTACTTGTGTGACAGAGTGGCGGTGATGCAGCGCGGACGGTTGGTGGAGTTGGGAGACTGTGAACAGGTTTGCGGGGCGCCAAGAGAGGAATACACGCGCCGCTTGATTGCGGCCACTCCGGAGATGCCAGCAGCAATGTGAGTTCCAGGATTGAGGCTGAATTAGACGGCTAGCTGCGACTGGATACAATAGAAGATGGATGATTTCGAACCTTAGTTCGCATTGGCACTACGTTTGGTTGGTCACGGCATCTCTTATAGCTGGCGTGATGAATGCGATGGCGGGTGGAGGATCGTTCGTATCTTTTCCGGCAATGCTCTCAATTGGTGTGGCTCCCATTCAGGCAAACGCGACGAATACGGTCGCGCTATGGCCGGGACAGTTGACCTCGGTCGCTGCTTTGCGCGGAGACCTGACCCGGGAACTGTTGCCTGTTGTTTGTGCGGCTTCAGTTCTGGGTGGAGTGAGCGGGGCGGTCGTATTACTTAATACGCGGCAGATCACATTTCTGCATATGGTTCCCTGGCTGCTGCTGGTCGCTTCCCTCTTGTTTGGAATCAGTGGTCCTGTATCGCAGTGGCTGCGGAAGCGGTCATCTGAGCCTCATGTCAAGAAATCGCCTGCGTTGAAGCCGCTGTTCTTTGTGTTGCTGCCAGTATGCTTTTACATTGGCTATTTTGGCGCAGGTGCTGGCTTTTTGATCATGAGCGCGTTGGCATTATTTGGTGTTGAGGAGATGAACGCGCTGAACTCACTGAAGGTGCTTGCGGCTTGTTTGTCCAACCTTTGCGCCGTAATTACGTTTGTACTGAGTGGCGCAGTTGTTTGGCGTTACTGCGTGATATCCATGTTTTTTGCCGGTGTTGGCGGATATATCGGAGCACAGTATGCTCGACGAATGAACGCGAATGCGCTGCGAACGATCGTTGTGATTACTGGATGCGTGATGGCTGCTTATTTCTTTTGGAGAAATGGCTAATCAGCGGCATCCGGGTAAAGAGATTGAATATGTCATTTGGCAACAATGGTATGAGGAGAGCGCTGTGAGTCATGAAGGAATTCGTATTGTCAGCGCAGAGCAGGCGTGCCGGGAAGACATGGAGCACGAACAGATGCCTGCGCACTCGGTGACTCCGAAGAAAGTACGGGTGAAGAAGACAGAGGGCACAGGCGTAGAGATCGATTGGCAAGATGGACACCAAAGTGCGTGGAGCTTCGCGTGGCTACGGAATGCATGCCCGTGCGCCACATGCCACGAAGATCGGGAGAATACAGGTAGGTTACCGGGGGAAGCAAAAGCCAAAGACCAGACCCTGCTTAAGATGTATGAGGCTCCCGTGAAACCGCTTGAGGTGTCGCAGGTGGGCAAGTATGCGCTTAAATTCAAGTGGAATGATGGACACGAAAGTGGAATTTACTCATGGGAGTATCTGAGACGGGTATGCCATTGTGAAGACTGTATGGCAAAGCGAGGGCTGTAGGGAGAGCGATGATTTTTTCTAAACAGATAGAACAGTTACAGATCATGACTGAGCGATTGCGTCCCTTGTACGACCGTTTGGCAGCGCACTCGCTGTACGGATCGTTCGAGACTGTGGAAGACCTTCATATCTTTATGGAGTTGCACGTGTTCGCAGTTTGGGATTTTATGTCGCTGCTAAAGACTCTACAGCGTGAACTGACCTGCGTCGAAGTACCTTGGGTACCGAGCAGATTTGCCGCGAGTCGACGACTGATCAATGAGATCGTGCTTGGCGAAGAAAGCGATGTGTACGGAACGGACACCGTGAGCCACTTCGAACTTTACTTGCGAGCGATGAGGGAATGCGGGGCATCCACAACAGCAATTGACGCGATGATAGCCAGCCTGCGTGATGGTTCGCCCTGGGAATCAGCACTCGCGTTAAGCGGCGCTCCAGAGGCAGCGCAGCGGTTTGTGCGCAACACATTCCTGGTTATCGACGGTGGCAAGCTGCATGCCATAGCGGCGGCGTTTACGTTCGGGCGTGAAGACCTGATTCCGGACATGTTTCG
>Ga0302177_10003672_pt1 | contig 10725 bp, 13 predicted proteins | sample I_Palsa_E1_2_FD_198780 | JGI IMG/M metagenome (GOLD analysis project Ga0302177, IMG submission 198780) | Peat permafrost microbial communities from Stordalen Mire near Abisko, Sweden - I_Palsa_E1_2 | ecosystem: Environmental > Terrestrial > Soil > Palsa > Peat permafrost | place: Sweden... | reverse complement strand
CGCGGTCACCCGGCCCGAGCGCCTGGCCGCCGCGGCACTACCCCGGCCGAGGACGGCGGCGACTGGGACGAGGACGACGACGGGAATCTCATCCCGGTCGCGGAGCCGGAGCTGGAACGCGTCTACGATCTCGCGCGCATCAACCGCGCACTGACCCTCGCCGTCGCCGAACCGGACGAGACCGGAGACTAACGCGGTAGGGCACTCTTCGCGGACCACGGAGAAGAACCACAAAAAGCCGAAACGGGCAAGACGCGCGTGTCACCCTGTCCCAGCCAGTGCCGAGCTGGAACATGAGGTAGTAAGCAGGCCATCCCGGCATCGCAAGCCTGTTTTCCTGGACATGATCTTCCTAATTCGGCACGGCAGTGTGCGCGAGTTAACCTCCTCCAACGCACGAGGCACTTGACGCTCCTAAGGCTATTTCTGCCACACGCAGTCCGGCGTCGAAGTCTGTCATTGCAAGAGAGTCAAACGCACAGGCACGATGTCCGATCTGTTCGTCTAAGCTTGAGATCCCTGGCGGTTCTCCTAAGGAGTGAGCATGAACGTGGCACTGCTCTACCCAGAGGTGTACGACATGGCCCGGTTCAAAGAGGGTCGAAAAGAGTTCCCACCCTTCGGCGTCTTATATCTCGCTGCCGCAATTCGCGATGCAGGCCATCACGTCGAGATCCACAAGGTGACCAAGTCCGATCCTGTACATGACTTAATAGGCTACGACGCCATCGGCTTTAGCCTCGCGTCTTCAGCAACGTACGGGATCATGCTCGCCGCACGCAGACAGGCGCAGATCGATGATGATGCCCTGGTTATGGTGGGAGGTGTCCACGCGAACTTCTACCCAGGGGATACCCTCCGCGATTTCGCCGCCGACATCGTCTCCACCGGCGAGTCGGACGAAACCATCTTACAGATCCTGGACCATCGTCATGATCACCAGTTCGCTTCGATTCCAGGTGTCATGTGGACCGAGAATGGAGCTGTTCGCAGCACCCGTGCACTCCCAGTATCGAAGGACATCAGCCATCTGCCGCTGCCAGCACGAGACCTGCTGGATGTCGATGACTTCGTAATGACCGATCGGCTCGCCGGCCGTGAGGTACGGATGGCGCACACAATGTTCAGCCGCGGCTGCCCGTTCCCGTGTTCATTCTGCGCCGCGGGGAGAACTCGCATCCAGTACCGTAATGGCGACAGCGCACGCCGCGAACTGGAGCATCTCGTGGCCCAGTACGATGTGGCTGGTTTTGCCATCGTTGATGACAACTTTATCGTCAACAAAGTTCGGGTCCGCGATATCTGTACAAAGATTGCGGATCTCGATCTGCGCTGGTCTGCACTGTCCCGTGTGGACACGGTCGACGCCGCGCTCCTGAAGGATATGGCTGCCTCGGGCTGCATCGAGGTTAAGTTTGGTGTCGAGTCCGGCAGCGAGCAGCTACTACGGGCTATGAGGAAGAACACTACACGGGAGCAAATAACCAAGGCCGTTCGGTGGTCTGTTGATGCCGGCATTGGCGCGAAAGCATTTATAATTCACGGCTACCCCGGCGAAAATCTTGCAACCACTCATGATACAATTGATTTGCTCGATAAATTGGGAGACGAGCTAGCTCGTGTGTCACTGTTCCGATTCGTACCTCTACCAGGCACCCAGGTGTATGAAAATTCTCTAGAATTCGGACTTCGAGGAACTCACCGTTCTTCCGACTGGGATGGTGACTGGGAGAAATTTCATATTCACCACAACGATCGGCATTGGTGGGGGAGCGAGCGTGACTTCGCAGAACTTCAGGCGGCCTATGCAGAACTCGAGACATTTATCGAGGAAAGGTGGGGTCTTCAGAAGTAGCAGCTGCTAGCGTGCGGTAATGATGATTAAGTGCTCGCATACCCACGTGTCGGTAGAGAATGCCGATGAGCTGTGGAACTGGGTCCTTAGCCGACAAGGTCTTACCTCACTCGCCGAGGAAAAATTGACCTCTGTGCGAGCCGTCGCAGAGGCATCGCTCGGGCTCCACGCCGCACGAGTCGCGTCACCGTTTACCACCGCTGCGGCCCGTACATCTGAGGGTACGCCGTTGGGTGAGTTGCTCGGCGACGAAGGTGATGCCGAGCTGGTCACCATTAGATGTATGCGAAAGACGCTGCACACGCTGCCGGTCCATATGGCTGCCTACGCCCACGGCGCAACCCGGCACTATCGGCTCCGTGACGTCTCCGCCCTCGCACGACGCTTGAGTGTCACAGCCGCTCAGCTCGAGGAGGCTGCAGGCCACGTCACTGCCTACCTCCGTGACTACGGGGCCCAGTCCCATCGCACCATTGAAGGTGCCCTCACTCGGTCCGATGACAAGCCGACGCGCGTACGACTTGCGTTGAAATGGCTATGGGAGCAGGGCGAGGTGACCTGTCGTAACTGCGCCCGCAGTTGGCACCAGGAGCAGCGCCGTTTCGACCTACGATCGGCCACCCATCCCGGCTTCGACACCACCATCCAGCGCGATGTAGCTACTGCAAGGCTGGTCGAGGTATACTTTCGCGTCTACGGTCCCGCCACCGTGAGAGACATGGCCTGGTGGTCAGGACTAGGGCAACATGACATTGTTGGCGCCCTATCTGAGCTGAATCCGGTCGAATTGTCGCTACCGTGGGCACCGAACCCATTCTTCATGCTCCGTGCCGACTACGACCAGTTCCTCTCTGCCCCTCGTCACACCCGCCGCAGCGGCATTCAGTTTCTCGCCCACGAAGACGTTGCGCTGAAGGCATACTTCGAATCGCGCAGCCGTTACCTTGGGTCGCTCCCGCCTTCAGCCATTTTCAACCAGATTGGCGAGGTCCGGCCAAGCATTCTTCGGAATGGTCGCGTCCTAGGCATGTGGTCATGGGATCATGAATCGCGCCGAATCCATTACGGAGAGCTGCAAGGCCGCATGAGCCCAGCTGAGCGCAACGCGGTTGCCCGTCAGGCTGCGTCGCTACAGCTTCGGCTTCGCCACGGTTACCTCACGGGCAGCGTGGTCACGGCCAACGTCTGAGCCGCTCTGTCGCCCACGACTGACCTGGCGTGTTAAACCGCGTCCGTCAAATTCTCCGCGGCTACCCGTTCGTCCACGGCGTCCATCTTGGCGACCAGCGCCTTGCCGAGGTCGACGCCAGCCACCTGTGCGAGAATTACCGTGCAGATGATCACGTCAGCAAACTCACCCTCAAGACTGGCCTGGTCGAACTCCTGACTCTTACCGCGCCGCTGCAGCTTGCTCCGACCAAGCAACTGCGCGTGGAGTTCACCAACCTCCTCAACCAGCTTTGCAGCCTGCGTGTACAGGAATAGCTCGCTACGGCTGTCGGCCTGTGATCGACGCGCGATCCACGACACCTGACGGCGGGCCCACGAGCCCACCTCCGCAAGAGAGAGGTCGCGCTTACGGCGGCGCGGGTTCGTCGAGGGCGGCACCTCAAGCCCAAGGAGCGTCGGTTGCGTCGCCATTAACGCGTCCCCTCTCCGTCGTCCAAGATGGCAGACCCTAACTGAACCTCGTTGTGGAGCGCGCTGTGTGCAAGGTAGCCAAACCTGTGGACAAGTGCTCACTCGGTGAGCGTCACCCTGTTGATGACCCAGAACAGGTCCCCGACAACGCCGCACTTCTGCCTTGTCCACAGCCGCCTGGCTGTGGACAAGGCCGGAGCGAAACTACATGTCTGTTCTTTCGCGTCAGCCTCAGCGACCAACGAATGCCAGATGATCAAGGAGAGGCTGCGACGACCTCTACCAGCTCGGAAACTGTCGGGCCACGCATACATGATGGCGCTATGAACCTCACCAACCAGCCCAGGGACGAGATCCAGGCCGAACTGCGGAGACCACAGTCATGATCGACTCCGAGTCACGCCCACATGGGAACGAACTGTCAAAGAATGTGCTGTTGTCGCTGGTGGAGAGTTGCGGAATCGTCGGCCCTCGTGCGGCTGACATCAGCCGCCATTTCGCGGCAACGGGCAGGCAGTCCAGCACAGCGGAATCTGCCGACCTGCTCTTGGACTTGGTAGGTCGGTGCGCAGACGAACGGCACCCGGTCGCATACCTCAGTGTTCCGCTCACCACGGGGCACGCGTACATCGAGTGCAACGCGCGGCGTGATGACACAAAGGCTGACAACAAGCGGCGTGCGCATGAGGCAGCTCAGCGGCTGCGAGCCTTCCTCTCTGACATGGTGATCGATCCTTCGCGTCTTGCCGACGTCCCTGGCTGGGAGCAGGCCGACTACCACGCCTTCTGGACCAAGGTCATCGACCAGCACGCGGATAAGGTCATCTTCCTTGACGGGTGGCAGTACAGCGACGGCTGCACGATCGAGTTCGCTAAGGCTGTGCAGCTCGGCTTGCCCAGGCTAACCGAGTATCTGATGCCGCTAAATGTAGCTGCCGGAAGTCAGTAATCCGCGACCACTCTCGGTGTGCTCATCAGCGCTTGCCTGCACCGGAGGATCGGGTTCCCATCCCAGACCTGAACGAGCACCTGGCCCCCGTCAGAGGCCAGGAACAGTGCAACGCGAGGCACGGCAAGGTCGTTGCCTAGACCATTGGGAGACGGCATTCTCCTGCTCCATTGGGCGGTGTTAACCCCGTGACCATCGGCTCTCGGGGCGTGCCGGCGCGCGGCTCCCGGATGCGCGTGGTCAGGTGATTCTGGCCGGCTGGCGGACCCCGGCCGACCACGGACAGTTCAGAACGCTACCTGGCAGCGTGCTAATGGCTCAGCCCGGGTTTGCCGCTGATGACCGGGCCTGGGGCTGTCGGGCCAGGTCCGCAGGGCGGCGCGGGCGAAGGTCACCCCGTCCGCTGTCGGCCGCTCAGGACCGTAGGCACGCCCATCGTCGGTGAAGCCGCCCAGCCGCCGCAGCACGGTCTTGGTGTCCCAGGCGGCGTAGGCGGCCATCGAGCCGATCAGCGGCGTGCCGTCGCCGCTGACCCATCCGATAGCGTCCAGATACCGTGCCACAACCGCATCCAGGTCATCCGTGAACTGCGCGGCGACCGCTGCCAGGAGTATGAGCCCGGCCTGCGTCTCGTAAGCGTCGGCGGACTTGAGCAGCATCCGTTCGGCGAGCTGCCACCACAGCGCGAGCGGATCAGTGGCCGCGGTGCGACCGCGGGCCGTGCGGACGAGCCTGCCGCGATGCTTGCGCAGCAGTCCCATCCGCGTCGCCGATTCCCGCAGATGCAGAACGGGCATTGTCTGGTGCTCGCGATTGCCTTCGCCGATCCATTCCTCGCCCAGATCAAGTTCGGCCGTGGCCGCGGCCACATGGGCCGGCGGGAGGTAGCCCGCGCCGGTCAGCCTGATGCCGTCGGCGCCGACGCGGTTCAGCAGCCAGGTGTACGGGCGGACCATCCGGGCCACGGTCCCGGCATCGATGCCGACCGGAGTCGGTCCAGCCGAACGCAGCCTGGATGACGGCATGGACCTCGTCGAGCTCATCCTCGGCCACCTGCGCGCCGGCACGGACCTGTTCTTCCGCCGGCATCAACGGCTAACAGTCCTTCACAGGCCGCCGTCCTGAGGGGAGGATCGTATGGCAGATAACGTACTGAGTTGATGAAGCGGAGGCGCTATTGAGATTGGAATTAATCGCGCCGCTGAGGTCCGCTCCCATGAAGTTGCCGCCGGACAGGTCCGCTCGCTTCAGGTTGGCCCTCATCATGTCGGCACCGTTCAGATCCGCGCTACGCAGGTTTGCGCCGGTGAGATTCGCCGAACTGAGATCAGCGCCGCTAAGGTCGGCATGAGCAAAATCGGCGTTGCTGAGATTCATATGCGACAAGTTGGCCCCAGCAAGGTGAGCGCCAGAGCAATCAGCCGAACGTCCTGGATGGCATGCATGGGCGGCACTAGACCTGGCAGTACCGCTGGACACGCCAGCAGCGGTGGATCCGCATGCGGCTAGTGAAAGCACCAGAGTGCCGCTCGCGAGCGCCCCCACGTTTAGCGCAACCACTCCGAAACGTCGTGTCATGCCGACTCCCGTAACGAATGTCTTAGATTGCTGCTTTTTGACGGACTCGGTCAATGCGCTGATGCAGCCGCCCACCAGCCCACTTTAATGTATTGTCCTGGTCCCGCTGCCCCAGCGGTCGGACGCAGGCCGATGAACTGTCAGACGGCGTCCATGGTCGTTTCTTCTGAGCCTCGGTCACGAGAGGGCTATCAGGTCGGCTGATGCCGCGACGTCCTCGTCGGTACCCTCGCTTTCAATCACGACCCCGACCTCGCTGTCAAGCAGCTCAGCCGTCGTCGGCGGTTCGACCGCCCATCGCTTAAGTGCCCACGCCGCGAGATCGCGCTGCCGCGCGCCGATCTCTTTCGGCGTCCACACGTCGTACTGGGCAAGCAGTTGCTCCTGCTTGAGCGGCGCTTGCGCGTAGCAAGTCACCTGGTCTTCGCCGGGCGCCAGCGGCATGCCGCGTTTCTTCTCGAAGCATCGGTTGCTATACGCGGAGTTGTCGTAGGTCAGCGCGAGGTTGCCGAGGGAGTGCATCAGACCGGCATGCTGCTCAACGGTGAAGTGATCCCACCAGCAACTGTCCTCAGGCCTTGGGTTCTGAGGTAGCACGTGCTCGGTAGTGCGCTGCTCCTGGGCAGCTTCGGTGAAATAATCCTGTTCATCTTTCGGCGCAGGGCTTGTCAGATCGAGTTGATACCCGCGCAGATGACGCTGGCTGCGGTGCTGGTACTTGCGGTGAGGAGTGTAGTCGTAAGCAAGGAAACATTCTTCCACGTCACTCAGCCACGTCGATCCCAGAAAAAGCGTCCGGCCGTCGCTTGTGCTCTCGCTGGTTAGCTGTCAGATGGCGCGACCAGTAGGTCCGGGATGAGTAGACGCTCCGCAACATGAGTGAAACCCGCGCCGCAAGGATGCTGTCGCGCTGAGCCGCGGCCTCCGGTCACGGTCCCGCCAGCAGGTCTGATGCTTGCGAGCCCGTCCGGAACCTCTTGACGTCGGTCACCGACACAATCGGCAGTGTGGGCTGCTTAACGAGCGGTAAACGGAGGTTTGAGTCGCTACTTCCGTGGTCGAATAGGCGTAGATCTCCCCGTTGCCCGAAACATTGATGTAGAGGATTCCATTCACAACAGCGGGCGATCCTCCGCCACTGAAGCCAGTAACGGCGCCCCAGAGCGGCGCGCACGTCTTGGCGGTACTGGAAAGCGAGCAGTTCAACGACCCGGCTGCGTCATATCCGTAGGTCCCTCCGTTTGTCGAGGAGAAGTAGACGACGCCGTTCGCGACGGCGGGCGACGACATCGCGTCGCCGGTTCCGGACGCAGATGTCCACAGCGGCGTGCACGTCCTCGCTGTGACGGTCCCTGAGCAGTTCGTCGACCCTGCAGCATCGAACGCGGAGAGTGTGCCCGACACGGTGTAGACGACCCCATTGACCACGGCGGGCGTCCCGCCGGTTCCACCGGTCACTGCAGTCCAGAGGGGTGAACAGGACACGGACCCGCACCCGGCAGCACCATAGGCGTACAGAGGCCCGTTCCACGTCCCAACGTAGACGGTGCCGTTTGCGACCGCTGGCGCCGAATAGGTGATTCCGGCGACAGGCGTTGTCCATATCGGCGGGCACCCAGTCGCCGGTGCAGGAGAACAGCCACTTGCATTGAACGCGAAGAGCGCTCCATTCGCGATGTAGATCACGCCATTGGCGACGGCTGGTGAACCAGAGTTACCGGTACTCTCGGGAATGCCGGTGGTCGTCCACATCGGAACGCAAATCGTTCCGAACTTCTGATAGACTTCGCATCCGTTTGATCCTGCGGGATCAAACGCGGCAACGTACGCCCCGCCAGCACTCGGGGCGATACCGTCACCGTATCCCGGGACGTACAGGATTCCGTTGGCGACCACCGGTGAGCCGCTGCCGGGGGTGAATCCCGGGCCAGTCGCCTCATTTGTGCTGGTCGCCCACAGTGGAGCACAGACCTTCGGCGTGCCTGAGCAGTTGATCACGCCAGCAGCATCGTAGGCTTGGACGCCTTCTGCGTCCGTGACAAAAACGACTCCGCCCGCGATAGCCATGCCGTCGAAATAGGCAGCTGGCGCCGTCCACAAGGTCGCCCCAGTGGCATCATCGTAGGCATAAAGTTTATTCGTGGCTACATAGAGGACCCCGTTGGCAATCAACGGCGACGTATCGCCGGCGTAGGTTCTCGCCTGCGACAATGAGCCAACGTTCCCGGGCCCAATCGACGTCTCGTTCGGCTGGTACCCGGTCCGGTCCGGACCGTAGTGCAGCTGGGGCCAGCTTGCGGGTCCGTTCGTCCCTGCCAGGCACGTTGCAGGCAGGTTGTCTTGCGGGACTTCGGCAAGCTGGAAGCTGGTCAGTGGCAACTCTGTTACGTGTTGTCCGACCAGGCAGTTGTAAGCCTGATCATCGATCGGATGGGCGAACCCGTCAGACTCCACTTCCCACCGTTTTAGCGTCCCGTTTACCGAGGACGTAACGATGCACCGAGGTGAACAGGTTCCATCAGGAGCCAATACGGTGCCCGCCGTGTTCGCAATCCACGAGTGGACGGCCGGATTTGTCAAGTCGACAGCCGCGTCGTTGGGGCACACCTCCCCGACGACACAGGATAGGCCCTGTGACTCGACTCCGAACTCAAATAGATTTTGAGTCTCGCCACCGCCGGGTATCTTGGAACCGACAGGAATAACCCAGGGACCTCCACTGTCGCCCGGCATTGAATACGACTTGCCATCCGCGCTGTGTTCAAGACACCAGTCATTGGGAACTTGGCAAGGGTACAAGGACGAGTAATCCCCCGGAATAGTGCGGTTCAGCGTCTTGGCAGGGATCTTGCTCCCCTTTTCCCAAGTGGGGCCGCAGGCCCCCGGCGTTGCAACAACACCGGCAGTGACGCCGTACCCGTAGTCGACGGGCGACGACGACATCACGGGCAGTGTTCCGCCAGTAGTTCCCGAAGGCCCTGGTGGCACGATGGCCAAGGGAACGAGAGGGCCCGAAGCCGGAATGGGTGATGCGAGTTTCATTAGCGCGAGATCCACGTCGGCTACTCCGCATTTCCCGAGCGGGTCCTGTGGGTCGAACAACTCGATGTCCGAAACCTTCAACGGAGCGGTCTCATTAATGCCCTCATAATCGACTGTAACGGTGAAGTCGGACGTTGGGTATTTGACCGGAAGCTGTCCCTCGGCGCCATCGGTTATGACGCAGTGCGCGGCGGTCAACACCCATTGGGCAGAGATGAGGCTCCCCGTGCAGGAGTAGCCTGAGCCTCTGCTGCTTTTGATGAACACTGCCCAGGGGTTCAAAACGGGTTTCCCGCCTTTGACCGCTGCGGCAGGTTGACTTGGCGCAACCACCGCAGCTCCGACGGAGGCTACTAAGACCACTATGCTAAGTAGGATCTTCCGGCTGATTCGATCCATATCGCCGCCCCCGCTATCGACTTGCTCCGGCCAGCACAGGTACGCTGCCGCGTATCGGCGACCCGACGAGTGACAGATGCAGCGATCAACGCCCCTCAATAGCCCATGAGCGAGGGTCGGTGCCCCGTGGGGGCCTCGACGGCAGTCTCACACAGCCCAGTCCTCAGGGCAACTGTTGCGAAAGCAACCGACCGTTCTCGAACCGTTGACCGGAGTTGACACCCGATCGGGTTGTGCCGATACCGAGCAGGGTTCAGGGTATCCCCGGCACAGAGGCACATAACGGCGACGGGTTGCAGACAGCACGATGCGACCGAATCGGCAGCGGCGCAGGCGCCCGGTGCCAGCGTCGAGCGGAAGTTCACCCTGCGTGACAGCCGTCGCCAAAGCATGCGGGGTCGTCACCGGGTAAATCCTGACAGGCGCCGTGTTCACGAAGCTGTCGCCGCCCAGCAGAAGATTATGGTCTCGGTCGTGTTCAAAAGAGGTGACGCCGCGTGCTCATAGCAGCGACGCCTGACATGTGGCCGGACGCGCGCATAAGTCCGGTGATTCGCGAACAGCTCAGCTTTCCTGCCTCCACCGCAAATCCCGAGCACGGCCAGTCCAACAGGCCGGTGCCAGAATATCCGCGCTTGTGATTGCCAGCTCGCCAGAGCCACGGCGTCCCGGCCGCTAGCGCCAGTGGCAAGATAGCCAGCCGTGACTGACACTCCTGCCGCTACAGTCAGCGCCGTGCCGGCAGAGATAGAGCCCGTGCCGCTGAGCCTTCCGGCGCCGATCTCGCCGTCGTGACCGCGGACATCGCGAACGCGCCGGTGGTCCGCTGGCTGCGCTTCCTCACCAGCTGGGTGGGGACAGGACGCGGCGTGGCGGAATTAGCCCGCATTCCCGATGAGGGTCCTGTCCATGACCACGGAGGAGAACCACAAGAAGCTGAAACGAGCAAGTCGTGCGTGCTCGGCCCGTCCCGGCAAGTGCCGAGCCGGTGAGACAGTGGGCCGGGTGCCGCGCTGCTCATGCCCCTCAGCTATGAAACGACGCTACGACCAGCCCAGCCCTTTGGAGCCCCCGTGACCGACCGTGTCCGCGCCGTGCTGGTCACTCCAGGCGATCAACTGCTGACCATCAAGCGGGTACGCCCTGGGCAGAATCCGTACTGGGTGCTACCCGGCGGCGGCGTCGAGGCCGGGGAAGACCTGGAGACCGCGCTGGCCCGCGAGCTGCGCGAGGAACTCGCCGCGACCGCCGACGTCCACAG
>Ga0302177_10003669_pt1 | contig 10729 bp, 6 predicted proteins | sample I_Palsa_E1_2_FD_198780 | JGI IMG/M metagenome (GOLD analysis project Ga0302177, IMG submission 198780) | Peat permafrost microbial communities from Stordalen Mire near Abisko, Sweden - I_Palsa_E1_2 | ecosystem: Environmental > Terrestrial > Soil > Palsa > Peat permafrost | place: Sweden: Abisko... | reverse complement strand
GAAAGGGGACGGAACAGCCTGTAGCCCGACACGTCAGTGCCGGGTAGGCCAAGGTTTATGAGGCGAGTCCCGGAGGGACGGCACATCCCGGCTCAGGCCTCGCCCTACCAGGATCGAGTTCTCACGCAGACTCTTTAGCCCGGGTGGCCGGGTCAAACAGGCGGAAAAACTCTGGTCCATGCTAATTCGCTGCGCATTCCTACTTGTGAGCTTTGAAAAGCTTGAAACCCCTCCTCACATACAGCAGGTACATGGAGGGCGCCAAGGAGCGGTATTTTCGAATTTTTCGCAGCAAGAGCACCAAGACGCCGCCTCTCATCATCCACGCGCGCTTCTTTAGCTGATCGGCGCTTTTTCTTTGTTCCAGCCACGGGGCTTTACGAGGATTCCTGGAGAGGGTTGGTGGGACTCCAAAGGTAAGAAGGTAGGCATAGCGATCAACGTTTGATACGTTATTTGTGGAGCAATGCAGGGTCCGCTGCCCGTGAACGACGCATCCGCCCGCCGGTAGCGGACAACAGGCAGATTGTTCGTCACTGAAGCTGACAGCACACTCAAACGCATGGGTACGGGGATCATTATTCAGGCTGCGATGTTCTAAAACTCCCATAAGATGGGAGCCTGGCAGATAGATCATGCAACCATCCTGTGGGCCGACCTCCTGGAGGGGCATCCAGAACGTGAGTTGTGCATGATCATATTCCGGATCTGAATAGGCTTCATCCTGATGCCAGGGAGTACCCGCACCGACGTTCGCCGGTTTCAGAAGAAGAAAGTCGCTCAATAGAATGCATTGTGGAGAAAGCAACTGCTGAGCGATTCGCGTGGCATTGCGCACATAATTTGTTTCGAGCAACTGGCGGCGATGGAGGCTGGGGTTATTGATCTGTATAGATCTTAGAACTCCCCGGCTGTTTGAGCCTTCCATGGTGTCGAAGAAAGCCCCTTCTTTCTCTCCCGCTCGTCTTTCAACGAGATCCTGCAGTATCTGCCGGATCCTGGCTACTTCCTCAGCCGGGGTGATGCTCGTCATTGTGACAAATCCGCCGCTTGAAAAGGAGCGGAGTTCATCCTCAGAAAGTGATCTGGCTGGGTTCTCGGATGTGGTGTAAGTTGACGAGTTCTGGACAATCATTAGATGTTCCCGCCGTTCTTAGCTCGATTATCCTTAGCCTGGAGCAAACGCTTACCAAATCCGCGGCCGGGCCAATATGTGTACGGTGCCTCAGTCATTAGAAACGTCAAAGCTCGGGTTGTGGTTTCGGGGGACAATCCGGAGCAACTGTCTAGCCCAGACGAAAGTAACTCAGCAGGCTGGTGACTCTTATAGCAGGCAGATTGACTTTATCAATGCGTTCTTTCGTACCCAAATAGAAGTAATCAGATTTGCGATTACTCCATCAGTCGAAGTATCAAATTAGCAAACAAGGAACCGCAGGTCCCTCCACTACGCTCCCCCGGATTTCCTGTCGAGAGCCTTGGCGTTGATCATCGTCATGCGGTTTCCTTTAAGGGAAACCGCACCCGCGGTCCTGGCTTGTGCCGCAAAGTAGGAAATCCGGGGAGCGTAGTGGAGGGACCTGCGGTTCCTTTTCCCGAAAGACGGGTGGCCCAGGTCTCGCCCTTGAGACCTGGGTTTCTGCCCATGCCGGCCCCCCGCTGTGTCACAGCCGGGAATGCTCTACGATGCAGGAATGAGGATTTTAACCGCTGACGAGATGGGGCGAGCGGATCGGGTCACCAGCGAGCGCTTCGGAATCCCTTCACTTGAACTGATGGAGCATGCCGGGCGCGCAGTCGCGCGTTTCGTCCTGCGCGAACTGCCCCAATGCCGGCGCATCGTGGTGCTGTGCGGCAAGGGCAACAATGGAGGCGACGGACTGGTGGCAGCGCGGCATCTGGCCGATGCCGCTTGCGCCGTCTCTGTGTTTCTGCTGGGCGACCCTTCCGAGGTGCATGGCGACGCAAAAGCCATGCTGGGTCGCCTTCCCACGGCGCCGATCACCGTCAAAGAAGAAGCCGGCCTGCAGCACACCGGCCACCAGGCTCTTTTGGAGGGCGCACAACTGTTCATTGACGCTGTACTAGGGACAGGGTTTCGTCCCCCGATGCGGGGTCTGGCCATTGCGGGCCGCAAACTGCTGGAGCGCTATCCTCGCACCCCAGTAGTCGCAGTGGATCTGCCCTCGGGCTGGGACGCAGACTCGCGACAATTCTTTTCGCCTGAAGCCTACCGGGCCGACGCCGTAGTCACCTTTACCGCGCCCAAGCTGGCCCATGTTTCGGGAATGCTCACCCGGGGACCGATCGTGGTGGCCGCCATCGGTTCGCCGGCCGAGGCCATCGAGTCTGCTACCGGCCTCACCTGGGCGGGAACCGCGAAAGCCATCGCAGACCGTCCCCGCCCCGCGGATTCCAACAAAGGCAAGTTTGGGCACATCCTGGTCATCGGCGGAGCCCGAGGCAAGTCCGGCGCTCCCTCCATGAGCTCCGTTGCCGCCCTGCGAACCGGCGCCGGGCTGGTCACCGCTGCGGTTGCTCAATCCATTTTGCATACCGTCGCCGCCGCGACCCCAGAGCTCATGACCACGGCACTGCTGGAAGGAGACAAGGGCGAAATCTCCAGCCGGAACCTCGAACCCGCGCATCTGGATCCGATCCTCGAAAAAAAATCGGTGATCGCGATTGGCCCAGGCATGGGCCAGGAGGAAGAAGCGGTCAAATTCTTCCTTGGACTGCTCGAACGAACCAAGGCGCCCATGGTCATTGATGCCGATGCACTCAATGCGCTGGCCGCGCATCCCGGCCAGTGGAACGGTCGTGGCCGGCTCATGGTGCTTACCCCGCACCCAGGCGAAATGGCCCGGCTGGCTGGTATGAGCATTCCCCAGGTCGAGGCGGACCGGGAGGGCCTGGCCCGTCGCTTTGCAACTTCCCACTCCGTGACCCTGGTGCTGAAAGGATGGCGTACCCTCATCGCCCATCCCGATGGCCGCATTGCCATCAACACCACCGGCAACCCGGGAATGGCCAAGGGAGGTAGCGGAGACATTCTGACCGGGATCGTCGCTGCCATGCTCGGCCAATATCCCGAGCAACCTGCTGAGGCCGTCGAGGCCGCCGTGTATCTGCATGGATTGGCAGGCGATTTTGCTGTGCGTTGGCAAAACCAACATACCTTGTTGGCTATGGATACCGTATCGCATCTCTACGAGGCTTTTCGCTTCCGGACCGAGGACCCGGGCGGATATGTTTGGTTACAGGGAATTCCTGGCATGTTGAAGGAGCAAGAATGACCGTTCGACGATTCGTCAGCAACAGCAGCAGAGAAACCATCGCCATCGGTGGAGAAATAGCCCAGCTGTTGTCATCGCCTATGCTGCTCTTTCTTCGTGGAGATCTGGGTGCGGGTAAAACCACCCTGGTGAAGGGGATCGCACAGGCCCTCGATGCAGCCGACCCGGATGAAGTCACCAGTCCCACCTTTACCCTGGTTCACGAATACGACGGCAAGCGCCAGGTTGACGGCAAGGACCACGACACCAAGCTCTACCACATAGACCTCTACCGCATTCCGGACGAGCGCCAGCTCGAAACCATCGGCTTTGACGAGTTGGCGGCCGAGGACGCCGTTTTGCTGGTGGAATGGGGAGAGAAGTTTCCCAGCGTGGTCAAGCGCAGCGACGGCGAAATTCTGATTGAGCATGCCGGCGGGGACACGCGTAATATCACTCTCAAACTGAAGGAGAAGGAAACCAACCCTTAAAGCATCCGTTGACGGTCTGGTCCCGCACGAGGAGATCGCTTTTTGTATCAGCCGCAGACTTACACCATCGCCCTCACGTTCATGGTCATCAGCATGCTCTGCTGGGGGTCATGGGCGAACACAATTAAGCTTTGTCCCCGGTTCCGCTTCCAACTTTTTTACTGGGATTACGTCATTGGCCTGATCCTGGGAACCCTGCTCTGGGGATTTACCCTGGGAAGCTTAGGGACCACCGGCCGGCCATTCCTCCAGGACATTTCCAGCAGCGACCTCCATCACATCGGCCTTGCCCTGGCCGGCGGAATTATCTTCAACGTCGCCAACCTATTATTGGTAGCAGCCATTGATATTGCCGGGCTCGCGGTGGCTTTTCCCGTCGGCATCGGCTTGGCGCTGATTGTGGGTGCGGTCAGTAGCTACGTTCTTGCGCCGGCCGGCAATCCACGAGTGCTCTTTGCAGGGATAGCCCTGGTAGTCGGCGCGATCGTGCTCGACGCAAGAGCGTACCGCCTGCGCGAGGCCGAGCGCAAAGAGATAAGAATGAACGGTGTGGTCCTGAGCCTGGTTGCCGGTTTATTGATGGGCTGCTTCTATCCCTTTGTTTCGCGTGCTATGACCGCAAGCGCCGACGCAGACGCGCCTGGCCCGTACGCCACTGCATTCTTTTTCGCATTGGGGGTGGGCGTATGCGCCCTGGTGGCAAACTCGCTGCTCATGCGTCATCCTCTCGATGGGCAAACGCCGGTGAGCATAAGTGGATACGTCAGTGCGCCTGGAATTTGGCATGTGTGGGGGATCCTGGGCGGAGTGATCTGGTGCACCGGCGGTGTGCTGAATTTCGTTGCCTCGCGATCGCACATTGTGGGTCCTGCCGTCTCTTACTCGATTGGACAGGGGGCCACGATGATTTCCGCAGCCTGGGGAGTCTTCATCTGGCGCGAATTCGCGAACGCCCCGGCGCGCGCGAAAACTCTGCTGTTCTGGATGTTTGTTCTCTTCCTTTGCGGCCTGTCGACGGTAGCGCTAGCGCCGCTCCTGTAGCAGGCTGCGGAAAAACTCAAGTTGTTGAAGGGTACGGCCTTTAGGCCGTACGTAACCAATCTAGAATCAATACGGCTTTAGCCGCTGAGGGCCGCTTTCTATTCGTAACAGCGACTTTTCCGGCCTGCTGACAAAAAAAAGACCGGAGCTGACAAGCCGGCTCCGGCCCTACTTATCGAACAAGCTTAATTAAAAATTAAACAAGCTCATCAGGTCGTCGATGGCCGGACTGTTGACCGGCACATAGGGATTATCTGCCGTGGCAATCGGGTTGGGGAAGTTGTCGCGGCTGCGGATGGAGACTGTCTCCATCCCCCAGTTTGCCTCGATGAACTTCAGAATAGAGACGTGGTCAGCGTAGTCGTGAGCGATGTGACCAGCCTTGGTGAAAGGGGAAACCACAATCAACGGGATGCGGGTGCCGTCACCGAAATAATCCAGAGGCTGCACGTACCCGGAATCGTAGTAGCCGCCGCCTTCATCCTCAGTGATAAAGATTGCGGTGTCCTTCCACAGAGAAGGATTCTTCTTGACTTCATCAACAATTTTCTTGGTGAAGCCTTCGAATAAATCCAACTTCGACGAGGCTGGGTGGCCATCGACGAGTCCGCTCGGCTTGACGATCGAGACCGCCGGCAGGGTTCCCGCCTTGATGTCACTGTAGAGGTTTGCCGAGTCTTGTATGTGGGCGGTGCGAACCGTGGCGTCGGCCATGATCGAGGTGTCGTACTGGAACGGGTTGCAAATGTTGCAGTACTCATCCGTGAGTTTGCCAATGGCGTTGTAGTTGAGTTGGTACTTGTCTCCCAGATAGTTGTTCCACTGATCACCGTAATACTTCCACGAAATGTGGTTGCTGATCAGCTTATCGCCGATGCTCGGGGTCGAGGATGGCGGAATGGTGAAGACTGTGTTGTTGGCGTTGGTGTCAGTGAAGGCGTTGGAGCCATCGCCGAAGTATCCCGGGTTGTAGTTGTTCAGCAGGTAGTAGTGGCCCGCTTCACAATTCGGGGAGATAGGGTTGGAGAGCGACTTGAGGTACTTGGTGATCGCAGCCACACCCGGCTGGGTGGTGTCCGCGCAATTGGTGTAAGAGCCGCCGCCATAGGAGGCTGCACCGAAGGAACCGCCGCCGTATCCATCTTCCGCGTACCAGTTATTGGTCTTAGGAGCCGGATTCGGGTTCTCAACCTCATCCACGACGCCGGCGTTGGCGGTGCCCGCCGCAACCTTTACGTTGTGGGGAGGGGTTGCAGCATTGCCCTTGCCGTCGCTGAACCAGATCGCGTCGCCATGGCCAAACATGATGTGGTTGGCGCCGGTTCCACCGTCTACTGACTGGTGAAAGTTGTCGCTCATGGCATAGTTATCGGCCAGGTACTTGAAGTAAGGAGCATCCCCGTTCTGGACGTTATAAAAGCCCATGGCGGTGGACCCTTCGCCGGTTGTTTTGGCGTTGGGCGAATACTCGGTGCTGAAATTTGCGGCCTGCGCCAAGCCATTGGTGCCCGCGCCCACCGTTGTCTCAACCCAGGGAAACAGCGACGCGTCGCAACCAGAAGGATTGGTGGCGGTCGCATGGCTAACGTCGCAATCCAGCTGCTGCCACATCTGGTAGAAGCGATGCACCGGGCTGGCGGCGTAGGAGTTGTAGGTGAAGCCGTCTCCGTTGGTTAGCTGAAAAGGACCAGGAGGAAGAGCACTCACATTCTTGATGCGGGTATCGGGAACTTTACCGGTAAGGCCCGAACCGCCGGTTACGAGATAGGCGTAATAGTCCTTAGGAAGGCCGTTTTCAGATTGCACTGCCAGGCTGAGGCTGTCGTTCTTTACATACGAATCCGTAGGGCCGCCGTTGAGCGGTGCGGGAAGCACGGATCCGGGTAGGGAGCTGGTGGTGGGGCTCAACAAGAAGGCGTCGGACGGCGTATCGCTGGCTGCCTTCTGTTCCGCCTTGGGAAAGTTCGGACCGGGGGTGCCATCGGCTTTGATAATGCCCTCGGAAAGAAGATTGTTTACCGTCTCACCCTTCACCGGTACATAAGTAGCGAAGATGTGATCGAAGGTACGATTTTCGCCGATGATGACGATCACGTGCTTGATGGGCGTGGCGGTATCGTTATCGCGTGAGGCCGCCGTGGTCGCTGTTTGTCCATTCGCGAAAGAGCCGCCGACGGCTAGCTGGAAAATCGCGGTGGAGACCAGTCCCGTTCGTACTGCCCGCATGGCGGTGCATGCGAGGTGTTTTGCTGTCATACTTCCTCCCGAGTCGGAACTCAATGTCCAACCCGTTCGAGAAATAGCCGCATGAAATTAACGTTGCATCTTTATTTCATGAACCTATCGTGAATTTGCCTTGCTGTATCAAAAATTAACCATACGAGTTATCGTGACGCCGCTATGTGGTCTGTGAAAGGTGCAGCGGGCTTTACTAGAATGGATCCCATCATTCCTTTGTCTTCATGTTCCAGAAGATGGCAATGATAGACGAAGGTCCCCACCGTGTTGGGGTCGCGAAAATCCATACGCAGGCGAATACTGGGGTAAGCGAGCGAGCGGCCGTTATAGTAGGGCACATTCACGGTGTCGCGCAGAATGTCTTCCTTGACCTGCGTTCCCATATATTCGAGAAGCAGAAAATGCAGCTGATGAATGTGAAAGGCGTGCAACTCCCGCGAGCGGTTTTCTATGATCCAGTCTTCGACCGTCCCCTGTTGAGCCACGATGTTGGGGATGTCTGAACTCATGTCGAACATTTTGGGTTCTTCTCCGTCGACGGTCAGGTAGAATTCGACAGCGCTGGTGGGGTCGTTCGGGTCGATCAACTTTTCAGAAAAATACAAGTGGCGTACGCGCACCGGAACCACGGATCCGAGCCAGGCCTCGTTCGAGGGAGGAAGGGCCTCGGGCGAACTCTGTAACTTCGACCGGGATTGAGGTGCAGTCGCCGAAGGAACAATCTTAGCCAGCGCCCGATTGGGATCGTTTTCCCCTCCTGGGCCAGTGTCCACGGTCCGCGTGACGAACAAACCAGTCTCACCGGCAGCAGGGCCTGTCACAATGAATTCAACCCGCGCGCCAGGCGGCAATCCTATATGCGTCTGCGACTCGACCGAGTCTTTCAGGGAATCATCCTGGTCGATAGGAACACCGTCCATCGCCACCATTCCCATCGGTTGCGGCGCACGGTCAAACAGAACGCTGAGGTTGAGGTAGGTGATGGCGGAAGCGTTGAGCACGCGCCATAGCTGCCGTTCTCCCGGCTTCATTTCTATGGTGGCGGGAGGGTAGTCGGGGTAGGGAACTGGAACGTAATTGATGGAGAGGTCTTTGGCCGGCTTGCCGAAGCCGGTGCCGTTGTTGGCTGCGTCCCCGTCGCGATCGATCATGAACTTCGGCACCACTGGTTCCGATTTGTTAGGTGGGGCATTCGGGTTGAGGAGATCCTGGTCGCGGATGATGAAGACACGCTCCGGCAAGCCGGCGGTAGCTTTCTTGGCGCGTTCGATTCCTTCCACGATCAGCGCGCCGGAGGCTCCTCCAAGAAGCTGTTGTTTGCTGAAGCCGTGAATGTGAGGGTGGTACCAGTAGAGGCCCGGCGGTTCGTTCTCAGGAATACGAAAGCGATATTCAAAAGCCGCATCTCCCGGTTGCACTGACGTTTTCATCACGTCGTCCTGATGGCAAACCGGTGGAATGGTAAGACCGTGGAAGTGGAGATTGGTAGAGACGGGGCTCATGATCCCGCTGGTGCAGGGGTTGGAGGAAGCATGCGCATGCATCTGCATGGGCGCGGCTTTTTCGCTGCTCGTGTCGGTCAGCGCATTGGTCAGGTGAAGCACAACCGTGTCGCCGGGATGTACCCGCAGGTTAGGCGATTCGTGGCCCGCTGCATCCGTGTAGCAGTAGCGCACGGAGCCGTCTGCTTGCGCGGCATTGCTCGCGGTGAGTTGTGCTTCCAGAACACCATTGTGGCTGCGCAGGTCTTCTGGTTCTTCAACGACGCTCCCGGGTTCTGGACGAGGACAGACGCTCTCCGCTCTTGCACTCCAGGGTGCCAGGAATAAAAGGACCACACCGGCCCATATAAGTTTTGTCATTCGACGAATAGTTTTCGACAGTGACATTAACCTGACGTGAATCGATGATGTTTTGTCCCGATACTCACACACCCTCTTCAGCCTCTGAGGGCCATTCATCGTAATCTATGAAACGCAGTCCCGAGGGACGGCACATAGCCCGCAACCCCACGCACTACTCGGCGCGTAAGGCCACCATAGGATTCACATGGGTCGCCTTCCACCCCGGACCAAACGCCGCAGCCGTTGCCGCAATCAACAGCACCACGGACGCGATCCCGAGGCTCAACGGGTCCAACGGACTCACCCCGACCAGCATGCTCGTGATCATACGTGCCAGGCCCAAACTCATTAGCAGCCCGAGAGCTATGCCCCATCCGGCCAACATCGCGGCGTGCCCGAGAACCTTGCGCAGGATATCGCCCTTTTCCGCGCCAAACGCCATGCGTATGCCAATCTCGAACGTCCGTTGCGTCACCGAATACGCCATGGTTCCATAAACGCCGAGCGTGGCCAGCAGCAAACCAACCCCGGCAAAAGAGGAAACCAGGGCAGCGCGAAAACGTTCCGTGGTCATCGACTGGTTGACCATTGCGTCCATGGTGGTGAAGCGCAAAGCAATTTCTGGATTTGTTTGCACGATCTTCTCTCGCACCGCGTTGATCAGGCTCACCGGCTGCACCTGGGTCCGTAGCACCATATGAATCTGGTTGGCATAAAACGGATGCTGCGACATGGGCATATACAGCGTGGGTCCGGGCTTCTCAGCGGGAGACTCCTGGCGCACATCGCCCACCACCCCAATAACCGTCATCCATTTGTCCGAATCGAGCCCGCAACGAATTTGCCGGCCTACGGGATCCGAGTTGCCGAAGCTTTGCCTGGCCACCGATTCGCTGATGACGGCGACGAACTGGCTGCCATCCAGGTCACCTGAACTGAAGTCGCGCCCGCGCTTGAGTGGGATGTCCATGGTTTGAAAATAGCCGGGACTGGCAACGCTCCAATTGGCCCATGGTGCATGATCGTGATCGACCGGTGGCCCGCCACTCACGCTGTAGTAACCATTCGAACCATAGGAGCCGGTGGGTAGACCCATGATTCCGGCAACGTGCTCCACACCCGGCAGCGCAGCGAGTTGAACGAATAGCTCGTCGTATTGCCGCACCACGCGCTGGGCGTCTTGTTCGGAATGCGCCGGTGCATCCGCCTCGACGACCAGGAGTTGTCGCGACTCGAATCCCAGGTCGCGTGTGAGCAGGTTCGCCATGGTGTGTAGCAGGAGCCCTGCACCCACGGCGAGAACAAAGGTCGCTGTCACTTCCGCTACCACCAAGCCGTCACGAAGCAGCGATGCGCCGGGGCGCGACAGGCCGCGCGCGCCATCCTGCTTGAGGGCATCGGCCGGGTTGACGTTCGCCGCCCGCCGCGCCGGCAAGAGAGCAGACACCAACGTAGTAGCCAGGGAAAGCCCAAGAGTAAACGCCAGCACCCACCCATTCAGATGGATCTCAGTGGCGCGAGGCAGCTTCTCAGGCGCGATGGCCAACAGCCCATGCAGGCCCGGGATGGCGAGGCCCACTCCGCAAACGCCTCCAATGAGCGAAATCAGCAGGCTCTCAAGAACGACTGGTTGCATCACCTGCCGGCGCGAGGAACCGAGCGCCTGTCTTATCGCAAGTTCTTGCTGCCGATCCATCGATCGCACCAATTGCGGATGGGTGACGTTGACGCAGGCGATGAGCAGGATCAGCGCAACCGTAGCCCAGAGGAGCAGGAGTGTGGGGCGTGTCTCCCCGGTAAGGGCCTGCTGCAAGGGCAACAGCAATATTTGCTTGTGGGC
>Ga0302177_10003660_pt1 | contig 10740 bp, 8 predicted proteins | sample I_Palsa_E1_2_FD_198780 | JGI IMG/M metagenome (GOLD analysis project Ga0302177, IMG submission 198780) | Peat permafrost microbial communities from Stordalen Mire near Abisko, Sweden - I_Palsa_E1_2 | ecosystem: Environmental > Terrestrial > Soil > Palsa > Peat permafrost | place: Sweden: Abisko... | reverse complement strand
AGAATGTCCCAGGACTCCAGTCCTGGGCGGATTGTGAGTTCTCGCGTAAAGTCGTCAACCCCTTAGCAATCCCAGGACTGGCGTCCTGTGATTTTCTCAGCCGTCCCTGGCGGGACTGTTCCTGGATGTCATCTCTACCCAGGACTAGCGTCCTGGGCTACTCTCAACCGTCCCCTTCGGGACTCAGTTTGTAAGTCGAGGTCTCACGCAGGCTCTAGAGCGCGGTGGGACTCGCAGCAGCTCGCCAATTAACCACTTCGGTGTGTCTCAGCCCAGGGGTGCAGTCCATAGGTATCCCGTCCCCGAAACTCCCTGTAAGCTTTTCCTGAAGAAGACGGAACTGTATGACTTCACCCACAAATCGCCGAGAGATCCTCCGCGCGCTGCTGGCCACGTCCATTGGCGGCGTGCTTCGGACGCCGCGGCTCTATGGGAGCAGTACATTCATTGCAGACGGCGATGAGCAACACGATTTTGCTCCGGTGCAACAGCGGATCCTCCAGGAAGTTGCAAGCGGCAAAGCCACCGGGATCGCTGTAGCAGTAGTTCACAAAGGCCGTCTGGTTTGGGAGGAGGGTTTTGGGTTCTCAGATCGCGAGAAGAGTATCCAGGCAACTGCCCGCACGCCCTTCTGCCTCGCATCTATTACCAAACCGTTCACGACCACGATGCTGATGACGCTGGTTGCGGAGGGGAGGGTCGATCTGGACGCGCCCGGCAATCAATATCTTGGCGGAAGCGGAATCAAAGGTCCAAACGGCAAGCCCGACCGTGCTAAGGTTCGCCTGTTAGGGGCCCATGTGAGCGGGTTGCCGGGGATGTTCTCGGCGTACTTCCAAGGCGGACCGACGCCGGCTCCGGATGCCACCACCGTTTTGAAAGAGTACGGCAGACTCGCGTATCCGCCGGGGTCGGTCTACGAGTACGGCAACATCGGCTTCACTGCGCTGGGCGCGATCGCATCGAACGTGACCGGCACGGACTTCGGCACTCTAATGAGGCAACGGGTTCTGCAACCGCTCGGCTTGAGCGACAGTTTCTTCAGCACCGAGATCGCGCGGTTGCCAACCAGGGCCATAGGATATGACGACGCTGCGAAGCCGATTCCGTATTACACCACGTCGACTCCCCCCTCCGGAGAACTCTACTCGAGCGCACACGATCTGGCGCTCTTTGCGATGTGGAACATGAAGAACCATGTCAACGGTCAGAAGAGGATTTTAGAGCAAAGGCGGATCGACGAACTTCATAAGCCGGTCTATGTTGGGCCTTCCGGCGTGGCAACCACGTTCGGTTGGTTTACCGGCAGATTGAAGTCAGGTTTGCCCTACGTGTTCAAAGGCGGCGGACAGCCCGGCGTCGCGACCAAACTCTACATGGTGCCGTCGCAAGACCTCGCCTGCCTGGTGCTCACGAACCGAACCGACGGAATGGAGCTGGCTAACGGCGTCTGTGACCAGATTCTCAGGAGCTACCTTCCCGAATGGACGCCACCGGAAGAGGACGCCGGACCTCCGTCAAGACCCTTTGTGGCGACAAGCGAATTCATCGGCCGATGGAAGGGCGTACTGAGGAACGGTGGTGCAGAAGAGCCGGTGCTCTTGCAAGTGGACTCGAGTTCTTCCGCAACACTGGCGCTTGGAAAGGCACCCGCAGCAACGATTCTCCAGATGCAATCGCAGGGCCCCGGCTTTGAAGGGATGTCGACCGGGCTCATTGAGTCAGACGACGCTGCGGCCTTCGGAGTTCGCCAGTTGGTAGTCAAGCTCATTCCGCAGGACGGAAAGCTGGTAGGCAGGGTGACGGCCCAAGGTGTAAAACCCGGCCTGGTTCTCGCCAACGTGCCTTATGTTCTAACCCTGGACAAGGTGCCGGATTAGCCGGTATTGGGCCCGCGACGGCTCTCGAACTGGCAAAGCTGAGCGCTCACTTAGGAACATCTACCAGAGGAAAGTGAACATGTTCGATTGTCTTGCGGTTCCAGGTGTAGGTCATCTCCAGGTCGCCGCTCGCGGTCTGGATAATCGCCGGGTAGGAGTACTCTCCCGGCGACTCTTCCAGCGTGTAGAACATCTTGAAGTGCTCACCGTCGTTCGACACCGCAAGGTTCAGAGGAGTCCGCCCGCTCGTCGTGTCGTTGTAGACCAACACCACTCGCCCATCGCCCAGCGCCACCGCGTCGATGCCTGAATTCGGGTTCGGTATCTCCAGCGGGCGAGCCTGTGTCCACGTCACGCCATTGTCGAAGGAGTCCGCCACGCAAACCCGCGCCGTTTTTGCTGTCGAGCGCGCATACAGTCGTAGATGCTTTTTCCCCAGCGGCACTACCGACGGCTGAATGATTCCATCTATATCTTTCCAGTCCGAGGATCCAGGCACCTGCCCTGCGTGAGCATCGGCAGTGGGCCGCCTATCTGGTTCCACCGGGGGGACGATCGGCCCAATCTTCGCCCAGGTCTTGCCGCCGTCCGTACTGCGCTCGATCCACGCTGCCCAGGAGCGGTATGCTTCGATCGACGTCCCACTGACAATCGTGCCATCCTGTAGCATCAGCGGCTTCGCCCGAATCGGCCCCAGCAGGCCGGCAGGTAGATGCTCAACCGGGCTCCAGGTCTTGCCTTCATCCGTGCTCCACTTGCGCGCGCCCGTCCAGGTCTGCGGGCTGGGGCCAAATTTGTAGTACAGCCAGAGCTTGCCGTCCCTGGTGTGAAACAGCACTGGATTCCAACATGGCACGTCTGGCTCCCGTGCCAGTTCTACGGGAGCGCTCCATTTGGCGCGGGTCCTGGTCGCTCCCCAGATCGCCACGTCCGGCTTGCCCTCTGCCGTTCCTCCGAACCACGCCGACATCAGGTCGCCGTTCTTCAGTTCCACGACGGTCGAAGCGTGGCTCGCCGCAAACGGCGCGGAGCCCGGGGCGAAGATGGCTTCCTTCAGGGGTTCCGCGGGGGCGCCTAGAAGCGAACTCGGCATCAGCCCTCCTGCAAGCAACAACAGAATCGCCAATTGGAATTGCAGCCTCAACGCAACCAAGGCACCCTCCACGAGTGAACGGCTTTAGCCGGGCGTAATACCTGGAGTTTTCCCAAGCTTGTTAGCCCGGGGACACATTTTCCACTTCTGATTGGGAAATCCTCTTTGGAGGAAGGGCACGGCTTCAACCGTGCCATAAGCACAGCCTACAAACGAGGGCTACCTCGCCGCAGCGAGCATTAGCCCCTGAGGGCATCTTTTTATCAACTCAAGAGAACGCGGTCGGCATAGCACGGTGGAATTGTACCTGCTTCTTTCTTATCCAAAGTTCACTCGGTATTTGATCGAGACTTGCTGTGGGCAGTGCGGTCTCACTTTCGGCCACAAGCGAATGCGATGTGGGCGGACCGCCTCGAGGTTCCGTCTCTCCATCAATGCGCACTGTTTCCCGCCTGCAGAAAGGATCTACGAAGATCTTCGTTGACAACTACGAAGGACTTCGTATAAGGTCCCTCCATGAAGATTAAGCAGAACAATTTACCGAAGCCGACCGAGGGGGAACTTGAGCTGCTTCGGGTGTTGTGGGCCAGGGGGTCGGCCACCGTACGCGAGCTTCACGAATCGGTGAGCCAGGAACGCGCGCTGGGGTACACCACAGTATTGAAGTTGCTACAGATCATGACTGAGAAGGGGCTGGTGCAGCGAGCGGAGTTAGGTAGGGCCCATGTCTACCGCCCCACGGCAAGCCAGGAAGAGACGCAGAGCCAGCTCTTAAAAGATCTGAGTGAGCGCTTATTTTCAGGCTCCGCCACTCAGCTTGCCATGCACGCATTGACGATGGAGCCGGCAACCAGCGACGAATTAAAGGAAATTCGCAAGCTAATTGACCGAAAGCAGGAGAAGCGATGAATCATCATTTGGAGTCTCTAGGCTGGACCCTGGTGCATTTCTGCTGGCAGGCAGCAGCGATCGCGCTTCTCTATTGGCTTACCGATGCTGTACTGCGGAAGGCGCGAAGTCAGACTCGCTATGTTTTGGCGCTGGGAACCATGGTCCTGATGCTTGGCAGCGCTCTGGCAACGTTTACGTATGAGGAAACGCAGGGTGGCACCGCGCTGTCATCTTCGCCGGGCGCCTTTTCGTCTCCCACAATGGTGGCCATCGGAGCGACCATCTCAAGTGATCTTGCACCGTTGGCCGGACTGAAAACCGCCGGTGCTACCACTCAACCGGTGCTGCTACATCTGTCTCAATTCCTACCGTGGCTCGACGTCGCGTGGTTGCTGGGTGTCGCGTGTCTTTCGATGCGAACGGTCTGCGGATGGCGCCTGATTCATCGGTTGCGGCGGAGCGCTCTGTTGGAAGCTCCTGAAGTCGTATACGTGAACTTTGTCCGGCTGTGCGAACGGCTTGGCATTACACGGCAGGTCAGTCTCTATATTTCCCAGCACATTCAAGGGCCCCTCGCCATCGGAATTGTACGGTCGTTGGTGATACTGCCTGCCTCTGCACTGATGGCTCTGAGTCCCGAACAGTTGGAGGCGGTGCTTGCGCATGAGTTGGCGCACGTGCGTCGTGCCGATTATTTCTGGAACCTGATTCAAACCATGGTCGAAACCCTGCTCTTCTTTCATCCAGCAGTGTGGTGGCTTGGGCGCAGGTTGCGTCAGCAACGCGAGCTTTGCTGCGACGATGTGGCCGTCGAATCGTGCGCCGACCCTCTGGTATATGCGACCGCGTTGCTGCGTCTCGAGGAACGGCGCAGTCAGCGGCTAAACTTGGCAATGGCTCTGGATGGGCATAGGCCCTGGTCTGGTCTGAGCTTGCGGATTGCACGCATTCTCGGTGAAACAAACGGCGAGAAAAGTCCGCGTGAGCTCGTCCCCGTGCCGCTGGCTGGCATCTGCGCTGTGTTCCTGCTCGTGCTGCTGCCCATGCCTCAGCTCTTCGCAGGATTGCGCAAGAACCAGCAGCCTCAAACTGCGCCGCCCGCGGTCTCTGCTGCGCCGACGTTTACTCCCGCGCTAACGACGATGAATCTCGCTGCCCCCGTGGCATCGAACGTCGTACGCGAGCGTTCTACTGCATCGCCGACTCCGCATATGGCCCAGGTCGCGCCGCTCCCGGCCGCTGGGAATGATGAGGCTGCTGTCACTGCAACCGAGGGTGCTCAAGGGAGTGGTAAGGGCTCTGGGGAAGGTGCGGGATATGGCGCTGGCGGGCATGCGGAACAAGCCGCGACCGGCGATGCCTCCGCACACAAACCCGATTATATCGATGGGATGCGCGCCGCCGGCTATGACGTGGATATAGACAAGTATGTCGCCATGAAGGTGCAGGGCATTACTCCCGAATATGCGCAGGCGATGGCAAACGTGGGCTTCGGTAAACCTTCCGCGGATGATCTGATCGCTATGAAGGTCCACGGCGTAACTCCGGAGTATGTATCGGAGCTGCGCGCCGCGGGCCTGCAACCAGGCAGCATCGGCGACCTGGTTTCTTATCGCATTTTCAAAGTCACACCTGAGTTTGTGTCTGCGATGAAGGCCGCCGGCTTCGATTCAATTCCGCCTGAAAAGCTCGTGGCACTGCGTGTCCACAATGTAACTCCCGAATACGCAAGGACGGTGAAACAGCAGTATCCGGACGCCACGATCGATCAGTTGGTTCAGCTTCGCATTTTCCATATTGACGATGCATTTCTCGCCGCCGCCAAGCGTCATGGTTTTAGTTCGCTCTCGATCGAGAAACTGGTGCAACTACGCATCTCCGGCGTGATGGGGGATACGGACGCGGAGGCGAAATGACAAAGACCGGCTGGGTTGTTCTTTCCGTATCCCTGGCAGTATTCACCTCCTTGTTTCTGCAAGCGGAGGAGGAGCTTAAAACGCTCACCGGATCGTGCAGCATCACCGCCACTTCGAGTGGGACCGAGGCCGATCTTCGCCTGGAGCGAGTTGGGTGCGAAGGCAATGGAGACTGTCTCACGCAAACTCAGGAGCCGCTGAGCGTGTTTTCCGGCTTCGCGCTTGCGGATTTGCAGCGCGAAGGTGCGCATCTGGAGGCTAGGATTCGCGCCGAAGCCGGCACGATCACCTGCTCTGGTGCGGTGCATGACGGCAGGATGAGCGGTGCATTTACATTCGTGCCAGATCCGGCGTTTGTCGACCGCATGCTACAGATGGGATTTCGTGATCTTGAAGCGGAGAAGCTGCAAGCGTACACGCTGTTTGGCGTTGGGATTGCCTGGATTCACTCGTTGCAGTCTGCGGGCGTGGGCGGCCTTGATTCTGGCAACCTCATCGCGCTGCGCATTTTCCATGTAGATACAGACTATGTCCGGAGCCTGAATAACCTCGGTTACGCAACTCCGGATGCGGGCAAGTTGATTGCCTTGCGTGTGCAGCATGTCAATCCTGAAGAAGTGAAACAGATTCGTGCGATGGGCTACCAGCCAACGCTCGATGAGTTGATCCAGATGCGAATTTTCAAGATCACGCCGGATTTCATCCATCGCATGCAGGCAAAGGGGCTCAGTAACCTGACCATCAGCAAGCTGGTTCAGATTCGCATTTTCCAGCTAGCAGAGTAGGCCCGATCTCAATGGTCTGAGGCCGCCTTGCTTGCTGGGCAAAAGGCGGTCACCGCATGACCCACTACTCTCTGGGAACCGGCAGTCGCCAGACCTTTTCGCCTCTCAGGTTGGTCAGCCACAACGAACCGTGCCCGATGCGAATGCTGTCGCCTCCGCGGCCGTGCCATTGCCCGCATACCGTGTTGGTGGCCGGATCGATGCGCGTGATTGGGTAGTCAAGAACGGTAGCCCACACCGCATTGTCTCCAAAAGTGATCTCGCCGCCGTGCCCCGGAATTCCCGCAGCGATCAAAGCGGTTCGCTTGCCGGTCGTCGCATTCACTCGGGCAACAGTGCCGTCGCCCTGGTTCAGAACCCAGATGGAGCCGGCGCCCACCGTGAGGAAGCGCGGCATCGGTCCCACCGGGGTCTCGCTCACGACCTTGTTAGTCGTGGGGTCCACGCGCACCAGCGTGCCGCCTGTGTTGCATGTGACCCAAAGAGAGCCATTCCCGAAGGCTGGATTGAATGACCCCACGGGAAGACGAAGGTGCGCAATCACCGTATTTGTGCCTGGGTCGACGCGTACCAGGTCACCCTCTTTCGATGTCACCATCCAGACGCTGCCGGCGCCAACCGCAATGCCGCCTTCATCGTCGGCAGGGCCCGCCGCTATCGTCGCCTGCAGCGCACCTGTCTCTGCATCCACGCGGACCAACTTGTGTTCGCCACAACTCGGAATCCAAAGGCTGCCGAAGCCCACGGCCAGCCCTGCACAGGGCTCGGCGACATTCACAACCGTCCCCGGCTGGTTGGTCCTGGCATCCAGACGAACCACGTGGTTGACCTTCGAACTATCAACCCATACGGCGTTCTGGGTAACTACCATCCAATCCGGATCCCCTTTCACCACAAACGTCGCGACGGGAGTCAGGTCAGCCATATCGTGCTGCACTCCCGCTGCTTGGACGCCGGTCTTCGGGGGCAGTTTCCTCTCGGTGGCCTTTGCTCCGGCCCAACCCGCCGACAGAATCCCAAGAGCGCTCAATGAAGCCATCGCCGCGTGCCGCTTCGCTTTCCCATTCATGATCGCTCCAGCTTCAAAAAAACATTCTTCCGGGAGATAAAAGCACAACATACCTATTGCTGCAATTCTTGGGGGATAGGTGTCGTGTCCCCTGATCTCACGTGTCCCCTGATCTCACCCGGCTGGGGACGACCTTATCCATGCTGCTTCGCTCTGTCGAAAAACATTTCCAAGAAGGGACCGCTGAACCGCAGGTCTCTCCACTGCGCTGCGCTCCGGTCGAGATGACAAAGGGGAGGGCGGTGCTTCCAGGGACAGTAGTTGCTGAACAGGAGCCGTTTTCATCACCTTGGGTGGGCCGCAGGCCCATGATTCCTCTGTCGAAAAACATTTCCAACTACGACAAGGGGAGAGAGGGTCCTTCCAGAGAGAGTAGTTGCTGAAAAGGAGCCGGGTTCCTTAAACCTGCAAGCTCTTCAGGTAAGGAACGCTTTGCGCCATCAGTGCAGGATCCTGCTCCAGTTCGACGAAGTAGTTTTTGATGCGAGCCTTCTTAGCCGCGGTGAAGACCTTCTTCCAGTCGACGACGCCTTTACCCAGCGCCACCTCTTTCGCTTTGCCGTCGGAGGTCATCACCCAGTCCTGGCAGTGCATGGAGATATAACGGTGCGGATAGCGGGCGAAGTAATCCACCGGATCGAAGCCGTGCTGCATGGTGGAGACCTGAAACTGCAGTTTCACCGTCTTCGGATCCAGGCGCTCGATCTCCATGTCGTAGACCCGCTTGCCGTCGATGCTGGTTACCTCAAAACCTTCGTTGTGCAGCACCGCAACGATGCCGGCATCATGCGCCTTGGCCGCAAAGGTGTTGAAGAGATCGGTGATGCGGTTCACGTCACCTACGGTTGGCGGAACGTCCTTAGGCAGCGTGCCGAAGCCGAGGCTGGCCGTGGCCATTTGTGTCAGGCCAAAATCCTTGGCCCATGCGATCCGCTCCTCCGCATGGTGGAACAGCTCATCCGTGTCAAAGTGCGCGCTGATGCAGGTAAGACCGTAATCGTGCAGCATCCTGCGCAGCTCCTGCGGCTTATACTGCGCCAGGCTGGAGAAATCCTTATAGCCAAACGGCGAACAGAGCTCAATGGTCTGAAAGCCGGCTGCGGAAAGGCCCTTCATCGTCCCGGCAAAATCCGGATTGATCGAGGCGCGGACAGGATAGGTCTGGCAGCCGATGGGCAGGCCCAGCGGGTCGGCCAGCAGGGACGGGGTTGTGGCCAGAGCGACAGCAGCGGCCGCCCCCTGCTGAAGGAAATGACGTCGGGTGATCGGCATACAGTTTTCTCCTGATGCGTTCTCCAAAAAGATTACAACAGGAGATAGAGGGACAGCACCCAGGTGCAGCAAATGCTGGTCGCCTGTGATGATGAACTCCGACCCCGCCGCCTGCGCACATTCCAAAATGCGTATGAGCCAGCCACCTTGCGGAAGCCATCATTGGTCGTCCCCCGAGAGTGTGTCTTGATTGTTCTCTCTGGCCAGCCGCTGAAAAGCCCAAACTGCCACCACCGTAAATACCATCGCCTGCGCCACGTGTATCCAAAACCAATTGTCAGCTCCACTGTCCGAGACTAGCCGTCGTGCAGCGTCATGCGGCCACACCAAGGTGAAAAATGTCAGGTCGCCGATTATGTGGGGCAGAATAGCCGGAAGAGTCGAGTTGGTGAGATACGCCGTCGCGCCAAACGTAACGCCGACAAGAAAGTACACCAGAAGCTTTGGCCACAAGATGCCATGGGCGAAGTGCGCGAAGGCAAACACGAGGGAGGAGACGGTGATCGCGACCCAACCGCGAAACTCTCGTTCGAGGGCCACCTGAAAATATCCGCGAAACCCAGCCTCCTCCATGAATGGCGCAACCAAGGACCCCATCACAATCATGAGTGCCACAGTCATCCTGGGATAACTCGACATACTCGGGAGTGCGTTGGGTGGCATCTTGACCAATCGGAACAGCACGATCCAGTATCCAGCCAGCGCAATCACGGATAGAACACCAGCGGCGAATGACCACAGGTACGTCCGAGCGGATCTTCTGTTGGCCCGCAAGTAGTGGCGTCGCGCATCGGAGGTGCTCCGTGGCCATCCCTTTCCCGCGAGATATCTCCACATCAGCCACAGCAGAAGCGCCATCGCGAGAACGGACCAAGGTACTGCGGGGCTGCTCCGAAGATTGGCAACGAGCAGGGCGCTCCAGATACCGCCAGCGAGAATGGTGATAGCAAATGCCAACAGACCAAAGCCGATGATGTTCAAAGCGCGTGCAGCAAAAGAACGCTTTTCCTCCATCCTCTGCCTCCAGGCTGCGGCGTAAGAGTACGCTGCAATTTAATCACTTTGCGCTGAGACGGTCTAAGGTTAAGTTTGAGGTAGGGGAATACGGATCGCAACAAAGCCAGAGGGAGTGAAGACGAGATGAGAAAGAGCCTGGTGATTCACTGGTGGCTAGGTATCACGCTGCTTATGGCGGGAACGGCGTTAGGGCAACCGGCGAAACATCCGTTTACGGCAAACGATTGGGCGGCCCTGCGTAGTGCCAGCGCGGCTGCAGTATCTGTGGACGGAACGATTCTCTATCACGTTACTTTCGGCGGAGAAAAGGGGCCAACACACAACGAGTGGTGGACGATTGCGGCCGACGGTAGCCAAGCCGCGAAGCTGGAAATTTCAGACGACTTTTCTCCTATGGGATTCATGGCCGACGGAGGCAAACTCTATGGCGCATGGAAGGTAAACAAGCAGCGCCAACTTGCGATCTTCCCGCTCCAGGACCATAAAGCTTCAACCGTTCCATCGACAGTGGTGCTGTTGCCGCGAGGGATTGGGTCGGCCGAAGCTTCGCCAGACGGCAAGCGGTTCGCGATCGTAGCCGATCCGCGCCCTGCGGATGGACTGGAGGATGTCCGTCACGTGGCGGAGCCGCCGCAGTCGAGCCTGTACGTGGTGAATGCTGATGGAACGATGGGTGCCTGGTGGTGCAGCGGGCTCAAGTCTATTGAGGGCGAACCGGTGTGGAATGCGGACGGATCGTCTTTGGTGTTGCTCTCGGTGTCGCCGCACCTCGGACATCACAACGTGAGCTCCGCGATCGATGTATGCAGCGGGACAG
>Ga0302177_10003656_pt1 | contig 10744 bp, 7 predicted proteins | sample I_Palsa_E1_2_FD_198780 | JGI IMG/M metagenome (GOLD analysis project Ga0302177, IMG submission 198780) | Peat permafrost microbial communities from Stordalen Mire near Abisko, Sweden - I_Palsa_E1_2 | ecosystem: Environmental > Terrestrial > Soil > Palsa > Peat permafrost | place: Sweden: Abisko... | reverse complement strand
GGTCATGTCGAAGCGATACAACTGATTCTTGGCGATGCGCAAGGTCGCGGATTGGTAAGGGTCGCCCCCCAGTCCTTCCGTGGTCAGCACCAGTTCGTCGAAATATTTGCCGTGACCGTCGCGTGAGTACATGCTGAAGGAACTTCCCAGCAGGCGAATGCCGTTATCGTAGTTCACCTGGCTTCTATACTCGTTTGGATCGCCGCCGATCGAAGTAAATCGATAGCCGGTTTCGAACGAGTTCATGATGTTGTAGTTGGAAGTGTTGTCGCCGTTGGATGGACCAACTGGAGCGTCCGTGGGCGCCACCGGGGTCTGCGCCCAAGCCGCGGCCGTCATCAGCAATACGAGTATGGTGTTCTGCATGGGATGCCTCATCGCAGAAAGAACCCGCTGGAGTTGGACCCATGGATATGGGTGTGGCAGTTGGTGCAGTTCTGATAAATCGGCGACCGCAAATTATGAAACGACGACGGCACCGGAGCTCCCGTGGCGCTCCGTCCAAAACCCGGCGCTCCGTTATGGCATTCCAGGCACATTGTGAATACCACCGGCCGGCGCAGCAGCCGCGAGTTCGGCGAACCGTGCGGGAAGTGGCAAATCTCGCAGCCCTCCACGCGAACCGGCGGATGCTCATAAACAAACGGTCCGCGTTTTTCTTCGTGACATTTGAGGCAAGCTTCCTCATTGCCCATTACCTGCTTGACCATGCTGGATCCGCTGGCCATGCCCCAGGTGGGCGCGAAAGATCCGTGCGGATTATGGCAATCGCTGCACACGATCACGCCTTCATTCACGCGATGCTTGAAGGGCATGGAGAACTGCGACCGGACATCGGCGTGGCAGCCGTAGCACAACTCTCTTTGCACTTTCGCCAGCAGAAATTTTGGCGTGGTTGACCCGTGGATGGAATGACAATTCGTGCAGACCACGTCGTTCTCGGTGTGCGCGGAGGTTCGAATGTTGGCGCGCGAAATTGTCTGGGAGTGGCAGCGCAGGCAGTTGTCCAGAATCTGTTGCGGCTGCAATTCGGAGAAAGCCACAATGGTTGCTTTTCCGCCGTGGGCCTCCACGTGGGCTTGCCCAGGGCCGTGACAGCCTTCGCACCCGGTATGATCGGGCGCCTCCTTACCGGATGCGACGCTCTTGAAGTGGGGGTTCTTATAGAATTTCGACCAGACGTCCGGATGGCAGGTCTTACAAGCTTGGCTGCCCACGAATCCGGTGGCTGGGCTGGCCTGGGCAATTGCGGATGGCTGCTGCGCGGAGGCGGCCATTACGGCCAGAAGCGGGAATAAGAGCGTCCGAATTGCGGTCATGATTCCATTGACGCGCTAATCGGGGTCTTTAGCAACCCTCCCGCCTATCATTAAAGTAAACTTTTTGTGAAAGTATTATTGCGGCCGTGGCGGCCGCGCTGTCTGGCTGGACCATTTCCGCTATTCTTCGTACATGCTGTTGGCAGCGGTGGTGGAAACCTCGCGGCGCGTGACCGAGACCAGCAAGCGTCTGGAAAAAGTGGAGCTGCTCGCGAATCTTCTCCGTCAGCTTCATCCCCATGAAATCGAAATCGTGGTTACGTTCCTGGCGGGCGGCATACGGCAAGGGCGGATTGGCGTCGGATATGCGGCCATTCAGGGCGCGCAAGGTCCGCCGGCAGCCACGCCCAGCCTCGAAGTTACCGAAATCGATTCGACATTTCAATCCATCATTGCGGTATCGGGAAGCGGTTCCCAGCGCCGGCGGCTGCAGCTTCTGCATCAGATGCTGGCGCGCGCAACCCAGCCGGAACAAAATTTCCTGATGCGTCTGTTGGTGGGCGAACTTCGGCAGGGAGCGCTGGAGGCGGTCATGCTGGAAGCGTTGGCGAAATCCTCCGGCGTGACAGTGGAGCGCGTTCGCCGCGCGGTCATGCTGGCGGGAGATATCGCCAAGGTAGCGCGCGCTCTTTTGGAACAGGGAGAAACCGCGCTCGACCAATACGACGTCCAGCTTTTTCGCCCCGTGCACCCGATGCTGGCCGGAACGGCGGACGATGTCGACGAAGCACTGGCCGATCTGGGCGAGGCTGCCTTGGAATTCAAGCTGGACGGCGCACGGGTCCAGGTACACCGTTCCGGCGACGAGGTCGCGGTCTACTCGCGGGCTTTGAACAATGTCACCGCGGCGGTGCCGGAGGTGGTGGAAGCGGTGCGAGCGCTTCCGGCCAAAAATTTGATTCTCGACGGCGAGGTGATCAGTTTGCTTCCGGACGGCCGTCCCCAACCGTTTCAGGTGACCATGCGTAGATTCGGCCGCAAGCTGGATGTGGAACGCATGCGCGGCGAATTTCCCATGACGCCGTTCTGGTTCGATCTGCTCTACTTGGACGGCAGTAACTTGTTGGATGAGCCACAAGCGCGCCGCTTCTCCGCGCTGAAGAATATCGCCGGCGATTCGATCATTCCGCACACCATCTCCTCCGATGCCGGCCGCGCGTCGGAGTTTATGGAAAATGCCCTGAGCCGCGGTCATGAGGGCATCATGGCGAAAGCCGTCGGCGCGCGTTATGCAGCCGGCTCGCGAGGCCAGAGCTGGCTGAAGGTGAAGCGCGCGCGCACTCTCGATCTGGTCATTCTGGCTGCTGAATGGGGTCACGGAAGACGCCACGGAAAGCTGAGCAACCTGCATCTCGGCGCGCGCGACGTGGAAAAAGGCGGCTTCGCCATGCTCGGGAAAACATTCAAGGGGCTCACCGATGAGATGCTGGCCTGGCAAACTGAGGCGCTTCTCAAGCTGGAAGTCAGCCGTGACGGCTACACCGTTTATGTGCGGCCGGAACTGGTGGTGGAAATCGCCTTCAATGAGATTCAGGTCAGCTCGCGCTATGCTAGCGGCTTGGCCTTACGCTTCGCGCGGGTAAAGCGGTACCGCACCGACAAATCAGCCGCCGAAACGGACACGTTCCAGACTGTCCAGAGGATGGCCGGCGCTTGAGGACCCGAACTCGCTGGGCCATTGTGCTCGGGCCGGCGCTGCTGCTTTATTTTCTCCCCGTGCCTGGCCTGAATCTCATCCAGCGGCACCTGGTGGCGATATTTATCGGCACTATTATTTCGCTGGTCGCGCAGCCGGTTCCCATGGGCGTCAGCGTGCTGGTGGCCATGACCACGCTGGCGCTCACCAACACCCTGCCCGGAACGAAAGTGCTTTCCGGTTTCAGCAACGCCACCGTGTGGCTGATCTTCACGGCGTTCCTTTTTGCTCGCGCCATTAGCGCGACCGGCTTCGGCCTGCGCGTCGCGTATCTGTTTGTGCGCCGATTCGGTCATAGCGCGCTGACGCTCGGATACTCCGTCGCCGCGTCGGACCTGGCGCTGGCGCCGTTCATTCCTTCCGACACCGCCCGCGGCGGCGGCGTGATTTATCCCATCGCCCGCAGCTTGGCGCAAGTTTTCGGCTCCGACCCCGGACCCACGTCCGGGCGAATCGGAGCCTTCCTGATGCTGGTTGGCTTTCACGCTACCTACACCACGTCCGCGATGTTCTTGACGGGAATGGCGGCCAATCCACTGATTGCGGAATTGGCTCGCAAGGTGGCGCACGTTGAGCTTACTTGGGGCGAATGGGCGCTGGCTGCCGCCGTGCCGGGTCTCGGCTCGCTGATCGCAGTGCCGTATTTGATCTATCGTCTGTGCCCGCCCGAAATCCGCGACACACAAGCGGCCCAGAGCCACGCCATCGGCGAGCTGCGCCGCATGGGACCGCTCAGCGGCAAAGAGCTGCGCTTGCTGGTGATCCTGCTGGGTGTCATGGCTGGTTGGGTTACTTCGCCCTGGCACGGACTGCACAATGCCTTCGTAGCGCTGGCCGGCGTGTCGGCGCTGCTGCTTGCCCGCGTGCTGGCTTGGGACGAACTGCTGCACGAAACGAAAGCATGGGATGCGTTGGTCTGGTTCGCCGGTCTGTTGATGATGGCGGATGCACTGCTGGATTCGGGCGTCATCAAAATAGTTTCCAGCGCCGTGTTCGCCCACTTGACGGGATGGCCTTGGCCCCTCGCCGCGGCGTTCCTGGCATGCACTTACCTGTACGTGCATTACGGATTCGCCAGCATGACGGCGCATGTCACCGCGCTTTATCCCGGATTCCTGGCCGCGGGCTTGGTGGCCGGCGCGCCCCCTTTATTGATGGCGCTGCTGCTTGCATATTTTTCGAGTCTGGATGCCGCCATGACGCACTACGGCACGGGATCCGCTCCCGTATATTTCGGCGCCGGCTACGTGTCGCAAGCCACTTGGTGGCGGGTGGGATTTATTGCCTCGGTGGTCAATCTGTTTATCTGGCTGGGCGTCGGATCGTTGTGGTGGAAGTTGTTGCGGCTGTGGTAGCTCCGCTACTCGCCTTCCCCGGCCCGCCAATCCTCGGTCAATCTCTCCAGCGCGATTCTCACTAATTGGCTGCGCGTTCGGACGCCGGTCTTGTCGAACAACTGCTGCATGGCTGCTTTGATGGTGCCTTCCGAAGTGGCAAGCTGCGCGGCGATTTCCTTGTTCGTGAGCCCTTCGAAGACGCCCTTCAGCACGGCCCGCTCGCGCTCGGTCAGCGGCTGCGAGGTCCGCTGCTCCTCCGATTTTCCACTCGCGCCCGCCACCAGCGAGCGGACCGCGCGCGAATCCAGCCACATTTCTCCGCTCATGATTTTGTAAATCGCCTCCACCAGTTGAGCGGGCGGGCTGTGCTTCAGGAAAATTCCGGAGGCTCCGCTTTCGATGGCGCGCAGCGTGCCCGTATCGCTCATCCCGGCGGTGACCATCAGGACGCGGCCGGAGAAGTCTCTCTTCTTAGCGGATTCCAGGAACAATGAGCCTTGTTCCTCGCCCAGGTCGTAATCCAGCAGAACCACGTCTATCCGCTCCCGGTCAATAATCGCCAGCGCTTCGGTTGCGGAGGCGCAAGTCGCGGCGATCTGAAAATCAGGTTCGGCCTGGAGCAGCCGGCTGAGGCTCTCGCGAAACAAGCCGTGATCGTCCACTATCAGAATCCTGATCTCCTGGCCCATGATGCTCTTTCCCCGTGCCGGCTAGCAGCGGCGACAGTTCCACGATGAAGCTGGACCCGCCTGGCTCCGGCTCGTACCGTAAATCGCCCCGGAACGATCGCATGAAGGCCCGGGATAAGTACAAACCGAGGCCGGTGGCTTGCGCGCCCTGCTGGAACGGCCGGAATAAACGCTCGGGATTGGCAACTCCGCCGCCCGTGTCGCGAAACTCAATCGCGACGCGTTCTCTTTCCGTCCGCGAGGTGACCGTCATCACCTGGCGCGATGGGCGCGCCCGCGCTTGATCCGACATGGCCCGTTCGCTGTTCTTGATCAGGTTTAGAAAAACCTGCATCAAACTATGCCGGTCGGCCCAAACTCGCGGAAGTCCCGGCTCGACGTTCCAATGCACTTCGATCCCCTCCTCGCGCAACGCCGGTTCCACGATAATCCGCAGCTCTTCGAGCAAAGATGGCAGATCCAGGCCCACCGCCGGATTGCCGGTCTGCCGCAGCTCCATGGCCGCGATCTTTTCCAGCGCCAAAATCAGCGTCCCCAGCGCTTCGAAGTCCTTGTTATCGGCCAGCGCTCCGCTGCGCGCCAGATTCTGGTGTACCACGGCGATAGCTCCGCACACGTTGCGGATCTCATGCGAAACGGCGCCCACCAGAATGCGTGAGCCGGCCATCAATTGTTGCAGGTTGAACTCTTCGCGAGTCCGCAGATCCTCGGAACTATCCACCACCATCGCCGCCAGCCGGGATCCGGCGCTGGTACGGTACGTGGAAAACCAAATATCCGCCAGAAACGCTTGTCCGTCATGGGTACGGCCGCGGCATTGCATGGCGGTGCGGAAAGACGGACGGTTCCGATCGGGAGCTGGAACATTCATCAAGGCCGGCAGATAATCGCGAATCGATTTTCCGGGAAGCGTGCCTGGCTCCAGACCCAGCATCCGGTGAGCGGCATCGTTGGCCAGCAGAACACAACCTTCCGAGTTGGTGGTGAAAATCGCGGCCGGATTGCTCTCCACCAAAACTTCCAGTTGCTCCTCCGCCTCGCGCCGCGCCTCCACCTCGCTTTCGATCTGCTGCACATGCTGCAGCGCGGCCTGCCGGCTGCGCACCAATTCATAAACGAACAATCCCATCCCGAGAAATGCCGAAAAAATCAAGATGTCGCGCGGCACGCCGGCGGCCGGAAACCATTCGAATGAGTCGAACATCTCGGCTAGAAAAGTGCACAGCCCGGCCACTACGGCAATCTGCCAGCGCTTCAATACGCTGCCCACCAGCAGCATCGGGAACAGGTAGAGAAAGCCGAGAGGAATGTTCCCCTCCACGCGCCAGTCCACCAGCGCGATCAGCGCGATCATTATGCCGGCTCGCAACAGAACGGCCCTCGGGTTGCCTCGGAGCAAGAAAAACAACATGTCGCGCTTATCCCTATTCATTCTACTTATGCATCCTATAACGAATCTACGAGTTAGCCAAAAGATACATCAGTGGCTGGCCAAAAGATAGTGGACGCACGGGCCGAGGCATCGCTACAGTGCGAATTGGGACCCTAACGGCTTGGGTCGTCGAATGCCGGTCATCGCTCTTTAACAGAAGTGTCATCGTTTCCTTATGCTTTCCTTATGTTCCCTAGTTTAGGCTGGTAACCGTATGTCCCATAAGGCTCAGCATCTATTTCTGGTTGGATTGTTGACGTTAGCGGGCTGCTTCGCGCAAAACGCTCCCGCGCCGCACGCCTACACCTGGCAAGAGATTCGAGACAAGTTCGAAGCCACTAACCCCACGCTGCTCGCGGCCAGGATTGGCATCGACGAGTCCAAGGCCGACGAGATAACCGCCAATCTTCGCCCCAATCCCGACTTCACCTTCGGCGTCGATCAGCTCAATTTCTTTTCCACGCAACCCACGCCCGCCGGCGGACAGGATGCCTACCGGCCTTTCGCGTTCGCATTCCCGTCGGCGTCCATCAGTTACCTCTACGAACGCCGGCACAAGCGTGAATTGCGTCTGGAGAGTGCCAGGAAAGCGACCGGCATCGCGCAAGCGCAACTGGCCGACCAGGAGCGCAACCTCCTGTTCAACCTGCGCAGCCAGTTTGTCCAGACGCTGCAGCAAAAAGCGGTGGTGACGTTGACCAAAGACAACCTCACTTATTACGACCATCTGCTTTCTGTCAGCCGCGAGCGATTCAAGGCCGGAGACATCGCCAAGATCGATTTGACGCGCCTGGAATTGCAACGCGTGCAGTTCGAGTCAGACCTGCAAACCGCGCTGGTCAGCCTGCGAACCGCCAAGATCCAACTCTTGATGCTTCTGAACGAGCGTACTCCCATCGAACAGTTCGACATCGAAGGCCCGTTCGATTTCAAGGAGCAAATATCGCCCTTGGAAGAATTCCGGAATATCGCCATGGACGCGCGTCCGGACCTCAAAGCTGCCATCGAATCCATCGACAAGGCCAGAACCGATCATAAACTTGCGGTTGCCAATGGATCCACCGATCCCACCTTCGGCATGGACTTCGCTCGCAATCCGCCGATCCCTGTCTACATCGGCGTCAATATCAGCATTCCGCTTCGGATTTTCGATCGCAATCAGGGTGAAAAACTGCATACTCAACTGGAGATTACACACAGCGAGCGGCTGCGCGACGCGAACGTAGCGCAGGTCTTCAGCGATGTGGATTCCGCTTATGCCACGCTCGATAGCAATTTGACCTTGCTGCGTCCTTACAAAGCGGCTTACTTGCAGGAAGCCGTGGAAGTTCGCGATACGGTTTCTTTTGCTTACCAGCGCGGCGGAGCGTCGTTGCTGGACTTCCTGCAAGCGCAGCAGGATTACCGCACCATTCAATTGAGCTATCTAAACCTGGTTGGTTCCTATCTCACCGCGGCCAGCCAGTTGAATATGGCGGTGGGGCGCGAGGTTATTCAGTGAATCGTACGACGTTGATTGACGTGGCGGTGTGCCTGGCGGCCGCGGTGTTCTTGACCGGTTGCGGGTCGAAAGTGGAAGCGGACGGAAAGGCGGAGGCTCCGCCGCCCGCAGTGGTGGAGCATGAAGGCGACGGCAACATCTTTAAGGTGGATCATGCGGAACAGTTCCCGTTGGTGACGGCCAGCGAGTACGATGCGGCGCCGACACTGAATGTAACCGGAGCGATCTCGGCGGACATCTCGCGCAATATCCCGGTCATCTCGCTCGCCGCCGGACGCATCGTGGAGATTGATGCCCGGCTGGGCGACACGGTGAAGAAGGGCCAGCTTCTGTTAAAGGTGCAGAGCCAGGACATTGCGCAGGCCTTTTCGGATTACCGGCAAGCCGTCGCCGACGAAACACTGTCGAAGGCGCAACTGGACCGGTCTAAAATTCTTTACGAAAAAGGCGCTATCCCACAAAAGGATCTGGAGGTCGCCGAAGACACCGATATAAAAGCCAAGGTCACCGTGGAGACCGCTGTTGAACACCTGCGCGTGCTGGGCGCCGACATCAATCATCCCAGCTCCACCGTCGAAATTCGCGCTCCCGTTTCGGGCGTGATTACAGACCAGCAGGTTACCAATGCGGCAGGCACGCAAGGCTTGGCATCGCCCAACCCCTTCACCATTTCCGATACGTCCGAAGTCTGGATCATCTGCGACGTGTACGAGAACGACTTGTCGTTCGTGCGTATCGGCGAGTTCGCCGACGTCCATCTGAACGCTTACCCGAACGTAACTCTCAAAGCGCATATTCAGAATATCCTGCCCACGCTCGACCCCAACATCCGCACCGCCAAGGTTCGGCTGCAAGTTGAGAATCCCGGCATGTTGCGCTTCGGCATGTTTGTCACGGCGACATTCCGCGGATTGCAGAAGGAAGTGCACGCCGTGCTTCCCGCCTCCGCGGTTCTTCACTTGCACGACCGCGATTGGGCCTATGCGCCCGCGGGGGGCGGCCGTTTCCGCCGCCTGGAAGTGGTTGGCGGCAACATGCTGGCGGGCAACATGCAGGAGATCGTGTCCGGTTTGAAGCCCGGACAACAGGTAGTGAAAAACGCTCTGGTTCTCCAAGCCACCGTGGAGCAGTAATGATCCGCGCGGTTGTCGATTTTGCTCTCAATAACCGCTTTCTCATTTTGTTCGCGGCCCTGTTGCTGCTGATCTGGGGCGGAATATCGTTTCACAATCTGCCGGTGGAAGCCTATCCGGATGTCGCCAATAACTATGTGCAGGTGATTACGCAATGGCCCGGCCGCGCGGCCGAAGAAGTTGAGCAACAGGTCACCATTCCCATCGAAATCGTGATGAACGGCATTCCTCATCTGGAGCATCTGCGATCCACTTCGCTGTTCGGGCTCTCCAGCATCATGTTGATTTTCGACGACGAGTCGGAAAACGATTGGAACCGCCAGAAAGTGCTCGAAAGACTTTCCCAGGTCACGCTGCCGGCCGGCCTGCAACCGCAGATGGGAACGGACTGGAGTCCGGTTGGGCAAATCTATTTCTACACGCTGCACAGCTCCAATCCGAAATTCGATGTGATGGAGCTGAAATCTCTGGAGGATTGGGTTCTCGAGAAGCAGTTCAAATCGGTGCCGAACGTGGTGGATGTTTCGAGCTTAGGCGGCATGACCAAGGAATATCAGGTGCGCGTTGACCCCAACAAGCTCATCTCTTACGGTCTGAGCATCGGCCAGGTGGAACAGCAGCTCACCAACAACAACGTCAACGCCGGAGGCAGCTTTATCGAAGCGGGGCTGCAGCAAGTGAACGTCCGGGCGATCGGCCTGGTGAATACCGTCGCCGATATCGAGAATACCGTCATCAAAACGCAAAATGGAACGGCCCTGCGCGTGAAGGACATTGCCGTAGTGGCTCAAGGTTCCAAAATCCGGCTCGGCCGGAACGGGAAATCCGTCCATCGGGCGGACGGCCGCGTCCTCGACAACGACGATGTAATCGAGGGCATCGTGCTTTTGCGGAAAGGCGCCGAGGCGGAGGCGACGCTGCGCGGAATCGAGGCCAAGGTGCGGGAGTTGAACACCACCATTCTGCCCAAGGGAGTTACGGTGGTTCCGTTCCTCGATCGCAGCGAGTTGGTGCATCACACTACCAAGACTGTCCTGCACAACCTGACGGTCGGCATCATTCTGGTAACGGTCATCCTCTTCCTTTTCCTTGGCAATGCCCGAGGCGCGTTGATTGTCGCGCTGACCATTCCTTTTTCTTTGCTGTTCGCCTCCATTTGTCTGGACCTGAGAAAAATTCCCGCCAATCTGCTTTCGCTCGGCGCTCTCGACTTCGGAATGGTGGTGGATGGCGCGGTGGTGATGGTGGAAAATATCGTCCGGCACATGAGTCATCGCGATGGCCGCAGTAAAACAACGCTCGAAACCATCCGCGACGCCGCTCATGAAGTACAACGGCCGGTGTTTTACGCCATCAGCATCATCATCACGGCCTACGTTCCTATTTTCACCCTGCAGCGCGTAGAGGGCCGCTTGTTTAAGCCCATGGCGTGGACCGTTGCGTTTGCGCTGCTCGGCGCCCTCACTTTTTCCATGTTGATTGCGCCCGTGCTTTCCAGCTTTTTCTTCCGGAAGGGAATCAAAGAGTGGCGCAATCCCCTCATGACGCTGTTGACCGCCGGGTACCGGGCCGCGCTCCGGGGCGCAATTCGATTCCGCTGGATCACTGCCGGCATAGCCCTGCTGGCCATGGCGGGG
>Ga0302177_10003652_pt1 | contig 10750 bp, 9 predicted proteins | sample I_Palsa_E1_2_FD_198780 | JGI IMG/M metagenome (GOLD analysis project Ga0302177, IMG submission 198780) | Peat permafrost microbial communities from Stordalen Mire near Abisko, Sweden - I_Palsa_E1_2 | ecosystem: Environmental > Terrestrial > Soil > Palsa > Peat permafrost | place: Sweden: Abisko... | reverse complement strand
GCCGCACCGGGCTGGTTGGCCGCACCGGGCTGGTTGGCCGCACCGGGCTGGTTGGCCGCACCGGGCTGGTTGGCCGCACCGGGCTGGTTGGCGGCACCAGGCGCTTTCGGCTCTGCCGGTGCTTGCTGTGCTGGTGGACCGCCGAACGCCGGGGGCGGACCTTCCTCCGACGCCGGCGGCGGCGCCGGAACCATCGTGATGGTCTGGGGTGGAGGCGGTGCCACGCTGATCGTCTGTGGCGGCGGCGCCACCGGCGGTGGTTCCCTGGTCGGAACCGGGGGTGGCCGCCGCGGTCCCGGCGCTTCGGGAATTCCAGCGCTACCTGGCGAGGCGGCGATCATCGACGCCACGAGGGTGCCGTGCGCGTCACAGTCGGACAGCCCGTCACCGCCGCCCATTATGTAGTCGCCGCCGGGAATCAGGTGCGGCAACCTCGGGTGCGGGGTCACGCCGGTGTCGATGATGGCAACCCTCACCCCGGCGCCTCGTCCGAAGCGCCACGCCTCGGACAGGTTGAGCATGTCCATGTACTTCGGCTGAATCCGAAAGTCGCTGCCCGGCAACACCCCAACCTGGGTGCAGTACGAATTCTGCTTCATCGGCTGGGAGGGTCCGGGCGGGCTGTCCGGCGGCACTGCCGCCGGGTCGATCCCCGGCGGGTTGATCGCGTAAGCGGGCGACCCGGACAGTGCGACCGAAGCCACGATCAGTGTGGTGGCGGTTACTGCGGCCGCACGAAGCGGTCGCAGTTTCCGACTACCGGTACCGGATCGCTGCATAAACATTCATCAACCACAATGCCAGCGGGAAGATCGGCATCAGGCAGAGGTATTCAACCCACTCAACGAGCTTGCGGAACAACGGGCTGTAGATGGTGTTGGGCACTGTCGCCGCGGCCGTCAGCCCCGCCGCGGGAATGAGCACCGCGAGGCCGGCTGTCACAGACACCGCAGCCGTCGAGGACAACACCAGCGAGTAGCGCACGACGACGGCGCCGACGATCAGGACTGACGTCACCGCCAGAATGATCGCCTGCCAACGGTCCACGTACGAGCGGCCACGCAGCATCAGGAAGCCCGCAGTGGTGGCGACCAGCAGCAGCGGCAGCCAGCGGTCCGCAGTGCGGGGGTCGGAAACCCCGACCAAGGACACGATCGTCAGGATTCCGAAGCCGACCAGCAGACCGGTCAGGAACGATCGGGCGCGCTCGGCCCGCAGGATGACGTCCTGGATCGACTCGGGGCCGGCCAGGGTCGGACGGCCGCCGTCGACGCCGTGCGCCACGGTGGTCGGCAGGTCAGGCCGCGCCTCGAACACCCAGCGGCTGGTGGCGGAAGGGAAGACCGGCAGCCGGATACCGGACAACCAGCGAGACATCGCCGGTGCGCAGTGGTAGCCGAAGACGCAGACCAGCAGGATGGTGGTCAGCTGAGTCACCGCTGAGGTGTCGAAGGCCATCCGGCACAGGCTCGCGATCGTCGCGATCAGCGACACAGTGACGATTGCCGTACCGGTACCCAACCGGCGGCCGGTGAACCGCATGATCAGCATGGCGGCGACGGTGGCGGCCGCAAAGCCCATCACCGCGTGGGGTGCGCCAACCGGTCCGGGAGGAGCGGCCGCGGCCGCGATCGAAATTGGCGCGATGCCGCTCCACAGCAACATGTCGCCGGCGCGACGGTTCTGCGGGGTGTGCGCGCGGTTCAGGATCAGCAGCGCGACGGTGAACACCAGCACCGAGATCACCAGGGCGTACGGTGCCGGGATCCAGGAGTCGTGCCGGTAGCGGAACCAGCCCAGCAGCAGCGAGGCCAGCACGACTCCGCTTCCGACCATCGCCGCGCCGACCTGGATGGCCACCGAGGGGTTGATCGAGGAGAACCGCTTGCTGAGGTTGACCGAGACGGCGGTCGAGATGTGCTCGATGACCTGCGAGCGGTGCTCGGTGTCGTCGACGAACCGCAGCCACAGCCGGTCGCCGTCGTAGACGTCCTGCTCAGTGAGCGACTGGGTGGCCCGCAACGGCGTGCCATCGACCAGGCACAGGGCCCAGCGACCGCGCTGCTTGGCTTCCAGTGCCGCGAGGCCCAATTCCCGCAGTCGGACGTTGACGACCTTCAGAAGTGGGTCGACCATCACCGAAACCGGGGCGTTGGCGTCCAGCAGGACACCGATCTGCACGCCCTCGCCGGCGATGATGCCGATTACGGCCGATTGTGGGGACGCGACTGCCTCTGTGCCTGACTGTGGCGCCTCAGCTACTGCGGTCATCGCTGCACCCCTTTGTCGACGGATTGTGGGTCCATGTGTGTCTTGCCTCGCTATTTGGAATTGTGACGTCGCGTCCCAATTGTTGAGCAGATTCTAGAGCATTTGGCGGCATCCGCACCTTTGCTGAAGCCTGCACCGGAAATCCTTGCTGTGCGCCGTATTTCCGTAACAATCAGTTAAACTCTGCTATGAGTCTTCCACTCCCCGTAGGGAAGTGTTTCCAAAACCGTCTTCACGCCCACTTGTACTAGTTGCGGAGTGGCAGGGCAGATCGCCAACCACGCCTCGTTGGAGCCGGCGGTCCGCCCCTGTTGATACATCGCGATCCGTCCGCCCGATCCGTCCTTCAGCGACAGCACCGAGGCGCTGGGCGCCTTGTCGTCGTCGCGGTATTGGCGGGCGTAGACCGCCGCCTCGGCGCCCGGGTCCGACAGCGCCTGGCCGAGCGCGGCGACAGTTGCGGCGCTGATCCCCAGCCGGCGCAGGTCTCCCCCGGAAAACACGTTGAATCCTGAGCTCTGCCATGCTTTCGTGACTTCGAGCATCTCATCGAGCGGCACGTTGACCGCGTTGATCGCGGCGGGTTCGGCGTGGTGGATCGACTCCAGCGCATCGAACACCAGCGTCGCGATCGACGTCGTGTCGGCAATCGCGACGTCGTCGACCGTGATCTCGTCGCCGACTCGCACAGCCGACACCCAGTGCTGGCCACGGCGGGCCAGCAGAACCCGGAACTCGTTGTCCGGGATGTCGCGGGAGCCCACCTGCTCCTCGGCGCCACCCTCTTCTTTTTCCTTGACGCCGTAGAGCAATTTGCCCCGAGATAGCAAGGCGACGATTTCAAGATCGGGTGCGGCCAGCACGCGCATTCGCGCAGCGACTGCATCGTTAACCGTCTCGCCGTCCACGATGCCTTGTTCGCGCATGATTGCCATGCCCGGGTGCTGGTTCAGCCAGTCCATGGAATCAGTGGAGACGAATGGCCGGCACCGCAACTCGGGTGCGACGTGACGAATGTCCAGCAACGCTTGCAACATCCAGAAACCCTCGACATTGACCGTGATGTCTGTGCGTGTGCTCTGGTCCATTCGCTTCTCTCGGGTAGATGTTTCGGCTATCGCACGACGCGGCAGCACACCAGAACCGGTGTGCTGCCGCGCCCTGCGTTGACTGTCAGGCCCAGCTGCCGCCGACGGCGGAGTCGGTGCTCGACATGTTGTTGCCGGCGGTCTGCACCTTCTGGCCGTGGCTGTTCGCCTGCTCGTAGATTACCTGGAAGTTACGACCCAACTGGGTGATGAACTCCTGGCAAGCCACTGAACCCGAGCCACCCCAGAAGTCACCGGCAGCCAGCACATCGCGCACGATGCTCTGGTGCTCTTGCTCCAAGGAAGCGGCCTGGGAACGGATCATCGCGCCGTGGGCGTCGACATCACCGAACTGGTAGCTAATCGACATTTATCTGTCCTCCTGTGTGTGAAAGCTTACGCTGGTCAGCGAGCTAGCTGCTCAGAATCTGCTGAGAGGCCTGCTCTTGGCTCTCGTAGTTGTTCGCGTCGCGGATCAGTCCGTCCCGGACACCGTGCAGCATGTTGACGATGTTGCGGAACGCGGTGTTCATCTGGCCCATCGTGTCGTACGAGGTGGCTTGCGCGGTACCACTCCAGCCGGCACCGGCAATGTTCTGGCTCGACGCCCACATCTTGCGGGCCTCGTCCTCAACAGTTTGCGCGTGCACGTCGAAACGGCCCGCCATTGACCGCATCTCGTGCGGGTCAGTCATAAAACGCGTAGGCACTTACCTGTCTCCTTGAATGAGTAGTGATTGACTGCAGTGAACGTGGTAGTCGGATCGGTTACCTGAGGTAACCGCCGACTTGAGACACACGGCTGTTCCCCCCTTCCCCGCGTGATGGCTGCCACCGTGCGTGGCGCCACAGTGGGATGGCTTTCATCGGCGACACTCAGCAGGCAGCGGCTGCGTTGGCAGCCTCGGTGGCGGCATAGGAACCTGCGCTGGTGCCCAACGTGTTGCAGAACGCTTCGTGGATTGCTGCCGCTTGAGCGCTGACTGCCTGGTAGAGCTGAGCGTGGGCGACAAACTGGGCGGCGGTCAGCGCTGAAACCTCATCGGCCGCAGCCGGAACCACGCCCGTCGTGGGAGCCGCCGCCGACGCGTTCTGAGAGTTCAATCCCGCGCCGATCCCTTGAAGGCTGGTGGCCGCGGCTGACAGTGCCTCCGGCTGTGTAGTCACGTACGCCATTTGGCTTCCTCCCTAGGTCACTTCCGGCGATCTGTTCGTGCATGAGAATAGACGCGCGCACGGCCTTGCGCTGGGGCAGAAGCTGGGTGTTTGCAACTGTTCACCCGGTAGCAACAAGTGTTCATCTGCGGTAACAGCTGAGTAACAGGCGTAGCTCCGCGGGCGTTGGTCAGTAGCTCGAAAGGGCCCCTGAAGTGCTCAAATGCGTTGGTCTCGGTCGGGCGCGGGTCTCCGCGTCTTTATCGGCGCTGTCGCACGTCGCGGAGCCGTGGACGACGCGGCACTCCGGTGAGGGCGAAAAAATCTAACCGCGGATAACGCCCGCACCCGCTCCATTCACGCGCCGCCCCTTTGACGGTTACCCGAGTTCTGCTCGAAAAACCGCGCCTCCTGCGTGGCCACCGGGCCCCGCTCGACGACGCCGACCACGCAAAGCTGAGCGCAGCGGTGGACGGAGGCCCGTCGTGCTGGATTTCCGCAACGGCGCCCGGCAGTCGCGACCGGAGACGATGCTGTCCTCTGCCTGGGACCCGATGGAGCGCGGCCAAACAGACCCCGCCGCGCGGACACTCCACGTGAGCCGGCGCCGACGGCGCACCCCCGGCTGATTGCGCCGCGCGCCGCGGCTCAGCCGAAACGCAGCGGCAAGTCCTTGAGCGCGAAAGTCTTACTGGGGAACTTGATTTCGGGCTGGTAGCCAGGAGCCAGTTCAAATTCAGGGATTCTCTTAAGCCATTCGTCGACGATCACGGTCAGCTCCATGCGCGCCAGATGAGAACCCAGGCAGCGGTGCGGTCCGCCGCCAAATCCCCAGTGCCGGTGCACCTTACCGTCCATGGTGAGTTCGTCGGTGGAGATCGCATCGCTACCGTCCCGGTTGATCAAGGCCATGCACAAGAACACCGATGAGCCCGCGGGCAATGTCATGCCACCGACGACGACGGTCTCTGTGAGTACCCGGGGCGCCACCGGCGCTGACGGCTCCAAGCGCACGATCTCTTCGATGAAGACCCTGATCTGCCTTGGGTTATCGCGGAGCTTTGCGCGCAACTCCGGTCTGCGCGCCAACTCCAGCAGGCAAAAGCCGATCGCCGCGGTCACGGTGTCCAGCCCCGCCAGGATCAGCAGATGGCTCATTCCCAGCACCTCGAGATCCGTGAAGTTGCCTTTGCTTTGCATCACGGTAGACAACATGTCCGAGCCCGGATTTTCCCGGCGGTATTGGATTGCGTCCATCAGGTACTGGTACATCGCGCGCGCCGCTGGGGCGACGTCCGCCAGAGTGGCATAGGCGTCGTCGGAGAGGATGACGTTTTTCCAGGCGATCAGGCGGTCCCGGTCCTCCAACGGCAGACCGTAGAGGTCCAGGAACACCTGGTAGGGGTACGTCCTCGCCAGGTCCTTCATCACCTCGCATTCACCGCGGCTGGCGATGGCGTCGATCATGTCGGCGGCGTGACGAACCAGCACCGGTCGCGACTTATGCAACCCGTGCGGGCTGAAAAACGGCTGCAGGATTTTGCGGTATCGAGTGTGCTCGGGCGGGTCGAACCCCAACGGGATCACCGGGATTGGGCTTCCCGGTGGTTGAAGCGCCAATCGAGCAGAAAAAACATTGGGACTTCGCAACGCTGCCAGCACGTCCTCACGGCGGGTGAGGTAGTAGTAGCCGTTCATGAACACCACCGGCCCGGCATCCCGCAAAACCTTCCACCCGACGCCACGATCAGCGGCCATCGGCAGGGTGAAGTAGTCAAGCCGCGGAAGGTGAAAGCCGGTGTTGTACAGGCTTTCATCAGCGGAGCTCATGTACGTGATCTCTCGTTGTCGGTTCGTTCATTTGCGCCGGCGCCGTGGCGGGCTGGCGACAGTAGACATGGTATGCGGCCCGCCGTGGTTCGGTCGCGTCGTCCCCGCGTCAGCGGGCGCCGGATTGAGCGACGATGTTCGACATGTCTTTTAGAATCGGCAGTGTGAAGGTTCGTGTCGAGCAGTCGAGGTGCGTTGGTCACGCCCAGTGCTATGCGGTTGACCCCGAGAATTTCCCGATCGATGATTCTGGCTACTCCACCCTCGAAGAACACGAGGTTGCGCCGGAGGACGCGCAGGTAATTCGTGACGGGGTGGCGTCCTGTCCGGAGATGGCGCTGATCCTGGACGAGGATTGACTGAAGCCAGCCTGGTTCACGTCGGGTAACGGTCACCGTCTGGCACGGAGTGCGGGAACCGCCCTTGCAATGCCCGCAGCAGACCATGGACTTCGTCGATGCGAGCCCGTATCTGCGTCAGCTCTCCAGACGGCCGGGAATCGTCAGACTCGGTTCGCTGATACTTATCTCCGGCCATGCGATTCGCAAGCTCCTGTAGTTCGGCGCACTCGGCCTGTAGAAGCCGCTCAAACACTCGCGCCTGAGCTATCTCGGCAGGCTCAGCGGGCTGGCGCGGCAAAACGCTTGATGCACTGAACGCCGGCGAACCGCTTATGGTCCTCGGGAGCGTGCGGGAGGTGGCTCGGGGTCTCCGTGACAAGGCTAGCGAACCGGACGCCTTTGCGCGTTCCGCCACGTATCCCTCCTGCCCTCGCCCCCGGTTGTTCACCTACCGGAAACCTACGCCTCTGCTCTCGCATGCTTCCAGATACGCCCCAATTGTTCATATTCGAGCCATGATTGAGACATCCGCGATTTACCTCGCCTCGAGGGTGACGGGCGCGGCTTGAGCTTTGGCGAGCACAACACTCCTGGGGTGCCACGCAGCGACGTGACACCCCAGGAGAGTGAAGCTAATCGGTCTTTTAGCCAGCTGACGGCGGGCGGGGCATCACCGTGGGTTTGAACCCATAGCGTGGGCCCAAGCCGTTGCCGAAGCCGGCTCGCGTACCGGCCAGCGGCATACCGCCCATCAGGTTCCCGCTACCGGCGGCGGCCTCCGGGGCAGCGCTGACGCTGCTGACCAGCTGCACGCCGTGTGGGGCCGCCAGCGGAGCTCCACCGACCCACGACGCCGGCACCGCCAGTTTGCCAACCGAACCGGCGCCGCCCGAAATGGCGGAAATTGCATGCGCGCCCGCGCCCGCGCCAGCAGCAGCACCGCCGCCCAGAGCCCCTCCGAGGCCACCCAAGCCGCCGAGTGCTCCGGGGGCAGCAGCGGCCGGAGCAGCCCCGCCCAGCATTCCCGCGCTCTTCGCAATCTGAACGCCGAAGTTGCCCATACCGACGCTGAAGTAAGGCAGACCCTCAGTGTTGTAGAACAAGCTGGCGTACGGCGAGTAGTCGCCGACCAACGCCGACAGGTTCGTGGGCAAGACGGTCGTGCCGAAGATCAAGGCGAACAGCGACTGAAAGGGCGTTTCGGTGGTGGTGGCCGCCGTGGTGGCCGCCGGGCTCGCAAGGCTTTGCAGCGAGCTCGGCATTGACGAGGTCAGCTGTTGCAGGATCGACTGGCTGCTGCTGGCGGCCGACGTGCCGGTTGCCTGGCTGACCGCAGCGGCTTGAGTCGCTGTGCCGCCCGGATTGGTGGTCGCGGCCGGCGTGGCGAACGGCGTCACCTGAGCTGCCGAGGACGACTGAGCCGCGTAGCCGTACATGGCCGCGGCGTCCTGCGCCCACATTTCGCCGTACTGTGCCTCGAGCTGCGCGATCAGTGGGGTGTACTGGCCGAAGACGTTGGCCTGCACTGCCGCGGCGGTTTCGGCGCGGTTGGCCGCGACGAGCGGCGGCGCCACCGTTGCCGCGAACGCCTGCTCGTAGGCTGCAGCGGCTGCCCGGGCCTGGGTCGCGGCCTGCTCGGCCTGCGCGGCTGTCTCCTGCATCCAGGTGACGTGCGGCTGCGCCGCACTTGCCATCGCCGCCGAGGCCGGTCCGGTCCATTCGTCGCCGGCCAGTTGCGTGATCGTCGTCTGGTAGCCCTGAGCAGCCGACTGGAGTTCAGCGGCAAGGCCGTTCCATGCCGACGCGGCAACCTGGAAGGACGACGAACCGGGACCCATGTACATACGGGCCGAGTTGATGTCAGGCGGTATCGCCCCGAAATCCAACATGTGAAATGCCTCCTAGCAGGCCGCAGCCGCGTTGGCGACCTCGGTGGCTGCGTAGGAACCGGCGCTGGTGCCCAACGTGTTGACGAACATTTCGTGGATGGCCGCGGCCTGCTGGCTCACGGCCTGGTACAGCTGGGCTTGCGCGACGAACTGAGCGGCGGTCAGCGCCGAAACCTCGTCGGCGGCAGCCGGAACCACTCCTGTGGTGGGGGCCGCTGCGGCGGCGTTCTGGGCGTTCAGCCCCGAGCCGATCCCCTGCAGGTTGGTGGCCGCTGCCGATAATGCTTCCGGCTGTGTGGTCACGAACGACATCCGGTCTCCTCCTTATTAACCATGCGCGTCTTCGACCTTGAGCAAGGTCGTTCGGTTGAAAGATTAGATGGTCACGCTCGGATAAAGCCGCTGCCGACCAAACTGTTCATACCCGGACAGCGAGTATTCACCCCCCGATATCGGCTGTTCATCCCGAGTTCGACAAACCTTCCACCTGCGGTAATGCTTCGATTCGACCGGCGACTGGAACGCACTGTGGGCCCGGCCGCTCGGTTGCCGTCTCGGCTGCCGCGTAACTAAACCTGGTCGTGGTGAAGATCGTCGGAACGGGCTTTCGCCACAAGTACTTTCGGTACGCCGCGCGGGGCGGGCTGCCATTCGGTCCGGCGGGAGGACGTCAAGCGGCTCAAAGACCAAGAGCGTGAAAACGCCACGCTCAAGCGGTTTTTGGCTGATGCGGAATGGACTCCCACGATCCGGATCGGACGTTGCTGTCCGGGCTGCGCCACTACGCCAAGGACCATCCGCGACGGGGTTTCGGCCCGCGTATCACAACGCCCGCGCAGAAGCCTGGGCAATCAATCATGAGAAAATGCAATGCCTTTGGCGCGAAAAGGGCTTCGGATGCCATAGCGCCGCCGGCACAAAGTCCACGGCAGCTCCACCGCACCGCCGACCGTAATCGCGGATGCACCCAATTCGGATGTAGGCGGTGGACTTCCAGTTCGACGTCACCACCGACGGGTGGCCGATCAAGATCGTCTCAATCGTCGATGAGCACACCCGTGAGTCTTGGGCGGGATGGTCCGGCCACGGCCACTGGGCGTAGCCGCACGGATCCGTACTCTGTTACCCCCCTTGGGGCGGCCGGGGCATCACGGAGTGCCGCAACCCGTATTTCACGACGTATCCGCTGCCGCGGCGTCCAGCGCCGGCGCCAAGGCCGGCGTTGCCCGACATTGGAACACCGTTGAGCATTCCATTCGCCTGCGGTGCGACAGGGTGTGCGGCGCTGGCCAGCTGGACCTCTTCCATCGCCGCAGGCGTCGACCCTTGCCAACCCGCGGGCACCGACAGTCGCCCGAGAGTGCTGGCCTCGCCCATCTGGGCCGTCACACTGCTGGCCGTAAACGGTGCGCCGCTCACGCCTGCGGTGCCGCCGATGGGGGGAAGGTTTGCTGCAAAAGGAGTCGCGAACCCAAGCCCTTTTTCTAGCGCCGTTGCCTGAGCGGGGGTAATCAACTGCTGGCCCATGCCGTAACCGAAGTTTCCGAGACCGACCGCGAAGTAGGCCTGGAGGATCTGCCGCATCGTGTTCAGGTTGCCGCTCGATCCGCCGGTCAGGCCCACGCCCCAACCGCCGCTGGGGTAATTGGCCACGGTGTTTTGATAAAGCGTCTGTAGCCAAGCGACCAGCGTGGTCGGTGGCGTCGTCGCCGCGTTGGTCGCAGCGGTGGTCGCGGTCGTCTGAGTGGTCGTGGCGGGCGCCGACGACACCGCGTTCTGCACCACCGTCGCGGCTTGGCTGGCCGGCGTAGCGGCAGCCTTGGCAACCGCGTCAGCTTGGTTGCTCGTCCCGTCACCGCTGGTCGTCTGCGGGGGTTCCACGAACGGCGTCACCTGCAAGGCAACAAGCGAGGCGCCCGTGTAGCCGTACATGGCCGCGGCGTCCTGCGCCCACATTTCGACATACAGGGCTTCGGTCATCATGATCGCGGGCGTGTTCTGCCCGAGGAAGTTGGTGGCGACCAAGGCGGCCAGCAGCGCGCGGTTTGCCGCGATCGCCGGCGGCGGCACCGTCATCGCGAACGCCGCCTCATATGCGGCGACGGCCGCGCGAGCGTGGTTCGCGGTCTCCTCGGCTTGCGCGCTGGTCGAGGTCAACCAGTCGATGTAGGGCGTG
>Ga0302177_10003648_pt1 | contig 10753 bp, 9 predicted proteins | sample I_Palsa_E1_2_FD_198780 | JGI IMG/M metagenome (GOLD analysis project Ga0302177, IMG submission 198780) | Peat permafrost microbial communities from Stordalen Mire near Abisko, Sweden - I_Palsa_E1_2 | ecosystem: Environmental > Terrestrial > Soil > Palsa > Peat permafrost | place: Sweden: Abisko... | reverse complement strand
CCCCAGTTTTTCTTCGGCCTTCCCGGCAATCCGGTTTCGGCCCAGGTGACCTTTCACTGTTTCGTCGAACCGATGCTCCGGGCGATGGGCGGAGCACCGGTTCAGTTACCGCGCTTTTTGCAAGCGACCTTAGCCGAAGACGCCGCCGGAAAAGCAGGCCTCATGCGGATACTCCCCGCGAGATTGACCTCGAACCGCGCACGACCGGAGGTGCGTCTTGTAGGGTGGCAAGGATCAGGCGATCTCGCAGCAAACGCCCAGGCGAACTGCTACGCGGTACTCCCACCCGGCGAAAAGCAATTTTTAGCCGGGGATGTCATTACGATTCTGCTGCGTTAAACTTGTGGAATGGACGACGTCGACTACACCTCTGAACAGCTCATGGATGACGCACCCGAACCCCTCGGCAACGATGCGGACTTCCCTCCCCGGGTCCCCGCCCCCTTGCATCTCTCGCACTACGATCACGCCGGTGAGGCGCACATGGTGGATGTCGGAGAAAAAGCATTGACGCGGCGAGAAGCCGTCGCAACAGCCTTCGTAGAGCTCTCTCCCACGGTGCTCCAAGCGCTCCCGCAAAACCCTAAAGGCAATCCGCTCGAAGTGGCGCGGTTCGCGGGAATCCAGGCAGCAAAGCAAACCTCAAACCTGATTCCCATGTGTCATCAAATCGCGCTAAGCTTCGTCGACGTGCAGGCAAAAATAGTTGAGGGCGGAGTTGCAATCGAAGCAACAGCAGCAACTGTCGCCGGAACGGGAGTCGAGATGGAGGCGATGGTGGCAGCTTCTATCGCAGCACTCACGGTCTACGACATGACCAAAGCGCTCGACAAAGGAATACGAATCCGCGAGGTCGTGCTATCACGCAAAAGCGGTGGAAAGAGCGGCGAGTACAGACGCGAAAGCCTCTAACTCAAACAGCACTCGCCAACGTAACGGCAAACAGATGTTGCGGATCCTCCCAGGACTTCATCTTCTTGAAGTTACCCGATGCCAGAAGAGCTTCAACAGCTGCCGAGGTAAATTTGTAACTGTTTTCGGTATGGATACTCTCGCCCTGCGCAAACTCTGCCGTGAATGCCGGGCCACTCGAGTTAGTTGGAATATGTACTTGTTGAGCGACAAGCGACTCTAGGTGCATCTCAATACGGGAATCGGCTGGGTTCCAACAAGCACGGTGGCGAAAGTTGGAAAGCACAAAATCCGCGCCAAGATCGCGATTTAGCCGGGTCAAGACATTCAGATTGAACGCCGCAGTCACTCCTGCAGCATCGTCATAAGCTGCGATCAGCGTAGCCGCGGTTTTGTTTGCGTGTGCTCCACCGCTGGGCGCCAGATCCGTACCAAGCAAAAGAGTATCGCCAGGAAGAAGCTGGGCGCGAAGGTTCCGAAGAACATCCCTCGCATCCTCCGGCATAAAGTTACCGATACTGGAACCAATATACAAAGCAAGTGTCCGTGTCTCGGGGAGACGATTGAGCGGGAGAGCCTCACGAGTGTAGTCGGCAACCTGACATCGAACCGAAACGCCCGGAATGTTGCTTAGAATGTTTTCGCGGGCCTCATCCAGCGCGGTCTCGGATACATCAACCGGCTGATAGACGACACTTCCCTGCTGCCGCACGGCTTCCGCCAACAGAATGCCAGTCTTAGTTGCTGTTCCTGCCCCCAGCTCGATCAGGGTAAGTTTTCCGCTAGGCCCTTGCCCAAGAGCAGCCTCACGAAGAATTTCATCGGCATGTGCGGAGAAGATGCTTCGCTCGGTCCGAGTGAGATAGTACTCCGGCAGTTCAGTGATCTGCTCGAACAGATGCGAACCAGCCTCGTCATAAAACAGCCATGGAGAGAGGGTTTTCGGTGTACCGGTCAGGCCTACGCGAGCTTCGTACGCGATGGCATCAATAGTGCTGATCAGCGGTTCGTCTGGTGCGAAGGTCGTTGATGCCACGTTTATTCCCCCGGAATCGATAGCTGAGTGGAAAGCGCGCTCCGACAACCAGTATCCACCGCTGTCTGGATTTGATGCATTTCGACTGTTTCTTGGGGCAATTTAATTCTTGGCCGTCTTCTTTTCGTGAATGTGCGTTGATTTGGCGACAAGAAATCCGTCCATCTTTCTTCGTATCCAAAATAAGACGCTGTACCCCTAAAAGGGTTTCACCTATTCTTCAATACGTGTCCGTAGGATTTTTTTAGCGATTTCAGACAACTCTGTCCGTGTAACCTTTCCTGAACTTTAGTACCGCCAGCTCGTCACATCCGCACCCGCAGGGGCTGTCTTTGCAATACGATCCATAATCTTTGGCAGATACATCGTGTTGTAGTGCAGCCGCGAGAACGCATTCGGCAACGTCGGATCGCCATTCCAGCAATGCTCCGCCCGCGGCCCATATAACACCTCGCCGTCATAGGGAACGCCATGCCCCGCTGTCCCTGTCGTCTTCAGGAAATCCTCCATCAAATAAACTGCATTGTTCAAAAAATAGGTGTCATCGCTTCCCACATACAGATGAATCTTCCCTTGCAGCTTCGGCCCCAGAGTCTTCCAATCTCGCTGCAGCTTCGCATCCAGGTCGTAATGTTCCTTCCAGTACTCCGCCACCTTATGGTCGATCTGCCCCGTCTCCTTATTGAAGATCGGCTCAGGATATCCATCTTTACCCTGCGGCGAATACACCGCCTGCCAGATATCGAACTGATCCCCCGACCGCCCGCGATCGCCCAACGCCGCCTCGTACGCGATATTGTCTCTCATCGAAATCAGCGTGTGGCCCAGGTAATCCCGCATCGCAGGTTGCTCTATCTGCTTGTTAGCGCCCTGGATGTAAAACATATTGTCGTCCTTATAAAGGTCCCGCGTCATATAAGCATGAAAGTCCACCGGGTCGGGACAAGCCACAAACGCCCCGTTGTAGTGATCCGGATAGAAGATCTGCACCGCCAGCGACTCCCATCCTCCGGTCGAGCCGCCATACATAAACCGCGCCCAGCTCTGCCCGATCCCGCGAAACTGCTTCTCTACAGCAGGCACCAACTCCGTCTCAATCGCATCCCCGTAGGGTCCCAAGTTCGCCGAGTTCACCGCATACGAATCATCGTAGTAAGGATTCGCATGTTGGATCTTCATCACCAGCACACGTGGAAACTTCGGACTGATCCACTGCTGATACTCCTTGTAAGCCTCTTCCTGCTGAATCCTGTTGTATCCCTCAAGATGAAATCGCTCCGAGTAGTTCGGCTTTAAATTCGGATCAGGAGGCGTCGTTCGAAAATCATCAAACCCCGTCACAAAGTGATCGTGAAAGATCATCAGCGGATAGTGCGCCTCCGTATGTTCATCAAACCCCTCCGGCACCAGCACCACCGCGCTCAGAAATGTCGGAGTCCCCCAGAACTTCGTCAGCAATGCACTCTGTATCCGTATATGCCGAACATATTTTGTATCTGCTTCAGGCACAATTGGTGGAATCACCTGATCCAGCGAGATCGAAATCGGCGACGCACCCGGCCCCACATGCACCTTCACCGGCTTGCTGTACAAATTTCCGGGCGCCAGGTTCCAGTGCTTCCCTTCCCCGCGATCCGCCGACAGCTTGATCGTCTTGCCATCTGCACGATGAAAAGTCTCATAGACATCAAGCACCGCTTGCACCGTGTAGTCACCGGCAGGTACATCTTTCAAACTCCTCACCGGATAGCCAGCAGCTTTATCGTCCACCACCACGCTCTGTCCCGGCTTCAATCCGTCCACCGTCACACCAAACACCATCTGGCTGCGCGGCGTGTCATCAATCTGCATCCGCGGCTCCTCCGACGGATCGTTCGACAGCAGAAATAGCACCCGCCCATCCAGAGGCTTCGCCGACTGCGACGCAGGAAACGACACAGAAACCGCCTGAACACCCGTCTGAGCTGTGGCACTCAGAGACGCAAAAGCAATCGCAGCCGTTATGGCGCAAGGAACTGAGAGAAGACGCATGGAGGCAGTATACAAATCCGCCTCGCGGAAACCAGCATCATCTCCAGCCATCCCACCCATCAGATTGATATCATCCATTCACCGTTCCTATCCGAGTACGCAGGCACTCTTCAAAAGACCTGGCCGGCCCTTCGTGGAGAAAAGATGAAAGCACCTCTGTTCGTATTCAAAAAAATCGCCGCATCCGCAATCCTGTGCGGTCTAGCGACTGCGTCGATGGCAATGGCTGCAGAAAACCTTCCCGCCGCCAAGCCGCTCAAGCTCCCCGAGATCAAGTACGAAAAGTACACGTTGCCCAACGGCCTCGTCGTCCTCACCCATGTTGACCACCGCCTTCCCCTCGTCGCCATCGATCTCTGGTACCACGTCGGTCCCCTCAATGAGCGCGCCGGCCGCACCGGCTTCGCCCATCTCTTCGAGCACATGATGTTCGAAGGCTCCGAGCACGTCGGCGAAAAAGCCCACATCAAATATCTCGAAGGCGCAGGTGCCACAGACATCAACGGCACCACCGACTTCGACCGCACCAACTACTTCGAAACCCTCCCCAGCAATCAGCTTGAGCTCGGTCTCTGGCTCGAAAGCGACCGCATGGGCTTCCTCCTCGAAGGCCTCGACCGCGTCAAGCTGACCAACCAGCGTGACGTCGTCCGCAACGAGCGCCGCCAGGGTGAAGGCACTCCTTACTCAGTCGCCGACGAGCAGGTCTACCACATGCTCTTTCCCAGGGAGCACCCCTACTACGCTTCTGTCATCGGCTCGCACGCCGACATCGAAGCCGCCCGTATCAACGACATTCGCGACTTCCACCAGCACTTCTACACCCCCAACAACGCCAGCATCGCCATCGCAGGTGACTTCGACCCCGCAAAACTAAAGGCGCTCCTGACCAAGTACTTCGGCCCCATCCCACAAGGCCCGGCAGTCGAGCCCGTCACCACCAAAACTCCGCCCATCACCGCCCAGAAGCGCGCCACCGTCACCGACACCGTCCAGCTCCCGCGCCTCTCCGTCGCGTGGCTCACCCCTCCCGTCTTCACGCCGGGCGACGCAGAAACCGATCTCCTCGTTCACATCCTCGGCGGAGGCAAAGCCAGCCGCCTCTATCACAAGCTCGTCTACGAGCAGCAGGTTGCCCAGACCGTCGAATGCAATCTCAATGCTCTCAAGCTAGGCTCCATCGCCGCCTGTGACATCACCGCCAAACCCGGCGTCTCCCTCGATACCCTCGAAGCCGCTCTTTGGAAAGAAGTAGCCAGCCTCCAAGCCGACGGCCCCACCCAAGCCGAGCTCGACCGCGCCCGTACCGTAGACGTCACCGGCAAAATCACAGGCTTGCAACGCCTCGGCGGCTTCGGCGGCGTCGCCGACACGCTCGACCGCTACAACCAGTTCCTCGGTGACCCCGGCTATCTTCCCAAAGATATCGCCCGCTATCAGGCCGCGACCATTGCCTCCGTCAAGCAAGCCGCCACGCAGTACTTCGGCAAAGATCAAAGCGTAGTCGTCAACTGCGTCGCCGGAAAAAAAGTAGTCGACGACGTCCCCCGCAGCCCCGACAACACAGACGCCGACGTCAAACTCATCGCCCCCTACACCGCACAGTTTGAGGATCAGCAGAACTGGCGCAAGACCGCACCCACACCCGGCCCAACCACCGCCTTCCATCTTCCCGTTCCCAAAACCTTCACCCTCGCCAACGGCCTCCAGGTCTACCTGCTCGAAGACCACTCCCTTCCCGTCTTCAGCGCGGCAGTCGTAGCCCGCGCAGGCAGCGAATCCGACACACTCGCCAAAGCTGGCCTCGCCGGATTCACCGCCCGTCTCCTCTCCGAAGGCACCACGCAGCGCTCCGCCACCACACTCGCCGACGAAGCCGAACAGATCGGCACCACGCTTACCTCCGCAGCCGACGTCGACAGCGCCAACGCCAGCGTCAACGCCCTCAGCAACAACACCGAAGCAGGCCTCGACCTCCTCTCCGACATCATCGAGCACCCCGCCTTCGCCCCCGCCGAGGTCGAGCGCATCCGCAAACAACGCCTCGTCACCATCCTGCAGGAAGGCGACCAACCCGTAGCCTCCGTCCTTCGCGTCGGCTTCCGCACCCTCTATGGCGACCACCCTTACGGCATCCGCTCCATCGGCAACACCGACGGAATCAAATCCATCACACGCGACGACATCGCCAGCTTCTGGCAGTCCCACTACGGCCCCAAGGACTCAGCCCTCGTCCTCGCCGGCGATGTCAACGAGTCCGAGATCAAACACCTCGCCGACAAATACTTCGCCCCGTGGTCCGGATCGGCAGCCACAACCATCACTGTTCCACCCGCACCCGCCCCACCCGCGCTCAAGATCGTCATCGTCGATAAGCCCGGCGCTCCTCAAACCGCGCTCTTCGCCTTCGGCCTCGGCCTTCCCCGCACTACACCCGACTACCCCGCCGTCATGATCATGAATAATGTGCTCGGCGGCCTCTTCGCCAGCCGCATCAACATGAACCTCCGCGAGGAGCATGGCTACACCTACGGAGCCCGCTCCGGCTACTTCTTCTACCGCACCGGCGGCCCTTTCTACAGCGGAGCCCAGGTCCGCACCGACGTCACCGCTCCCGCCGCCAAGCAGCTCATGCTGGAGCTCAACCGCATCCGCACCGAACCACCCACCGAAACCGAACTCAAACTCGCCAAGGACTCGCTCCTCCACTCACTCCCCGGCGACTTCGAAACCACGAAGGCCTCCATCGGCGGCCTCCGTCAACTCTTCGTCTACGGTCTCCCACTCGACTACTTCGCCAAGCTACCCAGCCAGTACGAAGCCGTCACACCCGCCGAAGTATCAAAGGCTGCTCAAACCGACATCCACCCCGACCAGCTCATCCTGATGGCCGTCGGCGACCGCGCAAAGATCGAACCCGGCCTGAAAGAACTCAACCTCGGGCCGATCGAGTACAGCGACACCACCGGCAATCCCATCAAATAATCACTCGCCAAACAGAAGAGGCCGCAGAGCACTCACTCTGCGGCCCTCCTCATTAAACTCACCACGCCCTACGCTTTAAAAACGTGTCGCCTCTTCATAGACGGACTCTTCCGCAGCATTCGTAGGGCTCTCAAAATCCAGCGTATATCCATCAGGATCACTCAGAATCACAACCCACATCCCATTCCCAACAAACGGCCTCTGAGGCTTAAGTCCACGCTCAACCGCCTGACGGTAGATCGCGAGCGCATCCCTGCACTGAAAGCAAATCGAGACGCCTTCGCCCCGTTTATCTGCCGGAGCCTTACCCGGCAGATACTCCTGCAACATATGCGCCACACCATCCAGTTCGAGCCAGCACCAACGCAGCTTCCCTCCGTCGATCCACTCCTTAGTCTTGATGAAACCAAATCCATCAACATAGAAGCGAAGCGAAGCCTCAATATCCGAAACCCAGAAAAACGGCACAACCTGCTGCACATTATGCGTGCGAGTCTCAGGTTTGAGTTCGAGAGTCTCCATAAACCCTCCTTTCCAAGAAAGACGACTACGCGCTCTCAACCAACCATCGGTTGCCAGAGCTCGATCCTATTCCCCTCCGGGTCAACGATCCACGCGAACTTGCCAAAGTCATAGTCATCCCGCTTCGGATCGATCGTGACACCTTCCGCTTCAAGTTGCTTCAGCAGTTCGTCGAGATCATCCACCCGATAGTTCACCATCGCCTGCTGAACACCCTTCTCATTCCCCGCACCGAAATTAGTCGTATCTTCAGGAAAAAGCGACCAGGTGGTCATTCCGGTTGCAGCGGGAACTTCATCGCTCCACAAAAAAGTAGCTCCGCCATACTCTGCCAGCACGATCCCAAGATTCTTCACATACCAGGCCGAAAGAGCCTTAGGGTCGCGCGCGCGAAGAAAGACACCGCCAATTCCAGTAACTCGTGCCATAACGCCTCCGTGAATTTGAAGTCGAGTATATACAAACAAGCTGAATCCATGCGGCTTCCAAGCAACAGTTAACGCTCCATTGACCTTTCAAACTGATGACGCGTATGCTCACCGCCAGTTGATGGGCCCCGGGGATCTGCGCGACGCACGTGCCGGCACGAGTGGCTGATCGAGTTTTGCTCCCGCACATTCAGACGCGCTGCCGCAAATCCCGGATCACTTTTCCGAGGAGATCGCGATGTCTACAACACAACAGGTCGCTTCCCAGTCGCGGCCGATCAATCCAGATTCGTTGAACGCGCTTCTGGGGCGCGTAGTTCAGGATATGGGTGCGGCCATGCAGGCACCTCTCATACTCATTGGCGACAGGCTCGGGCTCTATCGCGCGATGGGCGACGGAGTACCAGTAACCCCGGCAGAGTTGGCCAAACGCACCAGCACCACCGAGCGCTACGTGCGCGAGTGGCTCAACGCAAACGCTGCCGGGCACCTCGTCGAGTACGACGCCGCGAAAGGGACGTACTTTCTAACACCGGAGCAAGCACTCGTCATGGCACTCGACGATACGCCCGTGCATCTGCCCGGGTTCTATCATCTGCTGGCTTCCGTCATGAAAGATGAAGAGAAGCTGACAGAGATCTACCGCACCGGCAACGGAATGGGATGGCATGAACATGAGAAGGGCTTGTTCGAAGGCACAGAACGATTCTTTAGACCGACGTACCTCGCGAATCTCGTCGCGAACTGGATTCCCGCGCTGAACGGAGTAGAGGCAAAGCTCAAAGCCGGAGCTCGCGTCGCAGACATCGGCTGCGGACATGGAGCGTCAACGCTGCTGATGGCAAAGTCTTATCCAGCCTCAAAGTTCTTCGGCTTTGACTATCACGTGCCTTCGATTGAAAAAGCACGCATCAAGGCGAAGGAAGCCGGAGTCACCGATCGAGTAACCTTCGAGGTCGCTCCTGCAAAATCGTTCCCAGGCAAAGACTACGATCTCGTGGCATTCTTCGACTGCCTGCACGATATGGGCGATCCCGTAGGAGCAGCGAAGCACGTGAAAACAACCCTCGCACCGGGCGGAACATGGATGATCGTAGAGCCGTTTGCGAACGACGACACCGCCGCGAACCACAACCCGGTAGGACGAATCTTCTACTCCGCTTCAGCGACGATCTGCGTGCCGTGCTCGTTGGCGCAGGAGGTTGGGCTAGGGCTGGGCGCGCAGGCTGGTCCGGCGAGGCTCGAAAAAGTAGTGCGTGACGGAGGCTTCACTAACTTCCACAAAGCCGCGGAGACGCCCTTCAACATGGTATTTGAAGCGCATGGTTGATGCTGAAAGGGCTCAGTAGCGTTTACTGCTTCTCTACAACAACGGCGGTGCCGTAAGCCAGAACCTCGGTAACGCCGTTCATCAGCTCGTTAGCGTCGTACCGAAAAGCAATCACAGCATTCGCTCCAAGCTGCGCCGCGTGAAGCGTCATCATCGCAAAGGAGTCCTGCCGTGTCTTTTCGCAGAGCTCGGTAAAAAGTGTAATGTCGCCACCGACAATAGTTTGCAGCCCCGCGCCAATGGTCGCGAGCACATTCCGCGAGCGCACAACAATGCCGCGGACAATACCAATGTTCTGAACGATGCGAAAGCCCGGCAACTCCAACGCAGAAGTCACAAAAGCCGGATGGATCGAATTGGAAGGCGGTGGATAGGTCGACATAATGGAGAAAACTCCTGTCTTACTGCAGAAGATACGCGTTCGAGTTCGGTTTGGTTCCAACCCGTCCCACAGCCCTAATCAATATGGAAGACCTCATCCAAAGGAGACATAAGCTGGTCCGGATCTTTTCCGTTACTCTCCACAAAAAAATCCTTCATCTCCGCCTGCCAGCGCGCATTGACCGGCTCATCTCGCATCTTCATCTGAGCCAATCGAAAATCATCCGTCTCAAGATAGCCGATCAACTCGCCCCGAGGGGTGAGAAACAGAGAGTAGTTGTGCCAGCCAGTTCGCTGAAGCGCCTCAATCATATCCGGCCACACAGCGGCGTGGCGCCTACGATATTCATCAAGGCGATCAGGTTTTACCTGAAGTATGAAGCACACATGTTGTTTCCCAGCCATGTCTTCTCCCGTAATAAGAATGAGTTGTCTTCAGGATCGCGTACGAAGATTCTCGATGAGTCTGGTCACAGCCCCCGAATCAATCGTCTTCGAGGCAAGAGCAATCCCTGCTGGTAGATCCAGCGCAAAGTCTGCCGACACAAGTACCGCAGCGGCATTAAGCAACACAATATCGCGACGAGGCCCTCGTTCCCCCGAGAAGATCGCCGTCAGAATCGCGGCGTTGGTCTTCGCGTCGCCACCCTTCAAAGCATCGCTGGAAGAACGCAACAGACCAACATCTTCAGGCGTAACCGTAGAGATCGTAACTGCACCCTTGTGAACTTCAGCAAGCTGGCTAGGCCCGCTAATGGAGATCTCATCGAGCCCTTTTTCGTGCTGCGTATTGCCATGAACAACAAAGGCATGCCGCATGCCGAGCAGTGCCATCGCCTCAGCAACAATAGGAACCAGCCGCGCCGAGTAGACTCCCATCACCTGCGCCGAAGCACCGGCAGGATTGGTAAGCGGACCGAGAATATTAAAGATCGTGCGCATCCCAAGCGCCCTACGAACAGGCATCACCGCCTTCATCGCCGGATGAAGACTAGGCGCATGAAGAAAAGCGAAGCGATGCGTGCGTAGCGCCGTTGCTGCCTCGTCGGGAGTCAGATCGACAGGAATGCCAAGAGCCTCAAGAACATCTGCGGAACCAGTCTGCGAAGTAACCGCGCGGTTGCCATG
>Ga0302177_10003647_pt1 | contig 10754 bp, 8 predicted proteins | sample I_Palsa_E1_2_FD_198780 | JGI IMG/M metagenome (GOLD analysis project Ga0302177, IMG submission 198780) | Peat permafrost microbial communities from Stordalen Mire near Abisko, Sweden - I_Palsa_E1_2 | ecosystem: Environmental > Terrestrial > Soil > Palsa > Peat permafrost | place: Sweden: Abisko... | reverse complement strand
TGCCGCGGCCCTGCAGTGCACGTCCGACGGCGTTCCCGGTTGCGGGGAGTGCCGGTCCTGCACGACGACGATGGCCGGCACCCACGGCGACGTGCGGCGGGTCATCCCGGAAGGACTTTCGATCGGCGTTGACGAGATGCGCGCGATCGTCCAGGTCGCGTCGCGCCGGCCCAGCACCGGGCGCTGGCAGATAGTCCTGGTCGAGGACGCCGACCGGCTGACCGAAGGCGCAGCGAATGCTTTGTTGAAGGTGGTCGAGGAGCCGCCACCGTCGACGGTCTTCCTGCTGTGCGCGCCGTCGGTGGACCCCGAAGACATCGCGATCACGCTGCGGTCCCGGTGCCGGCATATCGCGCTGGTGACGCCCCAGCCTGAGGCCATCGCGCAGGTCTTGATCGACAGCGACGGGCTGTCGGCCGAGACCGCGAGCTGGGCGGCGTCGGTCAGCGGCGGCCACGTGGGACGGGCCCGACGGCTGGCCACCGATCCGGAGGCGCGTGAGCGCCGGCTGCAGGCGTTGGGGCTGGCCCGCGACGCCGCGACCCGGTCGAAGGCATTCAGCGCCGCCGAGGCGCTGGTCGCGGCCGCCGAGGCCGAGGCGGCAGTGCTGACCGCCGGGCGCGACGAAGCCGAGACCGAGGAGCTGCGGACCGCGCTCGGCGCCGGAGGCACCGGCAAGGGCACCGGCGGTGCGCTGCGGGGCGCCACCGGTGCGATCAAAGACCTTGAGCGACGGCAGAAGTCGCGTCAGACCCGGGCGTCGCGGGATGCGTTGGACCGCGCGCTGATCGACCTGGCAACCTACTTTCGTGACGCGCTGTTGGTCGCCGCCAGTGCGGGTGGCGTGCGGCCCAACCACCCCGATATGGCCGTGCAGATCGGGTCGATGGCCGCCCACGTCTCCGCCGATCGGCTGCTGCGCTGCATCGAAGCTGTGCTGGAGTGCCGCGAGGCGCTGGCGATCAACGTCAAGCCCAAGTTCGCCGTCGACGCCATGGTCGCCACCATCGGTCAGGCGTTGCGTGACTGAACTTGGGTGTGCAAGTGGCCCTGCCGTAGACTCGTCCCGCCCGACAGGGCACGCCACCTTAGCTCAGTCGGTAGAGCAGCTCACTCGTAATGAGCAGGTCAGGAGTTCGATTCTCCTAGGTGGCTCCAACTTTGGCACACGTCAGCGTGGCAGCACGAATCCCACCGGCCCAGCGGCGATGCACACGCTCAGCGCAGCCGTGTTGGCCCATACCCGCATCGCATTGCCCGCGCCCGGTAGTCGCACGTAGACCCGGTTGAGTCCGGGATGTACGTGGACCCGGGCGTCGATCCCCTCCGACAGTGAGACCGTCATCGACCCGTCGCTGTTGGCCAGATAGTTGATCTCGGCCGTCCAGTCCGCGGGCAGCAGTGGGCCGTCGAGACCAACCTCAACCGGCCGGTCGGGCTGCACCAGGTATCCGCACTGCGGGACCGGGCCGGGCGCCATCGCGCGCACCCAGGTCACCTGGGCGTCAACCAACCGGCCTTGGTTGTCCAGCATCTTCAATTGCATTGTCGAAGCACCGAATTCGGGGCGATCGCGCAGCAACGCGAACATGTGGCTGGCTAGGTTGTCCGGCCAGGCCACCCGTCCGAGCACCAGCGGATCGACCTCCTGGTCGAGCAACGGTGCACTCGAGTTCGCTTGTGCGGCAGCCAAATCACGCCGGGCGTTCTGCAGATACGGCTGTGCGGGGTTGTCCCGCCAGGACGTCAGGAATGTTGCCGTCGAATACCCGCTGCTCGCCACGAACGACGCCGCCACCGCGGTCGTGACCACCGTGCGGGTTGCCGACGCATCGAGCCAGCCGGACGACGGGCGGTTGGGCGCGCAGAACCCGACCGCGGCCAGCAACGCCAGCACAACGACGAGATCCGGAAAATAACGCAAGGTTTGGGCCAACTCGAGCACGGTGAACCGCGACGAGCGCATCAGATAGATCGGCACCTGGCAGGCGACCACGTAGCCGGCCGCGGTCAAGCACACCGGCGTGGTGCGCTGCTTGCGGGCCAGCGAGATCCCTAGCGCGGCGGCCAGTACCAGCCAGCCGAGCGCCTTGACCGTCGTCGGGGGAACTGCCCACGGCGAGGCCGGCGCCCACCTGCCCCACACCCACGGGCCACCGGCTAACCCCGGGACGATGCCGTGAGTTACCGAGCGGCGCAACAGATCCCACGTCATCATCAGGTCTGAACTCCAGCGATGCTGGTTGACCACAGCCAGGTACACCACGATCCAGCTACCGGTCAGCGCCAGCGATGCCGTCCACAATCGGATGCCGGCCCGCCACACCGTCCGTATCGCGGACCGATCGCCCTGCACGTGGCACAGCAGCGCCGCGACAGCGAACGCGACAAACGGAATCACCGCGGCCTTTTCGAAGAACAGCAGCCCACCGAGGTAGGCCAGCACGCCGGTCGCGGCGTACCGCTGGTTTCCGGTGCGGACCAACAGGATCACGTCGGCGCAGACCCAGGCCAGCGCGGCCAGCATCGGCAGCGAGTTCAGGGCCGCCGCCCACCAGGCGAACCCGGGCACGCCGAGCGGAGTGAACAACGCGAAGGTCAGCGGTACGAGCAGCACCGGCCGCCAGCCCAGGATCACGTACAGACTGCGCAACAGGGCCAGCGAGGCCAGCAGTTGCAGCACCACCAGGCTGATGGCCGGCCCGACCCAGTTCAGCGGCGCCAGCCGGGTGATGGCGCCGGCGACCAGGAACGCGGCAGGCATGACGTGACCGTCATGGTCGTCGAACAGAAACGACGGCGACAGCAGGCTATGGCTGCCGGCCCGGCCGACCAGGATCAGATCGTCCCAGTAGAAGTAGCCGCGAAACGCCAGCACCCCGCGGATCAGCAGCTGCACCGCGACCAGTACCGCCGCGGCGAGCGCCACCTTCGGTAGACCGGCGGCCCGTCGGTATGGTGGGCCGGTGCGCGCACTGGTCACCGGGGCTGCCGGGTTCATCGGGTCGACGCTAGTCGACCGGTTGCTGAGCGACGGGCATCGCGTCGTGGGGCTGGACAACTACGCCTCCGGTCGGGCCACCAACCTCGAGCATCTGGTCGGCAATCCCGAGTTCGCCTTCGTCGAGGCCGATATCGTCAGCGCCGATCTGCAAGCGATCCTCGACGAGCATCGCCCGGAAGTGGTGTTCCACCTGGCCGCGCAGATCGATGTGCGGCGCTCGGTGGCCGACCCGCAATTCGACACGTCGGTCAACGTGATCGGCACCGTGCGCCTTGCCGAAGCCGCGCGTCTGACCGGAGTGCGCAAGGTCGTGCACACCTCCTCACCGCCGACCTACCCGACCAGTGAGGCCGTGCCCACTGATCCGGCGTCGCCGTATGCCGCGGGCAAGGTCGCCGGGGAGATCTACCTCAACACGTTCAGGCATCTCTACGGTCTGGAGTGCTCACACATCGCACCGGCCAATGTCTATGGGCCACGGCAGGATCCGCACGGCGAGGCCGGCGTGGTGGCGATCTTCGCGCAGGCGCTGCTATCGGATAAGCCCACCAAGGTGTTCGGCGACGGTTCCAACACACGTGACTACGTGTTCGTCGACGATGTGGTCGACGCGTTCATCAAAGCGTCGGGTCCAGACGGCGGCGGGCAGCGCTTCAACGTCGGCACCGGCGTGGAAACCTCTGACCGCCAACTTCATTCAGCGGTGGCGGCTGCGGTCGGCGCGCCCGACGACCCGGAATTCCACCCGCCGCGGCTGGGCGACCTCAAGCGGTCCTGCCTCGACATCGGTTTGGCCGAACGGGTTTTGGGCTGGCGCCCGCAGGTGCCTCTCGACGACGGCGTGGCCCGCACGGTGGACTACTTCCGCCGCGCGCGGTCCGGCTAGTACTGCCTTTCCGGCCACGCCGCCGCCAGTTTGAATCAGAGCATGCCCAACCAGTTAGCCCACAAGCGTTGCGGAGCAGTAGGTTACGACTTCGTTATCGAGCGGGTGACCAGTCCCACACCGATAGGTCGGCGGGTGGGTAGTCGGCGCAGTGATCGGTTTCTTTGGCGGCAACGCCCTTGTTGTTGAAGAAGATCTTCGCCCAATTGGGCCACGTCGCCGTCACGGGATCGGCAAAGTTGGTGACCATTTGTTCGGAGTAGGCTCTGCGATCCGCAGGGTTGAGTGAATAGAAGTAGTGCGCACTGTCGATGGCGGCCCGTTGAACCTGGGTCGACTTGTTGTGCTTGTCGATCATGTAGCGCTCATAATAGATTGGCGTGAAATCCCGTGCGGCGGCGAGGATCTGCTCGGCGGCGCAGGTGGTGACGATCATCCGGCGGGGAATCGGGTAATCGTTGGTCGAGTCGGCCATCGCGGTGGCGGGCAATGCCGATATCATGACCGCCGCGGCGGACAGCGCGGCGAGACCCGCGCGCCGAACCGAACGTGCTCGCGGGCGCCCCGGTCGGTTCATGGGCATCTCCTCCTTGTCAATGCGGCGGGTTGGTCTCACGGACTGGGCTGCAACGTCATTGGTGGCGCGCGGCCGCCGAAGTCAGGATCGGCACCTGGTCGGGGCAGTAGGTGCTGATTGCGGCAGCGAGGAATTGGTAACTCTGCCCGGTCGTGGTACCGCGCGGCAGGTTGATCAACGCGAAGTGGGCGGACTTGTCGGCGGTGGTGTCTAGGCCGTTGTGTAGTCGTTCGCACGTGATTTTGCCCAGCCAGGCGTTGTAGTCAAGGGGTGCGTAGATGCCGAACGTGTGAAACTGATTGGCAAAATCGGCATCCGGGTCGGCGTGCGCCGGGGCGGCCAGAGCGACCGTGGCCGCCGTGGCCAGTGCCGGCACTAAGAGCTTCGCCAATCTCATTGCGGTCCGTAGTAACTCGTGCACCCACGCGGAGGCAGTTTCGATTCCGCGTCTGTCATGTGTTCCGATCCGGCGGTGACAACGCTGTTTCCAGCTTGGAAGATCGGCAATTCACACCATCGCCGGCTGTGAAATCGGCGCGGTGTTCGCGTCGGATGCGGGCTCGGGACCGCCTTTCTTCACGATCTTGAAGGTGTTCAGTGGCCACCAGAACCAGCGTCCCAGCGCTGCGGCGATCGAGGGGGTCATGAAGGAGCGCACGATGAGCGTGTCGACCAGCAGACCGATGCCGATGGTCATGCCCAGCTGGCCGACCACGCGCAGGGAGCTGACGATCATCGACATCATGGTGAACGCGAACACCAGGCCGGCGGCGGTGACCACGCGCCCGGTGGCGCCCATGCCGCGGATGATGCCGGTGTTGAGGCCGGCGTGGATCTCCTCCTTGAGCCGCGAGACCACCAGCAGGTTGTAGTCCGATCCCACGGCGAGCAGGATCACGATCGACAGGGGGATCACGACCCATTGCAAGCCGAGTCCCAGGATGTCCTGCCACAGCAGCACGGACAGTCCACATGCGGTGCCGAGCGAGGCGGCGACCGTGCTGACGATGATCAGGGCGGCTACCACACTGCGGGTGATCAGCAGCATGATCGCGAAGATCAGGATCATCGAGGCGATGCAGGCGATCAACAAGTCGACTTTGACCCCTGTCTGCATGTCGCTGTAGAGCGAGGCGGTACCGGCCAGTGAGACCTTCGCGTTCTCCAGCGGGGTGCCCTTCACGGCGTCGGCGACGGTTTCCTTGATCCCGGCGACGTGCTCGATGCCCGCCACCGAGGCCGGGTCACCCTGGTGGGTGATGATGAACCGGACGGCTTTGCCGTCGGGCGAGACGAACATCTTCAGGCCGCGTTTGAAGTCGGGGTTCTTGAACACCTCCGGCGGCAGGTAGAAGGAGTCGTCATTTTTGGCTTCATCGAAGTAATTGCCCATCAGCGTCGAGCCCTCCGCCAGTTCCTGCTGGTGGGCCTGGATGCCGGCCATCGTGCTGTGCGTGGACACCATGAAGTCGCGCATCGTCTTCATGGACTGGATGGTCGGCGGCAGCGTCGCCAGAATTTGCGGCATCAACTGGTCGAGATGATCGAGACTCCCTGTCATGACCTGCAATTGGTCGGCGAGCTCATCGATCCCGTCGAGAGTATCGAAGATCGAGCGAAGCGACCAGCAACTCGGAATGTCGAAGCAGTGTTTGTCCCAGTAGAAGTAGCTCCGAATAGGTCGGAAGAAGTCGTCGAAGTCGGCGATGTGGTCCCGCAACTCGTTGGTGGTGTCCACGATGTCGTGCGTCTGAGCGACGATGTCGTGGGTGGTAGCCGTGAGCTTCTTCATGATCTCGTACATGTGCTCCATGTTGGCGATGGTCTTGCTCAACTCGTCGGCCTGCTCGAGCATCTGCGCGGTGTTGTCGTTCTGAATCTTGGCCGTCTGCAAGGTGCCCGAGTTCTGCATGGCGATCTGGAACGGGATCGAACTGTGTTCGATCGGCGCCCCCAGCGGCCGGGTGATGGTCTGGACCCGCTCGATGCCATGCAAGTGGAACACGCTCTTGGCGACCCGGTCGATGACGAGCATGTCCGCCGGGTTGCGCAGGTCGTGATCGGCTTCCAGCATCAGCAACTCGGGATTCATCCGGGCTTGGGAGAAGTGCCGCTCGGCCGCCGTCATCGCGACGTTAGCGGGCATGTCGGTGGGCGTGAACTTCTCGTCGTTGTACTGCGGCACGTAGGTCAGCAGACTGACGAAGCCGATGATCGCGATCGCCATCGTCACGACGATGATGGGCACGGGCCAGCGGACTACGGCCGTGCCGACCTTGCGCCAGCCCCGCGTCGAGAGCTCCCGCTTAGCATCGAGCAGACCGAACCGGGACCCCACGGCCAGGATCGCCGGCGCCAACGTCAACGCCGCCGCCACGACCACCAAAAGCGCGATCGCGCATGGCAGACCCATCGAATTGAAGTACGGCAACGTGCACATGGTCAGACACATACACGCACCCGCGATTGTCAACCCCGAGCCCAGGATCACGTGCGACACGCCATGATAGGCCGTGTAGAACGCATCTTCCCGGTCCTGACCCGCCGACCGCGCTTCCTGATATCGGCCCAGCAGGAAGATCACGTAGTCGGTTCCCGCGGCGATGGTCAGCATCGTGACCATGCTCACCGCATACGGCGTCAGACCGATGATGTTCAAGTTGCCCGCGGTGGCCGTGATGCCTTGCGCCGCAAAGAGTTCGATACCAACAATCACCAGCGCCAGAATCGCGGTTACGACCGAGCGGTAGACGATCAGCAGCATCGCCAAGATGACGCCGATCGACACCAACGCCATCAGCTGGAGGCTCTTGTGCCCCGCGACGCTGACGTCGGCATTCAGCACGGTGTTGCCGGCCACGTAGGCCTTCACCCCCGGCGGCGACGGCACTGAGGCGACGATGTTGCGCACGGCAGCCACCGACTTCTTGCTGGGGCCGGTGCCCTGAGCGCCGACCAGGAAGACCTGCACATAAGCGGCCTTGCCGTCCGGACTCTGCGAGCCCGCAGCGGTCAGCGGGTCACTCCAGAAGTCCTGGACGTTCTCCACGTGCCCCCGGTCCGCGTGGAGCTTGGTGACGATCTGGTTGTAGAACCGGTGCGCGCTGTCGCCGAGCTTGTCCTGCCCCTCCAGGACCACCATCGCCGTGGAATCCGAATCGAACTGCTTGAACACGTGACCGATGTTCATCATGCCGTGAAATGCCGGCGAGTTCTGCGGCGCCAGCGACACCGAATGCTTGTCCGCGACGGCGTCCAGAGACGGAGCCAGCAGGCCCAGGCCCACCGCGACGAGCACCCAGAACACGATGATCGGGATCGACAGGACGTGGATCAGCCGGGGGACGATCGGGCGGCGTGGCGCAGAGTGCGCGTTGCTCATATGGATTTCACCAGGCAGTAGATGAACGGTTGGTATTCGTCGGCGCTGCGGTCATCGCGCACCTGGCCGTCGACGACGACGCGACACCGAAGGCCATTGACTCCGCGATCGCCCTGAGCGACAACGTTGGCCGACATCGACGGCAACGTCGTGACGATCGTGAAGGACCACGGCAACGCCGCAGCGTCGACGCGATGAGGCTGGCCGTTCTCGTCGAGGTAGTCGACGTTCACGCTGCCCCCCGACCCCGTGATCTCATATGCGATGTGTTTCGGGTTGAATGGCTTCGTATCGTCACCATTGCCCGCGTCGGCCGACGCCGATTCGTGCGCGCCGATTGTGTCGCGAATTCGGACGACCGCGTATGCACCGAGCGCGACCACGACGACCAGAAGCAGCGGCATCCACACCTTTTTGAAGATTCGAAACACCTTGTAAATCCCACCCTTTCAGTCATCCGCCGGCCATGGGGGTCGTCGGGGCTGGAGCAGCCGCTGCGGTGCTAAATGCGACTGGGTTCTTGGTAATCAGGACTGGTGCGTGCTTCCGTCGCGTGCAGGCAGCTGTCGGCCGACCCGACTTGGTGTCTGAACTTGCAAGACGCGCGGGTATCATGTGCGGCACGGCAGTTCTCCCGTGAACGGCCCGTTATCGAGGGTCGTTTGCATACCTTGTGGGCTGAAGAGTCCGAGGAGGCCGGGGAATAGGACTCCGCCGGGATCAATGGGCGCCGAGTGGGCCAGTGCACCAATTCGGATGGGCACAAAGCCGGTTTGGGTGATGATGTCGGCGGTGATCCAAGCGGTGTCGTTGTCGTCGGCCGCGTATCCGATCCCCCATCGCCCGGGTTCCCGACGCCCCCGCAGCCATAGCGTTTCAGCGAGTTGGTGTGAGAAGGCGCGCGCCACTGATGATTTCGGGAATTGTTCAGCGGTCACCGCTCCGGAAGTCTTGCCGCCGAGGTGTTTGATGGTGACCACGCCGTCGTCGTGCCGGAGAAACGGGTTTGAGGGATCAATGATGACCGCGCCGGCCAACCGATCGCGGTAACGGTCGGCGAACGAAGCGACGGCTGCGTTGGGGATCGCCAGGATTGCCACTTCCGCGCCGTCGATTGCTTCCTCAATCGTGCGGACCGGATAGTCGATGTCTTCCCGCTGATAGTCGGGCGGAGTGAAGGCGTCCGGGCGTCGAGCTCCAATGATGACCTTGTTTCCGGCCAGGATCAGGTGACCCGCCAACGCCGACCCGATCGGCCCGGCGCCGATTATTGCGATCCGGTGCGGCAGTCCCATCGGCATCTGTACGCTCCTGACTGACATAAAACAAGAAACGTCAGCAGTCAGTTTGGGCTCATTGACCGGGACGTGTCAAGCTGGACAACCAGATAGGACAGGCCGCGCATATACCATCGGACGGCTGACATGCCTTGTAGCATGGCCATATGCCTCGACGATCGCCCAGCCCGCCGGCCGCACCTACGAGCACAGATGATGCGCGTGAGCGCATCCTGGCCGCGGCTGAACGCTGCATCGATCGCCACGGAATCCGCAAGACCACGATGGACGACGTTGCGTCTGAGGTCGGCTTGTCGCGGCCCAGCGTCTACCGCTACTTCGCTGACCGCGACGATCTGCTCATCGAACTGATCACCCGGCACGCGCGAGCATTGCTCGACCGGGCACGCAAATCGATCTCCCGGCAGGGCAGCCTTGCGGATCAGATCGTCGAGGCGGTCCTCTACGTCGCCGACCACGCCCGCCGCGACCCCCTGACGAGGCACATCCTCGACCCCGATGGCACGAGTCTTGGCAAACGAATGGTCGCCTCGGGAGCATCGGAGAGGTGCAGAGCCGAGATGTGGGATCCCGTTCTCGACGCCGCCGTCGCCAACAATGAACTGCCACCCGGGCTGCCCCGGTCGGACATCCACTTGTGGCTGGGCGACGTCACGAAGCTGGTGATGCGCGGCCTCGAGGATGGTGAGGGCGACATCAGGCGCTACCGGTCCGTACTGCGTCGCTTCGTCGTACCCGCCTTCGCCGGCGCGAACCGCACGGCCATCGCCGAAGTCACGGCATTCTGAACTCCACACCGACACCCCAAAACACCACAGGTTGGGGCGCGCTATTGAGTCGACTCGCTCGGTATCAATCAGGCGGAGTGAATACCTTGTCTGTTGCCGCGCGTAGCGGTCAGCATCAGCAAAAGTGTTGGCGTTGAGGAGATTGCGGTGACCGCAGGCGATGACGGTGGCGAACCCACCAATGGTGGATTAACGAGAAGTGAACGCCTCGCAGGGATAGGCGTTGACTGGTGGGCCACGATCGTGGTCGGCTTGGTCGTGCTGTTGGCCGTGGCTGGGCTGCTGCCCAAGATCCCGTGGTGACCCGGTGAGCACGGTCGTTGCAGAGCAGGCGGAGCCCGCTGACGAGGCGAGTTTCACCAGCCGCAACATTCTGGAGTACGTGCCGGGAGTCCTGCTGCTGATCGCGATCGGCCTGTTGGGCAAATATGCCCAAGTATGGTGGAATTCGCTTGCGCATCACCAGCATTGGCGGGTGCCGGACATCGAGTACGTGTTGTGGGCGATCGTCTTCGGCCTGCTGGTCACCAACACCGTCGGCCTGCACCGGATCTTCCGCGCCGGCGTCCAGACCTATGAATTCTGGTTGAAGATCGGGATTGTCGCTCTCGGCGTGCGTTTCGTTCTCGGCGATGTGGTCAAGCTGGGCGGTATCTCGCTGGTGCAGATCTTGGTCGACATGGCCCTGGCCGGAGGGATCATCCTGGCCGCGGCGCACTTTTTCGGCCTGTCCGGCAAGCTCGGATCGCTGCTGGCTAGCGGGACGTCCATCTGCGGTGTGTCGGCCATCGTCGCCTCCAAAGGCGCCATCCGGGCCTG
>Ga0302177_10003644_pt1 | contig 10757 bp, 7 predicted proteins | sample I_Palsa_E1_2_FD_198780 | JGI IMG/M metagenome (GOLD analysis project Ga0302177, IMG submission 198780) | Peat permafrost microbial communities from Stordalen Mire near Abisko, Sweden - I_Palsa_E1_2 | ecosystem: Environmental > Terrestrial > Soil > Palsa > Peat permafrost | place: Sweden: Abisko... | reverse complement strand
CAGGCTCCGCCAGGCGGACGCCATCTACCAGGGGCACTGCCAGACGGTCGCGTCCAATGCCTATGAGATCGAGCGCGCGGTCATCGACGCGGACCTGGTGATCGGCGCGGTGCTCGTGCCGGGCGCCAAGGCCCCCAAGCTGGTCACCGACGAGCTGGTATCCCGGATGAGGCCGGGCGCGGTCCTGGTCGACATCGCGATCGACCAGGGCGGCTGCTTCGAGGGATCACGGCCCACCACGCACGCGGACCCCACTTACAAGGTGCACGAGGCGCTGTTCTACTGCGTGGCGAACATGCCGGGCGCGGTCCCGCATACATCGACCTACGCGCTGACCAATGTCACGCTGCCCTTCGTAGTCGAGATGGCAAACCGAGGCTGGCGTGAGGCGCTCCGCACCGATCCGTCCCTGGCCCTGGGTTTGTCCACCCATGACGGCTCACTGACCTGCCTGCCGGTCGCCGAGGCGCACGCGCTGCCGTATGTCCCGCCCAGCGAAGTCCTCAACTAGCGGGCGTCAGCGAGCAGATGGCCCAGACGCTGACGGCCGCGCTCCGCGGCTACCTGCAGTACCTGGTGGTGGAGCGCGGGCTGGCGGCGAACACGGTCGAGTCCTACCGCCGGGACCTGCTCCGGTACGTTTCGGTGCTGGCCGACCACGGCACGACCAGGCTGGGTGATGTCACCGCCGCCGACGTGGCGGAGTTCCTCGCCTCGCTGCGGGAGGGCGATGAGGAGCACGCGGCGCTTGCGGTCAGTTCGGCCGTCCGGGCCGTGATCGCGGTCCGCGGGCTGCACGCGTTCGCGGTCGCGCAAGGCCTGGCCGAACTGGACCCCGCGCGAGACGTCCCGCCGCCCACGCCGCCCAGGCGGCTGCCCAAGGCGATCACCCTCACCGAGGTCGAACGCCTGCTCGCCGCGGCTGGCCCCGGCCCAAACACCCCGACCCCCGGGGCCGCGGCCGGTGTCGACCCTCGCCAGCTGCGGGACCGGGCGCTGCTCGAGTTCCTTTACGGGACCGGGGCCCGGATCTCCGAGGCGACCGGCCTCGATATCGACGAACTCAAGCTGGACTCCGAGGATCCTGTGGTGAGGCTGGTCGGCAAGGGGGGCAAGCACCGGGTAGTGCCGGTGGGAAGCTACGCCGTGCGCGCCGTGGAGGCCTACCTGGTCCGGGCCCGGCCCGCCCTGGCCCGGGCGTCGGTGCGGGGTACCCCGGCGGTCTTCCTCAACGCCCGCGGCGGGCGCCTGACCCGGCAGGGCGCCTGGGGCGTGCTGCACGCCGCCGCGGGCCGAGCGGGCCTAGACCCAGGGACCGACGTGTCACCGCACACCCTGCGGCACTCGTTCGCCACGCACATGCTGGACGGCGGGGCCGACATCAGGGTGGTCCAGGAACTCCTCGGGCATGCCTCGGTCACGACCACGCAGGTCTACACCCTGATCACGGTCGACCGGCTGCGCGAGGTCTACGCGTCCTCCCACCCCCGCGCTCTCGGCTTACCCGAACTCGGGCGCGGCTGGTCATCGTCGCGGGCCAAGCTGGTCGGCAAGCGCGCTCAGGGTCGGCCCGAGCGGAGCGTCGAGCGTGGCGGTGGCGTACGGGTCACCGCGGGTGGCTCCCTGGTTCACGATCACGATGGGACGCTGCAAGGTGGCCGCGTGCCGGACGTAACGGAGCCCGGACATCACGGTCAGCGAGGAACCGAGAACGACCAGGGCGCGGGCTCTTTCCACCAGCGCGTAGCAGGCTTCGGCACGCGGCCTGGGGACATTCTCGCCGAAGAAAACCACGTCCGGCTTGAGCACGCCCTGGCACGCGGAACAGCCGACGACCTGGAAGGACTCGGTTGCCTCGGCCGCGAGCACGGCGTCCCCGTCCGGATTGATCACGGTCGCCTTCTCGGTGTCCCAGCCGGGATTGGCGGCCGCGAGCCGCCGGTCGAGTTCGGTGCGCGACGTGCGCTGCCCGCAGGACAGGCAAAAGACCCGGTGCAAGCTGCCGTGCAGCTCGGTCACCTGGCGGGCGCCTGCCGCCTGGTGCAGGCCGTCCACGTTCTGGGTGATGATCCCGGTCAGCAGCCCGCGGCGACTGAGTTCCGCGACGGCACGATGACCATGGTTCGGCACCGCCCGGGCGATGTGCCGCCAGCCGAGGTAGCTGCGGGCCCAGTACCTGCGCCTAGCGGCGGCGCTCCCGGTGAAGGTCTGGTAGGTCATCGGCGATGACCCAGAAGCCTGCCTGGCCAGGCCGGTCGGCCCCCGGTAATCCGGGATCCCCGACTCGGTGGACAGCCCCGCTCCGCTCAGGATGAGCACGCCGCCGGAGGCAACGAGATCGACCATCATCCCGAACGATCCGGTCGTTCTCGCCTCGGTCAGCTGAGTCACGATTCCATAGTCCCTTATAGCGCGGCCGCCCTGATCGCCTGGGACACGGCCGCGGCGGCCTCCCGCTCGAACAGGATCGTGTAGTGATTCACCCCGGGTACCGTCTGCGGCCGCAGTGCCGGGACACGTTCCTGCCATGCCGCGACCACCTCAGGCGGCAGCAAGCCCGGAGGCGCGCCGAAGAAGCCCGCCGGGGCCGTCAGCAGGGGTGTCGGCCGGGACAGGCGGCTTAGTGCGTCCGCGAACGGTTTTTCCGCCAGCACATCACGGGCGTCGGCGCGGACCGCGTCCTCGGCGGCACGCGAACGCAGGTGGCCCTGCTCGCCGACGAGGTCGTAGCGCGCATAGGCCTCGACGTCGCCCGTCCAGTGCTCGGCCAGCGCCGGGTGCGCCCGCCAGAAATCCAGGTAGGCCTCGGTGTCAGGGTAGGTCACCCGCAACCGGGTAATCGCCGGGCCCAAGGTCGCGTCCAGCGCGGCCTCGGGATCAATCCCTTCCGGCAGCGGCAGCGGCAGGCCGCCGTCCACCAGGACGAGCCGCCGCACCAGCTCCGGGTGCGCGTCGCGGGTAAGCAGAGCCACGTATGCGCCCATCGAATGCCCGGCGAGCACCGGACGGCCGCCGAAATGCCTCAGGACGGCCGCCACGTCCCGGGCGTGCCGATCCAGTCCGTAGGGCCCGGGCAGGTCGTGGCTATAGCCACGACCGCGCAGGTCAGGAGCGGCCAGCGTCCAGTCAGGGGGCATGTGGCGCGCCACCGCCTGCCATGACATGCCTGAAGCGGTTATCCCGTGGACGGCAACCGCAATGCGCTTGCCGGTGCCCCACAGGAGCACCCGCAGATCGCCGCCGTCCACAGGAACGTTAAGCAGCCGGAGTCGCATCTTCACCCTCCACGGCCCCGGCGGTTATATCCAGGGCCGCCCGTATATAAAGCTATTATCCGCCGTCAAGCCGAGTGCATGGGTCGCGAATAAAGATTGACCCGCAAACCGTGCCATGCTGGACGGCGACGCTAATGCCAGGTAAAACCAGGCTTGGAGGTGAGCGGGCCATGTCTGCAGCCCTTAGTTACTCGTCGGGAGAATCCGCGACGGCGCTGCTTGGCGACACGATCGGCGGCAACTTCGATGCCACCGTGCGCACATTCGGGGGCCGCGAGGCGCTCGTGGACTTGGCCGCGGGACGGCGCTGGACCTACGCGGAGCTCGCCGCGGACGTCGACGCGCTGGCCCTCGGCCTGCTCTTGGCGGGTATCGGCAAAGGGGACCGGGTCGGCATCTGGGCGCCGAACTGCGCCGAGTGGACGCTCACCCAGTACGCCACCGCCAAGATCGGCGCGATCCTGGTGAACATCAACCCCGCGTACCGCACCCGTGAACTTGAGTTCGTGATTAACCAGTCGGGTACGCGGCTGCTGGTCGCGGCCGAGAAGGTGAAGACGTCCGACTACGCCGGGATGATCGCCGAGGTGCGTCCGCGCTGCCGCGGGCTAACGGACGTTGTCCTGCTCGGCAGCCCGCAGTGGCAGTCGATGCTGGCCGGCGGGCGCCGGCTTGATCGCGGGGCGCTGGACCGCATCGAGCTGGACATCGACGATCCGATCAATATCCAGTACACCTCGGGGACCACTGGTTTTCCGAAGGGTGCGACGCTCTCGCACCACAACATCCTCAACAACGGGTTTTTCGTCGGCGAGCTGTGCAACTACACCGAAGCTGACCGGATCTGCATCCCGGTGCCGTTCTACCACTGCTTCGGCATGGTGATGGGTAACCTCGCGGCCACCAGCCACGGGGCGTGCATGGTCATTCCCTCGCCGACCTTCGACCCGGTCGCGACCCTGGGAGCCGTGCAGGCCGAACACTGCACCTCGCTTTACGGAGTGCCTACGATGTTCATCGCGGAGCTGTCCGCCCCGGGCTTCGGCGATTACGACCTGTCCAGCCTGCGGACCGGGATCATGGCCGGATCACCGTGCCCGGTCGAGGTGATGAAGCAGGTCATCGAGCGGATGTCGATGACCGAGGTAGGGATCTGCTACGGCATGACCGAAACCTCGCCGGTATCCACCCAGACCCGCGCCGACGACTCCGTGGATCGCCGCGTGTCCACCGTGGGCCGGGTCGGGCCGCACCTCGAGGTCAAGGTCATCGACCCGGCGACGGGCCGTACGGTGCCTCGGGGCACGCCCGGCGAGCTGTGCACGCGGGGATATTCGGTCATGCTCGGCTACTGGGAGCAGCCGGAAAAGACCGCCGAGGCGGTCGATTCCGCGCACTGGATGCACACCGGCGACCTCGCGGTCATGGACGAGGAGGGGTATCTCGCCATCACCGGCCGGATCAAGGACATGGTCATCCGCGGCGGCGAGAACGTCTACCCGCGGGAAATCGAGGAGTTCCTCTACACGCACAAGGACATCCTGGATGCCCAGGTCATCGGCGTACCGGACGCCAGGTACGGGGAGGAGCTCATGGCCTGGGTGCGGCTGCGGCCCGGCGCTGCGACGCTGACCGCCGAGTCGTTGCGGGAATTCTGCCGCGGCCAGCTGGCGCACTACAAGATCCCGCGGTACGTGCACATCGTCGACGATTTCCCGATGACGGTGACCGGCAAGGTGCGCAAGGTGGAGATGCGTGAGCGCTCGGTGGAGATCCTGCGCCGCAGCGCCGGTCAGCAGTCCGCCGGATAGGTTCAGCCGGGTACCCTTGCATAGGGGGAACCAACTATGAAAGTCCTGATCGCAGGGGGCGCCGGCTACATCGGCAGTACGATCGCATCAGCTGTGTCCGACGCGGGAATCAGCCCGGTGATCCTGGATAACCTGGTCACGGGCAGGCGTGAGTTCGCGGTCGGCCATGAGTTCTACCAGGGTGATATCGCGGACGGCCCGCTGATCGACCGCGTCTTCGCCGAACATCCGGAGATCAGCGCCGTTATCCACTGCGCGGCCCTGATCGTGGTCCCTGACTCGGTGGCTGATCCGGTCGGGTACTACCGGGCCAACGTAACGAAGAGCCTGGATTTCGTCACCCACCTGCTGCGCAACGGCTGCCGCCGGCTGATCTTCAGCTCGTCGGCCGCTATCTACCGCGCCCGCGATGACCTTACCGTCGACGAGGGCTCGGCCATCGACCCGCAGAGTCCGTACGCCCGGACCAAAGCGGTGTGCGAGGAGCTGTTCGCCGATATCGCCGCCGCCGGGCTCATCCGCGTGCTGTCCCTGCGCTACTTCAACCCGATAGGCGCGGATCCTAAGATGCGCACCGGCCTGCAGTTGCGGCGGCCGACTCATGCCCTCGGCAAGATGATTCAGGCGTACGAAGAAGGCGTGCCGTTCCTGATCACCGGAACTGACTGGCCAACCCGCGACGGCTCAGGCATCAGGGACTATGTCCATGTCTGGGACCTGGCCGCCGCGCACGTGACCGCCCTGACCCGATTCGAGGCGCTGCCCGGACCGGCCACGGCCATCAACCTGGGTACCGGAGCCGGTACCACGGTCCGCGAGCTTCTCGACGCGTTTAACCGCGTGGCCGATCGCCGGGTCGAGGCCCGGGATGCGCAGCGGCGGCCAGGTGACACCGTCGGGGCCTACACGCGTATCGACCGCGCCGAGCGCCTGCTTGACTGGCGGCCGCAGTACGACGTCACCGACGGCATCCGTCATTCCCTCCAGTGGGCCGCGATCCGCGACCAGATCCTGCCCGCCGAGCCGGACCCGCCGACTCCGACCGTCAGTCTCGTCAGTCCCGCCGGGCGCTGATCCGGCGTCCGGGCGCGTCCTGCCCGCCCTGCGTCGCCTAGCCCGCCAAGACGCCCGGGCTCGTTACTTCGGATAGGGGCTTCGGGGAGACTCTCGCCGCTATGCCGAGCTCAGTCCGAGACGTGAGCTTTCAGCACCTGGACTATGCGCCAAAGCAAATGAGGTGAAAGATCTTCTGTGTTCCGGCAAGGTGATGAGCGCGAACTTCAAGGCGGTAGTGACCGGTTAATGGTTGTATTGGCGGAAATAGGAGGAGAGCGTATGATCATACAGCTTGGTAGACGGCCCCGCCCGCTTGCGGGACCGTGGGGGAGCGGAGATGAGCCAGGAGATTGAGCGACGCACACGGGGAACGCTTAGTCAACGGTCAGAACCACGGTCAGAGCCATCGTGGCGGACGGTGGCGGGCACCACGGTGCGTCTGTGGCTGGAGCGCCACCACGTTGTCAATCAGCGTCCGGCAGGTCCCGGCCGCCGGCTTGTCGTCGTGCTAAGCGCGCTTGCCGCCATGGCCCTAGGGGCCGGCATAACGCTTGCCTTCACGGGGACGAACCAGCGGGCGTCGGCGGGAGCGCGGCCCACTGATACGGCGCAGAGCCTGACCTTGCTGCAGCAAGCCGCGGCCAACCGGCTGGCGGCGGCGAAGTGGGTCGCCACGCAGGTGAGCACCAGCGAGATCGTGTCGTGTGACCTCGAGATGTGCGGTGAGGTGCAAGACAGCGGCTTCCCTGCGGGTCAGCTGATGGTCTTGGCGCCGACGGCCCCCGACCCGCTGGGCTCTGAGGTGGTGATCGCGACGCCCGCCGTCCAGAGCCAATTCGGCCTCCGGCTCGCCACCGTCTACGCGCCGCAGGTGCTCGCGAGCTTCGGTTCGGGCCCAGAGCAGGTTGTGGTCCGCTATATCGCGCCGGACGGCGCAGCCGCCTTCAACGCCCGGCTGGCGATGGATCGCCAGGACCGCATTAGCGGGGGCGTACAGCTTTTGGGTAATAGCCATTTCCACGCCAGTGCGGCCGCCCGCTCTGAGCTACTCGCCGGTATAGTCGATCCGCGCCTGCTTGTAACACTTGCGCAACTTGCGGACGAAAAACCCATAAAACTGGTAGCGTTCGATGACTCGTCACCAGGTGAGGGTTCTGCCGTTCCGCTGCGTGGTGCTGAAATTGGTCCGGCTGGGTCGACTGATCTTTCGGCGATAGTCGCGTTCTGGGCCGGTCAGCAGGGCTTCAAACCTGCCGAGGAGAAGCTGGCCAACGTCAGCGGTGAGCGAGTGGTCGCCGTTTCGTTCGACGCCCCCGGTCCCCTGGATGTACCAGGTTTGTAGAGGTTTCAGCTCTTGGGGAGGGATCAACATGAGGTTTCCGCGCACCATAAGACGTATCACCATGCTGCTGGCCACTGCGGCCCTGCTGCTCGGGGTTCCGGCTGCCGTCGCTGCTCACGCGTCCTCGGCCGCCACGGGTACCGGCTGGATCAGGCTGGCTCACCTGTCCCCGAACACGCCCGCCGTGGACGTATACCTATATTCGTTCGGCAACTCCAACGCCCAGATCGTCCTTCATCATGTTACCTACGGGACGGTATCGCCCTACGAGGCCGTCGCCGCCGGTGACTACAGCGTCGCCATGCGGGCCGCGGGTGCTTCGGCCACGAGCTCGCCTGTGCTGTCCACCAGCGTGACCGTCGCGGCCGACCGCGCCTATACGGTGGCGGGCATGGGGCCCGAGTCTGGCCTGCGGCTCGTGGTCATGGACGACGATCTGACCACGCCGTCAGGAAAGTCCCTGGTGCGGGTCATCCAGGCCTCCCTGAAGCAGCAGACCGTGAAGTTTACCTGTAGCTGCGGCGGAACCCTTGCGTCCAAGGCATCGTTCGCCTCGGTGACTTCCTACGCGCCTATCCCGCCAGGCACCTGGACCATGGCCGCGATCGGGAGCAGCGAGAAGGCGAGCCTGCCCGTCTCGCTCGTCGCCGGCACCGTCCACACCGAGGTTGTCCTCGACGGATCCAGCGGCCTTGAAATACTCAACCTGGAGGACGCGGCCGGGGCCGGCCTGCCGCCCGCTGGGGGTGTCACGACGGGATTCGGCGGCACCGCGGGACACGGTCCGGGATCGCCGGTACCGTGGGCGGCTCTCATCGGAGTCGGCTCTCTGCTCGCCCTGACCGGCGGGCTGAGGCTGCGCCGTCGCGGACTACGTCGTCAGCTGCACTCTGGGGTCTGAGGAATGTCGTTTCGCAGGCCGGCCGCGATCATTTTCGCGGCCGGCCTGGTGGTGATCGCGGCCGGGACGGCCGGCTTGCTGCTGACGCGGCACTCCACCCCGGCGATGCGGCCGGTCGCGGCCGGAGTGGGGGCGCTGCCCGCGCCGACCGGTCCCATCGTGGCCGCGCCGCAGTCGGCAGCTCCGCGTCCCGTGGCCGCCCCGGTTTCGCTCACGATTCCGCTGATCGGCGTCAGCACCAAGCTGATCACGCTCGGCCTGACGTCCGACGGTTCGCTGCAGGTGCCGGCCACGACCTCAGTCGCGGGCTGGTATACCGGGAGCCCCCGGCCGGGGGCGATCGGATCGGCCATCATCGTTGGCCACATTGACTCGGTCAGCGCCCCCGGGGTGTTCTACCGGCTGTCCGAGCTGCGCAAGGGTGATCAGGTCTACGTCATGCGGACCGACGGAACCCTGGTGAAGTTCCTGGTGACCGCGGTCCAGCAGTATCTGAAGGACCAGTTTCCGACGCGGGCTGTTTACGGCCCTACTCCCGACGCGGAGTTGCGTCTCATCACCTGCGGCGGAGCGTTCGACTACGCGACCCGTCACTATCTGAGCAACATCGTCGTCTACGCCACAGAAGCGAGCTGATGAACGGCGGCATTTGGGGGCGGGCTGGCTGGCCCCCCACCCAGCCAGCCCGCCCCCCAATACCGCCAGGCATGTCCGGTCATAGCGGGCATCTGGTTTTCACCGCCCGAATTTCCGGTAGCCGCGAAGAATTTATCCGTTTACCGGGCGGCCGGGGGCAGCTCGGCAGAATCCCGGACAGCCTCGGACAAGCTCAGGGACACGGTACTCGGTAAGTTATCCCCGGCACGCTGGCCTGCCATGCCGACCTGCTGAGCGGCTGGCCCTCGTCCGCGCACACCGCCGATGCCGCCTGCGCCGGGCTGGTGTCCCATAGCCGGACCGTGCCATCGGCGCTGCCAGCGGCCACCACTTGGCCGGAATGGGAGAACGCAACCGAGTACACGTGACCGTTCGGCCCGGTGATGGTCGCCACCAGGGACGGGTGCGCGGGTACGGCGAGATTCCACAGCCAGACCGTCCCGTCGGTGACCCCCGCGGCCAGGGTTTTCCCGTCTGGACTGAAGGCCACCGAGTAGACGTAGCTCGCCGGGCCGGTCAGCGGCACGCCCACCGGCCGGGGCCGGGCCGGGTCGCTGACCGACCAGAGCCGCACCGTCTTGTCCGCGCTGCCGACGGCGAGCAGGTTGCCCTCCGGGCTGAAGGCCACCGAGTAGGCGTAGCTTGCCGGGCCGGTCAGCGGCGCGCCTAGCGCGACCGGCTGGGCTGGATCGCGGACGGACCACAGCCGGGTCAGGCCGTCGGCACTCGCGGCCGCCAGCGTCTGGCCGTCCGGGCTGAAGGCCACCGAGAAAACGTAGCTGTCCGAGTCGTGTTCGGTGGCCAGCAGGGCAACGGCATGAGCGTGAGCGGAACCCGGAGGAGGAACCGACCAGAGCCGAACGGTGCCGTCGTCACCGCCCGTGGCTAGGATCTTGCCGTCCGGACTGAAGCTGACGGACTCGATCATGCCGGGGTTGGACGCGGTGACTTCAGGCCCGAGTGGCGCGGGAGCCTTACCCGTCGTGGGCCACAGCTGGAACGTCCCGTTACCGTAGCCGGCCGCCACCAGCCGCCCGCCCGGCGCGACCGCGACCGCGTTCACGAATGTCGCGGCGGGCGTGGGCAGGCTCGTCAGCAGCGAGTGGCTGGCCGGATCCCACAGCTGCAGGTCCTGGCTGCCGACGGCGAGCATGCTGTCGTCGGAACTGAACGCCACGCTGTTCACCGGAGCACCCGCGAGCAGGATCGGCGACGGCAGCGACCAGAACGACACGGTGCCGTCCGCGTCGCCCGTGGCCAGCCGGTCGGCGCCGTCCCAGGCCACCGAGGTGACCGGGTCCGCCTCCGGCAGCTGCGCGGTCAGCGATCTGGTAGCCAGGTTCCACACCAGGACGCTGTTCTGGCTGCTGCCGGCCGCCACCAGGCGGCTGTTCGGGCTGAAGGAGACCGCGTTGACCCAGTCGGTGGCACCGGTCAGCGTGCCCTCCGGCGCGGCCTTCGCCGGCGCCGCGACGTTCCAGAGCCAGACCTTGTCATCCTGGCTGCCCGCGGCCAGGGTCTGGCCGCTGGGGCTGAAGGCCACCGAAGTGACGATGTTCGCCGGTCCGGTGAGCGGCCGGCCGAGAGCGACCGGACGGGACGGATCGGCGATGTCCCATAGCCGGACCGTCTTGTCCGCGCTCCCCGCGGCCAGCACGCGGCCGGACGGCGAGAACGCGACCGACTCCACGTACCCGGCCGGGCCGAGCAGCGTG
>Ga0302177_10003638_pt1 | contig 10761 bp, 7 predicted proteins | sample I_Palsa_E1_2_FD_198780 | JGI IMG/M metagenome (GOLD analysis project Ga0302177, IMG submission 198780) | Peat permafrost microbial communities from Stordalen Mire near Abisko, Sweden - I_Palsa_E1_2 | ecosystem: Environmental > Terrestrial > Soil > Palsa > Peat permafrost | place: Sweden: Abisko... | reverse complement strand
TGAAGCGCACTTGCCGGCCAAAGGCTGGTGAAAAAAACACTGATCCAAATATTTCCGATCACGATACCGACGATGCGATCCCTTAGGACCGTCAAGTCGCTCGCCGGCGCGTACCCTTGCAACACCCCAAGAAAAAACGCGAAGGCCATTTGCATGCCGGCGTAGGAAATGTTTTCGCTGCTCGTGGAGACCCAGGCGCAAAGTGCAGAGACGCCAGCGACAAGCAGGCACAGCTGCCCGATATCCGTCAGCGAAGGTATGACGAAGACCAGGCACAGACCACCGAGAATGCCTCCCAAAACAGCACCTGAAATGCGTAGCGTCAGCTTATGCGCACTCTCGCCGAAGGTGGCCAGCGAAACGAAGAAACACGTCGTAACGGCGGTGCTGATGCCAGGCCAATCCAGCAGCGAGTAGGTGGCATAGGAGGCTAAAACGGCAAAAGTCACTTTAAGTGCATAGCGCGCGTAGGCCGGATTGTTGAAGGCGTCAGGCACAAGCAGTCGATGGGTGGCGCCAGCGTGGATATCTGGAGAATCTGCGTGGGCGTGCCCACTGGCGTCCTCATGTAAGTCCCGCAATGCCAGACGAAGGGCTTCGCAGGCGGAATCGGAATCCGGCTCCATGCCGTTTTGAGCCGTCGGAGCGATTGCAACGTCGATTCCTCTGCGGCTGAGAAAGACCGCTCGGCATTGGCGAACGCTCGAAGCCAATGCCTGCCGGGAAGTCGGTGCAAGCTGCGGTGGCAAGGCTCGGGCAATTTGAAGTATTTCGAGCATAAGCCCAAGCAGCCGTTGGTCCTCTTCCGCAAACGCTTTGAGCTTTTTGTCCCAGAGGTAGGCTTTCCCCTTTAACTGATTTAACGCCACGAGCTTTTCTCGCAGCAGGGACGGGTTTTGGGAAAGCGGCAAATCGATGTAGGCAGCGACTGCTTCCATCAATGCTGCGGCTCGTTGACGGGAAAGCGAGACGGGGCTCTCGCCGCTCAAGAGATTGATCACAATGACCGTGAATACCGGCGTAGCAACCACGACCCAAAGCCAGAGTACGACGTGCGTAAGCGCCTCTGTATTCGGTACGTCGTCGGCGATTGTTTGCGAGAGCACCAGTACGAAACCGGAGAGAAAGGCGATGGGACCCAGCGTGCTTGCGCGCGAGAGATATGAACCCAGGAACGTGCTCAGAGCCAGCAACGGAATTCGCAGCGCTGGTTCTGACGCGTCGAAGACGTAGAAAAGTAGCGAGAGAACGATCGCGAGCGATGCGGCAACCAGTCCACCGATCGAGCTGATAAGCGTTGAAGCGGTGTCTTCCTGGCTCAGAAGAAAGATCAAGTAAGCCACATAGGCGGGCAGGGGTATTTGAAACACCATAGCGACAGCTACCGCGATGAATGTTCCTGCTGAGATGCGTGCGATAGAACGAACCCGCGAGGCATCAAGCTGGAGCTCGCGGCGCAGCAGCGCTGAGAGCGCCTCCGGGGGAGGGCTATCGGTTACAGAAGTCATTTCGCGACCTTGACCGAAGCGGTGGCGCCAATGCGCAGAAAGCTCACATTGGGCTGATTCAGGCGCACCCATACGGGGAAGCGTTGCGCAACGACAACCCAGTTCAGATTTCGATCGACCTCAGGCAATCCAGGGCCAGCCTGTCCTTGCGGCTGAACGCCTGATCCAAGGCTTTCGACCACCCCGTCGAGCGGATGCTCATCGTGGCCCATCACCCATACCGTCGCGTGATCGCCTGGCTGGAGATGACGCAAATCCGTTTCCCGGAAGTTGGCGATCGCATACCAATGGGTGTTGTCAATCAACGTGAAAAGTGGATGGCCTTCGACCGCGAACGAGCCGATCGACAAATTGAATCCGCTGATTCGACCATCGACCGGCGCCCGTATGACCGTCTCGCGGACGTCACGGGCGGCGAGGTCCTGGGTAGCTTGCGCTCCGAGCAGTTGCGCCTTGAGGCTGTCCACGTCGCCGATGGCTTCCTTTGCTTGGGAGGCTTGCTGCGTGGTTGCCGCCAATTGCGCATTGGCTGTGCGCTCGTTCGTACGCGCTTCGTCCATTTGCTGTGCTGTTACAAAGCCCTTCGCCAAAAGAGGCGCCATGCGCTCGACCGTGTTGTGCGCCAGCGCAAGTTGTTGGCGTACGCGATCGACTTCGCGAGCTGCCGCTTGCGCACCGGAGCCTTGCGCGGTCACCTGACGGCTCGTCAGGTCTATGTCGGCTTGTAAAGCCGCGACCTGCGCTTTCGCCTGACCAAGCTTCATGTCAAACGGTTCGGGGTCAATGCGAAGCAGTACGTCGCCTTTGTGCACAAACTGGTCGTTCTGAATATGGGACTCTATGATGCGTCCGCTTACCTCAGGAGTGATACCTGCGGTATAGGCAAAAACGTAGGCATCATGAGTACGAGGGCGCTGGTCCAGGACAATCATTGTCGTGATCAACATCGCTATGGCGCTGACGATCGCAACGACCGCGATGATTCGCCCTAGAGTCGTCTTCTCGGACATGCGTGGTGTCTCCTTCATCCCAGCCATAGCAGCCAGATCGCCAGAGTCACGGTGATCCAGGTGCAGAGGTATACGACTACCGGAATTGGAAGTGTCGCTGCGATGTCTGTCTTTCCGAGTACGGCGCGCAGGACCACAACGCCGACCAGCCCAAACAATGCGCATATCATCCAGGTCGGAAAATAAGATCCCAAAATGTTCCGGGAGGGTGATGCGCTACAGGCCGCCAATGCCGTGACCCATACCAAGCCAAGCGCGGCAGGCAACCAATACCTTCTTTGCAGAAACGAAAGCCCGAACTTCTGGTATCGGCGTGAATTCATGGCGCGTTATTCCCCGGTGTCAGCGTCACTTGCGCGAGGGTAATGGACGGATTTGGCCAGCAGTGGTGGAGCAAGCACGTTTCGCAGTCGCGCGACTTGTCTGGCGTCCACGATCATTCTGTTGATTTTCCCAAAGGGTCCTGACAGAGCTCGGGACGTCTGCGACGCCGTGGTCCGACCGACGATCGGCGAATGGATGCATGGTGAATGTGCCGGGAACTTGCGACGTGCTGAAGCCGATACTTCCTGTGAGCACGAAATGCGGCAATGACGAGGGATCATTGCTGAGCGGCACGATGCCGGCCCTGAGATTCCGCACTGTAGTGGGATCTTCGACGAAGGACGCGGGAACGCTAACGCTTGGCTCGTTGCTTTGCGCCATGGCGGTCGGGCGTTCGTCGACCCTTCCCATTGGAAGCAGCGCTGCAGCCCAGGCGATCAGAACGCCAAGAACGACAACGCCAGCAGTGCTTCCGATCCAACGCAATGCGCAAGGTAGTGTCTGATTGCTCATGACTACACCAACGGGGCCGGACCCTTAAGGTACACCCCGCGAATGGCTTTTGCCGACTCCCCTATAGGCCTGGGAGGAGTGAAATGCGCGCTTGGTGAAACAAACGCCGCGGCACGGGAATGACGCGTTCGGGATGCAGCGCCGTCGAACCCAAGCCGCCCTATGGGGCACGTACCCGTGCTCATGCATGCAAGCATCGTGGCGCCCATCCCGTGCTGCCTTATCGATGCGGGCATGAGCACCATCGCGCATATCTGGCTGACATGTGTGTCGCGTTTGCAGAGCAATGGAATGGCTAGTCGTATGCGACGGCCGTGTTGGCTCGAACTCACTATGACCGGGTGAGACGCCTATTTTTCTTTAGAATTGGGTACTTAGGAGCGTAATTTGCGGTTTTGTACGAATCCTTGCCGACCATCCACTAGCTCATTACTACCGGGATGCGAATCGTGCATAGCGCCGGAGTACAAGTGCTTTTCTCCTGGTCGAGGCGACGAGAGGTGCTCGGCATGCTGCCACATGTCGCTTTTGTTTATGCTTGCCGTGCCACCGAATCTGACCGCACGCTCCCGATGCCTGCGTTGCTCAGCGCGGTGGTTGTATCAGCATGCCAAACGGCGGTGCTGCTTTCGCCGGTCGGACGGGGTCGAATTCCAGGTGTGAGGAACACGAGCGGCTCCTTTCTTCGGAAGTCGCCTTGACGACCACGCCAACCCACCGACAAGCTGCATACGACATCGCCGCTGTGCTCGCGGTCATTGTGCTCGCGTGGGCCGTTTGTAGAACGTGGCTGTATCCCGAACTCGGCATCGGCGAGAACGCGCCGGTGATCCTGCGGCCTATCGGTGGCTTGTTGACCGCCTGGTGGTTGCTGCGCCGGCGTGGCGAGCGCTGGAGCGCACTCGGTTTGTGCCGACCGGCGTCATGGACCAGGGCGGTGATTACTGCAGTCGCGGTGTATGGGGCGTTGATCGTGCTGTCGCCATGGGTGGTCTCGGTGCTGGTCGTGTGGTTGCCGGCGACACCGCAACCTGCTGATTTTCTCGCCTACATTCATGGCAACTTTGTGGCCACGCTGCCATGGCTTGGCATCGCCTGGGTGGTCGGCGGCTTTTGCGAGGAAGCCCTGTTCCGTGGCTTCCTGCTCAATCGCGTCGCCACTCTCTGTGGCGGTGGACGAGTCGCCGTGGCTGTTGGAGTCGTTGCACAGGCACTTCTGTTCGGTTCGCTGCATCTTTACGGCGGCCCCGTAGCATGCGCAAACGCAACGTTTTTCGGTCTGATGCTTGGCATCGCTTATCTCGCCGCCGGCCGCAATCTGTTGCCGCTGATCGTCGTGCACGGGATGTGGGACACGATCGGGATCTGGGGCACCTATACCGGCTGACCGACATTACGTTCCGACGCGCTTGTACGGAGTGTCTGAAATGCTGGTGCCATCGATGCTGCGGTGAAGAGTTTTACTGGTCGTGAATGCGGTGGTTGTGGCGATCCATTAGCGAGCACTTTGTTTACTGAGGCAGCCGCGCCAGGTGCAGCAGCACGCCGGCCAGACTCTTCAGGTCCTGGCTGTTGTGCGCCAACACTCGCCTTAGATTCAATGCTGAACCTCCACGCAGATAACTGAGCCACGCGGCCGGCGCTTCCGAGCCCGGCAAATCGTCTTCTCGCACCACACTGAGCAACTCGCGTTCCGCAGTCGCCAGGCGACAGTTTTCCCACACACCTTTCCAGTGTCGGCGCACGGGATGAAGCAGATCCAGATGACCCAGGCCAGACAACGGATCGGGCAACCGCGCCAGGCGATAGCGCGTCTTCAGCAACGGTGCGTCGTAGCACTTGCCGTTGTAGCTGACGAGCACGGTGTCCGGTCGCAACCATTCGGCGAAGGTTCGCAGCATCGCGGTTTCGGCACCCATGGTGGTGGTCGTCAGCTGGCGCAAACGAAAGCGCCCATCGGCCAGCCAGTCGGCAGCGCCAATCATCCACGCGCGTGTGCCGGTGCCGCCGGCCAGGCCGGTCGTCTCGGTGTCGAAGTGCAGCAGCCGGCTGTGAGCGACGGGCTCGTCCCATCGCGCAAAAGTGGTGTCGATCAACGGAGCAGGGCGCCCCCAATCCATGATGGCTTCGGTGAGAAACAGGCCCGCTTCGATCTCCGTCCCAGGCACCATGCGATCGCTGGAAGGGACCCGCTGAGCCACGCTCTGCATGCGAGTGCGTCCCTGAATCAGTCGAAGCACGTCGGGTGAAAGAGAGGGCTTTGCTGCGGCCGGTCCAGACAGGTGTGATTGACCTGACTGCGTGCGCAGCTGCCGCAATCGTGCAGCCAGGGCGCTCACAGGGCCACCAGTAGCGCAAGCACGCGCAACGCCAACGCCTTCGGCGTCGTGGCCGCATCTTCATCCGCGGCAAGCACCGGACCCACGCAGCCTGGACAGCCGCCACGACAATCACAGCGTTCAATAAGCGTCACCGATTGCGCCACGAGATCCTCGCGCCGGTTGAACAGCGGCTCGCTCTGTCCGATGCCACCGGGAAACGCGTCATAGAGGTAAACCGTCGGCGTGAACGGTGCGTCAGCCGCTAGAGCGACAGGCTGCCCGTCGGTACCGCGGATCTGTCCTCGCCCGGCGATATCCGCGCTGACAAACCACGCACCATCGCCACTGCCGACGGACTTCTGCAGGTCCCGCGCTTCGGCCATCACCGCAACCGTCGCCACGATATGCAATGCGTAAGCCGCTCCGAGAAAACCGTCGAGGGCTTGCTGCCGCTGCTCAAAGGCCGCTTCGAGCACGACCTGCGCGAGTTGCCACCAGACGGCTGTCGTATGTAATTCCTGGTCGGGCAGGTTGACCGGACCGTAGCCAATGTTCTCGTGTGAGTAGAAGCGAATTTTCTTGTAGCCGGGTACGCGACGCACGACATGCACTTCGCCATGGTGAGCCTGTCCACATCCGGCACTGGATGTGTCGAAGCAATCGAGCACCTTGAGTTTCGTGTAGTCGATGGCGTCGGTGTAATAGTCCACATGCGTGCGCGTGACATAGGCTTTGCGACCTTCCCAGTCGAGCCGCTCGACTTGATAGGGCACGGACTGGATCATGTGGATGGCGCCCTCATAGAGCGTCACTGGCGCGGCGGCGTAGTCGACCTCGGCAATGATCGTCTGACGTCCGTTGGTGCGATCGACCACCACGAAGTTTCCGTCCGCGACTGACCGCAGAGACACAGTGACGGCCGGATAGCTGTCGGCAATCCACTCCCAACGATCGCCTTCTCGATGCAGTACGCCTTCCTCGCCAAGTACGTCAAGCCAGGGTGTGGCGACTTCGGTACCGAACATTTCGTCCCCGATGAACGGCAGCTCGAAAGCGGCGCAGCGAATGTGGTCGAGCAGGATCAACGGCTGATCGGGTTGGATGCGCGCATGTTCAGGAGGCGCGCCCTGAAAAAACTCCGGGTGCCGTACGAGGTATTGATCGAGCGGGTCGGAACTCGCCACCAGCACACCCAGCGCCGACTGCTGCCGACGACCGGCGCGGCCGAACCGTTGCCAGGTTGCCGCAACGGAGCCGGGATAGCCGTTGAGCACGACGACATCCAGGCTGCCGATATCCACACCCAGTTCCAACGCAGAGGTGCTCACGATCCCATCGATGCTGCCGGCGCGCATCTCACGCTCCGCCGCACGCCGCTCTTTGGGCAGATAGCCGCCACGGTAGGCACGAATTCGCGCGGGCTTGCGTGGATCGCTGTCGAACACGTCTTTCAGGTATTTGGTCAGCACTTCAACCATGGTGCGCGACTGTGCGAACACCAACGTCTTCATCCCCGATTTGATCGCCAGTCGCGCGATGCGATTGGTCTGCGACCGCGCCGAGGCGCGCAGGCCGAGGTCGGGATTCACCACCGGCGGGTTCCACAGCAACACGTGCTTGTCGCCGGTCGGTGCGCCGCTTTCGGTGATCGCGGTGACGGCATCCTCGATCAGCGCTTCGGCGTGCTCCTGCGGGTTGCCAATCGTGGCGGAGCAGAGAATGAATTGCGGCGTCACGCCATAGAACGCGCACACCCGCTTGAGCCGGCGAATGACATTGGCGACGTGCGAGCCGAACACACCACGGTAAGTGTGCACCTCGTCGATGACCACGTAGCGCAGGTTCTCGAAGAACTGCGCCCACTTGGTGTGATGCGGCAGGATCGCCTGATGCAGCATGTCCGGATTGCTGACCACGATGTCGCCATGCAACCGGATAGCCTGGCGCGCATCACCGGGCGTGTCGCCGTCGAAGGTAAAGGCTTTGACGCCCAGGTCGCCCGCCTGATTGAGTTCAAGCAACTCGGCCACTTGATCCTGCGCCAGCGCTTTCGTGGGAAACAGATACAGCGCCTTGGCGTGCTGGGTCATCGCAGCGGTGATAACGGGCAGGGTGTAGCAAAGCGACTTGCCGGAAGCGGTAGGCGTGACGATGGCGACGTGCGCACGCGATTGCGTGGCGTTCCACGCCTCAGCTTGATGGCTGTAAAGCTGGTCGATGCCACGCGAGCGCAAGGCGTGCGCGAGCGCAGGTGGCAGATCTTCCGGTAACGGCGCGAATGAACCTTCACGCCCAGGCACAACGAAAGCACCGGTGATGCGCGCCGCATATCGCTTCGAGAGCCGCTGGGCCAGCGTGCGCCCATCGCTCGGATTGCGCAGAACCAGTTCATCGGAAGCGTAGCGATCGGGAAGGGCGTTCATGCGGTGGCCTGGTTCGGGTGAGCGGAGCAGTGAATCGCGGAGCCATCTCATCCCGTGAGATGACCTCCGGTAACGCTGGGGGCCGAAGTCGCCTTCGAGCTGAATCCATCAGCACGCCGAGCCCCTGATCGATCTCAAATGACTCGACAGCCTCAGGCCCCTCTTCCATTTTCACCCATTTTGGTGAAACTATGCGAGCCATGACTATCCAGATCACCAGCCGCCAGTCGAACGTTCTCGCTTTCATCCGCGCCCGGATTGAGCGAGATGGCCAATCGCCCACACTCGAAGAAATCGGCGAGGCGCTGGAAATCGGCAGCGTCAGTGCTGTGCTCAAACACGTCCGGTCGCTGGAAGCGAAAGGCCGGCTGACGATCGAACCCAACCGGGCCCGCAGTATTCGGCTGGTACGTGAGCCCGATCCGCTGGATGCCGACACATTGGAACTGCCACTGATCGGTCGCATCGCCGCCGGCGAACCGCTGTTTTCGGAAGCACGAGTCGATCGCAGCCTGCGTATCTCGCGCTCGCTGTTCCGGTTACGACCGGACTACCTGGTGAAAGTAGTCGGCGATTCGATGCGTGACGAAGGCATTCTTGATGGCGATCTGGTGGCAGTGCACGCCACGCCGGTGGCCCGTCACGGCCAGGTGGTGGCCGCTCGCATAGACGGCGACCGTTTCACGATCAAGCGGTTGCACTGGAAGGGCAACGTGATTCGCTTGCTGCCCAACAGCCCAGGCTTCCAGCCCATCAATCCAGACCCAACAGAAGATTTCGCGATTGAAGGTCTCTTTGCTGGCCTGCTGCGTGGCAGCTAATCTAATTTGACATAATATACATTATGCGAAATCAAGGATGCATCCAAGGTGCCTGCGCGTCGGCGTGTCCGCCAGTGTCGTCTGTTGTACGCAGTGAAGGATGGTCAGTGAATGCTGCCATGAAACCTAAGCCGCATCGACCGACAAACTGGGCCATCGTTGCCAACCAACTTGGACCACTCAGAAAAACAGCCTTCTAACCGCGGCCAGCGTGAAAAACTGCCGACATTTCTGGGCCATAAATCGGAGCCGGAACTGACTTCCGCAGCTAGGTTTGACCACGAACGGCAGATGGACCGCACCAGTCCTGCATCTAGCTCTGCGCCACGGACCTCAACTGCACCGAGAATTGCACCAGTATCGCGCATAGAAATCCAACCTTAGCTGGACGCATCGCGAGCCTTCCTTTTCCTGGCCAGCGGCTTGATCTTCGTGTTCGCCGTCAGGCCATCCAATTTCGTGCGTAACGTTGCTTCTCGTTGGCTAGCCACCTGCAGAGCGTGCTGTGCCGCAAGCAGTGCCGCGGGAAGACCGTCCATCCGGGCCAGTTGTTGCTCCAAGGTTTTCGCGCGAGCCCCGTGTTCGGCGGCCAATTGCTCTGTCGTACGGATCGATGCCACGGCCGTTTCAAGCCGCGTGGCGACAGTTGATGCCTCCCGCCCCTGTCGCTGTAGTGTTGTTTGGAGGGTCTTGGTTTCTTCTCGGGCCCGATCGATTTCTGCGTGCGCCCGATCCTCCACCGCCCGAACATGCGCCGCTTGGGCTTCACGTTCGGCCGTCAGGGCGCTTTTGTGGGTGTCGAAGTCCCCGGCCAGCTGCTCCGCCCGTTGCTGAAACCCATCGCGTTGACGCACAAGTTCAGCAAGTTGGCCGGCCTGTTGCTCCACGAGACGTTGGACGTCCGTCAGCCGGGTTTCGGCGACCTCGCGGGCCTGATCCGCGCTCTGTGCCTGCATCTGGGCTTCGGCGATCGAGATTTCCCAGATCTTGCGTTCTTGTGTGAGTGACAAGGCAAGGAGCCACACCTCGACAAACGACTGCCCCACTTCAGTGGGTACCCCGGGCAGCTTGATTATCTCCTGCAGGCGCTTCGCCAAAGTACCCCGCCACGCCTCCAGCATTCGCGTAACGGTGTTCGGCGAACCGGTGCCCAGCGCCTGACGAATCTTCTCCACAGTCGGTTTGTCCCCAGCGGCGACGAGCGCGTCGGCGGTGGCGTTGACCTGCTCTTGCGTGATGCCTTTGGGCATAACAGATGTCTCCTCGATCGGCGCCCTGCCCTTGCCTTGACGCACTGGTGATAAGTGATGATTATCGTGGCTAGACGGTCGTGTTCGTAGTATACATTACATAGTATGAAATATAATTCCACTATTTCAGTGCTTGCGCAACCCGCTTCCAGTCTGGTGTTGCCAGAACAACTGGCCCAGCAGGCCGCCAGCGCGGTGCGGGAACTGCTCGCCGAAGCGGCCGCGGCGAACACCACGCGCAGCTACGCCAGCGCTCTGCGCTATTGGGCTGGGTGGCACGCGGCGCGCTATGGCATCGAGCTGACGTTGCCGGTGCCGGAAGCGACCGTGCTGCAGTTTGTGGTCGACCACGTGGTGCGGCGCTCGGCCGAGGGCGAACTGGCCTGGGAGCTGCCACCGGCTGCTGACCAGGCGCTGGTGGCCGCCGGCCTCAAGGCCAAGCTCGGTCCGTGGACGCTGGCCACGGTTCGCCACCGGGTTGCCGTGTTGTCGACGGCCCATCGACTCAAGCACGCGACCAATCCGTGCGAACAGCCGGCCGTCCGTACCGTGCTGAGCCGCGCCGCGCGCGCGGCGGTCAAGCGCGGTGAG
>Ga0302177_10003632_pt1 | contig 10765 bp, 6 predicted proteins | sample I_Palsa_E1_2_FD_198780 | JGI IMG/M metagenome (GOLD analysis project Ga0302177, IMG submission 198780) | Peat permafrost microbial communities from Stordalen Mire near Abisko, Sweden - I_Palsa_E1_2 | ecosystem: Environmental > Terrestrial > Soil > Palsa > Peat permafrost | place: Sweden: Abisko... | reverse complement strand
TCTGGCGCACCGCCAGGTGCTCGTCGTAGCCATAGTCCGGGTGAAGGTGGTCTATCTCGACAGCCAGCAGCCCGTCATAGCCGGCCTCCGACAGCAATCCGACGATCTGGCCCATGTCGATCAGCCCCTCGCCGACAGGAGTGCTGGAAAAGAAGAACCATGAAGCCGCGGAAACGTCGCCCCGCACCTTCAAATCTTTTATATGCGTGGCGAACACATGCTCCGCCAACTTCTCCATCGCTGCCAAGGGGTCGTCCAAGAGGCGCAGGAAATTGCCGGTGTCGAAGTTCACGCCGAAGTAGGGCGAACCGACCGCCTCCACCAGCCAGAGCATCTCTTTGGCCGTGTAGTCACCATGGTTCTCAGCAGCAAGCTTGATGTCCCGACGGCCCGCCTCACGAGCCGCCTCTTGGAACCAGCCCGCCAGCACATCTAGCCGTGGCTGGCGCGGCTCGTAACGCCAATCCTCGGGACCAGGACCAGGGGTGACCCGCATTACCTTGGCATCTATCAGGTCGGCATTACAGATCTGAGCCACCAGATCGTCCAGGGCCGCGCGGTTGGTGCCGTCCTCGAGCCCGGTTGGGTGACCCCAGGCGTAAACGCGCTCCAAACCAAAGTCGTCGAGCTGTGCCCTCAAGTTAGCGAACCATGATCTTTCCATGCTCGGAAAGAAGCACGACTCCAGCGATACGCCGTCTACTCGCAGTTCTACGGCAAAGTCAAGAAAGTCTTCCATCGTCATCGGTCGGCCCGGAGGGGGCTGCTCGTCGTAGACCTCGCCGAAGAACCGATGGAAACAGTAACTGTCGATCCCGATCTTCATACTTAGCACGCTCCCTGGTCGACTATCGCCGGCATGCGTCTCAACTCTCCGGGCCTAGCTCGTACGCGGCCCCGGCGACGAGGACCCCGGGCGACGACGGGTACAGCGCTGTGCCGCCGATGAGCACTCTCTCGACGCGCACGGGCCCATGAGCAACCTCCAGTTCGGCGCGGCGGGCACCGGACGGGCCGAACGTTTGCCGCAGAGTGCCCCATGCCGCACCGTTGGACCAGAACCAACGCGTGGGCGTCTCGGCGGCGGCGAAGCTCATCACCCCGTTACAGCCGTCGTAACCGAACCCGGTCATGGCCACGACAAGACCCCAGCTCGACATGGCCCGGGCGTAGTGATGGCCGCATTCCGCCTCGTCGAAGGGGTTGCGGCGAGCGCCGGAGAAGCGCTCCCGGGCGGCGGCGGCAACGTCTTCAGCAAGTTCGCGCTGCCCGGACTGCGCCAGGCCCATGGCATATACGTACTCTAGGCCGGTCCACACTTCGGACCAGTAAGGCATCGGGTGCTCGGGAAGGCCGTGCGGGTAGGAAAGGACGATGTGGCCTCTCTCCCCTCTCACGGCATAGGTACGCTTGTAATTGGTCCAGTCCCCGAAGTCGCCCACATAGTTGAGACGGTGAATGCTCTGTAGAGCAACCGCTACGTGCTCAGGGTCCAACATCGGGCCGAGCCCGACAAGGCGCCCATATGTGTCACCGAGCAACTGGTCGGTGAGGCAACCGTTCTCGACCTGGAACTCAGGCTTGTGGGGGTCCTCTGCCCCCATGTTGGTGTGCCTCAACTGGGGCGCCACGCGCGAAAAGTCGCCAGGCGGAATTACCTTTTGCTGGTAGTACCGGCCATTGAACAGGAGGGACTCGGTCGAGGCGGAACCCGACGTGAACAGTTCCTGGCAGGTTTGCGAAAACTCGCTATCGCCGACGGCCAGGGCCATCTCCTTCGCTGCGGCCAGGGCCGCCAGGTACCACGACTGGACCTCAGGGTTAGGCCCGAAGTACTCGATATCCATCGTGTTGTGCTGGGCGCCCTCGGCTAAGCCGTCGCGGTCGGCGTCCCATCCCCCTTCGATCCAGGCAAATTCGATCGAGCGCCGGCAAGCCGGCCACAGTTGGCGCAGCCACGCGTCGTCTCCGGACAGCCGCCACTCCCTGTAGAGCTTGACGACACAACCGAACTGACCGTCGGCGGCGACGAGGGTGTGCTCCTGCGCCTTGGCCAGCGGCAGCCCGATCCGGAAGCTCATGGCGCCGTCGGCGGCAGTGGCGTGCAGGTACTCGAGTTCCCGCATCTGCCTGGCCATCGAGCCGAACAGGAACGGGGTGGCCAGCTCGTAGTTCCACACGTGGGTGCAGGACCCCAGGCAGCTCCCGGCGTCGTCCATGCAGCCCTCCCAGCCCAGCGGGCTGCCGTCGGCGGAACGGAAGAAAGTCTGGCTGCGCAAGGTGCTCAGGTTGAACAAAGCCGCCTCTTTTATGACCGGGCTCAGGTCGCTCGACCAAAACGAAGAGACAAAGCCCTCGGTAGCCCTTCTAAGCTCGGGCACACGATGGGCTTGGGCCTTGACGACGTCCCAGGCATCGTTGTAGCCCTTGGTGTAGAAGTTCCCGACGGTGTCCGGCCCGGCGGCGCCGGCGGGCCCGGGCCGGGGCCCCCACACCCACGAGCGGCGGTTCGGGAAATGCCATCCCAACAAGAAGTCGACTTCAACCCGATCGTTCGGCGCCAGGTCCCGCTTGGCCCCAAGCGTCCCCGCAATCCCAGGGCCACCTGACGCCCCCGGCGCGCCGCCCCCCACCCCGAAAAGCCCTGACCGGGGTTCGCCTGTCTCCATATAGCCCCGCCACATCGTCCCCAGGCCCTGGTTCCATTTTCCTACGCCCCAGCTCGGCCCCACCCACGTACTGCCGCCCAAGACCGCCGCCGCAATGGTGCCTGACTCCTCGAGATCCCGGCCCAAATCTTCGTCTGACAGTAGATAGCCAACAAGCCCCGGCTCCGAGCGCGGGGTAGCCACTGGACGGCTCGAGAACCCCTGACTGCGACGCGCATGGCCTAGCAGCGCCTCCGCGGACAACATCACGCTGCATTCGAGTACTTCGTCGACAAGCGACTCCAGGGTCACCCTGACGACGGCGATCGGCAGGCTGCTCAGCTCCTCGTCGCCCGGGACCAGGGGGTTGAACACCTCCACCGTGGCCTGCACTGGGAAATGAGGATCGGTGAGGAGCACACGGCCGAACGGGTACGTGGTCTCGAACTCGCAGCGGGCAAAGCGCGGTAAACCGGCCAGCGGCGCCGGAGAGCCTTCCGCGCCCTCAACTTCCTCGTCGAAAAGGTCCCCCTCGAGGATCCGCGCCTGCGGCGCGGTCCCCGGGCCCTCTACGCGACAAGCCAGAAACGTGAGCTCAGACCTCAGCCCCTTAGAGGGATGGTTCTCCAGTTCCCAGTCGCGGAATTGCCCCCGTCCCCCAAAACCCACGGTGCCGGTACCTATCCCACCCACCGGCAACGAAATGCGTACGCGATCGTTCTGTCGGTACGTACGGGCGACCGGCCAACTGGGCGTACCACTTGCAAAAGCCATGTCGTGTCCTATCTTTCTGTTTCCAGGGAACTACGAGCGCCAAGGCACAGCGGCAGCCGGCAACCGGGCCCGGTCAGGCGGGCTGGTCCAGCCGCTCCAGGTCAATATCTAAAAAGCGGGAGGCGGCGGCTAGCTCCGCTGTTATGTCGCCAGGGACGGCGTGGATGTGGTTCGCACCAAAGCGCGACAAGAAGACCTCGGCGGGTGCGTCGAAACGTGTGAAGGCGTGGGGCCAGACATAGGTGCTCTGGCGCATGAGGGCCTCGTTGGTCTCGGCGTCGTAGCGCTCGAAGCGGCCGAGGGTGACCTGGAGGCGGTAGCGCCCGTCGGCCCTCGACAGACGACCGAGCGTTATCTCTCCCGCAGCCGCCAGGTGGTGGACGGAGGCGCCTCCAGCGGGGAAGTAAAACTCCTCAGGGTAAAGGTGCACCTGGGCCATGTTCTCTGCAGGGTCCTCGCTGCGGGCGGCGAACCATGTCGCGTGCTGGCCGGAGTTCTCGAGGTCCCAGATCCCGCGGTCGGTGAAGTAATGGCGCACATCGGCAAAAAGCACGGGCGTGCCGGTGACCCGGTGCATTATCAACATGGTGAGAGCCCCGTCCATGTCGCACTCGGTGGCACAGATGTGGGTGTCCTTGGGGCCGTCCCAGTCGTAAGGGTCGTTCAGGAACGCTTCGGCGATGTCGGTGGTGGCGAAGTTATTGGTCAGCTCGGGCTGGCCTTTGATCCCCGAGAAGTCGAGGTGCCATTCGTCGATGATGTCGCGCATAGCGTGGTAAGAACGGACCTGGCGCTCCAGGATCTCCGGCGTCAGGCGGGTGCCGTCGTAATGGACCCCGGCAGCATGCTTTTCCAGCCACTCCCGACCGGCAACCGCCTGAGAGGCCGGCACGAGCGCCGAGCGCCGCACGATCTCCCACTGGTCTATTTCTTCGACATCGATGCCGAAGCGGCGCATCCACTCGTCGGTGCGCCCAACCGCGGTGTACATGCCCATGGAACGTCCGCCGACCCGACCGAAGGTGCACCCCTCGAGCGAGCGCACCGCGTGCGCGGCGCGCACGAGCGCGCCAAGCTGTTTGCTCACCGCATCGTCGTCGACGTCGCCCCAGAGCCTCTCGTGCTGGCGGCCTATCTGGTCCAGGCTGCCGCCCGCCGCCAGCAGGCTGACCATGCCCGGGTAGGTGGGGTCGATGTTCGAGAACAACAGGAGCGGCCCGGTGGTGGCCTTGGCCGCATGCACAGAAAAGTGCGGGAACGCCCAGACCGGGTAGTTGAAGATGGTGAGGTCGGGGCGCTCGAGCGCCATGCGGCGTGCCTCACGCACCGCCACCTGGTTGGAGGTGATGGGCTCGGTGCCAAGGACCACTTCGAAGCCCGAAGCGCGGCAGGCCGCCGCGATGCGGCCCTCGACAGCCGCTCCAAAGGAGGCGATCCCCTGGTGGACGAAGTCGCGGCCATCGCTGAAACTGAGGATCCCGACCTTAGGCAACTGGTTCTCCTTCTCTTAGGACGACTGTTAGGCAGATATGGGTGCGGCCAGCTGTAACTCGGCGAGCTCATGGGCAAGGCTCTTGGTCGCGGGGTAGAGCTGTAGGTAGACCTGGTAAAGCTGGTCGTACAAAGGTTGCAAAGCGACGTTGGGCCGCACGGTCCCGGCCACTTTTGCCCAACGTGCGTCCAGCGGGACGAGGCCCGCTGCAGTACCGGCCAGGTGGGCATCACCGTAACTGGCCCCGATGCTGGGCGTCGGCATGTCCTGCTCGCGCCCGGTGACGTCCGAGACGACCTGAGCCCAAAGGCCCCCGCGGGTCCCACCGCCGACGGCGACGAGCCGGCGCGGGTCCCTCCCTGCACTCTCGACGGCTTCGAGGTTATGGCGTACGCCAAAAGCCGTTGCTTCGAGCAGCGCCCTGTAGAGGTGGCCGCGAGTATGGCGCTGGGTCAAGCCGAGCATTGCGCCACGGGCCATAGGGTCAAACAGGGGCGTCCGCTCGCCGGCGAAGTACGGCAGCACTACCAAGGCGTCCGCTCCGGGCGGGGTTTGTCCGGCCTCGGCTAGGAGCTGCTCGAAGGGAGGGTCGCCGGCGATGGCGCGGAACCAGGTGGTGAGCGCGCCAGAAGTGGCCATCCCGGCGGCTACGGTCCGGCTCCCCGGGGCCACACCCGCGGTAAGCCAAAGCCGGGGGTCGGGCACAGCGTGTGGGGCCACGTGGACAATGAACATGGTGGTCCCGTACGAGAGCATGGTGTCACCCTCTGCGGCCACCCCGGCACCGAAGGCCTCCGACCAAGCGTCGATTGTCCCGGCGGCGACGGGTACCCCGGAGGGGAGCCCGGTCTCCGCGGCCGCCTCAGCGGACAACCTCCCCGCAAGCTCGCCAGGCCATAGCAGGCGCGGGAACTCGAGGCCTGGGGCAACCTCTTCCGCCCAGTCGGCCCGCCAACGAGAAAGACCACGATCGTAAAGGGGATTGCACTGGCTAGCGGAATGATGGTCGAGCACGTACTCGCCGGTCAATCGCATCACCGCAAATGAGCTCGCCATCGAAAATCGCCGAGTTCTCGCCCAGATTTCGGGCTCGTGCCGGCGCAACCACAGCAGTTTTGGCCCTACGGCTTGCGATGTGAGAGGGGAACCGCCCACGGAAACCACTTCGTCGGCGCCGTAGCGCTCGGTGAGCTCCTCTGCCTCTTCGGTTGCCCGGGTATCGACGCCGTAAAGGATGGCAGGCCGCAGCGGCTCCCCCTTGGCGTCGAGTGGAAGGAGGCAGGGCCCTATCCCGCTGACGCACACCCCGTGGACCGCAGCCCGCTGGCGCTGGTCGAAGCGAGCGAGAAGGGCCTGGATGTCCGCCCACCACACCAGTTCAGCGTCGTGCTCAACCCAGCCCGGTTGAGGCAAGGAGACGCCGTGGGCCCTTTCCACGGTGTCGACCAGAGTGCCGTCGGGCTTCGCAAGCACCGCCTTGGAACTGGATGTCCCTATGTCGAGGCCGAGGAGGAGCTCGCCCACTCAGGCCTCCTTCGGGCAGCCCGTAGTTGGTTGGCCCATCCGTGCTCGATGACTTGGCCTCCCGGGGTGCGGTAGCCGGCAGACCTCTTGTACCATCGGACCACCCTTTTAGAAATCCATTTCAGAAACCCATTTCAGGGGGACGTTACAGCCAGCTCCGATGGTTGTCAAGGGCCCCTACGGGAACGCCAGCCCGCCGGTCCTGCCGGGCCCGACCGTCAGTACGTGGCGCGGCCGCCACTTATGTCGTACACGGCGCCAGTCGAGAAGCTGACCTCGTCGGAAACGAGCCAGGACACCAGCGCAGCCACCTCGTCGGCTTGGCCAATGCGTCCCATCGGGATCCGGCTCAACATGTAGGCGAGCACCTCGGGAGTGTTACCGGCGTTCATGGGCGTCTCGATCACAGCTGGCGCAATAGCGTTTACTAGGACCCCGCTGGTGGCCAGCTCCTTACCCAGGGCCTTGGTGAGGGCAATGACTGCACCCTTAGACGCCGAGTAGGCGGCCAGGTTTGGGTTGCCTTCTTTACCAGCAATGCTGGCGATATTTACGACCCGGCCCCAGCCCTTCTCGCGCATCGCAGGGACGACGGCGCGGCACAGGTTGAACACCCCGTTGACATTGACAGAGAACGTGCTTTGCCACTCATCTTCGGTTATTTCCCAGAGCGGCTTGTTCGGGCCTATGACCCCGGCACTATTGATGAGGATGTCGACGGGACCGACCTCTGCGACCGCGGCACTGACAGCGAGGCCGTCGCTGACATCGAGCTGAAAGTTGGCTTCAGGGGACAAGTCGAAAGAGACTGTGTCAATACCCTCTCGCCGCAATCTCGCCACGCACGCGGCCCCGATGCCGCTCTCCGCGCCGGTCACTATTGCCTTTCTCACCGACTTCCTTTCGGTTCAGTGAGACTCACGCGCCACCCGGTCCCCGCTCGCGCCAACCAGGAAATCGAGGTCCGCTCCAGTGTCAGCCTGCATGACGTGGTCGACATAGAGCTTCGCCCAGCCTCGGACCGGAGCGGCATAGGCGCTCTCGCTAGCAGCGCTCTGCCCCCTCCGCCCCAACTCCTCGTCCGAGACGTCGAAGCTCAATGAGCGGTTTTCAACGTCCAAAGAGATGATGTCGCCGGTGCGCACAAGGGCAAGCGGGCCCCCCGCTGCAGCTTCGGGGGCGACATGGAGGACCACCGTCCCGTAAGCCGTCCCGCTCATTCGGGCATCGCTTATCCGGACCATGTCCCGCACACCTTGCTCGAGGAGTTTTCGCGGCAACGGCATGTTGCCGACCTCGGGCATACCGGGGTAGCCGCGTGGCCCGCAGCCGCGAAGGACCAGGACGGAGCGCTCGGTCACGTCGAGGTCAGGGTCGTCCAGGCGGGCGCGCATGTCTTCGATACTTTCGAAGACCACGGCCGGGCCCACGTGCTGGAGCAGGGCCGGGGTGGCAGCCGCTGGTTTGACGATGGCACCGAGGGGCGCCAGGTTGCCGCGCAGCACGGCGATCCCGGCGTCCGCCATGAGAGGCGACTGGCGGGGCATGATCACAGTGCCGTCGTAAACAGGCCGGTCGGTCAGGTAATCGACGAAGGGCCGGCCGGTGACAGTGATCGGCTCGGGATGGAAGAGGTCCTTCACCTGGGCCAGGACGGCAAGCACTCCCCCTGCGCGATAAAGGTCGTCCATCAAGAACTCACCGGATGGCTGCAGGTTGACCATCAGCGGGACGTCGTGGCCGGCTTGGTCGAAGTCGGCGAGCTTCAGGTCGATGCCGAGGCGGCCGGCGATCGCCAACAGGTGCACCACTGCATTTGTCGAGCCGCCCACGGCCGCCACGGCAATGATCGCGTTGAGGAACGATCCCCGCGTCATTACGTCGCTCGGGTGCCGCCCGTCGCGCACCATGTCGACGACTAGGCGGCCCGTCTCGTGGGACATCTTCAGCAACCGCGAGTCCGGCGCCGGCGTCCCCGCCAGGCCCGGGATGGTCATGCCGAGCACCTCGGCCACCACGGCCATTGTCGAAGCCGTACCCATGGTGTTGCAGTGACCCTTGCTCCGCACCATGGACTCCTCGGACTGCAAGAACTCGGCGTTAGTCATCTTGCCGCCGCGCACCTCTTCGCTGAGCCGCCAGACGTCGGTACCACAGCCGAGAGCCACGCCGCGGAAATGGCCGCTCAGCATCGGGCCGCCGGGGACGACCACGGCGGGCAGGTTGACCGATGCCGCCGCCATGAGCAGTGCCGGGATGGTCTTGTCGCACCCGCCTAACAAGACCAGCCCGTCGACCGGGTTGGCCCGGAACATTTCCTCCATCGCCATTGCCGCCATGTTGCGCCACAGCATCGCCGTCGGTTTGACCAGCGACTCGCCCAGGGAGACGACGGGGAGGTTGTAGGGGACGCCGCCGGCCGCCCACACACCCTCCTTCACCGCCTCGGCCACCTCGTCCAGGTGCATGTTGCACGGGGTCAGGTCCGAGGCTGTATTGGCGATGGCGATCTGGGGCTTGGTGGAGCCCAGGGCGTCGTCGGGGAGGCCCCGCCGCATCCAGGCGCGGTGGATGTAGGAGTTCCGGTCCTGACCGGAATACCACTCTGCACTTCGGAGGTCCCCCACTCCAACCTCGTTCCAATTATCAGGGTTTTCTAACCGTTCGGAACTGCGGGTACAGTATGGCACGTCAAGTCGGCTCTTACAGTCGTTCGGGCCGACCTCTAAAGCGAAAGTGGGTCACGAATGCGACTTGTCCGGACCGGCGAACCAGGAGCCGAAAAACCCGGAGCATTGGTTGACGAGAACCTGCTCGTCGACCTGTCAGACGTCGTTGCTGACTACAACGAAGCGTTTTTCCGCTCTGGTCGCATCGCCACGCTGGCACCGCTCATCGCGGAGAGGGCCGCATCAGGCAAAACCGAACCCCTAGGTGACCGACGTCTCGGTGCACCCTTCGCCCGGCCGCACCAGATCCTTTGCATCGGCCTCAACTACAGAGACCATGCCGCAGAAACCGGGCAGGCCGTCCCGGCCGAGCCGATAGTGTTCAACAAGGCTCCTAATACGCTCATCGGCCCTAACGACGATGTCCTCATCCCCCGCGGTTCGGTGAAGACCGACTGGGAGGTCGAGCTTGGGGTAGTGATCGGCAAGCGGTGCCTGTACCTGGCCGACGAGGCCGAGGCGGCCGACGCCATCGCGGGTTACGTGCTCGTAAACGACATAAGCGAACGTGAGTGGCAGATCGAGCGCGGCGGCCAGTGGGTGAAAGGCAAGTCGGCTCCGACCTTCAACCCGGCCGGGCCGTGGTTGGCGACGCCGGACGAGATCGACGACGTGCTCCACCTCGACATGACGCTGGATGTCGACGAGAAGCGCTACCAGTCAGGCTCGACGTCGAACATCGTCTTTGGCCCCCTTTTCCTGGTGCACTACATCAGCCAGTTCCTCGCCCTCGAACCCGGCGACCTCATCAACACCGGCACCCCCGCTGGCGTCGGCTTGGGCCAGAAGCCGCCGACCTATCTGCACGGCGGCGAGACAATGACGCTTAGCCTCTCTCGGCTCGGCAAGCAGACCCAATCGGTCGTCTCTCCCACCTATTCCGGGCGGTAGTGCGCGCCCTGGTGATCGAAGGCCCGCGGCGCGGGAGCGTGCAAGAACTTGATGCTCCCGTCCCGCAGGAGGGCCAGCTGCTCGTCGACGTGGAACGCGTCGGGTTGTGCGGGACCGATGTCGAGCTCTACACGGGCGAAATGGCCTACTTCGAGCAGGGCCTGACCCACTTTCCCTTGCGCCTCGGCCATGAATGGACCGGCCGTGTATCGGCGGTGGGACCGCGCACCGATCCTTCCTGGATGGGCCAGCGCGTCACGGGCGACACGATGTTGGGCTGCGGCCACTGCCAGGTGTGCCTGGCCGGTAAGCACTATGTCTGTGCCGACCGCAACGAGATCGGGATCACCGACGGCTGGCCCGGCGCTCTGGCCGAGCAGATGCTGGTGGCGGAGCGCTTCGCTCATCGCATCCCCGACAACGTCAGCGTAACGACCGCCGCCATGGTCGAGCCCGGAGGGAACTCGCTCCGAGCCGTCGAAGCAGCCGGCCTCTCGCCGGGGGGCCGCCTGCTCGTGCTCGGCTCGGGCACGATCGGGTTGCTCGCCGCCCAGATCGGGCTCGCTCGGGGCCTCGAGGTGCACGTGGCTGGGGCCCGACCGAGCTCCCTCGAGCTTGCCCGAGAGCTGGGGGCCCAGCATGTTTATCAGGTGGTCGACTTGGGACGAGACTGCGACCTGCGCTTCGACGCGGTGATCGACGCGAGC
>Ga0302177_10003625_pt1 | contig 10779 bp, 7 predicted proteins | sample I_Palsa_E1_2_FD_198780 | JGI IMG/M metagenome (GOLD analysis project Ga0302177, IMG submission 198780) | Peat permafrost microbial communities from Stordalen Mire near Abisko, Sweden - I_Palsa_E1_2 | ecosystem: Environmental > Terrestrial > Soil > Palsa > Peat permafrost | place: Sweden: Abisko... | reverse complement strand
CTGGCCGTTGCCTGAGCGACTGCCTCCGCCCTTCAGCGAGCGAAGAGTGCAAATCAAATCTTGAAAGGTAAGTCCGTTTGGTAGCAGCCCCACTACGGATTGTCACAAGCGGCACGTTCGAGCAAGCCCCTGGTTGTGAACCAGGGGGTTGGGAGTTTCAATATCTCCGGGCGCGCGGCATTTATAGGGTCTGTACCGGAGACATCCTTTGCAGGTTATCCCGGGGGGCACCCTCAATTCGGAAAGTTCAACGCCCGATCGATTGCCTGAAAGCGCGGCTCTTTGCGTAAGGGGTCCAGGAGTGCGTCCGTTTTGAGCATCATCAAGCCCGGATCGCGTACGTGGACCGCCTTTTCGAGCCAATCGAGTGATTTGGGAACATTGCCCCACTGCGCGTAGATCCCGGCCAACTGAAAAGCGTCAGCGTCCCCATCCATTGTCATTTTCGCAACTACGCTCTGCGCATCGGCATGCCGTCCGAGCTTTTCGTATACGACTGCCAAGCACCACTGGCTTGCCCAGTAGTCTGGTTTGATTTCGCACGATCCGCGGGCGCGCTCTAGGTCACCCAGCGCGTAGTAGGCGAGCCCACGAGTTCCGAGGCTCTCGGGTTCCTCGGGGTCGAGGGTTAACGCGTCCTGAAATGCGGCAAGGGCTTCCTTGTACTGGTGTCCGTAGTACAAGGCTTGACCAAGATTGGAGTGAGTATCGCGATTGAGCGGATCCAGTACGACCGCTCGCCGCGCTTCGGCGATGCCTCTCTCGGCATGGCCCATGTAGACGTCAAATGAGCCCGCGCCTTGCAACGCCTGCGCGTTGTTCGGTGCGAGCGCAAGCGCCCTCTGGAACTCCGCATTCGCCTGAGTGAAGTCTAGCGCTCCCTTCTGGAAATAGAACGCCAGCGCTAAGTGAGCCTCGCCAAGATCCGGCGTGAGTTCGATTGCCTTCAGTGCATCCGCATGCGCGTTGTCGAAGCTCTCGCGAGCGGGCTCCGCTGAGGCGTCGGCATAGCTATTGAACGCGATTGATCGGTTTGCGAGCGCGAGGGTATAGTTCGGGTCTAGCGCAATTGCCTCCGTGAAGGCTGCGGCAGCGGCCCGGTAATCCTTGGGTCCGTGGGCTGTAGCGTAAGCCTTCCGCGCCCGCAGGTATGCATCGAACGCCGCGGCGTTCCCCGTGCCGCCCAGTTCGATCTTCGTGGCCACGTCGCCGAGCAGGCGTACTTTGAGGGCGCTCGCGACGGCAGCCGCAATTTCGGTTTCGAGCGTCAACACATCGCCTAAGTCCCGGTCGTAGGTGTGCGACCAGAGATGAAACCCAGATACTGCATCGATCAGCTGCGTCGTGATGCGCACGGTGTTACCCGCGCGCCGCACGCTTCCCTCGAGGATCGCGCCCACATTGAGTTCGCGCGCTATGGTGCTGATCTTGACGTCCTTACCTTTGAATGAGAACGCCGAGGTGCGGGCCGCGACTTGGAGTTCATTGATCTCACTGAGGGAGTTGAGCAGCTCCTCGGTCAGGCCGTCCGAGAAATACTCCTGTTCCTTATCCCGGCTCATATTTACGAAGGGCAGCACCGCGATCGAATGCGGTGGTGGGGCGAAAGCTGCGGACTTGGCGACCCAGGGCCTCTCGACGATGACATAAGCGCCAACTGCTGCGAGCGCGATGGCAACCCACGCGCCCTTCAGAAGTGAGGACCTCACCGACCCTACTGGCGCAGCTCGCGGTAGCGTCGCTGAGAAACTAGCTTTCCCCGACAGGAGTTGCTGAACGCGCCGTACGAACTCAGGTGGTATTTCACCCGCGGGCAAGCGCGTCCACTGAACCTGCCGAAAAGCATCCGGCACATCGGCCCCGACATCCGACGTCTGATCAATCACAACAGGGACGATGAACGCAATTCGCTCAGACATATCGTGAGTGCGCTCAACGGCGAGCTTCCACTCGCGCCGAAAATACCCTTCCGAACGGGCTTCTGTACTCGCGGAGATGACGGGAACGAAGAGTCGGCAATCGTGAATTCCTTCGCGGATCTGGCGGTCCCAGACATCGCCGCCTCGCAATCCGCGCTTGTCGAACCATACCTCAATGCCGGCCGCACGCAGCGCCTTGCAAATCCTATCCGCCGCCGCGGCGTCCTCCGAGGCATAGCTCAGAAACACCGCGCCAGTGAAAGAGGAGGGCGGTAAGTCTCCGGTCGGGTCCGATGCGCGCACTTCTTCGGGGCTCATGGGTATTTAGGTTTTTACGGCCTTGGCAAAGGATGCCTAGCGCATCGGACGACAGCAAATCCGCTAGAGCAAGCACAGAGGGCGGTCATTCAATTTCGCATTCCGGCACCTGCCTAGCCTATCCGGCGTGAATGGCTGCTTTCCCTAAGCAACATTAGCCATTTTAACGGACATTTGAACCCGAGTGCGGCCGGCTGGCGGTTCAAGCCCGACGACTCGCTCCTCGGACTGGTCCTGACCCAAGCTCGCCGGTGGCGACTGGCCGGTATCGGGTAACCCATCAGGTATTGGGGGCCTGCCGGTTCGATTATTGAGGATGCGATTCATACAAAGAGGTACGGCCTCTGCCGACTCGAGCAATTGGGTTAGCGACATTGACATGTCGGAGGGCATTCAACGCCAGCTCACGTGGCGATTTCTTCGCTTTTCGTGGCAATTGGAGCAGAATCTGGCGCAAGGATCGTGTCATCGCCGCAGACGCCGCTCCGGATCGCGCTCAATCAGGAGATAAAAATGTACGTATTGAGCATCAATGGTGAAAAGCATTCGGTGGACGTTCCGGCCGACATGCCCTTGCTCTGGGTCCTACGCGATGTGATCGGGCTCATGGGCACAAAGTTCGGGTGCGGCATCGCCCAGTGCGGAGCATGCACAGTCCACCTGGACGGCCAAGCCGTCCGTTCCTGTGTGCTGCCGATACGCACAGTAGGCGCTCGGTCGGTCACCACCATTGAGGGCGTAGGCGCGACGCCGAGCGGAAAAAAAGTGCAGACCGCCTGGCTCGACGTGGACGTCGTGCAATGCGGATACTGTCAATCCGGCCAGATCATGTCGGCCGCCGCCCTGCTCGCGCAGATCGAGAATCCCACCGACGACGAAATCAACGCGGCCATGTCCGGCAACATCTGCCGCTGCGCGACGTACGTGCGCATCCGCGCCGCCATCAAGCAGGCGGCCTCCGGCAAAGCGGACGTGCTGCAGACAATTCCCGCGGGTGCCACGTGAACGCGCCGGCCGTCGATCTCCCGCGGCGCCGCGCGATCAAGCTCGGCGGATTGGCGCTCGCGTTCGTCTGGCTCGGAGCAGGAGGCAGGGCGCGAGCGTTCATCAACGCGCGCCCTCAGTCCGGCGATGCCGCCGCGGCGAGCGCCGACGGCAATCCCGCCTTCGCACCCAATGCGTTCATTCGCATCGACGCCGAAGGACCGGTGCGCTTGGTGATGCCCAACGTTGAAATGGGGCAAGGCATATACACGGGTGCCTGCGCCATGCTGGCGGAGGAGCTCGGTGTCGGCATGGATCAAATCATTGTCGAGCACGCACCGCCCAACCAAGCGCTCTATGGGATTCCCCTGCTGGGCGAGCAGGCCACCGGCGGCTCGACCAGCACCCGAGATCAGTGGGCAGTTCTACGCGAGGCGGGTGCCGTCGCGCGCACCATGCTCGTCACCGCTGCCGCGAACCGCTGGCGGGTCGACCCCGCGAGCTGCACGGTCGAGCGCGGCGTCGTTGGCCACGCCGCGAGCGGACGCAAGCTCGCGTTTGGCGCGCTGGCGAAAGCGGCAGGTGTGCTGCCGATACCGGCGAAGGTCGCACTCAAGGACCCGGCGGCGTTCACGCTGATCGGTAAGCCTCTGCGGCGGATCGATTCCGCCGATAAGGTCGTGGGTGCAACACAGTTCGGTATCGATGCGAAGGTGCCGGGCATGAAGATCGCGACCGTCAAAGCATGCCCCACGCGAGGCGGCAAATTGGTTTCGGTCGACGACGCACGCGCACGCGCCGTGCCGGGATTCGTCGAGGTCGTCAAAATCGGTAATGCGGTCGCGGTCGTCGGCGATCATTTCTGGGCGGCCAAGCAGGGCCTCGATGCGCTCAGCATCCAGTGGGATCCGGGAGAGAACGCGCAGCTTACTACGGCCGTGCTCACCGAGGCGCTGGCCGAGCGCTCGCGTGACGGCGCCACCATCGTCGGCCGGCAACAGGGCAAAAAACCGGACGAGGGCAAGAGCGTTGAAGCGCTGTATCAGCTCCCGTTGCTCGCGCACGCGCCCATGGAGCCGCTCAATACCACCGTGCACGTCACATCCGACCGATGCGAGATCTGGGTGGGAACTCAGGTTCCCGCGCGGTGCGTGAGCGTCGCGGCAAAGATTACCGGATTGCCCGAGAGCAAGGTCATTGTCCACAACCACTATATCGGCGGCGGGTTTGGTCGCAGGTTGGAGACCGACTCGATCGAGCAGGCCGTCCTGTTTGCGAAGCAGGTCAAATACCCGCTCAAGGTGATCTGGACGCGCGAGGAAGACATCCGCCACGATCTGATGCGACCGATGTACTACGACCGAATCTCCGCTCTACTCGCGAAGGACGGCCGACCGTTATGGTATAGCGATCACATCACGAGCGGCACGGTACTCGCCCGTTGGCTGCCCGATGGGATGAGTAAGGAAGGCCTGGACGACGATGTGATTGAGTGCGCTGCCGAGACTCCCTACGCCATCCCCAATTGTCACGTCGATTGGGTGCGGCACGACATGCCGCGCGGCCTTCACATTGGCTGGTGGCGCGGTGTCGGTCCGACACACAATCTTTTCGTTATCGAGAGCTTCATGGATGAGCTCGCGCATGCAGCCGGCAAGGATCCCGTCGCCTATCGGCGCTCTTTGCTCGCGAAGGATTCACGCGCGTTGGCGGTTCTCAATCTCGCGGCCGAGAAGATCGGCTGGGGACAAAGCTCGCTGCCGCCGCGGGTGGGGCGCGGAGTAGCGTTGGGCTCACCCTTTGGCAGCCACATATGCCTGATCGTGGAAACGCAGGTCACGCCGCAGGGAGAGGTGCAATTGCGCCGCGCGGTCGTCGCGGTCGATTGCGGCATCGTCATCAATCCGAGTTCTGCCGAGGCGCAGATGCAGGGCGGCGTGTTGTTCGGCTTGAGCACCGCGCTCTACAGCGCCATCACCCTGAAGAATGGTGCCGTGGAGCAGAGCAACTTTCATGACTACAGGAACCTGCGCATGAACGAGGTACCCACCATGGAGGTGTATCGGGTCGCGAGCAAGGAGGCGCCGGGGGGCCTCGGGGAATTGGGCACCGCGATCGCGGCGCCCGCTCTCGGCAATGCCATTTTCGCGGCCACCGGCGTGCGCTTGCGCTCTCTGCCCATAGACCGCAGCCAGTTGGTCGAAAATGCCGATTCCCTCAGAACTGTCGTTACGGACTCGGGGCACGGCGGCCATCAAGGCCCGGCGAAGGTATGAAGCTCCTGGTTAAAATTGTCGTCGTTTTGATCGTGATAGGCGCACTCGCCGTAACCGTATTGAACCGCACCGATCCGTCCGCCGGAACGGCCCCGGCGATCGCCGGGGCGCCCGCCGATGCGGATATCGTGGCGCGCGGCGAGTACCTTACCCAGGCAGCCGACTGCATTGCCTGTCACACGGTGCCGGGGTCTAGCAAGAAATTTGCCGGCGGTGTCGCCTTCAGGCTGCCCTTCGGCACGATTTACTCCAGCAACATCACGCCCGACGTGAAAACCGGAATCGGCGCCTACAGCGACGATGAGTTCTTACGCGCCGTGCGCGAGGGCGTGCGCAGGGATGGCCGACGCTTGTACCCGGCGTTACCTTATACCTCGTACACCCGGCTGAGCCGCAGCGACGTGCTCGCGATCAAGGCCTACCTCTCAACACTTCCCGCCATCTCAGAGCCCAACCGGCCCAATGAGCTCAGCTTCCCGTTTAATCAGCGCTGGGCAATGGTTTTTTGGAACGCGGCCTTTTTCAAGAGCCAACGCTTTGCGTCGGACCCTGCGAAGCCGGCACAGTGGAATAGCGGCGCATATCTTGCCACCGCTCTCGGTCACTGCGCCGAATGTCACACGCCGCGCAACGTCGGCTTCGGGATGGAGCACGGCCGTGAGCTCGCCGGCGAGGAACTCCAAGGCTGGCGCGCGTACAACATCACCGCCGATGGCAAATATGGGATCGGTTCCTGGTCGGACTCGGATATCGTTACGTATATCGCCACGGGTTATGCACCCGGGCGCGCCACGGCCTCGGGCCCTATGGGCGATGCGGTCGCACACAGTCTTCAATTCCTCAAGGCGGACGACGCAGCCGCGCTGGTCAGCTTCTTGCGAACGGTACCGGCGCACCGAGGGAAGCATCCCGTCGAAGTCGATGCTCGACCGCCCGCGCTCGCCGCGTCGACTGCCGTTTTGCCCGGCTCCGATGAGCTTCGTGCCGATTCGCGGGGCCTCAGGCTGTTCGAGGGAGCCTGTGCGAGTTGCCATCAATGGACCGGTCAAGGCCGGGAAAGTCAGTATGCGTCCCTCGCGGGCACTCGCGGCGTCAACGATATCCGTGCGATCAACGTGACGCAGATCATCCTGCAGGGCGTCAAGATGCGGGTGAATGACACGGACGTCTACATGCCCGCGTTCGGCGATGCCTATTCAGACGTGGAAGTAGCGGCGCTCGCCAATTACGTGGTGGCGCATTTCGGAGGAAAGCAGGGAACGGTCACGCCGACCGACGTCGCCAAGCGACGCATGCTCTGAGCGTTCGCTTTGCGTCCGCTCCCCCGCTGAAGCGCAGCGGTTCACGCAAAATACTCAGGCAGCCTCCGGGGCGTTGCGCCATTGAACACCCGGAAGTTCCTGGAACAGCCGCTCGTGATCCCAAAGATCCATTCCTCCCCCAAAGCTGAACTGACCTTTTGCGCCACCGCAGCATCGTGCGAGGCATAACTGATGAACACGCGGCGCGCCGGCGCTGCCGTCGGCATCGATCAAGCAGGGTCTCCGCAATTCCGTACGATCGCCCATGGTGCGGGGCTCTACGTCAGTAGCGTGATGGTTTACCGCAACCTACGAACGACTGCTCCAGGGGGGTATTTCACCTTCGTGATCGGCAAGTAATGGCCGGCCAGCGACCCTCTGCCGTCTGGATCGGTCGAAGGTCACTTCGTGACCCGTAGTTGACGGTCGCGAACGGCAGGAATCGGGGACTACAATCTAGCTGACGTCATGGTCTAATAGTTACTCGTCGGACTCCACGCGGGTTCAGGCAGCCGTTGCTCGTTGATTGGAATAAATCGGCCCAAGGCTGACTCAAGGCGGAAAATTCATACGCGCCTCGATGGCCTTGAATCGCGGATCATTGCGAATCGGGTCAAGGCCCCAGTCTACCTTCAGCAGCTGGAGTCCTGGGTCGCGCAGCTGCTCGGCATTCGCTAACGTTTGCAGTGCCGCCTCCTTATTGCCCAACTGCGCATAGACCACCGCGAGATCGAGTGAGGGGGCAGCTCTGTGAACAGCCTCATATTCCTGCAATATGCGTTCGGCATCGTGTGTCCTACCCAGTCCGTGGTATGCCAACGCCAAACATTGGAGGCGGTTCCCAGTCTCGGCTGCATCGGTTGCCCGTAAGGCCGATTCACAGATCTCGCGCGCCTGCTCAAACTGACCGGATGCAAGCAGTGCATAGGCGATATTGATTTTTACCCAAACCGAGTTCGGACGGAGCGAAGCTGCCGCCCGAAGGGCTGTCAGCGCCTCGTCGTAGCGCCGCGCGCGAGTGAGAACCTGCCCCAATTCGAGATGTGCTTTGACATTCTGCGGATCGAGTGCGACCGCGTATCGGGCAGCGATAATTGCGGGCTGAAAGCGGCCGAGTTCAGAGTTGAAGCCCGCGAAACTCCGCAGGATATTTGCGTTGCCCGGCGAGAGCGCGAGAGCACGGTCGAATTCAGGTAAAGCACCCGCGAAATCAAGCAGTGCAACCCAGCGAACATATGCAAGAGTCTTGTGTGCTTCACCGAGTCCTGGCGCGAGCGCCACGGCTCGTTCTGCCGCTTTTCGAGCTTGCTCACGCACCTCCGCGAGCTCGGCCGGTTTGGCAACAACGACAGAAATGTTGGTAAGCACCGAAGCGCGCATCGCATGTGCCTGTGCGAAGTTCGCATCGAGCGCAATCGCCTGATCAAGTGCCGCCAGGGCAGCGCGAAGATGATCCGCTGCACCGGTATCCCATGATAGAAGCTGCCCACCGCGTAGGTACGCGTCGTATGCCTCCGGGTTTTTCGTGCTACCCAGCTCGAGCTCCGCAGACGCATCACCAGCAAGCGTTACTTTGAGTTGCTGCGCAACGGATGTAGCAACGTCAGTTTGGACCCTCAGAATGTCGGTAAGGCTTCGATCATAGGTCTGAGACCACATGTGAAAGCCACTGACAGCGTTAATGAGCTGAACGCTGATCCGCACGGTATTGCCCGCGCGCCTCACGCTGCCTTCGAGGAGCGCCCCGACATTGAGCTTATGGGCGATCGTTGAAACATCTACGTTCTGACCTTTGAACGAAAAGGAGGACGTTCGCGCCACGACTTGCAAGTCATTCAGGCGGGAGAGGGCATTAAGCAGCTCCTCGGTGATGCCGTCGGAGAAGTACTCCTGTTTAGGGTCGCCGCTCATGTTCACGAACGGTAGAACGGCGATGGAGTGAGGGGGCGGGTTGAAGGCCGTGGCTGGAGCATTCTGAGCTGCGACCGCAGGTGGCACTCCGGGTTGCACAGCATGCTTCGATTGTGCGAGTCGGTTTGTCACGAGGTAACCGAGTGCGGCGACGACCACGGCGATCGTTAAAACAAGAGCCGCCTTCGACCGCCAGGATGCACGAACATGCTGTTGGGTCGGCGCAGCAGACACCCGAGCGGCTTCCGATGCGCTCCTGGTCGGACCTTTGGATAGCTCCCCTGACAGTAGACGCCGTACACGCTCCGCGAAGGCCGCCGGTGTCAGCCCGCCCGGCAGGCGCGTCCATTGGACGTGCCGGAATGCGTCTGGAACATCAGCTTTGTTTTCGGGTGTCGAATCGATGACTACTGGGACAAGAAATGCGACCCGCTCGGACAAGTCGTGTGTTCGGTCTACCGCCAGCTTCCATTCACGCCTGAAGTAGCCCTCCACTCGCGCTTCCGTGTTTGCCGAGACAATCGGCACGAAGAGTCGACAGTCGTGGATCTGCTGTCTGATTTGTCGATCCCAAACGTCCCCGCCGCGTAGCTCGCGCTGGTCGAACCAAACCTCAATGTCCGCTGCGCGTAACGCATCGCACATGCGCTTAGCAGCCTCCACATCCTGCGAGGCATAGCTGATGAATACGGCACCAGCGGGCTTAGGCGCAGTGAGTACCGCGCTATCTGCGTCCGGCTGCTTCTCTTCCGCCAAGCCGCTGTCTCCCTGATCGCTCGTCGGCTATGTTCCGGGAAGCTATCCGCCTTGGCAACAAAGGCCAGGCGGCCGTCCGAACGGCGGCTATGCGACAGGTATTTCGATGAGCTGAGCGTCCGGTTTTGGCCGGTCAGCGACCCTCAGTCCCGCCAATCGGTCGGAGGACGTTTCCTAACCCGCAGCTGCCCGAGGCGAACGGCAGCTTCCCGGCGGGGTACGCCGATAGTGTTCTTGTCAGTGGGCTCACCGCGGCGGCGTTCAAGCCAGCATGTCTGTAAATCTGATCCGAACGCAAAGATCCTGGCATACGATAAAAACACGATTCCCAACGTGGTCGCAGAGGTCTATTGGCAGGCTGAGTGCTTCTCATACCGGTTGACGATTGCGCGCTGCCAAGGCCTCCGGTTTTGACCCGCCCCGCCCGCACAGGGCGGCAGTAGCATAAACTGCAGGTCGATGAACTATGGGACGACTTCCCCTGGACGTCCTTAAGGGGGAGCACGGGCCTCTTCTTCGGAAAAGGGGAGTGCCCGCGCAATCCGCATCGGGAGGGTTGTGATTCGGAGTCTTCAGAACTTCGCCATGCCCTGCCTCTTGGCGTTCACTGTTTTGGGCAGTACGCCAAATCGTGCTGATGAGCCAGCCTGCGCGACGGCTCCGGCCTGGACGCCGTGCCAATTATTCCTGCCCGGGCCATCGATCGCAGATCACAGCGGCAATCACGATCACGAGTTCTTCTGGATTCTTTTCAACGCCTACGCGGATGAATGGAATCGGATGCCGCCCGCGGATCCGGATGCGTCACCGACGCGGCGCCCGGAGGCCGAGGTTCCGCCGGTGCCGATGACGAGCCCGCCAATGCCGTTCACGGACTGGCCGATCGGTGCGACGCAGGTTATTGGCGGCGCAACGCCGAATTCGGTGGACAGTCCTCTCATGGAGGCACTGATCGGCAGCACGCCGATTGGCAAACCGCTCGAGGACGCGCATGTACAGATCTATGGCTGGATCGACGCCGGCGGCAACGTCAGTAGCGCAACCCACGGCTTTGGCGGCAATGCGCCGGTCGCCGACTCATTCACCCAAAACACGGTGCAACTCGATCAGGCCGTCGTCTACATCGAGCGCGTGCCCGACACGGTGCAGAAAACCCGCGTCGACTGGGGCTTCCGTTTCGCGCCCATGTACGGGGAAAACTATCGCTACACCACTGCGCTCGGCTTTTTCAGCAACCAACTTGTCAATCAAAACCGGTTCAACGGTTTCGACATGCCGATGGCCTACGGAGAAGTCTTCGTCCCGTTCGTCGCG
>Ga0302177_10003618_pt1 | contig 10790 bp, 9 predicted proteins | sample I_Palsa_E1_2_FD_198780 | JGI IMG/M metagenome (GOLD analysis project Ga0302177, IMG submission 198780) | Peat permafrost microbial communities from Stordalen Mire near Abisko, Sweden - I_Palsa_E1_2 | ecosystem: Environmental > Terrestrial > Soil > Palsa > Peat permafrost | place: Sweden: Abisko... | reverse complement strand
CGCAGCAGCGCCAGGTACAGCAGCGCCTGCTTGCTGTCCACGTAGGTGTACAGCGCGCCGTGGCTAAGCCCCAGGGCAGCCGAAACATCCGAGATCCCGGCAGACCGGAACCCCTTGTCGGTAAACACCCCCACCGCCGCGTCAGCCACCTCGGTCAGCGGTCGAACCGGTTTGCGTCCACGCATGTACTGAGCATAGAGTATTGATTGACTGACCGGATCAGTCAGTCATTCAGAAGGGAAGAGCAGGAGGCGGCCCCGCAGTCCTCAGGGGCTGCGGCGTGGTGGCCAGGTTTCTCCACGGCCCGGTCCCGGCCCAGCCAGATCCAGTTCCAGGAAATGTTCCATCGAGCATGAGAGCACCGGCATAACCACCGCATTTTAAGGCAGCATTATTCCCATTGGAGGGCCCAGGATGCGAATCCGCAAGCCTCTCGTGTATTTGTCAGCGCTGGCCGTAGTAATCGCAGTCGGCATTTCACTCGCCGTCGTCCTGATAATCTCGCGACCCAGCCAGCCGCAGCCGGTTACCTCGGGCTGCGCATGGCCTGTCGCACTTAACCAGGCCACACTCACCGAGAACAGCCAGGTAAACGTGAGCAACCCGGATACGGCAGCGGATTACTGGATAATGCCGGTGCCCGTGGAGCAGGGGCTGAGCGTCACGCTGGCTGGGCGATACCCCGACAGCCGCTACATGTCTATCGCTGTCTACAACGCGGATGGTTCGCCATTCACAACCAACGGAATCGCATCGGCGCTGACCGATTACCGCATCGCGCCAGACCCGGGCAGCGTCAACCCGTGGCAGCACCAAGCGCCCCCCGGCGGCAGCTACACGGTAACGCTGAGGTCCAGCGTGGCGCCGGGCCAGGTCAACACGCTGCCCCTCGCGCCAGCCGGAACGCCCAGCGGAACCACCGACGTGATCTTCTACCGTGTCTATGCCGCGCACGGCGGCCCCGGACAGGTACCCCTGCCGACGATTACGCTCACGCGCAACGGCGAATCCAGGCAACTGAGCCAATGCCCGGCAAGTGGCCAGGATCAAATCCCGAAATCGTATTGCTCGATACCCTGGGTGGCCAAAGGAGCCCCTGTTTGCGGGGTCACCGGCCGAGCTTCCACGTCAGGCGCAGCCGGAACCATCGTCCCGTTCGCCAGGGACCCGATCGGGACGGGCGGCACCCCCGACAACGACATCGCCTACCTGTCAGCCACTGTCGTCCCCCCGCGGAACGGGGATGTGCTGGTCATCCGAGCCCAAGCACCGACCGCGCCCAGCGGTACCGCCCCCACCCCGTGGCCAGAGCCCGGCACGGACCTGCGGTACTGGTCGCTGTGCATCGACCTGGCCAAGCCGCCGGTACCTGTGGTGGTAAACCGCCTGCCGGGCGGAACCGCGGACTACGGATGCCGGTACGACAACCAGGTCGCGCTCGACCGCAGCGGCTACTACACCTTTGTCATCGGCACAGAATCCCAGCGCGCCGCCATCGAACGAATCCCCGGCGCCACCTTCCTGCCATTTTCTGCCGCCCAGCCCGCGCAGCGGTACAAGCTCAACATGCGGAACATGCTCGCCGAGCGCGACTTCGGCGAGGCAGTCCAGGACGCTCCGGCGAACGGGCGATCAGCGTCAGCGGCGGCCGTCATGGGTCCGTACTACCCCCGCATAGCTTCCTGCCCACTCGCCACTCTCGCGGCCAGCGGACCCGCCGTGTGCATGCGCGCCTCCGCACCGCCATCAGCGAACGCGAACCAGACAACAAGCTCAGGGCACACCATCCCGGCATTGATCTTTATTTGCGCCATCGCGGGCTGGGCCGCAGGCGAAGCATGGCAGGTCCTCAGACGCCGGGGTACGGGCCCGGCAGCGACTTCGGCAAATCGCGCCAGCCTGCTCATCGTGGTTCTAGGCGCCATCGTCGCCGTCGCGATAGCAATACTGGCGGCCGCGGAAGTTCCAGCGGCATCGGTCCCTGGAGGCCTCATTACGTTTGGCATAGGTCTATTGATCATGTGCAGCGGAATCCTTCTTCGGTGGCGGTCCGTCAAGACACCAGGGCACCCCGACCAGCCGGTCACTACAACAGGACCCTACCGCTTCGTACGGCATCCGAGTTATCTCGGCTTCATTTTGGCGCTAACCGGAATAGGCGTCGTACTGGACAACTGGCTGAGTATCGCAGCATTGGCTCTTATTCCTCTCATTAGCCTTATCTACCTGATCCAGGTCGAGGAAAAGCACTCGCCGCGACCCTAGGTGCCGCTACGAGGTTCCGGCGGAGATCGACTCCACGCTAAGTGGCCGGCGCACGCAGCGCGACGTCATAACACAGGCATCACAGCTGTATCGTGGCTTCGATGGTCAGCCGCCGTGCAGGTCGGATGTGTTCACACTTGGCATGTGGTACCGGGCGAAGCCCGGTCCCACATTCCTTGCCGGACGTGGGCCGGATCTGCGACCGTGCCGGGGTGCCAACGGCCACGGGTGGCCGGGCTTGTCCGGCCACCCGTGATGTCGCGGCGGACCGCGTTTCCCTGCCCGGATTCATGCGTAGTGGCCGGGGCTTGCCCGGCGACCACGCGGGCAGGATTTGCGGCGCGCGGCTTCCGCGCGCTTCCCGAAGTAACAGCGTCCGGAGGGCACATCTCTAGGCGTCCTGTCTTACTGAATCAGGTCGGACGGCGAAGTACTGGAGTGATAATCAGGGTCCGTATTGGACGTCGTCTTCCGCCTTCCACAGCATGGCGAAGGAGGGACTGCGTGAGCATCGCGGCGCGCTTCCCGGCAGCAGTGGACACTATCGTCGTGGGGGTCGGGACAGCGGGTGCGGCGGTTGCCGGACGCCTCGCGGCGGGAACCCCAGAGCATCTGTTGCTGCTGGAGGCCGGGCCGGACTACGGACCAGCCGACAGCGGCCGCTGGCCGCTCGACCTTCTCGACGCGACGAGCGTCGCGTGGTCCCACGACTGGGGCTACACGGGCGAGTTCGGCGGCCAGCTGATCTGTTTCAGCCGTGCGCGCGTGATCGGCGGCTGTTCCTCGCACAACGCTGGCGCTGTGGTATTCGGGAGCCGCTTCGATTATGACGGCTGGGCTTCCGCTGGTAACCCGGGCTGGTCGGCGCGAGAGCTCATGCCGCTGTTCGCCTCGGCGTGGGAGCGGCTGCGGGTGCGGCGCGTGTGGCCCGATGAGCTGACCCCGTTCCAGCGCGCCTGCAGGGACGCGATCGTGGCGAGCGGGATCCCCGCCGTGGAGGACTTCAACGACCTCGAAGAGAACGCCGGCGTCGCACCTTTCCCGGTGAACATCGAGGGGACCACCCGGGTCAACAGCGCGTTCGCGTATATCGACCGGGTCCGTGACCGGTTCCTCGTGGCCGGCGACGCCCCCGTCGAGCGTGTGCTCGTCCGCGACGGCCGAGTTGCCGGTGTGGCCGTGCGGGAAGAACAACGGCTTGTCGAGATCGGCGCGTCGCGGGTCGTGGTCTGCGCCGGTGCTTACGGGAGCCCCGCGATCCTGCTCCGGTCCGGCATCGGCCCGGCTGACGAGCTGACCGCCATCGGGGTGAAGCCCGTGCTTGACCTCCCCGGCGTCGGGCGCAACCTGCACGACCAGCCGTGCGTGGAGCTCCACTACGAGGGAACCGACGAGTTGGCCGAGATGATGAACCGCCACCAGGCGGAAACGGGCTGGCAGCCGCACGAGCAGGTGATCGCGAAGTTCCCCTCGGCGCGGTGCCAGCAGGGGTTCGACATGCACATCTACCCGGTCGGCGGCTACCGCAAGGACACCTCAAAGTGGTTCTGGTTCCTGGGCGCCGCATGCCTGACGCCGCTCTCGCGCGGGAGCGTGCGCCTGACAGGACCCAGTCTCGATGACAAGCTCCTGATCGATCACCGCTATCTCAGCGACCCCGGCGGGTACGACCGCGCACGGCTTGCCGAGGGCGTCGAGCGCGTGCGCGAGATAACGCAGACGCCGGAACTGCGCAGGCTGCTGGCCCGGGAGACACTCCCGGGCCCGGACGTCACGGGAAGACAGGCGATCGAGCGCTACATCGACCACGCCGCCGTGCACTATTATCACCCCGCCGGGAGCTGCAAGATGGGACCGGCAAGCGACCTGGACACGGTCATCGACTTCGGCGGCCAGGTCCACGGGATCGACGGCCTGTACGTAGCGGATGCGTCGATAATGCCGGCCGTCACCTCCGGCAATACGAACATGCCGGCCGCAGTCATCGGCGAGAGGATCGCCCAGTCGCTGCTAGAGGGCCACGGAGGAGGCTGACCACGCCGACAACCTCGAGCCACTAAACGCCCAGCCCGTGGTGACTTGGCTGGTTTGCCGGTGGGCCGCTCCCGGTACGGTGGCGGGAGCGGCCGTTAGCCTTGGCGGAAAGTCAGAGCTGGATCGTCGCTTCGATGGTCAGCCGCCGCGCAGGCCCTGGCTGGGCTGGCCGCTGACGCGCGGCCGGAGAAGGTGGCGAAGGCCGCCCTCATCGGCGGCTTCCCGTCCTCCGGCGGGCAACCCTACTTCAGTGGCTTCGAGACCACGGACGGCGTCTTGCCCTTCCCCGGCTGGGGCCCGTTCGAGGGACCAGACTCCGCTGACCTCGACGAGGACACCAAGCGCAGCATCGCGGCGGCGGCGATCCCCGTCCTCGAAGGCGTGACCAAGGGCGTCGTACACCTGACGGACGAGCGGCGATTCGACGTCCCGGTCGTCATCGTGTGCCCCGAATTCACCCCCGCCGAGGCCCGGGACTGGATCGGCGCCGGTGACGTGCCCGAACTGGCCAAGGCCAAGCACCTCGAGTTCGCCGACATCGACTCAGGCCACTGGCCGATGTTCAGCAAGCCGGACGAACTTGCCCGGCTCCTTACTGAAGTGGCGGCTCAGGACTGACACAGCGGCCCGGACAGGACCGGATAGCTCATCGTCGTTCCCGCCCATCCCCGAGGTGACCACCGGCCACGCGGATCGAGCCTGCCCACGGCCCCTAGACAGCGAGCCTGGGATTCTGGTAAAGACCTGATGGTGCGGAGCACTGAGGCTTCGCGTGAGAGGGAGGCTACAGTGCCAGGGCAGGTTCCGGCCGGTGACATCCATCACTTGCGGCTCACGGTGACCGACGTGCAGCGTAGCCGTCAGTTCTACACCAGCCTGCTCGGCTTCCAGGTCGCGGCGGAGTCCCCGCCGTCCGGCGACCCGTCCGAGGCCGAGGTGTTCCGCGTCTTGTTCGGTGGCGTGGTCATGATCCGTGGCACCTTGATCCTGGGGCTGCGGCCGATGGCGCCCGAAGGTGACCGTTTCGACCCGGACCGGGTGGGCCTTGACCATCTCAGCTTCGGCGTCGCCAGCCGAGAGGACCTGGAGCAGGCGGCCCGGCTGTTCGATGAGCACGGCGTGACTCACGGCGAGATCGCCCCCCTGCCCTCATTCGGCATTGACGTGCTCTCGTTCGAAGACCCCGACGGAATCCAGCTGGAGCTGACGGCACCGGTAGCCGAGTCTGCCGCCGATGGCTAATGCCCGCCCTTTCGGCCGCGGTCGTTCAAACCGTTGCTAACGCAGCTGCTCCGGGCCGGGCTGTTACCGTCTGACCGGGCTAGGCTCGTGGCTGGGAACGTGCCGCGCTTGCCGGTCGCGGTGTTTGAGGGTCGCCCACGGCCGCGGAGGTCAGTGATGGAATCGTACGAATCGGTGATCGGCACCCTGGAAGCCGAGCTGGCCGCCGTTGCGGCCGTGTTCCGCGGGCTGGAGCAGGATCAGTGGCGGCGCCCGACGCTCCTGGTGCCGGTCGACCCCGGCCTGCCCAGGTGGACCGTGTTCGAGCTGGCTGGCCACTTCGACATCGCCATCGGGCTGACCCGGATGCTGATCGCGGGCCGGGAAGACGTCCAGCCTGCCCGGGACCGGACCAGCTTCTTCATCAACCCGCGCTCGGAGACCGGCCCGGTGGTGTACTCCTACGCCTACGCCATGGTCGAGGGGAAGACCCCGGCTGACATGCCGGACGTGCTGGCTGAGACCTTCACCAAGACCATCGCCGAGGCCCGCGCCGTCCCGGCCAGCCTGGTCGGACCCGGCTACTTCGCGCCCATGCGGGCCGATGAGTTCGTCGCCAGCCGCATAGCCGAGGCCGTCGTCCACGGCATCGACCTGGCCCAGGCGCTGGGGTCGCCGTATTTCGCGACACCGGGTGGCATCGCCATCACCGCCGCGATCCTGGATGACCTGCTGGCGCGGCGGACAACGGGCCGCAGGCCAGCCGACCTGCCGGACGACATGGACTGGATCCTGGTGGCTTCCGGCCGCGCCGAGTCCAGCGACAACAGGCTGCCGTTGATCGGCTGACCTTCGGCCCGGGCCGGCCGCCTTGACTCTCACCTTGGGGGAGCCCGCACACTCATCTTGCCGGGCCGGATCGGCCCGGCGACGAGGGAGTCAGCGTGGAAGAGATCAGCATCGGGGAGTTCGCGCGGCGGTCCCGCCTTTCGCTGAAGGCGCTCCGTCTCTACGACGAACACGGGGTGCTGGTGCCCGCGCGCGTCGACCAGGCAAGCGGTTATCGCTACTACGACACAGCCCAACTCGACGACGCGCGCCTTGTCGTGATGCTGCGCCAGTTGCAGTTGCCGCTCGCGGCGGTCAAGGAGCTGCTCGCGTGCGATCCGGCCGACGCGGCGGCGCGCATCGCTGAGCACTGGCGCGACGCCGAGGCGGCACACGACGCGCGGCGCGAGCTAGCCGACTACCTCGTCAGCCGACTGAGCGGAAAGAGACCTGTCATGTACGAAGTCGCCACCCGGGAGATGCCCGAGCGGAGCCTGCTCTGCCTCAAGCGCAACGTCGACGAGCAGGGGCAATGGGCGTTCGGCAAGGAGTTCATCGCGATCCTGCGCGAGCGCCCGCTCCCGAAGATCGAAGGACGAGCAGGCGCGGCCTTCTCCATCCAGTGGGGCTGGGTGAGCGATGACAGCGACGGCCCGGTCGAATGGTGCAAGCCGGTTCCGCAAGCGGAGGCACATGCCCTCGCCGAGCACTATCCCGAGCTGACGCTGCGAACCGAGCCGGCGCACCGGGAGGCGTTCGTCGCGCTGCCAGACTGGGCCGGGCCGGATTCAGCGGTGCACTGGCAGCTCGCTATCGAGTCACTGCAGGCCTGGGCGCAAGAGCAGGAGCAGGAGCACGAGGAGGAGCGTCTTGCCCTCACGCCCCAAGACCTCGGCCTGCGCATCACCTATCTCGCGACCGGACCCGTCACCGACCCGGTCCCTGACTGCGACGTCGCCGTCCCGTTCGCCGTAGAGCGATGATCGAAGCCCACGGCCTGGTCAAGCGCTACGGCGCCACCACGGCCGTCAACGACCTCTCATTCTCTATCCGGCCCGGCCTGGTCACCGGCTTCCTCGGCCCGAACGGCGCCGGGAAGACCACCACCATGCGGATGATCCTGGGCCTGGACGCGCCGACGCAGGGCTCGGTCACCGTCGACGGCCGCAGCTACCGCGACCTGCCGGCGCCCATGCGCGAGGTGGGCGCCCTGCTCGACGCCAAGGCAGTGCACGGTGGCCGCCGGGCCCGCGACCACCTGCTATGCCTGGCCCAAAGCAACGGCATCGGTCGCAGCCGGGTGGACGAGGTGCTCCGCACCGTCGGTCTGGAGAGCGTGGCCAGGCGCCGGGCGAAGGGCTTGTCGCTGGGCATGAGCCAGCGGCTCGGCATCGCCTCGGCGCTCCTGGGGGACCCGGCCGTGCTCATTTTCGACGAGCCGGTGAACGGCCTGGACCCCGACGGCATCCACTGGGTCAGGACGCTCATGCGGGCGCTGGCCGCCGAGGGCCGCACCGTGCTGATCTCCAGCCACCTGATGAGCGAGATGGCCCTGACCGCCGACCACCTGCTGGTAATCGGCAAGGGCCGGCTGATCGCCGATACCAGCGTGGACGAGTTCGTCCGGTCCAGCTCCCAGCAGTCGGTCCACGTCCGCAGCCCCCAGGCGGCCGAACTGGCCTCCCGCTGCCGCGAGGCCGGCGCCATCGTCCCGGCCGGGACCGCCCCCGACCACTCCGACGTCATCGAGATCACCGGGATGGACAGCGCCGAGGTGGGCAAGCTGGCCGCCGCCCACGGCATCGTCCTGTTCGAGCTCATCCCCGTCCGGGCCTCGCTGGAGGAGGCGTTCATGGAACTGACTCGAGACAGCGTGGAGTACCAGGCGGCCGGGGGGACCCGATGACCGGCGCCACGATCGCCCGCACCGGCCCGGATCACCGGGCAGCCTTCCGCCCAGCCACCTTCGGCGACGCGCTGCGCTCGGAGTGGACCAAGCTCCGTTCGGTCCGGTCGACGTTCTGGGCGCTGACCGCGACCGTCGTCCTCGGCATCGCCCTGGGGGCCCTCATCAGCGCGGCCGCCGCCCACGGCTACGCCAAGTTCACCGCCTCCGAGAAGCTGAGCTGGGACCCGACCGGGGTCAGCCAGTCGGGGATGCTCATCGCCCAGGTGGCCATCGCCGTGCTCGGGGTGCTCTGCATCAGCTCCGAGTACTCGTCGGGGATGATCCGCACGAGCCTGATCGCCGTCCCGAAGCGAGGCCGGGTACTGGCGGCCAAGTCGCTGGTCTTCGCCGTGGTGACCTTCGTTGTGGGCGAGGTCACCTGCTTCGCGGCGTTCTTCGCGGGCCAGGCCCTCATCAGCGGCCATGCCCCCCACGCGGCACTCGGCGATCCCGGGGTCGCCCGGGCGGTGGCGGGAGGGGGGCTGTACCTGATCGCCCTGGCGGTGCTCAGCGTCGCCGCGGGGGCCTTGCTCCGGCACCCGGCCGCCGCCATCGCCGCCATGGTGGGCCTCCTGTTCGTCCTGCCCGCGATCGCCCAGGCGCTGCCGGACTCGTGGCGGAACCCGGTCACCGAGTTCTGGCCGACCCAGGCCGGGAGTCAGCTCACCAGCGTGCACATCGCCGCCCACACCCTCCAGCCCTGGCCCGGCTTCGCCGTGATGTGCCTGTTCGTCGCCATCGTGTACGCCATCGCCTGGACGCTGCTGGACCGCCGGGACGCATGATGGCGGTCAGGGCGCGTCGCCGTACCCCAGGACCCCGGCCCCCCGGCTGCAGGCAGTGACCAGTGAGCCCTTTCTCATCCTGGCCGTGACGGGTCCGCCACGGTCTGGTGACGTCGCGGCGTGTCGCCGCCGGGAATAAGCAAGCCCCGGTAGATGAGCTAGCCGGCAAACTCGTCACGCTTACGCCGCTGAACGGTAACGGTATTGACGCTTATGCCTCGCATCCGGCAGGCTGGCCGGCCGGCCTAAGCCGGTTGCTCGCCTTTCACGCTGGCGCGCCAAGTGCTTCCGGCGTTGTGAAGTCAACACAATCGATTACCTTACCCATCCAGCACACATGATTCGGGTCACCGCGAGGGGCTGACCACCAGGGCATCCAGCTCACCTCGCACCCGGGGCAAGTCATCCGCCAACCACCTGCGTAGGCTCCCAGCTTGCCGCAATTCCAGCACAGGCCCCGATCGCCCGTTTGCTGGCTTCCGGTCATTTGTTCCGCCACCCTCCGCATCACCGGATCCGCGCGTCCGCCGCCACCTCGGGTTCAGATCCCGGCGTGACGACATCATCGTTCGGCGTGCTTCCCGCGCCGCTGCGATATAACAGCTTTCACGGCGCCCCCGTTAGTGCGCCTACCTGACGGAGGACCGGCCGTCGCCGCTGATACATCCCCCGGCGGCCGATCGGGTCCGCGGGTGGCGCGAGCGCACCTCGGGCCCGGCGGCGGCATTTCTCACGCTCTTCGCCGGGCCCGGTAAGCAGTTCCCTTCCCTCCGAGCTCAGCCAGGCCGGGCAGATAAGGCCAACAGCAGGTGGGTTGTCAGGCAGGTTGCCGGTAGCTGGTTATTTCGGTCACCTGGTTGCAGGCGGCTTGGCCGGGGATGTGGATCCAGCCGGGGTACCGGTGCCCGCCGATGCGCACGCGGATGAGCGGGTGGAAGGCACGCTGGTCGATGCCGTCGTATCCGTGGCGCACGATGGCCCGGTAGATGTCGCCCGAGATCGCCAGGATCAGCGGATCGGCAGCCGCCTGGAGCGCTTTCTTGACGTGGGCGGCGTCGAGCAGCCTGAAGGCGATGTCCAGTGCTTCCCCGAAACACCCGTTGGCGTCGTAGTTGACTTCGCCCGCGTGCACAACGGCGCGGAGCCGGAGTTGGCGTTGTGCCCGGCTAGCGCGTGGCAGGCTTGCGTTGTAATCGGTCAGCAGTTGGCTGAGGGCGGGGATGGCTGTTTTCAGCAAGGCCGCCGTGGGGGCCTGGTCCACCGGGTGGATGAGCGCGAGGATGCCGTCGCCGCGGTCGATGAACCGGTCACGGTACTGCCTGCGGATGCCCGCCTCGAGCAGCGCTGCGTCGAACACCTCGTACAACGTGGCGCGGAGCTCTGCCTTCACCGGATCGGGCCGGCTAGTCGAGCGCTCGATGTCGAGGGCGACTACGGCCCGGTGACGGGGCAGGCCGGCGGCCGGAAGCGGCTCTGTCCGCGGGAGCCTGCGCGCCATTAGCCTGACCGCCGGTGGCCCCAGGCGGGCATACGTACCGTGAACGCCAGCCGCGGGATGCCGGACGCGGTGTGAATCGCGAAGCGAACCCGGTCGCGCCGGGCGGGAAGCGTGTGCAGTTCGGCGAGCCATTCCTCGCACCACCGGGTGCGGATGGCCGCGGGGAGCAGCGCGGCCACCGCGAGGAGCAGACGGCCGGAGGCCGAACGCG
>Ga0302177_10003613_pt1 | contig 10791 bp, 6 predicted proteins | sample I_Palsa_E1_2_FD_198780 | JGI IMG/M metagenome (GOLD analysis project Ga0302177, IMG submission 198780) | Peat permafrost microbial communities from Stordalen Mire near Abisko, Sweden - I_Palsa_E1_2 | ecosystem: Environmental > Terrestrial > Soil > Palsa > Peat permafrost | place: Sweden: Abisko... | reverse complement strand
CCACCAGGCTCGAAAATATCAAGCCGTCGATGTGTTCCGAGTACGCGTCCGCGCCGATGCGTGGGTCGAGATTGGTCGGCGAAGCTTCGGTCAGGAATTCCACCGTCCCGGGTTCGGGCGCGCTTTTCAAAGACCCACAACCGCCCCAGAGAGTCAGCAGGAAAGCGGACACACCGAGGAAGAAAACCGCCAGTTCTGCATGTGCGCGCAGTCCTCTCCCTGACAAATTGGAGCGCGTCGCAGAATTAACGCGCGTGGCCATGCTCCAGCTTTCCGAGAACTGCCGAATGCTTCGCGCCGGTGGCCGAAGGCAAATTATTCGTCCGCGAAGAAAATGTTTCGTAAGCCAGAATCGCGAAGGCCAAGGCTTCCTTCGCTTCCGCCGCGACGCCAAATCGCGATGATTCCACAATCTTAATTCCGGCGAGCGCGGCTTCCAGTTGCGCCATGATCAACGGGTTCTTCGTACCCCCGCCGGCCACAATCAATTCCTGAATTGCGGTCTTCGGCAGAACGAATTGTTGCAAGGCATCGATAATTGAAAATGCGCTGAATATCGTCGCGGTTCGAACCAGATCCTGCGGCCGCGCGCGATGTTTTTTGGACCAGGCCCATACAGTCTCAGCGTACTTGGAGCCGAATTGTTCACGTCCGGCGGTTTTGGGCGGCTTTTGGCGCAGGTAGGGATCGCGCAGCATTTTTTCCAGCAGCGGCCGAATCACTTCGCCGGACGTCGCGATTCGCGCGCCGCGATCGTAGGCCGCGCGGCCTTTCGTGATTCGTTCTATCAGCGCGTCAATAATCATATTGCCGGGGCCGGTGTCGAACGCAATCACATCCTGCGGCCGCGCATTCGCCGGAATTACGGTCACATTGGCGATCCCACCGATGTTCAAAGCCACGCGCCCGATTTTCGCGTCGCGGTACAGCAGGTAATCGACGAACGGCACCAGCGGTGCTCCGTGACCGCCCGCCGCCATATCGGCTGGGCGAAAATCGGCAATCGTCGTAATCCCGGTGCGTTCCGCGATGACGCTGGGTTCTCCAATTTGCAGCGTCGATGAAATCTTACGCGCTGACAGAAAGTTTGCCGGCGTCCCCTGATGAAAAATGGTCTGGCCGTGCGATCCGATCAGCGAAATCTTGCGCAGCGGCACCCGCCACTTCGCGCAAGCTGCGATCGCTGCCGCCGCGAATTCTTCGCCGAGCAGGAAATTCAACTGGCTGATTTCGGCGGTGGTGGTCGGCGCCCCATTCGCCAGCCGAAGAATCGCCCCGCGAACCACCTTAGGGAACGCCCAGTGATAATGGCCTTCGAGTTTCGCCACCAGTCGCGGCGGCGCACCAGAAATGTTGGCCAGCGCGACGTCAATCCCGTCCGCCGATGTTCCAGACATCATTCCGAGAACGCGCATGGATGCGTTGAGTCTAGAAGCTGCCGAGGCTGGTTTACAACTGCGATTTCGGCGCGTGTTACCTGTGGCGAGATGCGCGCACCGAACCACACGGGCCGACCGCAGCTTCAGGACAGCTGCTTTTGCAGGGCTGCGAGCAGGTTCAGCGCTTCGAGCGGTGTCAATTCATCCAGTTCCGCGCGGCGAATGGCGTCCAGCACCGACTCATCAATCGCCGTGAACGAAGTTTGTTGGGGAGGGCCAGGCGCAGCCCCACCATCGACAACCGCTCCGGGCGATAGCTCGTGCGACAGCTTTTCTTCACTCTGCTCATGCCGGCGTAAGATCTCGCGAGCCCGCGAAATCACTTCGCCAGGCAGGCCCGCCAGCCGCGCCACTTCAATCCCGTAACTTTTGTTCGCGCTGCCCGGTTCCACGCGCCGCAGAAAAATAATTTCGCTACCGGCCTCCTGCACCGCGACGTGCACGTTTTTCACCCCAGGCAAAAGCTGCTCGAGCTCCGTCAGCTCGTGATAGTGGGTCGCGAACAACGTTCGCGGCTTCGATCCAGCGTGCAGCGATTCCACCACCGCCCAGGCGATCGAAAGCCCGTCGAACGTCGACGTACCGCGACCCACCTCATCCAGCAGCACCAAACTCGCTGCGGTCGCCGTGTTCAAAATCGCCGCCACTTCGCTCATCTCTACCAAAAATGTCGAACGCCCGCGCGCCAAATTGTCGGACGCGCCGATGCGGGTAAAGATCCGGTCAAGCAAGGGAAGTTTGGCCTGCACCGCCGGCACGAACGACCCCATCTGCGCCATCACCGAAATCAGCGCCGCCTGCCGCAGGTACGTCGATTTCCCGCCCATGTTCGGCCCGGTGATGACCAATAGGAATTGCGATTCATCGTCGAGATACAAATCGTTGGGGACGAAACGCTCGCCACGCTCTTCCAACAGCTTTTCAATCACCGGATGCCGCCCGCCGGCAATCATCAAGATCCCGCGTTTGCCTTTCCTGGCCACCGATTTGTCGGTGAATTCCGGCCGCGAATAATTCCGCGCCGCCGCGATCCGCGCGAAATTCACCAGCACGTCCAACTGCGCGATCCCCGACGCCGTCTTGCGCAAGCGGCCGGCCTGATGCGCGATCCCTTCGCGGATTTCGCTGTAAAGTCGCCGCTCGATCTCGCGCACCCGTTCTTCCGCTGAAAGCACTTTCTGCTCGTGCGATTTCAGTTCGGGAGAAGTAAACCGTTCGGCGTTGACCAGCGTTTGCTTGCGCTCATAGTCCGCCGGAGCCAAATGCGCATTGGCGTTCGAAATCTCAATATAAAAACCGAAAATATTGTTATAGCGAATCTTCAGCGACCCGATTCCGGTGCGTTTCCGTTCGCGCTCTTCCATCGCCGCGATAATTTGCCGCCCCTGCTTGGTGATCGCGTGTAATTCGTCCAGCTGAGCGTTGTATCCAGTACGAATCACGCCCGGATCGTTCGCGACCGACGGCGGATCGTCCGATATGCCGCGCGCGATCGTCTCGCAAACGTCGGTCATTTCGTCCAATTGCTCTCGCAGGGAACTCAGCCTCCCGCTCTGCGCATTCGAAGGAGCTTCGACGTCGCCGGTAGGTTTCGGCGACGCCTCAGCAATCAACTTGCGCAACCCCGGCACTCTCTCCAGGGATTGCCGCAGCGCCAGCAAATCGCGCGGCGTGGCCACGCCCAAAGTCACGCGGCTGGTGAGTCGTTCCAGGTCCAAAATCCCTTCGAGCGTTTTGCGAAGTTCTTCGCGCACTATAGTTCCGGAGCGCAGCTCCGCCACCGCGTCCAGCCTGGCGTTAATCTCGTCCAACGCAATCTCCGGCCGCACGATCCACCCGCGCAGCAACCGTGCACCCATGCCAGTTGCTGTCTCATCGATGGCCCGCAACAAAGTCGCCGACGCGTCGTCACCCGCCGACGGCTCTACCAGCTCCAGATTTCGCGTCGTCACCGCGTCGAGTACCATTCCATTCTGCTGCTCGTAAAATTCGATGCGATCAATGTGCTCCAGCCCCGCACCAGACGGCCGCATCGATGGCACCGCCGCCGAATCTTCCGGCGAGCGCGCCCCAATCGCCGATGTCTCCCGCAAATAATGAACCAGCGCCCCGGCCGCGGAAGTCGCGCAAGGATGGCCATCCAGGCCGAACCCTTCGAGCGCCGCTACCCGAAAATGTTCTTCGAGAATCCGCGTGGCATAATTCGACTCGAACACCCAATCGTCCAGCCGAGTTTCCACCGCGCCCAGATTTTCCAACTCCGTCGAAGCCGCGACCGGGAATAAAGTGACCGGCTTAGCCAGTAAAATTTCCCGCGGCCTCAAAACACCCAACTCGTCGCGCAACCTCGCGTTCGCCTTCTCTCCGCGAAATTCCGTAGCCCGGAATTCGCCGGTAGATAAATCGACGAACGCCAGCCCGACAATCACTTCAGTCCCGCGTCCGCCCGCGCCCGCCGCATTGGCCTGCGGCAACGATCTCGCCACCGCCGCGAGATAATTATTTTCCTTGGCCTCGACCAGCCCCGAACCGCTCGCGGTGCCGGGTGTCAGCACCCGAACCACTTCGCGCCGCACAATTTTCTTCCCGGGTCCAGGCTGCTCCATCTGCTCGCAGATTGCGACCTTGTGCCCCGCGCGAATCAGCCGTGCGATGTAATTTTCCGCCGCGTGATACGGAACGCCGCACATCGGCACGGCCTGGTCCTTCTCTTTATTCCTGGAAGTCAGCGTAATTTGCAGGATTTTCGAAGCGACCACGGCGTCTTCGTAGAACAGTTCGTAGAAATCTCCCAGCCGGAACAGCAGCAATGCCGAAGGGTGTTGTTTTTTGACGGCGTGATACTGCCGCATCAGGGGAGTGGTGGGTTCAGTCATGAATGAATCGCGCAGGGCCGCCGTCGCCAAAAAATCACCAACGCCAGAAAAGTTTGAGGACGAACGCGAGCCGGCAGCAAACGATTATGATGTTTGCCACGCAGGTTTGGCAACCGCGACCCGTCCATCGCCACCGCCCTCGTTCCAGTCTGCTGCTTTATACTGAAGCGTGCGCAAAATCACGCCGACTCAGACCGAGACCGAAATAAAACTCCGAATCGCGGATCTACCCGGCATCCTGAAGAAACTGAAAGCCATCGGCGCCGTTTCCCATGGTCGCGTACTCGAACGAAACACCCTCTTCGACACGCCGGCTTCGGATTTCCGCCGGGTCGGCCGGCTGCTCCGCGTGCGAATTGAAACTCCCGCCGCCGCGCATGGCCAGACGGCCGGACGGCGCAGCGCGGTCCTCACCGCCAAGGCTCCTGCATCGTCGCCGACACACCGGCACAAGTCGAACCACACCACTTCGCGCTACAAAGAACGTGCCGAAAGCGAACTTGCCCTGCACAATCCCGACTTGTTCGTACGCAGTCTCCACGTTCTCGGCCTTCATCCCAGCTTCCGCTATGAAAAATTCCGCAACAGCTTCCGCCTCCGCCACCTACACCTCGACCTCGACGAAACCCCAGTCGGCGTCATCCTCGAACTCGAAGGCCGACCCCAAGCCATCGATCACGCCGCAAAAGCCCTCGGCTTTTCGTCCGCCGACTACCTCCGTGCCACCTACTGGGATCTTTACGCCGCCGATTGCCGCCGCCGGGGTGTCACTCCAAAAAATATGCTGCTTCCTACGCAAAAATCGCGCTGAAACGTCACTCTTCGCTTGACAATCTTGACGTCAACATTTAGTAGTCAATTGGGACACAAGCGTTTACATGGAGCTTTCGTCCAATTCGGAACCTGGCGGTAGCCCTCAGCCTCCACCTGCAGGAATCTGGCGGCGAGGGCAGGGAATCGTTCGGGGTGTATCGGTTCACTGGACCTGCGTTTGCCGCGGGGACAGGGAGGCGAGGCCTGGCCTGAGTTAATCGTGGGCATTCGTATTCGCCCGAGGCCGGTTGCTTTGCCGGTCGCGGGCTTTTTTTTTGCGCCGCGCCGATCTGCTTGCAACGCGCGCCGAAGCGGAATCTCAGGACGAAAAGTCCCAGGAGTTCACTATGCTGCACGCCACCGAAGTCATCGGAGCCCAGACGTTCGACGCGTTGGGCAATTACGTCGGCCGCATCAAAGAAATCTTCATCGAGCCCGCCGACCAGGCCAACCGCGTGGCCAAAATGCTGATCAGCCGTGGCCAATACCGCTCGCTGGTCGCGCGCTACGACCAGATCGCCTCGGTCGCGCCGGGTCGCATCTCCCTCACCACCGACGAAGCCGCGCTCGAACTCTACCAACCCAACGAAGCCTGGCTCGCGGTTGGCAAAGACCTGCTCGACCAGCAAATCATCGACACCAACGGCCGGAAAGTCGTCCGCGTAAATGACATCGATCTTTCCGATCATCGCACCAATGGCAACACCGAATTGCGCATCACCCAGGTCGACGTGGGCCTGCCCGGCGCCGTGCGCCGCCTGCTGCAAGGTGTCGTCCCGCCCATGGCCATCCGGCGCCTGCAAGCCAAACTTCCGGCGCGCAAGATTCAGTGGGAATTTGTAAACCTGATCGAGCCCGATCCCCTGCGTCGCGTAAAACTACGCCTCTCCAGCCAGAAACTCGCCGCGCTCCATCCCGCGGACATCGCTGAAATATTGGAAGAACTTTCGCCCGACGAGCGCCAGGGCCTCATCGGTTCTCTCGACGAAGAAACCGCTGCCGAAGCGATCGCCGAACTCGACAAGCGCTTGCAGACCCAGGTCGTAGAAAAACTCGACCCCGAACAAGCCGCGCACATCATCGAGGAAATGAGCCCGGACGCCGCCGCCGACCTGATCGCCAGCCTGGATTCCGAAACGTCGAAGGAAGTTCTCGACGAAATGGAGCATCGCGAGGCGCACGAAGTCGAAGAACTCCTGAAATTTGGCGCCGACACCGCCGGCGGCATGATGACCACCGAAATCGTGGTGGTCAGCGAAGAAGCCACCCGCGGCGAAGTCGTCGACTACATTCGCTTCCACGAACTTTCGCCGGACCAGATCGACAACGTGATCCTGATCAATAAAGACGCCGCCATCGCCGGCACCGTGCCGGTCACCCGCCTGCTGCTGTCCGATTCCGACCAGCGCATGGTTGAACTGGCGTTTGAACCGCTGCTCACCGTTAAAGCCGACGCGCACGACAAAGAGATTTTCGAACTTTTCGATAAGTACAATTTGCGCAGCCTGACCGTGGTCAATAAGCAGAACCATCCCATCGGCGCCATCACCGTCGATGATGTCGTCAGCCGGATGCACGCGAAAATTTAGGTCGTCTATGTCCGAACCGCAAACCAACTCGGGAGCGCTCGCCGTCTGGAAGACGCGCGGCCAGAACTTCTTGCGGCGCACCCGCATGACCCGGCGGCGCCTCGCCGTTTTGCTGGCCGTGGTCGGCCCCGGCTTGATCACCTCCAACGTCGACAACGACGCCGGCGGAATCACCACTTACACCACGGCCGGCGCCCAATTCGGCTACACCCTGCTGTGGTCGCTGATTCCCATGACCATCGCACTCTACGTTTCGGAAGAAATGTGCGCGCGCATGGGCGTGGTCACCGGCAAAGGCTTGTCCGACCTGATTCGCGAGGAATTTGGATTCCGCTCCACGTTTTTTGTGATGATCGCCGCCCTCGCCGTGGATTTGGGCAACACCGTAGCCGAATTCGCCGGGGTCGCCGCGTCCATGCAAATTTTCGGCGTCAGCAAATTCGTCTCCGTGCCGCTCGCGGGCTTGGCCGTCTGGCTGCTGGTGGTAAAGGGAAGTTATCGGCAAGTTGAAAAAATATTTTTGGTGGCCTGCGCCTTTTATTTGTCCTACGTGGTGTCGGCGATTCTCGCCAAGCCCGATTGGCTGCTCGCCGCCAAAGAAACCGTGCTGCCCACGCTGCACTACAACACCGAATATTTGCTGATGCTCACCGCGCTGGTCGGCACCACCATCGCGCCCTGGCAGTTTTTCTACCTGCAAGCCGGATTCGTCGAGAAGCGGGTCGGGCCCAAGCAATACAAGCACGCCCGCCTCGACGTGCTGGTCGGCAGCATTTCCTGCATGGCCATCGTATTCTTCATCATCGTGTGCTGCGCGGCGACATTGAACAAGAATGGCATGACCAACATTTCGGACGCGGCCCAGGCCGCCGCCGCACTCACGCCGCTAGCGGGCAAGTGGGCGTCTTACCTGTTTGCCTTTGGCTTGCTCAACGCGTCCCTGTTCGCCGCGTCCATTTTGCCGCTTTCCACCGCACACGTAATCTGCGAAGGCCTCGGATTCGAAGCGGGCATCGACCGCAAGGTAAAGGAAGCCCCGGCCTTCTACTCGCTCTACACCGGGCTAATCGTCGTCGGCGGCGGAATCATCCTGCTGCCCAAAGCCCCGCTGTTCAAAATTCTCGTCCTCTCGCAGGTCGCCAACGGCGTCTGGCTTCCCGTCGTATTGATTTTCATTCTGCTGCTGATCAATCGCCGCGACCTGATGGGCGAACACACCAACACCTGGGGTTTCAACCTGGTCGCCTGGACCGCCAGCATCATCATGATCATCCTCACGATCGTGCTGGTCTACGCCGCCTTCACCGAATCCGCCGGCTCCGGCCTGGTCGGAACCTTCCTCCATTCGCCCTGACGCCGTACCACACATTGAATGACGCAGCGTCCTCCCCAAGTCCTGCTGTACTATCTTTCAGATAGCTCAAACATTTGGAGCAGCCGTGGATACGCTAATCCAAGACTTGAGACATGCCGTACGGGCTTTAGCAAAAGCTCCTGGTTTTACAGTAATTGTAATACTGACGTTTGCCTTAGGAATTGGAGCAAACATCGCCATTTTTGGCGCCGTAAACGCTTTCCTCCTTCGCCCACTACCGGTTCGAGCGCCAGAGCAAATCGTAGCGATCGCAATCCAACAAAAGGGCTCTCCGATTGGTTCCGGTGGTTTTTCGTATCTCGAGCTAGATGACCTTCGCCGTCAGTCCACTGCGTTTTCCGACGTGTTCGGCATGGCAATTAGTCCACTGCAGTTGGCAGAGGGAGATCGCACCGAGCAGTGTTTCGGAAACTATGTCACCAGTAATTTTTTTTCATCCTTGGGCGTGCAGCCCGCAGTTGGGCGTCTCTTGCTTCCGAGTGACCGAGAGATTCTCAACGGCCCATTAGTTGCTGTGCTCGGTTACGGATACTGGCAGCGGCGATTCCACGGCGATCCTTCCGTAGTTGACCGCCGGATTCGGATCGGCGGGCAACCTGCGACAATCGTCGGCGTTGCATCGCGCACGTTCCAAGGAATGTATTCCGGTTTCGAAACAGACGTTTACCTGCCTCTCGGGGCGATTACCGCCGAAGAGCCCTCAGAGCTATTCTGGAACGGTCGAGATGTTCATCGAATTCTCGCGTTCGGACATCTGGTGCCCGGCACGACGCTTAGTGCGGCGCAAAGCTCGCTCGATGTGATATCTGACCGACTTGCGAGAGATCACCCCTCGACCGACAAGTGGTACGACTTCCGAGCGGTTCCGGAAAGACTTGCGCGGCCAATTCCTTATGCGAACAGGGCCTTCGTAACGATTTCCGGTATCTTCCTGCTTCTTGCGCTGTTCGTATTGCTGCTCGCGTGCTTGAATATCGAGAACCTACTGCTGGTCCGCAGTTCTGCTCGACAGCGTGAAATGGCGATCCGAACCGCGCTCGGCGCTGCCGGGGGCCGTCTTATTCGCCAGATAATCACCGAAACAATGGTCCTCGCGATCCTTGGCGGCGCAGTTGGAATGATGACAGGGTACTGGTTCAATCGCGGGTTGAGCGCCGTACACCTTCGAGATGTTCCGTTGCACTTGGACGCGACGTTTGATTGGCGTGTATTTGTTTTCGCGGTTGGTGCGACGCTGGTTGGCGGCATTGCCGTGGGAGTTTTACCCGCCGTTCGCGCGACTTCGGCGGACGTAAACTCGACTCTTCACGGCGGTCAGCACAAACTCTTCGGATTGCATCAGGCTGGCATTCGTAATTTTCTCGTGGTGGCGCAAGTCGGGGGTGCGTTGACATTGCTGATTGTGGGCGGCCTCTTCGTGCGAAGTATGCAAAGCGTTCAGCACTTCGATCTGGGGTTTGATCCGAGGAATTTATTGAACGTCACCATCGACTCACGCGAAGCGGGCTACAACGATCTTCAAGGCGATGCCTTTTTTAGTACACTCGAAGCAAACGTGGGCGCGCTCAGTGGCGTCAAATCAGTCAGTACTGCATCTTACGTGCCACTCGGCGGCTTTCCCACGAAGGCCCCCGTCTCGCTCAGCGGCCATTCCAGGCCGCCTGGCGAACAGGCTCCGAGCATCCTGTTCAATGCTATCGACCCACCATACTTCGGGACACTGCGAATCGCGCTTCGGCGGGGACGCAATTTTGCAGATGCGGACGACCGAGGATCTCCTCCAGTTGCGATCGTCAATCAGGCGATGGAACGCCGCTTCTGGCCTCCGGAGAATGCCATTGGAAAACGCTTCAGCCTAAACGGAGATGCCGGTCCGTTCCTCACGGTCGTAGGCGTTGTAAACGACGGAAAGTATCAATCGATAGGCGAAGATGCCCAGCCTTTCTTTTATATTCCGCTGGCCCAGAACTACGTTCCAAAACGCGTCCTACAAATTCGCACCATGATCTCGCCCGAATCGCTGATTAGGCCTGTCGAGTCGCAGATCGCCAACCTTAACCCGGAGATCTCCGCGATTAACATCGAAACGATGGAACAATCGCTGGAAGGCGCTTTCGGTTTTTTTGCATTTCGCCTGGCTGCAGGATTTGCTACCACACTGGGTTTGATCGGCCTGTTTCTCGGAGTGGTTGGTGTGTACGGTGTCGTTTCGTACGCAGCGGCGCAAAGAGCACGCGAAATCGGCATCCGCGCTGCTCTCGGAGCCCAGCCGCGTGATATTCTCCTGCTGGTTTGGCGACAGGGCGTGCGGCTGGTTGTCGGCGGCGTTGCGATAGGTCTAATTGCTGCATGGATTTTGACTCGATCAATGGCCCATTTGCTCGTGGGCGTGACTACGGGCGACACCCTCACCTACGTCACTGCCGCGATTACCCTGCTGGTGATAGGGGTGACGGCTTGCTGGATTCCCGCACGCCGAGCAATGCGGGTGGCACCTATGCTCGTATTGAGGAGCGAGTAGTTTGGCAAGGTGATTCGGCCGTTATCGAAAACTGACCCGCTTTCCCGCCCCGCCATCCTTGCGTGCCATCAGTCCCTGTGCTAGTTTTTCTTCGTCGTTGCCTCGAGTGAATTCTAGTGAAAGCCACCGAACTTCTAAACGATGTCAGCCGCGAAGAAGCCGACCTTCTCGACAAGCT
>Ga0302177_10003611_pt1 | contig 10793 bp, 2 predicted proteins | sample I_Palsa_E1_2_FD_198780 | JGI IMG/M metagenome (GOLD analysis project Ga0302177, IMG submission 198780) | Peat permafrost microbial communities from Stordalen Mire near Abisko, Sweden - I_Palsa_E1_2 | ecosystem: Environmental > Terrestrial > Soil > Palsa > Peat permafrost | place: Sweden: Abisko... | reverse complement strand
GCGAAGCTAACGGGAGCGTTCGATGTCTTGAACGCCGACGGCAGCCCGATCGCGATCATCATGCCCCCGGTTGCCAGCGACGCGTCAGGCACGGCGGTCCCGGCGACGATGAGCGTCGAGGATGGTGACACGCTCGAGGTCTCGCTGAACGAGTCGGCTGGCAGCTACGAATACCCGATCACTGTCGATCCGGACGTTGTGGACAGCCAGACCTTCGGCGCGACGAGTCCCGGGCTCTGGTGGACCTACGCGTCGTCGAGCGACGATGCCTTCTCGCCCGGCTGGACGTCGTCGGGCATGTCGATGTGCGCGTGCAATGGCTTCTCGAGCGGAGAGTGGGGCGCGTGGAACTACGTCACGCAGGGCGACTCGTACGTATATGCGACCCAGTTCTGGGGGCTCTACCAGAACGGGAGCGGTACCTCGAACGTCACTGATTATCTGCGTGAGTTCAGCGGCGGGTCGCCTGCGGGGACTTACGACGCCTCCAGTGGCTTCCAGTACCCGTATACCCCAAACGCAGTATGCCTTGATGCGAATTGTGATGATTCGACCGTTGGCACGGCGCCAAGCTCCGCCCAGTTTTGGACTGTTGCGACGGGCTCTGGTGGTACCGACTTTGCGGCGGTGTCGGGCGCGGACGTTTACATCGCGCAGAACACGCTGCCAACGCTGAGCGGCTCGGTCAGCGGCTGCACGACACCGTCGGGTTGGTATGCGAGCGGGACGTTGACGCTGTTCTGCAACGTCAGCGATCTAGGGATCGGCGTCTACCACCAAGAGGTCGATATCAACGGCCATTCAGGCGCCTATGAAGAGGAAACCGGCAGCGGTTGCTACGACTCCGTCCAGTGCCCAGAGAACTACGGCAAAATCCAGGTTCCGGCAAGCGATTTGCCCAACGGCATCGACGTCCCGGTCGGCGCGGCTTGCACCGCGGCGGCAACCGTGGTGAGCTCGACCCAGTGTGGCGTCGCGTTTGCGCCGCAGATCGGGATCGATAACAGTCCGCCACAGTTGGTCGTGAATGGGACTGCGGCCCAGAATGGTGGGACGACCGTGGCAGGGACGTACACCCTGCAGGCGATGGCAAAGGACGGCTACTCGGGGTTGGCGTTCGGGTCAACCGGGCCAGCAATCGCCATGACTCTCGACGGCAAGCCGATCGGCGGCAGCACGGGCGTGTCGAATTGCACGTCGTTGCCACCGATCAGCGGCACGAGCAGCTGCTCGGATCAGTACCAGATGACGGCTACCGCCTCGATAGAACTTGGGGCCGGCACGCACGTCCTCGCCGTTACAGCGACCAGCGGCCTTGGCAAGCAGCAGACATGGAGCGAGACGCTGAACGTGCGCGCCGCCGCGTCCGAGCAGGTTGGGCCAGGCACTGTCGACTTGAACAGCGGCAACTACACGCTCGGCGCGACAGACGTCGACATTCCAGCGCCCGGGCAGGACCTCGTGGTATCGCGCAGCTACGCCTCGCGCACCGCGTATGAGGTTGATGGCGCTGTCGGCCCGGACTGGCTGCTCTCACTGCCGAGCCCGGCACAGAAGTGGCAGAGCCTCACCATCCAGAGCGTTCCCGCCGGGTTGCCGAGCCCTGCGGACGGGCTCGCGACGCTGACCGACATCGGTAACGATCAGCTCACGTTCGACGAGACTGGCAGTGGTAGCAGCGCGACGTTCGCAACGCCATCGCAGGACGCTGGGCTGACGCTGTCAGTCGCACCAACTGGCGCGTGCGCGTCTGGAGCCAATACCGCATACGTGCTCACCGATTCTTCCGGGGACTCGACGACGTTCGTTCCGCAGCCGTCCTCGAGCACGACCAACTACGTGCCGGCCTGCGTGACGACAGCCAGCGCATCCCAGGCGGTGGTCGAGACGATCGCCTACGAGCAGCAGACACAAGCGGCCGGCACGGAGACGGTGCCCGAGGATGAGACGGTCGGTCCGTCCTCGTTGAATTGCGGGACGAGCTTCAATCCGTCGACCCCGTCGTCCCTGCCGGCGGGTTGTCGTGCGCTGACGTTCAGCTACGACGCTTCCGCCACCGGGTGCTCGAGTGTTAACGGGTTGGGTAACAAGTCTGGCGAGCTGAGCTCGATCAGCTACGCCGCCTACGACACCAACCCCGCCGACACCGGTACCTACAGCACCGTTGTTAGCACTCCGGTCGCGTGCTACTTCTACGACAGCAACGGCTACCTAGGCGCCGAATACGACCCGCGGCTCGGCTCGGGTTCCTCGAGTGTTTTGACCACCTACGGCTACACCAACGAGTCTCCGCAGGCCAGCTCGCAGCTAACGAGTTTGACGGAGCCCGGCGAAGAGCCGTGGACTTTCACGTACGGCTCGGTCAGCAACACGCTCGTGAACGACCCGAGCGCTAACCGCCTGTTGTCCGCATCGCAGTGCGATCCGACACAGTCGACGGGTGGCTCCGCCTGCGCGAACCCGGACGGAACGACTGGCCGCACAGCGACCTGGAGCGTGTACTACGGTGTGCCGCTCACTGGCACCGGCACAAGCGGCGCGCCGCCCAACATGAGCGCCTCGACCGTGGCCGACTGGGGGGAGGGGACGCAGCCTGCGGGTGATTGCCCGGACATTCCGTTGATCGCAACGGCGGTCTTCCGGCCGAGCGAGCCCCAGACAGTCGCCACCTTGCAGTCTGGTGCGCCGGCTGACTACAACCAGGCGACGATCTACTACATGGACTACGACTATCGGCTCGTAAACGTCGCGAGCGAGCCGAGCAGCACCACGACAGTGACCAGCACCGGCGCGAGCTACCCGTCGGGGATCTGGATGGTCTCGACAGCGCAGTACGATGTCGCCGACACGCAGGCGACGACTTGGAGCCTCAACGGCACGACGCTGACGCCGACCTACACCGCGACCTCGCAGGCCACACAGTACGGTTGCACGGATCCAAGCGACGCTGCTGACCGTTCCGACAGCTATGACAACGTCGTCAGCACACTGAGCGCGACGAATCGCGCAAGCGCTTATGTCGCCGGCGGCGACACGTGGGGCTCCGCGTCGGCGGCAGCAGCTACGCCGCTGGAGTCGACCTCCGTCTATAACACGAATTCGACGGTCGATCCGACCAACGCGGACGGCGAGGAGTTGCTGTCGACGACTGGTCCGGCGCACACGGTCCAGCTGTCGAGCTCGTCGCCGGGGACGCTGACGCAGGCCCGCCAGGTGGCGAGCTACAGCTACGACGCGAACGCGCCGAACTACGACTACAACCCTGCCGCGCGGGAGCCATTCCAGCTCGTCACGCAGGTCCAGACGTGGGCTCAACCGACGAGTGGGGGCCAGGACGACATCCGGACAACGACGACCGGCTATAGCGCCCTGGCAGGCTATAGCGGTCCGTCGCAGACGCTGGCCGTTGACGGCGTCTCGATGGGAATCGGCTGGGCGCTGGGCGAGCCGACATGGACCAGCGTCACGGCATCGACGGCCCAGACGCTCACCACAGGCACAGCTTACGACCCGGTGACCGGCGCGGCGATCGACAGCATCCAGCCGGTCGCGAACAGTCTCAACCCGTCGACTGGTGTCGATACGGTCACGCAGAACTCGCACGACAGCGAGACGATCCTCTACTCCACTGGAAGCGACGCGCAGCCCGGAGCGCCGGGCGCCTGCCAAAACGAGCCCGCGCCCGCGATGCTCGTGGGGATGGTCTGTGCCACCGTCCCGGCCGCGCAGCCGAGCGGCGCAGCGAGCAACGGCGTTGCGGCCGCACTGCCGAGCCTGCCGCAAACGGGTGGCAAGGTCAGCGGCAGCACGCTGGAAGGCATCACCTACAACGTCTGGGACGATCCCTTGCAGACCGAAGAGCTGGCCTGGGACATGCACGGCGATGAACAAACGCGTACAACCATCGACGCCTACGACGGCGCCGGACGGGTCGACACGAGCCAGACGACGAGCACGATAGACGGCACCGGCACCGGGGACAGTACGCCTCAGCCGCAGGTCCAGACCTACTACAACGGGGAGAACGACGACGTCCACACCGAACTGAACGGGCAGGTCTCGAAGGTTTGTGACGCACCGTCGGGCAGTACCTACGGGTCTGGCTGCACGAAGACGATCAGCTACACCTACGACCCGCTTGGACGCCTTGCGACCTATACGGACGCGAACGGCAACACAGCAGTCAATAGCTACGACATCGACGGCCGGCTGCTGAACACGACCGACGGCAAGGGCTACAGCAGCGGCAGCTACAGCACACCGGTCGGCGCGGACGCCTACGCCTACGACCCAACGACCGGCGAGCTCACATCGCTGTGCGACCAGTCGACGCAGGCCAACACAGGCACCTGCTCAAGCAATCCCACCGACAGCTACAGCGCGACCTACGGTCCGGATGGGCAGCTCGCGAGCGAAGCGATGTCAAACGGTCTGACCGCCAGCTACAGCTACGACCAGGCCGGTGAGCCGACGAATATTACTTACACCAAGACCACGGGCTGCAGCGCGAACTGCGCGTGGCTGTCAGACAGCGCGCAGTACTCGATCAACGGCCAGATCACCAACGAGAAGCTCACCGACACCGCCAAGGTGGTCCTCAATAGCAGCGCAACGACCGTCAATCAGAACGTTACGAACGTCCAATACACCTACGACGGCGCTGGCCGTCTTGCTACCGCTGCGAACACGCCGTCACCGGGCATCCAGCTGAACGCGTACGGCGTGCCGACCGCGAACTCGGGGGTGACCGGGATCGTGACCGGCGGCGACGGGAACCTCTGGTATACGGAGAGCAACACCGGCAAGATCGTGAGGATCACGCCATCGGGTCAACAGACCGAGTTCTCAGGCGGTATGTCGAGCCCGGCAGGCCCGGCGCTCGGTCCGGACGGCAACGTTTGGTTCACCGACCATAGCTACGATGCGGTCGGCTACATCACCCAGTCGGGTGTCGTCCACGAGTACGGGCTCGCGCCGGCTGCTGGGCCGGGGTCGATCGCTCCCGGTCCGGGCGGCAACACGATGGTGTTCACAGACGAGAGTGGCAACGCGATCGGAACGATCAACACCACCAGCCACGCGATCACGACGACCGCGCTGACTGGCGGCGCGATCAGTCCTGAGGACATCGTTCAAGGCAGCGACGGGAACGACTACTTCGTCGACCTAAGCGGGACCGGTTCGGGTGCGGTTGAGCAGATCGGTGAGATCACGAGCTCCGGCACGATCACTGAAACCCCACTCGAGACCGGCAGCGCGCCGGATTGGGGCTGGGGCAGCGGTGAGGCTGCCGCGAGTAGCAACGGCACGATCTGGTTCAACGACGACGGCAACCGAAGCCTTGTTGAGTACAACGTCAACAGCCACGCGGTCAACTACTTCTGGATTCCGAGCGATATGAGCTACGTCCACGGGCTCACGCTCGCCGCCGACGGCACGCTCTGGTTCACCGAAGGCAACACAGGCGAGATCGCGCAGCTCTCCACCGCGGGAGGGGAGACCGTAACCGAGTACACGACCAGCCCCGCCGCAGACGGCTCAATGGGGATCACCCAAGGCCCGGACGGCAACATCTGGTTCGTTGACTCGAGCACCAACGACGTCTACCAGGTCACCTCCGGCGCTACCTCCACCCGTACCTACACCTTCGACGCGGACACCAACCGCACGAAGCTCGTCACAACCGTCCCGAGCAGCGCCAGCGCGTGCGCCTACGCGTCTGAGTGCAACAGCCTGAACAACCCGTGCCCCAGCGAGGTCTGCACCACCACCAACCAGACCAACGGCTACGACCAAGCCGACCGCCTCAACGACACCGGTATCGCCTACGACCCGTTCGGCGACATCACCAGCATGCCATCGAGCGACGCCGGCGGCACCAGCCTGAGCGCGACCTACTACAGCGACGGCACCAACAACACGCTAACCCAAGGCTCGACGAAGGTCACGAACGACCTCGACCCCGAAGAACGCACCAGCGAACAAATCACCGCGGTCAGCGGCACGACAACGCACGACGTCCTCAACTACTACGACAACGGCGGCACAAGCCCCGCCTACGACCTTGACCAAACCACCAACACCGAGCACCGCTACATCCCCGACATCACCGGCAACGTCGCCGCGATCTGGACCGACAACCTCACCACCAACACCCCGAGCCTGACCTACCAGCTCAACGACCTCCAAGGCTCAATTGTCGCGCAAGCCTCGAGCAGCACCAGCGCCACAGACCTTCAGTCCGTGACGCCTGTAACCGAATACGGCGTCCCCACCACAAACTCGCCCGCGAAGTACTCCTGGCTCGGCGGCAAAGAGCGCGACACCGAACTCGCCAGTGGGATCGTCGGCATGGGCGACCGCGTCTACGACCCCTACACCGGCACATTCCTCCAAACCGACCCAGAACCGGGAGCTGATCTCACCGCATACGGCTACGCGAATGGGGATCCTGTCAACGACGACGACTTGGACGGCAATAAGGCGAAGAGGAAGCTACGACCTCAAGCCGTGTGTCAGGTGGGCGCTAGTCTCGACGAATCAGCATTGCAAGACACGAGTCCGAAGGTCCAGAAGATTCTTCAAACCCTCGCGCCTGGCGTCGACGCTGTAGGTAACATGGAGACGCTTAGCCAGGGGCTAGCTAGCGCTCTCGGCGTCTCGACTGGCGATGGCGTTTGCACAGCCGAGCCGGTCCAAACCGACGACAGCGTGGGATTCCGGTTCACCGTCGGCGAGCGCGAGATCATGGTCGTTACCAGCGTTCGCGGCCTGTCCGTATCGCAAAAGCAGGAGGTCGACGAGCAAGTCGACGAGGCACTGGAGTCCGGCGAGGCAATGGCTATGATCGAGGACGAAGGTTCGCTGGACCCTAACAGCGACACCGCAGCCAACCCTGATCCGCCGCCGGGCGGCGCCGGCGGTGGTGCAGACGGGTAAGGCGCCCCTCTACGGATTATCCTTGCGATGGGTCGGGATGGCTCATATCTTCACGCAGGCTTCAGACGACGGAAGCAATCCTGTGAGTCACTATTACGAAGATGGCTGTCCGCAACAACTACAAATGCGGGCCTCCAGCCGGCTTAGGCGGGTCGTCGGAGCGACACCGACAGCATGTCCCTTGAGCTTGCCGGTGGTGTGGTCGGCGTGATGCGTGCGAGTGGCGAGCGTGAGAGGAAGGTCGACGTGCGCCGGCGCGGTATCGCGTTGTCGAAAGCTGGCGACGAGGCGGGTGCTGAGTCGGCATTTCGGGAGGCGGATGCTGGCGGGGATGCGTTCAGCGCGTGGCGCGTGGGTTTGCTGCTCGCTGGTCGCGGCGATGTTGGCGGGGCGGAGGAGGCGTATCGGCGCGCTGATGAGCGTGGGAGTGCGAATGGCGCTGAGAGCTTGGGCGTGATGCTCTATCGGCGCGGAGATGTCGATGAGGCCGAGGCGGCGTTCCGGCGTGGCGATGAGCGCGGGAGCGCTGGTGCCGCGCATAACGTTGGCTTGCTGCTTGGTGAGCGTGGAGATCCCGATGGCGCCATCGCCGCACTGCGTCGAGCAGATGAGCGCGGGAGTGCGAGCGGCGCGCGCGATCTCGGACTGCTGTTGCGCAAGCGTGGTGACGCTGATGGTGCACTGGCTGCGTTTGTTCGCGCGGATGAGCGGGGGAATTTGGACGCGGTTGTGAACGTGGCTAGGGAGTTGGAAAGGCGTGGCGATCTCGCGGGTGCTGAGGCGGCCTTTCGCCGGGCGGACGAGCGCGGGAGTGCCAACGGGGCTTTGGGGCTGGGCTTCCTTCTCGAGCGGCGGGGGGATCGCGAGAGCGCGATCGCTGCATTCGTTCGTGCGGATCACGGTGGCAGTGACTCGGCGCCCTGGGTGCTGGGCCGCCGGGCGCTTGACCGCGGCGATCTCGATGGCGCGGAAGCTGCATTTCGCCGGTCTGACGAACGCGGTAGCGCGGCGGGCGCAGACTACCTCGGCGCGCTTTTGGTGGAGCGCGGCAAGCTCGCAGAGGGCGAACGGGCGCTGCGCCGAGCCGACGACCGGGGCAGCGCTGAGGGCGCTAGCAATGTCGCTGTTCTGCTGGAGCACCGCGGCGATGCTGCTGGCGCGGAGGCGGCGTACCGACGTGCCGATGAGAGAGGAAGCGCCAATGGCGTCTACGGCCTCTTCGCCATCCTGTACGAGCGCGGAGACCTCGATGATGCGCTGATCGCGTTGCGTCGCGCGGACGAGCGCGGTCACGCCGAAGCCGCCTACAACATGGGCGAGTACTTCCAGCAGCAAGGCGACCAGGCCGCAGCTGAGGAGGCGTTTCGCCGTGCCGAGGAACGCGGTAGCGCCCACGGCGCGAGCGCGCTCGCGGTACAGCTGACCGCTCGACGCGACTGGAACGGCGCCCGCGCAGCCCTAAAGCGCGCCAGCCAAGCCGAACGAGCCTCACAACACCCGCTCAGTCGGCTGGTCAAACGACTGACTCGCTAACCGTGCCGGCGTTGAGGAGTTCGTCGCGATGTGGTCGCCGCAGCGCCGCCGCTGCCAGCATGCACTCGCAGCTGGGTCCGCGCTTCCGCCTCATTTGGCGGCTTGCATGCGGAGGCTTAGCGCTGGCGGCGCTCTCAGTCGTGCTCGCGGCGTCCATAGCGAACGCCACGTTAGGACCGTTCGGGACGCTTGCCGGCTATCTGTGGGAGGGGCCGGTCAGGTCGATCGATGCGAGTTGGCGTGTTCCGGCCATACGCGGCGGACCGCTCTCCGCAGGGGCGCTGACCTGGATTGGAGTCCAGACTAAAGCCGGATCCTCAATGCCATTTGTTCAAGTCGGTACATGGGAGCGGAAAGGTCTGGAGTTCGCGTTCTGGAGTGACACGCGCCACGATTTTCTGCCAGTGTTTCTGCGCGGCGTGCGCGCGGGCGACCTGGTCGAGGCCAGCATGACTCGCGTGCGCGGCATCTGGCATCTCACCTTCGACGATCTAACGACCCACGCACGAGAAACCGCTAGCAGCGACGAAGATCGCCATGCAAGATTCGAGCTGGGCGAGTGGTTTCAGGAAGATCCGAAAAATCAGACCACAAACGAAGCTCTTCCGTATCCGCGACTCTCGCGCGTCGACATCCAGAATCTCGATGTAAATGGCATCATCCCACCGTATTCGCGACTTTACGCGCAGTGGATGTCGCTCCCCGGCGGGGACAGCCTTGCACCGACGCCGCTCATCAATGACCAGTTCAGCCTTGGCTCCGCGCAGGTTGGTCGTGCCGGTAGCGCGTACCTTCGCGATATTGCCGGCGTCAACACGGCAGACTCTGCGTTGGTCAGTGTGGTGAGGGGATGGACATCGCGGACGCCCACTGCGCTAGCCGCAGCACAGTCCATGCCATACGAGCGCACCTACGCACGCGATGATCGAGCGCAGGCGACGCAACGCTGGCCGTTCGGTATACGCAGGAACATTCTTGAAGCTATTGCGTACCAGCGGGCAGTGATCGTTGATCTGCGGGGGATCGCCCGCGTGATGCCGACGAGGCGAGCGAGCTGGGAAGCAAACCTGCTGCACGATGTTCAGAGATACGCCGAGGTCGATCACCGAATCCGACGCGCATTGCGAATACCGGAGTTTGTGCCGCCGGGTTGAAACACTGGCAGCTTTGCTGGCGTCGATTGAGCGATCCTGCTACCGATGCCCGATAACCACCGCTATGCCCACTAGCGCTTGGACGATCGCGCGTCCTCAGGTTGACGAGCCCTGTGTCGGCCGTCGCGCTCGTCGTTAACACGCGAATGCGGTCACGAGAAGTGGCGCTGGGGTCGTGACTCCTTTCGTCTGGCAAGCGAGCGTCTCGACCCGCGGTAGAGTGCCGCTACATGCGGACGCGACGCTCAAGCCGTTGGGCGGAGTGCCGGTAGGCAGCTTGATGTCCGAGTGGTTCGTGGGCGAGAATGCTGCGCTGCCGGCTCAGGCTCAAACGAAGCAGCCGCGAGAGGAGCCCGGGCTCCCGGCATCGCTGCCTGCGGTAACGCCCCGCGTAGCTTCGGCTTCCAGCACGGAGGATTTGCTTGTCGAACCGTCTGTCGTTCCCCCGGCGCAGACCCCGTCGCCGGCATGGGGGTCGCGGAGCCGTACCGGATCGTTTCGGACGCTGTGGCTCGTACGGAGCTTGCCCATCGCGATGGTCGTTGTCGTCGCGGAGCTCGCCGCCGTTGGTCCCTTCTCAAGCAGCCAGGTCGCGCGCGCCCAGGGTGCGGCAAGCGGCGTGGCCGCCGTCGCGCCGAACGGCATCCTGACAGGACCTGAGTATCAGGCGCTGGCACGAGCCCAGACGACGCTCACGCGGGTGCTTCGCGCAAAGCCGCTGGACTGGCAGGCAGCCTACGCTGCGTGTCCGTCCACGACGCTCACGCCGCTGCTCAAAACCGAGTCAGCCGGCTGCACCGCGTCCGTCTCCGAGTTGCGCGCGATCGTAAGCACCGAATCCGCGGTTAAGAATGAACCACGGTGTGTCGCGCAACCCGGTGGCACTCCTCTTAGCTGCTTGTTGCCCGAATATCAAAATCTGGCTAGTGCGGCAACCAAGGGCGCCGCGGGCGATGAAGCGGACTACCGGGCGGCTGTGGCGCGCGGCTTCACCGGCACTTGCCTCTACACGCTCGCAGACCCGCCAGGCTATATCCACAAAGAGAAGCAGTTAGCGCGCGTCGCTAGCGAAACGGCGACAGCCATGCGTGCGCAAAATGCGCCGCGGCTCAAAGTCCTCGGCCCGAAGCTCGGTACCGCACTGATGGCCGTTCTGGACGCGTCCAC
>Ga0302177_10003610_pt1 | contig 10794 bp, 13 predicted proteins | sample I_Palsa_E1_2_FD_198780 | JGI IMG/M metagenome (GOLD analysis project Ga0302177, IMG submission 198780) | Peat permafrost microbial communities from Stordalen Mire near Abisko, Sweden - I_Palsa_E1_2 | ecosystem: Environmental > Terrestrial > Soil > Palsa > Peat permafrost | place: Sweden... | reverse complement strand
CATGGTATCGGCAGTCAGCTTTTGCGTGAGCGCCTTGGCCACTCCAAAATCGATAATCTTGGGCGCCGGATGGCCGTCCACTTCTGTGACCAGGATGTTCGAGGGCTTCAAATCGCGATGGATGATCGCTTTCTGATGCGCATGCTGCACGCCTTCGCAGACGTGCATGAATAGTTCCAGTCGGTCGCGAGTGCTGAGCCGATGATTATCGCAATAAGTCGTGATGGGAACGCCCGCCACGTACTCCATCACGAAGTAGGGCGCGCCTTGCGGCGTGGAGCCGGCATCCAGCACTCTGGCGATGGCCGGATGGTCCATCAGGGCCAAGGCTTGGCGTTCGGATTCAAACCGCGCGACAACTTCGCGCGTGTCCATGCCCGCTTTGATCAGCTTGATGGCCACGCGGCGGCGGACTGGTTCTTTCTGCTCGGCCAGCCAGACTTCACCCATGCCGCCTTCGCCGATCTTCTGCAACAGGTGATAGCGGCCGATTACCGCGCCCGCGGTTTCTTCCGGCGACATGGCCTGGGTGAGCTCCGCGCCTTGATTCGGGCTACGCACGTTGGTAGGGTTGAGAGGCTCTTCAGCCGACATGACGCCTCAATTCACCCGAGCTTCCATACTGCTGTAAAGTGTAAAACAATTCATGCGCCGGCACTCGCGGCGACGGGTCCCAATCGCACGCCGGTTGCGATTAGTCCTGGTTTACGGCGCATCCGGAAGTTTTCTCGATCTTCCGGTCCAGATGTCCGGTTCTAGGAAGTCACAGCGCGATGTTTCCTCTCCGCTTGGTTGTTTCGTTGCATCCAGAGAGCCCTCAAGTCGCACATCGTGAACCGCAGGTTAGGACATTAGGCGCCTGCCTGGCAAGCAGGTGCATTCGATCCTTGGGTTCTATGGAATCCGTGATAGAGCCTACTCGGCAGCAGGTCTGTTCCTAGACTCGTCCCCAGCTTTTGGTCGCGAAGTTCTGGTGCGCGCAGGGCGTGCAACGGTTAAGACAACTCTTGGGGGCGACTCGCCGCCCAAACCGACATCCTGCCTCGCATGCCGGGCGTATTGAAGTGCACCAGGTTTATGGTTGACACACCAGATACGGAAAAGCGCCGACTTCAGAACACGCCGAGAAATAGGACATTAAGAGCCAATAGAGCTGCACGAAATGTGGGGTTGGCGACTCGCCGCGGCTCAGGGCAGCAAACATCTGCTCAAGTTGGCCACGGCTTAGGGATGATGTGACTATAAAGACACGACGGATCGTGTCGGGCGACAACAGCGCGCCGCGGATCTGTTCAGTGATTGTTGCGGCATCACCCCGAAGGACACGCCGGATCAAAGTCTCTGCACCTTCGTTTGTGTAAACGTCGCCGTTGGGCGCGTCGTGGGCTGGGCCGCGCACTGTTTGGAGCGGCTTCGAGAGGGCCGGCTTATCCGGCGACTGCCAGAGTACATCGGGCTGACTGGATTGCGATACAGCAGGAAAGAAAGCGTCTCGCGTCAGCCATTAAACCCTGTAGTATGAGGAAAGAGGAGCACATGTCGTCGCACTCGTCCGTGCGAAACAGGAGCTGGATGATCGAGGCCATGGCGCAATGACGGAACTGATTGCGTCGAAGCTGAACGAGTGGACAATCTCGATCGAGTTGGAAAATCGTTCGGCGAAGTTTGGCCTGTAGGTTCGCTAGACAAAGGATCGATAATGCGTGTGATTTTTGCGTTTGCGGCAGTTGCATCGATATCGCTTCTGGCCCAAGAAGGAACGAGAACGATGACCGAGATAGCCAAGGGATTCTTCACTGTAGAGATGAGCCCGCTAGCGCCGGCACCCGCGGAGGGACTAGCGCGATTCTCTAGCGTTAAACAAATCCACGGGGATCTGGAAGGGACCAGTAAGGGCGAGATGATTTCGGGCGGTGATCCGAAGCAGGGATCGGCGGGCTATGTCGCGATGGAGGTCGTGACCGGGTCTGTGAAGGGAAAGAAAGGAAGTTTCGCGCTGCAGCATTCGGCGACAATGGATGCGAGCGGGCAGAAGCTTTCGATCGTGATCGTGCCGGGATCGGGAACGGGCGAATTGAAGGGCATCGCGGGAACGTTCAATATTCAGATCGCGAATGGGCACCATTCGTACAAGCTCGAATACTCGCTTCCTAAATAACGGCGGCGTGATCGAATCAGCCGGGGATGCTGCTGCCGAGATTACCAACCTTCGGACTGATCGGGAAACTGTGGCAGAAAAGCACGCTGCTTGCGACAACGGGTATCCCCGCTTCTCTTTAGAGTTTATGGCCGGGTGATGCGATGGAGAAGGCTCCGCACTGATCTCATGACCTTCAAGAAGGCTCTTGAAACTGAAAGCCTCCACTCGCAAAAGCGCGAAGCCTGAGGATCTGGTGGACGCTCATTCACATGCCAATCCAGTACACATCTGTTCGCTTCCATAGAATATGTTTATGTTTACACCAGCCGAGCGCGCCACCATCCGATCGCAATTGCTTGAGCGTGCAGCCTCCGATCAACACATAACTGGCGCCGCGATCACCGGGTCGACCGCTGCGGGCAGCGAAGACAGATGGTCCGACGTCGATCTGGCATTCGGTGTAATGGATGCTCCTGCTGTGCAGTCCACGCTTGCGGACTGGACCTCGTACCTGTATGAGACTCACCACGCGATCCATCACGTGGACGTCCCGAGCGGAGCCTGGATCTATCGCGTCTTTCTCCTGCCGGGGACGCTTCAAGTCGATCAGTCGATCTGGCATTTGTTCCGGCTCCAGAGTTCCGAGCCCTCGCGCCAAGCTTTAAGCTGATCCACGGAACCGCCCGCGAATCGCGTTATATGCAGCCGCCATCGCCGGAAGCGCTGGCTGGAATGGGATGGCTCTACGCCGTACACGCGCGGACCGCCATCGCTCGCGCACAATCGTGGCAGGCAGAGTATATGATCAGTGGCATGCGTGGTTGCGCGCTAGCAATGGCTTGTGTCCGCCACGGGCTTCCCGCAGCTCACGCACGCGGTGCCGACCGCTTACCGGACGAAGTGCTCGCGCGGTTTGCGGGTACTCTCGTGCGCTGCGTGGACGCCAACGAACTGACACGAGCCTTCCACGCCGCACTCGATACTCTTCTTATGGAGATTAAACGTGTCAGTGAAGACCTGCACTTACGGTTGGATGAGACGTGCCGGATGTTAAAGGACAGCTTGCGGACGGGCTGATCAAGCTCCTTCAAAGTTGAATGATTGGTTGACCGTTAGTCTGCACCGTGCCTCCTTTCGTTGTGAGGTGCTCAGTGTTTGTCGCAACAGGCCAACAAGCAGCGGCCCGGCTCGATCCCCGGCACGAGCAATAGTAACCGAACACGAAAACGCTATCCGTCTCCTCCCCTCCTCCCCTCGAACCAACTTAAAGAGATGGAGCGGACGGCGAAAAAGAAAATCGCACGATGAACGCAAAGGATCTTCATATCTGGAACCGATAGGACACTCTTCTGCGAATTTAAAGGACACGAATTAAACAACACGTTGACAAACAGCGCGGCACTACAGTAGACTGCTCCGACTCAACTCTGGAAACCAACTGGATTTAGGGTTTGAAGGAGCACTTATGCCACTTAATCTTTCGATCAGACTTGTCTTGCCGCTGTTGTTTATCACAACCGCCATTGCTCAGCAGATCAAGTCGGCATGGCTCCGGCCATGGATGACCGCCGAAATCGTTTCCCTGGTAGTTTCGAACCCCAAAAACTGCCCGAATCCGTAAGGTCATCGACGACCGCCGGGAATACGGACGCGCCATTCTCCATGATCTTCAACAAGGCAGCGGACTACGCAAGCGAAAAATGGAGCCTATTCGGCGCGTAGCGCTTCAGAGGGCGAAATCAGACTTGCCCGCAGCGCCGGAATGAGAGACGCAATGAGTGCCGATAATCCAAGGACCGTGACCGCAACTAAAGTCAGCTCGGGATTGTAAGGGTTCGTTCCGTAAAGCTGGCTGCCAAGAAATCGGCCTATTGCAAACGTAGCTGGTAACCCCACAAGCAGTCCGTAGAGAATCAAAATGAAAGCACCCCTCAGAATGAGCGTCACAATATCGCTGCGATTTGCACCCAGCGCCATACGGACTCCGATCTCGTTCACTCGCCGTCCCGCATTGTAGGCGGTCACTCCATAAACGCCAATAGACGCCAACACCAGCGACAGCAGACCAAAAAACGAAGTGAGCCGCGCAATCAGCCGCTGTTGGTTGAACTGGCCTGCGACTTGCTCTTTGAGTGCGCGGACGGAAATCACCGGTAAATTCGGGTCCACCGAAGCGATAGTATTCCGCACCTCTACCTCTGAAATCGTTGCTCCTGGTTTCGTCACAATCACGATGTCATGCAGATAGTGCGAGAAGAGGTCGCTCTTCGTGTCCGCGAGGTGGGGGAAGGTCGTGTATTGCGCCTCAGGCAAAAAAAAGAACGGTCCAATCGGTTTCTCAAGATTGTAGGTCAAGTGTCTCTCGTCTCTCGCCACACCCGCCACTTCAACGTGACGGCTTCCGAAGCGCCTTCCGATTGGGTCTTCATTCTTGAAAAACCTTCGTGCAAAAGCTTCGTTGATCACGGCTACTGGGCGCGACGTCGCGGTGTCCTCTTCGCTGATGGCGCGCCCTCTTACGATAGGATTTCCAATCACGTCGAAGTACCCCGGAGTCACTCGATCCCAGTGAGCCTCATTGTTATCATTCGGTCCGGGAGTGGGGTGTCCATCGACGACGACACTATCATTCCAACTGTCTCCGCTCTGCGGTGAGTAGAGGCAGAGTGCAACCCCCCCGACGCTCGGCAACGACGCAATTGAGTCGTGTATTCGGCGATAAAGTGACGTCAACTGTTCCGCTTTGTACCCCGCCAGAAACGGATCAAAACCCACCACCGTACGCCGCTCTTGATGAAAGCCGAAGTCTTGATTTTCCAGATTGCGCAACGTCAAGGTAAGCAGCCCTGACGTCGAAAGCAACACCAATGAGAGCGCCGCCTGCACCACCACCAAGGTCTTGCGTGCCACCGAACCCGCCCTGGCGGTTGATCGATTGGACCTCCGTAGCGCTTCAATCGGATCAACCCGTATTGCCATCCAGGCCGGAGCGATACCGAAGGCAATTCCTGTAATGAACGAAACCGCGAACGCGAAACCCAGCACCGGCAATGAAAGCGAAGCGCTAATCGGCATTCCTCCCATCCCCGCCGATGGGGGAAACGCAAAATGCAGAATCAAACCCGTGCCTGCAAAAGCTACCGCCAAGCCCGCCGCGCCACCAATCAGGGAAAGCAAAACGCTTTCTATAAGGGCTTGACGAACGAGGCGCGATGGCCGTGCTCCGAGCGCCATACTCAACGATGTCTGTTGTCTCCGCTCCATGCCCCGAACGAGCATCAGGTTGGCCACATTGGCGCACACAATCAGCAACACAAATCCCGCCACGGTCATCAAGATCTGCAGCCAATGCTCGTACTCCTCTCTCATACTTGTGATTCCGGCGCCTCCCGGGCTCAAGTACAGCGTCTGTTGAGGAAACTTCTCGCGCTGGTCCGCGTCCATCACTTCCCAATGCGCGCGCAGCCACTGCTTCAGCTCGACCCTCATCTGCGCCTCAACGGAGGATGCGGTGACGCCCGGCTGCACGCGGCCAATCAAATCCAACCAGTGATCGTCTTGCCTCGTCAGGTGAGAAACACTTTGCACCAGCGGCTCTATCGCCAACGGAACAAATAAATCGGGCGGCGTTTCGCGCAGCGTGTCTCCGAAGAAACCCGGAGGAGTAATGCCGACCATGGTAAACGCCTTACCATCCAGAGTGAAGACGCCACCAACCACAGACGGGTCAGCCCCGAACCTCTGCTGCCAAAGGCGATAACTCATCACGGCCGTGGGCGGAGCGTCGGGCTGATCGTCATGAGCGGTCAGCATACGTCCTAGGAATGGCCGTATGCCAAACATCGCAAAATAGTTGCCCGAGACAAACTCGCCCAAATAGCTCTGCGCTACGTCCGCACGGCCCGAACGGCGGACGCCAAAAAGGGATTGCCCCGCCTGAAACGCCGCCAATTCCGCAAAGCCTTTCGTGTTGTCTCGGAAATACCTGTACAGGTCGTAAGAGACAATCGAAAACTCTTTGTATTGCTGGTAACCTTCGTAATCACAACAGTGTGTCTCCCGTCCCAATCGGTACAACTCGCCCGGATTCGTCACCGCCAGGGATTTCAGGAGCACCGCATGAACCAAAGTAAAAATCGAAGTTGTCGCACCAATACCCAACGCGAGCGTGAGCACAGTTGCCGCGCTAAATGTCGGCGCATTCCGCAAACGCCTTGCGCCATACCGCGTGTCCTGCAGCAATGTTTCCAGGAACGGCAGGCCCTTCTCATCGCGATAGCTCTCTCTTATGAAGTCCAAACCTCCGAACTTCAGCGCCGCCTGTCTTCGCGCCTCCATAGGAGGCATGCCTGCCCTGAGATTTTCCGCGGTCTCCAACGCCAGATGGTCTTCAATTTCCATCTGCAGCCGCTCTTCATCCGCTTGCGTTCTCGTCCAGCCACTCAGTCGCCTGAAGAACCTTCTAATTGATCTCACGCAAATCCTCCGCTTTCGCCGCAAAGAATTTCCCAATCATTTCCATCGTCTGCTCCCAGTCCCGCGCTTCCGCATGCAAATGTTTGCGGCCCTGGCGCGTCAGCCGGTAAAACCGAGCCTTCCGGTTGTTATCTGAGGCGCCCCACTCCGAGGCAATTGAGCCCTCCTGCTCTAACCTCAATAGAACGGGATAAAGCGTGCCCTGATTTACCGAGAGAAGATCTCCGCTAATCTGCTGAATGCGTTTTGCGATTGCATATCCGTGCAAAGGTCCAAGAATCTCTATGGTTTTCAGCGTCATCAGGGCCATCGTTCCCTGAGGAACATCAGTCTTGTTTTTCATATCCTACTATTGGGTTACCCACAGGAAGTATCTCACGGTTCCAGTGGGAAAGCAACAGGTAGAACGGAACCACCCGCTTCTTGAGCGTCTCCACGGCCTTTCAGAAACACGCCGCGACGAACGGTATCTCCGCCGGCTCAAGCCGCGACCGCATAAGGGCCTTTATGTGATTGGTTCCGAAAGCGTCCCTGTCCTTATTAAAGGCGGCTATGCACCGGACGAGCTTGCCGAGCGGCGCCGACGTGAGAACGAATGGAGTGATCTCACCATTCCGCACTCGCTACTCGTTTCGAGCATCCATACCAAGCTCTTGCTCCTCTCACGCGACAATCCGATCAAGCTCTCCCTTTGGCAGCACGAGCACGCGTCGCTCCAGGACACTGTGCAAACCGCGAGCGATGGAAAATTGCCGATCCGGCCGGACGCGTATTTTGTGTTGCATCACGCGAGACGGCCGGCGGGGAAAAATAAAGAGCACTTCTTTCTTGAAGCGGATACTGGCACAATGTCTCACACGAGGATCGCGCTCAAGATCAAGGCCTATGCCGCCTACCACCAGCAGCAGCGCCACATCGCAAAGTTCGGCATGAACTATTTTCAGGTTGCAATTGTCACGAATACGCGCGCCAGAGCAGAGAACCTCAAAGCGGAGCTCCACCGCGGAATGTCAGTTGCGCAACAGCGTGCGTATCACTTCATCTCGTTGGAGGATCTTGCGCTTGACGCACTTCTCGCAGATCTCGAAAAGTCCGCAGCGTAGCGTCTTTTAACTATCGGTAGTGCGCTTAATCTGCTTGGCCAGGATGTCAGCTGATCAATTTGAATGGCCAAACTTCGGTCCGGAGCAGTACGCTTTCGTACCACAAATGCTACTGCAATCAGCGCTGTTGCCACAAGGAACCCGGAGTTTAGCTCAGGCACGGTTTGCGGTACCTCGAAAATACCATTCTGTGTCGTTAGTGTCTCTGGGTTAGCCGGGAGAGTCGGTGCGGCTATTCCGTCGAAGTCGGGGGCAAATGAAAATCGTGCCGAGCCCATCACCACAGAGCCTTCCCATGAGATGGGTTCAATGCCACCGGTTTGGCAGTTGGGGTCGGCGAGATAGGTGAAAACGGATATCGCACCTCCCCCATCGCATCCGTGGGCCTCGCTTCCGGTACTATTCGCGACGGATGTGAAGTCGAATACGAAGGAGTCCCAGGTTACGGTGAAGGCGGAGAATGTTCCGGCACTGAAGGTGAACGATCCGGTTCCATCAACGGTAGGTCCACTTCCGTCCAACAATGTTATCGAGTAAGAGGAGGCAGATAGCGGTTGCGCCAACGCAGCTCCGAACAATAAGGCGATGATCCACAACGATTGCTTCATGCTCAATCCTCCGATGTTCCAGGCTATCCCCGTTCTGAAAGCCGTGTCAAATCGGAGTAAGACCCTAGCGCCTCGCAGCCAAACACATTTCGTGGACTACCTCTTGACGCCCCCGGTCCATTTGTTTCGCTTAAAGCGAACCGCGGCGCGCGCGAGATCCCGCCGCGGAATCGGGACGAGCTCGGCACTCATGGATCGAACGATGCATATTTCCTCCGGATGCCGAACTCGTCGGGGTCAATAAAATCGGCGGGGTCAATCCCGTCGTCGATCAAGACGTCGGCCTGATCGTGTTTCTCTGAACCAGTTTCAGCCGAAGTCAGCCGTTTTTTCCGCTTTTCCCCCTCCCCCAATTGATGCCTCATAACGTCCTTTATGATACGCCGTGGGGTGGGGCTGTCAAGGAGGCGGTAACTGATTTCAAAAAGATTGTCAATGGAAGTTATGCACAAGGGAATTATGCACACGGCTGGGGTACGGAGCCGCGACAAACTGTCTCCTGAAAGAGCGCTTATCTGGTCTCACCTGACACTTTTTCCTTGACTCGGACTCCAGATCCAGGTTACTTATATACAACACACATTTCAGCTCAAGAATGTCTTTGGAAACACTAAGGAGTCCTGCATAGGTATGTCCTAAAAAGGATATTGCGTAACGCATAAGCTCGGATGAGTATATGCCTCATCGATCCAGGCTCATGCTATTTGAATACAACTTTCGGCGGACATCTCACCAGGGTCGTGACCCCCTAAAGCGATTGTAAACGTAACCCAACTTGGAGCGTGCGACGACGGTTGCAGTTCGGGTCCCATCACCAGAGAGGCAGCCGTCCCGCCCATACAAGCACCTGAAAATCAATGAAGAAAATCCTTGTCGTAGACGAGCACGAGGTGGTCCGGGCGGGTGTAATGAGAATTGTCGAACAACCGGGCATCGTCTTTGGTGAGGCGAGCAGCGCCGATGAGGCACTTCGACTCGTCCGCGACGAGGATTGGGACTTGGCGGTCCTGGATTTCTCTTTAGGTGAGGGAAGCGGGCTGGAACTCTTGAAAGAGTTGAAGCACATCCGGCCTCGGCTTCCGGTTCTTGCCCTCAGCAAACATTCGGATTATGAATACGCGCGCCGACTGTTCAAAGCGGGCGTGTCCGGCTATATTACCGAAGACAGCCCGCGTGCGGAGCTTGTCCAGGCTGTAAACAAGGTCATCGAAGGAGGAAGATACGTCAGCTCCGCCCTGGCGGAGAGTCTGGTCGGCTACCTGGAACCCCGCTCAGAAAAACCTCCCCATGAGGCGCTTTCCGAGCGTGAGTATGAGGTGCTCACGCTCATCGCGTCCGGGAAAACGATCCAAGATATTGCTAATCTACTCTCGCTGAGCGACAAAACCATTAGCACTTACCGCGCGCGGATGCTAAAAAAAATGAGAATGAAAACCACCGCCGATCTCATACGCTATGCGATCCGAAACAAACTAGTGGATTAATGATAGGCCTGATCATCTCAGGAATGTTTCCGCCTGATCGGCTTGGCCAGCCTTCGCCAGGCAGAACCAAGAATCAGGCTTGCGCCAGGACAGATGGGCCGCCGGCGAAGGCCGGTGAAAACATTATCGGCTCTATACGTGTGTTTCGTCAACGGAGTACTTGAGAAACTTCTTGGCTAAGTGGTCCTATGCCATCGGTTTGTGATGTACCAAATCGGGCGATGCCAGAAGATCGATGTCCGACCAGGACGCCACGATCACAGCCGTGTCCATCGCCTACAACTGCACGCTGGATGATGTTCAAGACTATGACATCGACTTTTTGAAACAACCCGTTGCGGCGGCGGACATCACCGAGTTCTTCAGAGATAGAATACGAGAACTGCCACTGAGCTAAGGCAAGCCCCGCGCGGCTCAAGCTGGCAGGTTGGGAACAAGAGGCTTCTTTGATCAAGCTCGACATTGTTAACGAAGTCATATCGATCCTCTCCACCTATCTCGGCCACGGGCACGTTACCGACACTTATTGGTACGTGATCGGTACGCCGGAACTGATGGCGGCGGTGGGGCAACGGCTGGACAAGCGCTGGGAGGGAATCTGATGAAAGACGCAGTGGGATTTCAGGAACCTACACCACCGCGCAAACGGTGACGCTGAGCAGCACGACTCCAGGCAGCTCGATTCGCTACACGACCGATGGCAGCACGCCCAGTTCGACCGTGGGCACGTTATACAGCGGCCCGATCGCGGTGAGCAGCAGCATGACCGTCACAGCGATCGCGTCCATGAGCGGCTGGAACAACAGCGCGGTCAGTTCGGCGGCCTACATCATCACCGGAACCGTCGCGACACCGACCTTCAGGGTGGCAGGTGGAACCTACACCATCGCGCAAACGGTGACGCTGAACAGCACGACTCCAGGCAGCTCGATTCGCTACACGACCGATGGCAGCATCCCCAGTTCGACCGTGGGCACGTTATA
>Ga0302177_10003609_pt1 | contig 10796 bp, 8 predicted proteins | sample I_Palsa_E1_2_FD_198780 | JGI IMG/M metagenome (GOLD analysis project Ga0302177, IMG submission 198780) | Peat permafrost microbial communities from Stordalen Mire near Abisko, Sweden - I_Palsa_E1_2 | ecosystem: Environmental > Terrestrial > Soil > Palsa > Peat permafrost | place: Sweden: Abisko... | reverse complement strand
CTGCGGGGCCGCGTGGCTGGCATTGATGCTCGGCGCAGGAGGCGCGCGCGCCGCAAGCCAGAATCCGCCGACCATCAAGGATCTCGACAATCAGCCGGTGACTGTCAGCACGGATCCTCCACAGGGGGTGGATGCCGCCCAGACCATGGATAGCTACCGGCGCTTTCTCGATTTGAACGGCGGGGACGCGGGGCTGCGCGCCGAGGCGCTGCGGCGACTCGGCGATCTGCATCTGGAGAGCTCGGAGTCCGAGCGCATCGAGCGCGAGCTGGTGACCAACGAGGGGCTGCACGCCACCGAGGCAATCACCCTGTATTCGGCCCTGCTGAAGGCCTACCCGAACTACGAACGCAACGACGCGGTGCTGTATCAGCTGGCGCGCGCCTACGAACTCAACGGCCAGCCGGACAGGGCCTTGGGCAGTCTCGATCGGCTGGTGGCGAGCTATCCCAAAAGCCACTATTTCGATGAAACGCAATTTCGCCGCGGCGAGATTTTGTTCTCCGAGAAGTCCTACCCGCAGGCGCAGGCGGCGTACGCCGCGGTGATTCAATTCGGCGCGCGCTCCTCGTTCTACAGCCAAAGCCTCTACAAGCACGGCTGGTCGCTGTTCAAGCAAGGCGAGAATGAGCGCAGCCTCGACTCATTCGCGGGAGTGCTCGACGCTCAGCTGGTGTCCAAGCGGGATCCGAACGAGCTGATCGAAATCGATACCTTGAGCCGCCCGAATCGAGAACTGGTGGACGACACCTTCCGGGTCATGTCGATCACCTTCTCCTATCTGGACGGCGCGAAGAGCATCGATGAATTCGTGGCGCATCGCACGCCGCGGCCCTACAACTATCTGCTGTATTCGCGCTTGGGCGATCTGTACATCGAGAAGGAGCGCTACACCGATGCTGCGGACAGCTACCGGGCCTTCGTCTTGCGGGACCGCAACAATGAGAAGGCGCCGCTGCTGGAGATGCAAGCCATCGAGGCGTACTCGAAGGGCGGCTTCCCGCAGCTCGTGCTGCAGGGAAAGAAGGAGTTCGTGGAGAACTACAGTTTCGGCACGGCCTACTGGCAGGAACCCAAGGTCGTGGCCGTGCTCAAGACCAATCTCAAGGATGTGGCGCAGTACTATCACGCCCAGGCACAGCGCACCAAGAACGTCGCGGACTATGAAGAGGCTGCGAAATGGTATCGCAGCTACCTGACTTCGTTTCCGGACGATCCGGACTCCGCAATCACCGATTTCCTGCTGGCCGATACCTTGTTCGAGAGCAAGCAATACCTCGCGGCCGCAACCGAGTACGAACACACCGCCTACGCTTACGGCAACCACGACAAGGCCGCCGCCGCGGGCTATGCCGCGGTCGTCGCCTATGGCAAAGAGGAGGACGCGCAGTCCGGCGATGCGAAAGCGGCGGCCCATAAGAGCAGCATCGAAAGCTCGCTGAAGTTCGCCCAGGCCTTTCCGCTGCACCCGGAGAGCGCGCAGGTGCTGACGCATGCGGCCACCGAACTGTACGGGGCCAAGGACTATCCGCGCGCCGTGCAGGCAGCGGAAGATCTGCTGGCGCGGCAGCCGCCGGTGGATTTGCCCAAGCAGCGCGTCGCTTGGACGGTGATCGCCAACTCGCGCTTCGAGCAGGGGCAGTTCGACAAAGCGGAGGCGGCGTATGCGAAGACCGAGGCGCTGATGCCGCCGAATGACCCGGAACGAGCCGTGATCGTCGATCGCCTGGCAGCATCGATCTACAAGCAGGCGGAACAGAAAAGCAAGTCCGGAGACAGTGCCGCCGCGGTGGATGACTTCCTGCGCGTGGCGCAGCTCGCGCCGACCTCCAAGGTGAGGGCGAACGCGGACTTCGACGCCGCGGCGCTGCTCATCACCGCCAAGCAATGGGACCGGGCGATCGTGGTGCTGGAGGGCTTCAGGCGCAATTTCCCGCAAAGCCCGCTGCAGGCCGACGTCACGCGCGACCTAGCGGTGGCGTACGCGGAATCGAACCGCCCCGGCGAGGCTGCGCCCGAGTTCGAGAAGATAGCGCAGGCGCCGGGAGAATCCGCGGATGTTCAGCGTGAAGCGACCATGCAGGCCGCCGACCTGTATGACAAGGCCGGCAATTCGGCCAAGGCGCGCGCCATGCTCGAGGCATTCGTGAAGCGATTCCCGCAGCCGTTGAACCCGGCCATGGAGGCGCGTAACCGCCTGAGCGCCATGGCCGTGAAAGCCGGCGACAGCAGCGGGCATGATTACTGGCTCAAGGAGATGATTGCGGCCGATCGCGCCGCAGGCGCCGCGCGCACCGACCGCAGCCGTGCCTTGGCCGCCAAGGCGACGCTCACGCTGGCGGGCCCGGTGCGCGAGGATTTCATGCGCATCAAGCTGGTCGCGCCCCTGAAGAAGTCGCTGGCCGAGAAGCGCAAGGCGATGGAGGCGGCACTCAAGGCCTACAGCCAAGCATTGGATTATCAGGTCGCCGAGGTCACGACCGCGGCGACCTACGAAAGCGCCGAGTTGTATCGACAGTTGGCCAAGGATCTGTTGAGTTCGGAGCGGCCGAGGAATCTTTCGAAAGACGAGTTGGAACAGTACAACGTGTTGCTCGAGGAGCAAGCATTCCCGTTCGAGGAGAACGCCATCAAATTGCATCAGGTGAACGCCGCGCGAGCCAAGGACGGAGAGTACGACGAATGGGTACAGAAGAGCTTCGACGCGCTGGCGCAGCTCAATCCAGGCCGCTACGGCAAGGTGGAAGTCGGTGAGCAACTGGTCGAATCGATTCGCTAGCGTTGCGCTGCCGGCGCTGTTGGCCGCTTGCGGGAGCACCCCGAGCGCACAGCCGGCCGCGCGCGCGCCACCGGTGCCGGCTGCGCCCACCGCTGCAGCCGCCGCCGCGCCGAGTTCGACGCCGAGTCCGGCGCCGCCACCGGCTGCCGTGCCTGCACCCGTACCGGAGCGTGCGGCGCAGCAATACGCCCAGGCGATGCAGGTCATGAAGGCAGGACGCACCACCGATGCTGAATTGGAGTTCAAGCAACTGAGCCTTGCCTACCCAGAGTTTGCCGGACCGCAGATCAATTTGGGACTTTTGTATCTCAAAGAGTCGCAATTGGCGGATGCCGAGACGGCTTTCAAGGCGGCACTCGCGATCAACCCGGGCAGTGCAATCGCCGCAAATGAGCTCGGCATCGTCGAGCGCAAGCTCGGCAAGTTTACCGAGGCTGAAGCGGCCTACAAAGGCGCGATCGGCGCTGAACCAAATTACGCCTCCGCGCATCTTAATTTGGGCGTGCTGTACGACTTGTATCTGGCAGAGCCGCAAAAGGCGCTCGAGCAGTTCGAGCTGTACCTGTCGATTGCCGGTGACAACAAACAGGTCGCCGGCTGGGTCGCGGAATTGCGCAAGCGCGTGGGCGTTGCGCCACCGGCCGCCAACAAGGAATCCTCATGAACGGGTTTGCGAAAATCTTGAGTTTGGGCATGGTGTGGACTGCCGCAGTGGGTATTGCCGGCGCACAACAGCCGGCGCCCCCCGCGAGTACGCCTGTCACGAAACCGGTGGATGCTGGCGCCCAGGCGGAGGCGGGTGAGCCCCGGGCGGACACCTCGCAGCCGGCGCCGCTACCGGCGCCGCCGCCGGCACCGGCCGCGCCGGCCCCGAAAGTCCGGCCGGCGGCTGCGCCCAAGGCGCCCAATGCAGTGGATCGGCTCGATTTGGGGGCTGCGACCGTGACCGGGGACCGGGAGCAACCCAAGGTCATGTACATCGTGCCCTGGAAGAAGTCGGACATCGGGGACATGGGCGGTAAGCCCATGAATAGCCTGCTGGATGAGGTTTTGGCGCCTGTGGATCGCGAAGTCTTTCGCCGCCAGGTCGATTATTACGGGGTCATCAAAGCCGATGCGTCCCAAAATGGTGCATCCAAGGCCCCGGCAAACCAGGGTGAGAAGTGAGTCATAGCTGATTTTACGGAATATGTTTGAATCTACGGTTGGAAGCGACGGGAATTTTCTAGGAGCGCGCAGATGAATTTCATGAACTCGACGGTCAATTTCTTCAAGGACGGAGGGTTGTTCCTGTACCCATTGGCGCTGATATTCGTTGTCGGCGTATCCATCGCCATCGAGCGATATATCTATCTGACGCGCGAGACCATTCGCAATCGCAGCCTGTGGGATGCGCTGGTGCCCGCGTTGAGCGCCGGCAATTTCAAGCAGGTGGTTGCCCTCACGCAGAACTCCAAGGCCTCGATTGCCACCATCCTGAACTACGGAGTGGCGAGAGTGGCGAGCGCGCGCCGCCGCGACGACATCGAGAAGGCCATGGACGAAAGCCTTCTCGAGGTGATACCGCGCATCGAGAAACGCACCCATTACCTGTCCTCATTGGCGAACGTCGGGCTGCTCATCGGTTTGCTCGGCACCATCACCGGCCTGATCGGGGCGTTCAGCGCCGTGGCGACAGCGAATCCGGCGGAAAAGGCCAGCTTGTTGGCCGCTGCCATATCCGTCGCGATGAACAACACCGCCTCCGGCTTGGCGGTGGCGATAACGCTGCTGCTCGCACATATGTTTCTCGAATCCAAGACCACCTCGCTGATCGACAGCTTGGAGATTGCCTCGGTGAAATTCCTAAATTCCATCACCGAGCGTCAGGAAGCGGCGGCAGCGCCGGCCGGTTCGGCCGGTTCGGCAGGATCGGCTGCTCCCGTGCGCCCCACGGCAGCCGCGCGCGGCGCCATTTGATGCGGGACCGCCTCAGGCTCATGGTGCTGCGTCAATGAAGTCGAAGTCCGCGCGCTTGGTTCGGCGCAATCACGCCCGCTATCACCGCGGGCGCGACGATTTGAACATCGTGCCGATGATCGACATGATGGTGATCCTGGTGTTCTTCTTGATTTTCACCGCGGTATTTTCCAAGACCAACATTCTGCAGTTGAATCTGCCCGCCAGCAGCACGGCGGCGCCCCTGGATCTGCCCAAGGATTTGAAGCTCGAGGTCATCATCCGCCCCGATGATCTGGTGGTGAACGACCGTAATTCGGGCCCGCTGCACACGATCCCGAACAGCGCCGGCGGCTACGATTACGCGAATCTCTCGGAATTCATGCGCCGGATCAAGTCGCAATTTCCGCAGATGACCGACGCCACCATCCTGCCCAGCCCGGCAACCTCCTACGACACCCTGGTGCAGGTCATGGACGCAGTGCGCGTGTACGAGCTGCCCGTGGCGCCGTTCTCCAAGGCTGAATTGTTTCCCGATATCGCCATTGCGGATGCGCCCCCCACATGACCCCGTACCGCATCAAGCGACATCGACAGCGCCGCCACGGAGCGAGCCATTTTGCGTTGATTCCGTTCATCGACATGATGACCATTCTGGTGGTGTTCCTGCTCGCGCATACCGCCGATGTCGACATCCTGCCGAATACCAAGAATATCGCGATTCCCCAGTCCATCTCGGATCGCAAGCCGAGCGCCGCCGTCGTGGTGATGATCACCAAGGACTCCGTGCTGGTGGACGGCAAGGTGGTGGGATCGGTAGCCGACCTCACCGCCAACCAGGGCCAGGTATTTGCGCCGCTGAAGGCCGCCCTGCTGGCGCAGAACGCCACCATGCTGAACAGCGAGCAGGACGTTTCCAAGCGTGAGGTCACCATCATGGGCGACAAGGCCACGCCCTACAGCGTCCTGAAGAAAATCATGCTGACCTGCAGCGATGCGGAATACGGCAAGGTGTCGTTCGCCGTGGTCGAACGCGAGCGAGCGGCCACTTAAATGGCGGCCGCAAATCCAGCCCAGCGCGGCATGGCGACCGTATTGGCGCCTTTCTACCGGCGCTACGAGCTTCCCTGGTCGCCGGCCGAGGAGATGGAGCGCAGGTTTCGCGTCATCCTGCGCAATCTCGCCATCGTGTTTGCCATCTTCGCCGTGCTCATACCGTTTCTGCCCAAGCATGAGCGCGTCGTGAATACCGATTCCCTGCCCGAGCGCGTGGTGCAGCTGGTGACCACGCCGCCACCGCCGCCGCCACCCCCGCCGCCGCCGCCCGAGAAGGTGATTGAAAAGACCGCCAAACCGGCGCCTCCCGCGCCGAAACCGGTGGACCCCCGGGTGAAGGCCTCCAAGAGCGGCCTGCTCGCCAGCATGGATGATTTGGCGGCGCTGCGAGATCAGGTCGATCTCGACAAATTCGCCAAGAATCAGCCCAAGACCACCGATCCCGGCGACGTCAGCATGGTGCAGCGCGCACTCATCACGGCCAAGACCGGCGGCACCAGCGGCGGAATCAGCGCCCCGACCAGCAGCGGCCTGGCGGCGGGTTCGGGTTCTTTGAACGGTTATCAAGCCGGCCAGGTCAAGGATCCCACCCTGGCAAGGGCGGGCGGCCAGGGCGGCACCCGCGGCGGCGGCAGCGGCAAGGCATCGCGCGGCGAGGAGGAAGTCGCATTGGTGTTCACCCGCAACAAGGGCGCCATCGATGCGATGTATGCGCGCGCACTGCGGGATAACCCGGCCCTGCAGGGCAAGGTGCTGGTCGAAATCACCATTGCCCCTTCCGGGGACATCACGGCCGCCCGGATCGTGTCCAGCGAACTCAACGATCCGGAATTCGAAAGCAAACTGCTGGCCCGCATTCGCTTGTTCAAGTTCGAGTCAAGAGACGTGGCTACGCTGACGGCCACAAAACCTATAGACTTCTTTCCCGCAGGATGAACATACAGTCTGAAATCGAATTCTTCAGTGACCTAGGGCTGGTCGATAAGGCCCGGTTCGTCGCGCGCCTGATCTTCGAGGTCACCGAGGAGGCGAAAGTGGGCGCAACCGCCGGCGGCAGCGATACCACGAGAATGCGCTTCGCCAACGAGATGAGCCAGCGGCTGGCGCGCTTCAGCTATCAACTGCTGAGCGAGGATACGGCGCGCCCGCAGGACGACGTGGTGATCCGCATGCTGCTGGGCACGCGTGCCGACAAGGATGCGGAACGCATCATGCAGAATGCCTACCGCCGGGTGCTCACCGGCTTCGAGAGCTTCGACACCACGGTGCTGCTGAACTCCCGCTAACGGCCTCATCGGGCGGCGGCGGAACGCACCTCAGGGACCTGCTCGGCGTGGCCCGTATCCGCTTCGAACAGATGCAGCAGCTGCTCGGCCGATTCGCGGCTGGTTTCAATCAGCTTCTTGTCATCGTCCTTCACCGCAAGCTGCTTCGCAAAGGTTTCCTGGTCGTGAGCGCGGAAGCGGCGTGCAGTATCCGCAGCGACGGCCTTCGACAATCCGAGTCCCTCCATGACCTGGATGGACAGTTCCAAGCTGGCGGCGAAGGTCTCGCGGATATAAAACCGCACGCCCAAATCGGCGAGCCGGAATGCATGCTGCCGGTTGCGCGCCCGCGCGTATATTTTCAGGTTCGGGAACTGCTTCTTGACCATTTCAGCCGTGCGCACCGAGGCTTCCACATCATCGATGGCGAGCACGAAGACCTCGGCTTCCTCGGCATGCGCGGCGCGCAGCAGCTCCATCCGCGAGGCATCGCCGTAGAACACCTGATTGCCGAAGCGCCGCAGGAAATCCACCTGAGTTTGATTCGCTTCCAGCGCCGTGAAGGCAATCTTGCGCGCGCGCAGGATGCGGCCGACGATCTGCCCGAAGCGGCCGAAGCCGGCGATGATGACGCGCGGATACAGCTCGGTCGGCTTATCGAAGGGACGGTCGTCGGATTCCTTGGTCTTGAGCAGCATGTCGTGCAGCACGAGCAGCAGCGGGCTCAGGATCATCGAGGCGGTCACCGCCAGGACCAGAGTCTGCGCAACCTGCTTATTCATGATGCCGAGCGCTGCCGCGAGACCGAACAGCACGAAGGCGAACTCTCCGCCGGCCGGCAGGCTGAATGCCAGTCCGTGGCTTGCGACGCGGGAATGATGCGACAGTCGTCCGATCGCCCACAGCACCGCAACCTTCAGCAGCATGAATCCGACGGTCACGGCGGCGATGGTCACCGGGTCCTCGCGCACCAGATTCAGGTTGGCCGACATGCCCACGGTGATGAAGAACAAGCCGAGCAACAGCCCCTTGAACGGCTCGATGCTTGCCTCCAGTTCGTGCCGAAATTCGCTGTCGGCCAACAGCACGCCCGCCAGAAACGCGCCCAGCGACATCGACAGGCCGACCTGGCTCACCAATAACGATGTGCCGATCACCACCAACAGTCCCGCCGCCGTGAATGCCTCGGTGACGCGCGTCGCGGCGACGATTCTCAGCATCGGCCGCAGCACATAGCGGCCTCCGACGATGACGATGGCCAGCACGGCGATCAGCTTGAGCACCAGCCAAACGCGCGGCGGGGAGGAAACCTTGGTCGCGGCCTCAGCCAACAGTGGCAGCAGGGCGAGCGCGGGCATCACGGCGACGTCCTGGAACAGCAGGATGCTGAAGGCCGAGCGCCCATATTGGGAATTGAGCTGGCCGCGCTCGGCCAACAGCTGCAGCGCGAGCGCAGTGGAGGACATCGACAGGCCAAAGCCTACAATCAAGGCGGTTTGCCAGCTTTGATCGAAGGCGAAATAGGCGGCCGCGCCGATGCCGGCGGTGGTCAGCGCGACTTGGGCCCCGCCCAACCCGAGGATGGGCTTGCGCAACACCCACAGGCGCGAGGGCTGCAATTCGAGGCCGATGACGAACATGAGCAGAACGATGCCGAAGTCCGCGATTCGCTCGGTGGCATCGAATTTGCTGATCAATCCCAGGCAGCCGGGACCGATGATGATTCCCGCCGCCAGGTAGCCGAGCACCGATCCCAACCGGAAGTGCCGGAATATCGGAATTGCAATGACGGCGGCGGCGAGAAATATAGCGATCTGCGCCAACAAGCTCATACTATTTCCCCTGCAACCTCCAGAGCCCCGCATTATGTATCGTCACGGCATTCAATTCCCGATCAAAGACGCGGCGCTGCGCGAGGATGTCCATGGCCTCGGAGAAGTGATCGGCGAGACGCTGCGCGAACAGGGCGGGGATGCGTTTTTGGAACTCGTGGAAGGCGACCGGCACGCCGCCATTACCCGGCGCGAGGGCGATGCCGCGGCCGGGGAGTCGTTGCGGCTGCGAACCCAAGGCCGCTCGCCGTCCACGGCCACCGATCTCACGCGGGCATTTTCCATCTGGTTTCAGGCGGTCAATACGGCGGAGAAGGTGCACCGAGTACGGCGCCGGCGGCAATATCTCAACGCCTCGACCACGGGGCAGCCGGGCGGTATTGCCGATTGCATCGCGCGGCTGCATCGCGACGGGCTGTCCCTGGATGAGGTGCTGGCGCTGATCGGGTCCATCAGCATCGAGCCGGTGTTCACCGCGCATCCCACCGAGTCGACGCGGCGTACGCTGCTGCGCAAGCAGCAGCGCATCGCGCAGTCGTTGCTCGAGCGGCTCAACGCGGGACTTACCCCGGCGGAGCTCGGCATTCTGTGGGCCCGAGTGCGCCTGGAGATCACCAGCATCTGGCAAACCGAGGAGCATCCGCGGGCGGGCTTGACGGTGGTCGATGAGCGCGAGCACGTCGCGTTCTATTTGGTCGAGATTCTGTACCGCGTCGTGCCGTTCTTTTACGAGGAGATTGCCACGGCTCTGGGCCAGGCCTACGGGGTGGCGGCGGATCTGCGCTTCGGCTCGTGGGTGGGCGGCGACATGGACGGCAATCCGGACGTGCATGGCAAGACCATTCGCGAGACCCTGATGCGCCACCAGCAACTCATCGTCTCGACTTATTTTCAAGAGTGCCGGCAGCTGGCCGAGACCTTGAGCCAGAGCGCCAGCCGCGTGGTCATCGGCGAGCGGCTCGCGCAGCGCATCGAGACTTACAGCACCTTGCTGCCGGGAGCCTCCACGCTGGCGCCCGCGCGCCACGATCGCATGCCGTATCGGGTGTTCTTCGGCCAAATCGGCGAGCGGCTGCAGGCAACCTACGAGGGGCGGCCCAACGCTTACCAGAGTCCCGAGGAGTTGCTTGCGGACCTGCAGTTGAGCGCAGACAGCCTGACCGGCAACCGCGGCCGGCATGCGGGATATTTTCTGGTGCGGCGGCTGATTCGCCGGGTGCGCACCTTCGGATTTCATATCGCCACGCTCGACGTGACGCAGCACGCGCGAGTGCACGACGAGGTGATCGGGCAGGGATTGGGCGTGCCGCACTGGGGGTCGCAGGATCCCGTGCAGCGGCTGGCCCAATTGCGCGATTTGCTCGCCCGGGATCAAGGACCGACCTCGACTCTGGATGCGCTGGGGCGCCGCAGCTTATGGGTGTTCCAGGCCATCGCGCAGGCGCGCCACAAATTCGGCGGGCATGCCGTCGGAGCCTATGTGGTGAATGGAGCCCAGGGTCCCGAGGATGTATTGGCTGTGCTGCTGCTGGCGCGGTGGGCGGATATTGCCGATAAGCGCAGCGGCGAGTGCCCGGTCGATGTGGCGCCAATGTTCGAGTCGATTGGCGCGCTGGAGCAGGCCGGCGATGTGTTGCGTCGCCTGTACCGGGAGCCCGCCTATCGGCGACACCTTGCCTCGCGCGATGATCGCCAAACCGTGCTGATCGGGTATTCGGACAGCAACAAGCAGGGCGGCATCGCCGCCTCGCGCTGGGCATTGCAGGCCGGTCAGACTCAACTGCTCGAGGCGGCCCGGGAGTTGCGCATCAAGCTCACGATTTTTCATGGGCGCGGCGGCACCCCGGCGCGCGGCGGCGGCCGGACCGAGAATCTGGTCGAAGCAGCGCCGCCGGGAGCGATACACGGGGTGCTGCGCTTGACGGA
>Ga0302177_10003608_pt1 | contig 10796 bp, 8 predicted proteins | sample I_Palsa_E1_2_FD_198780 | JGI IMG/M metagenome (GOLD analysis project Ga0302177, IMG submission 198780) | Peat permafrost microbial communities from Stordalen Mire near Abisko, Sweden - I_Palsa_E1_2 | ecosystem: Environmental > Terrestrial > Soil > Palsa > Peat permafrost | place: Sweden: Abisko... | reverse complement strand
ACGCGTCAGTAGGGGTTGGTTACGGGCGCGCTCGTGGCCGCTACGCCGATGCTGCCGAAGACACCATCGGTTTGATCCGTGAATCCAGCCGTGTAGAACAGCGTCGTGAGAGGCTTGTCCGGATCGCCGTTGCCAAACACCAGCGCCCAGAGCCCCGGGATAGACAGCGTTCCGCCATTCGAGACCATGAGCTGGCTCACGAAGGTCCCGACCGAGCCACTCGGTGTGAATATGTTGATGGTACCATCGCCGAAATTGCCGATCAGCACGTCCCCGGCTATGGAGCCGAATCCCGACGGCGCCACGGCGATGCCCCACGGGGCGTTGAGCGTGCCCTGTGATGCAAAGCGGGTGACGAAGTTCCCACTCATATCGAAGACATCCACATAACCCAGACCAGCGCCCAGCGTCTCGCCAACCAGGGCCGCATTTTGCATCGCGTACGTGACGTACAACTGTCCGGCGACCGCTGCGATACCGAACGGTGCAAAGCCTGCCGGAAGAGTCGGATCGATGAATTTCCCTTGCATGGCGGTAGGTTTGGAAAAATCGGTAGCGAACACGTCGACTTTGCTGTTACGCAGATCCGTCGCATAGAGGAAAGTCGCCCCAGCGACGCTGCCGATCGCCAGACCCTTGTAGGCCGCGTGATTGGCACCATTGGCGATACTGTCATCGTAGGCCGTGACAGCGGTGGCACCGCTGCTCGGCGCCCAGGCGGCAATGGTTCCACCCACACCGTCGTATATGAATTGCGCCGATTGCATGCCATTGCTGGTGGCTATGAGAAAGCCGCCGTCGGAGTTGTAGACCTGTCCGGTCGGACTGGCCGGCTGGCCGACTGAGTTCGCTGGAATAGCGATGCCGAGGCTATTGGAACCGGTGATCGTGTCGGTCTCCACGACGCCTTCGCCAGTGTAGAGGGTTGCAACATTGCTGTGCTCGTCTGCAATCCAGAAGGGCAGGCCCGGTCCCACCGCCACGCCCCAGGGATTCTGCAGGTTCGAGTCAATCGTAGTGGTAGTCGCAACCACACCGACTTTGTTCGATACCAAAGCGGTATCGGCGAATTCCTGGCTCGGTTGCGAGGTCAGCTGGGCCGCCATATCGCTACTGCCACTGCCGCCGCCGCATGCGGTGAGGGCCACGGCGCAAACAGCGCCGATCGCAGATGCTGCGAACGCTCTGCGATTGATGATGCGATGCACTTTCATTCGAACTCTCCATGACTTGAAAAGAACTGCTGCGAGCGTGAGTAGCAGGTCATTGGGAGATAGTTCACAGAACTGTGCTGCGCATACCGATTTTGCACTCCACGGGCCGATAAGATCCCAAAATCATGAAATTCAGCACGATGCCGGATCGAATCCTGATATCCGCGTTCATGGCGGACGTCCCCGATCTGGTGTACTTCAAGGACCGCCAGGGTCGATTTGTATCCGTGAGTCAGTCGCTCGCGCGCAGCCTGGGTCACACCCCTGAAGAAATGGTCGGCAAGACCATCTTCGAATTCCTCGACGAAGAGCAGTCGCACGAGATTCACGACTTGCAGCTCGATCTGATGCGCAGGGACGAGCCGCTGATCGGTGAGCTGATGGAGCGCACCTGGCCTGATGGCCGCGTTAATTGGTACATCGGCCACCATATCCCGCTGCGCAACGCGCGCGGCAAGGTCATCGGCATCTATGGCATGAGCCGGGACGTCACGGCCTCGAAGATCACCGAACTCGCGCTCGCTGCCAGTACCGAGGAGCTCAAGGAAGCCAACGCTCGGCTGGAGGCGGCCAATGGCTATCTGCGTGCCGAGAAGCTGCGTGCCGATCAGATGACGGAGGCCGCACTGGCGGCGAGCCACGCCAAGAGTCAGTTCGTGGCCAATATGAGCCACGAGATCCGCACGCCGATGAACGGCGTCATGGGTATGACCGACTTGTTGCTCGACACGCCGCTGGATCCCATACAGCGCAAGTACGCCGAGAGCATTCGCGACAGCGCCGCCGCACTATTGACCGTGATCAACGACGTGCTCGACTTCTCGAAGGTCGAGGCTGGCAAGCTCGAGCTCGAGGAAGTCGAGATGAATCTGCGCGAGGCGGTCGAGGACGTCGCGCGCTTGATTTCGATCCAGGCCGATGCGAAGGGGCTTGAGGTCATCGTCAACATGGATCCGGCGCTGCCGGAAGCTTTGCGCGGCGATCCTGCGCGGGTGCGCCAGATCCTGCTTAATCTGTGCGGCAATGCCGTCAAATTCACGGCCGCGGGCGAGATCGCGATCGAGGTCTCGGTCCTCGAGACGGACGAGAAAGGCACCACCGTACGCATCGCGGTGCGCGATACGGGCATCGGTATTCCCGAGAATCGATTGCACATGCTGTTCGAGCCCTTCACGCAGGTGGATGCCTCGACCACGCGCCGCTTTGGGGGCACCGGGCTCGGTCTCTCGATCGTCAAGCGCCTCACGGAGCTCATGGGCGGCTCCACGGGTGTGGAGAGCCAGATGGGCGTTGGCTCTGTCTTCTGGTTCACGGCTCACTTCGGGGTTGCCCGTGCGGTGCGCCGGCGCTCGCGCCCACGCGGCTTGAAAGCATTGCGTGGGCAGCCCGCGCTCATCGTTGATGACAACGAGACCAACTGCAAAGTGCTCAGCGCGCAGCTCAAAGGCTGTGGACTGGAGCCCAGCTGCGCCTGCTCGGCCGACCAGGCGCTGGACATGATGCGAGCGGCCCAACAATCGGGGCATCCCTTCCAGGTCGCCCTGATCGATCATCAGATGCCCGGCTGCGATGGCGCACAGCTGGGTCGGCAGATCAATGCGGACCCGGATTTGAAATCGACACGACTCGTGTTGCTGACCTCATCGGGCCAGCACCACGAGCGCCAGACCTTCGCGGAACTCGGGTTCGCGGGCTATCTGCTCAAGCCCGTGATCCAGAGAGACCTGATCGACATCCTGCCGCTCGTGCTCGCCGGTTCTGCCAAGGACTGGCATACCGGCACGCTGCCGATCATCACGCGAGAGCAATTGCAGGAGCTGCGCGGACGCGAGCAGCGGCGCATCCTGGTAGCCGAGGACAACGCCGTGAACCGCATGGTCGCCTGCCGGCTATTGCAGAAGATGGGCTATCGCGTCGATGTCGTGAACGACGGCCGGCAGGCCGTGGACGCCTGGAAAAGCGCGCGCTACGACCTCATCGTCATGGACTGCCAGATGCCTCAATTCAATGGCTACGAGGCGGCGATGGAAATTCGCCGGCTCGAGGCCGACGCTCCAGTTAAGCGCCGCATCCCGATCATCGCACTGACCGCGCACGCCATGCCCGGGGCTGAGCGCGAGTGTAAGGCTGCGGGCATGGACGCCTATTTGGCAAAGCCGATCGACCGCGAGCGCCTCGAGAGCTATCTGGACGATTTTCTCGCGCACGAGCGGCAGGGCGATGTGCAATCGGCTCGCCCGCAACGTGCCGAGGATTCAAGCGCGGAAGTGCCCGTGGATTTGACCGGCGTGATGCTGCTCGCGGATGGGGATGTCGAATTTCAACGCGAGATCGTACGGGCCTTTGCCGCCACGGCGCGCGCGAGCATCGCCGAGGTCAAGGCCGCGCTCGAGCGCGGCGACGCGAAGGCCCTGGCGCGGGCCGCGCACGTCATCAAGGGCGCAAGCGCCTCGATTCAGGCCACAGCGGCCAGCCGGGCCGCCGCTGCGCTCGAGTCGGCGGCACGGGGCGGCGATGCCGCTGGGCTCGATGAGCTTGCCCAGGGGCTGCAGCACGAGATCGGACGCGCAGTGGATTACCTCGAGAACGCCGCGTGAATGCTCTGCCAGGCCAGCGCTCGGGCGAAGCCGATGCCGGGTCTGCGCAATGGCGGGTGTTGCTGGTCGAGGATGAGCCCACGCAACTGCGCATAGTCGAGCGGCGCCTGACCAAGGCCGGCTACGTCGTCGACACGGCGACCGATGGACAGAGCGCTCTGAACAAATTGAGCACCGGCCGCTTCCACATTTTGATCACCGACTGGGACATGGAGCCCATGGATGGCGCAACGCTATGCCGGCGCGTGCGTGAAATCACGACCCTCGACAGCTACGTCTACATCATCATGCTGACCGGCCACAACCAGGTCGCCGATGTCGTCGCGGGCTTCGAGGCCGGCGCCGACGATTACCTGCGCAAGCCCGCGGATGACGCCGAACTGCTGGCGCGGCTCAAGGCCGGAAGGCGCATCCTCGAGCTCGAGCAGCAGGTCCAGCGCCTCTCGGTCACCGATCCGCTGATTGAAATCTACAATCGACGCCATCTGATCGTGCAATTGCCGCGCGACATTGACCGTGCGCGCCGCTACCAGCGACCCCTGTCCATCGTCCTGGCCGACCTCGACGATTTCAAGCGCGTCAATGACGAGCACGGTCACCACGTCGGGGATCAGGTACTGCGCAGCTTCGCGCAGCGTGCCAGCACCGCGCTGCGTCAGTGCGACTGGATCGCCCGCTACGGCGGTGAGGAGTTCGTGTTCGTGCTGCCCGACACGGTGCTGTTCGGTGCGGCCGAGGCCGCGGAAAAGCTGCGCGCCGAATGTGAAGGCTCGCTGTTCGAGACCAGTGCGGGGAGCTTGCGTGTTACGGCGAGTTTCGGCGTCGCCGAGCTCGCTTCAGACCAGGCTTACCCGGAAGGGGCCGATGGCTTCCTGCGCCGTGCCGATCTTGCGCTCTACAAAGCCAAACGCGACGGCCGCAATTGCGTCAGGAACTCCGCCGCCTAGTGCGGTAAGTCACCAGCTGCCGACATTCGGCATCGACACCCAGGGCTCCTGCGGTGCCAGCGCCTCGCCCCGCTGCAGCAGTTCGATCGATATCTGATCCGGGGAGCGTACAAAAGCCATGCGACCATCGCGCGGCGGGCGATTGATCGTGACCCCATGCTGCTGCAGGCGCTTGCAGGTCGCGTAGATATCCTCGACCTCGTAGGCCACGTGACCGAAATTGCGGCCGCCCGTGTAGGCTTCCGGATCCCAATTCCAGGTCAACTCGATCTGCGCTGCGGCGTCCGCGGGCGCGGCGACGAACACGAGCGTGAAGCGCCCCTTGGTGTTTTCAATGCGGCGCAGTTCCGCCAGACCCAACGCGTCACAATAGAATGCCAATGAGGCTGTCAGATCTGTGGCACGCACCATCGTGTGTAGATATTTCATTGCTCCTTCATATCGCAGCCGCGCGTCGGATACAACCCACCCGCTTAGATGGCGTGCGGCGGCAGTGCAGCGCCGCCTGAATTGAGGCAGTATCGGGGAGCGAACCATGAACCACACCGGCAACTTCAGGCTGGCGGTAGCCGTCAACAGCACCGATCACACCGTCGGCGAGCCACACGCCGCCGCGATCGTGGTTGAATATGGGGATTTCCAGTGTCCCAACTGCAAGCAGGCGGCGCCGGCGGTCAAATTACTGCTCGAGAAATTTGCCGGTCGAGTGCGCTTTGTCTTCCGCCATTTTCCGCTCGAAGAGATCCACCCGCAGGCGCTGCTCGCCGCGGAAGTGGCCGAGGTCGGCGCTGCACAGGGCAAATTCTGGCCGATGTACGATCTGCTGTTCGAGCATCAACTGCAGCTGCAGCCCAAGGATCTGTACCGCTATGGGCAGCGCGCACAGCTTGACATGGCCCGTTACACCGCCGAGCTTGACGATCACATCTATCTGCAGCGCGTGCGCGAACACGAACGCAGCGGCCGACTCAGCGGCGTGCGCGCGACGCCGACCTTCTTCGTCAATGACAGCATCGAGGATGTCTCCTTTGGCTTGCAGCGATTGTTCGACGCCGTGGAGTCAAGACTTGCGCCGCAGCGGCGTTGAGGGATGTCGCCATGATTGATCTGTACTATTGGCCGACGCCCAACGGGCACAAAATCACGATGTTTCTCGAGGAAGCCCAGCTGCCCTACCGCCTGATGCCCGTCAACATCGGTAAGGGCGATCAATTCCAGCCGCAATTCCTCGCGATCAGCCCGAACAATCGCATGCCGGCCATCGTCGATGCTGCCCCAGCCGACGGCGGCGCGCCGATCTCGGTGTTTGAGTCCGGGGCCATCCTGCTGTATCTGGCTGAGAAGAGCGGCCAACTCTTGCCGCACGAGATTCGCGGCCGCAAGGCGGCGCTCGAATGGCTGTTCTGGCAGGTCGGCGGGCTCGGACCGATGGCCGGCCAGAACCATCATTTCGCGCGCTACGCGACCGAGCAAATTCCCTATGCGATCGAGCGTTACGTCAAGGAGACGAATCGGCTCTATGGGGTCATGAACCGCCGTCTGACGCAGGTGCCATTTCTTGCAGGCGAGGACTACTCGATTGCCGACCTGGCAGCCTATCCCTGGATCGTTCCCTGGTCGGCGCAGCAGCAGGATCTGGCGCAGTTCCCGGCGCTGCGGCGTTGGTTCGAGCAGATCGCGGCGCGACCCGCGACCGTACGTGCCTACCTGCGCGCGCAGGAGTTTCCAGCCTCCCCGAGCATGACGGAGGAGGCGCGTCGTGTGCTTTTTGGTCAGACGGCGCAGACTGTCGGCTAGAGCCGCGGGGGCGCGCTCGCCGCGCGCTTGCACAGCGACGTGATTTCTGTGGTCATAAACTTCATCACGTAAATCTCTCAAATGACTGATAACAAACAGAAAATATCTGTATTGTTCGTATGCATGGGGAACATCTGCCGCTCGCCCACCGCCGAGGCGGTGTTTCGTCATCTAGTGCCGCAGCTCGCCCCTGAGCTCGATGTTGCGGTCGACTCAGCGGCCACACATGCCTATCACCTTGGCGCAGCCCCGGACGCACGCATGCAACGTGTCGCCGAGCAGCACGGTATCGACATGTCGCAATTGCGTGCGCGCCGCCTCCTGGCTGCCGACTTCGAGCACTTCGACTGGATCATCGTCATGGACGAGAACAATCGCCACGACGCACGCGCGCTCTCGCCCCCAGCGGCTCGTGCGCGCTTGTGCCGGCTGCTGGACTTCGCCCCCGAGCAGGAACTGCGCGATGTTCCGGATCCCTACTATGGCGGCCCGGCGCAGTTCGCGCTGGTGCTCAGTCTCGTGGATCTGGGCGTGCGCGGTCTGATCGAGGCATTGCGAACGGCAGAGCCGACGCTGGCGACAGCGGCTTCGCGCGCGCAGTAGCCTGTGGCGGCATCGACACCGCCGCCGATCGTGCTGCCGCCACATCCGCCGCTGCTGGCCTACTATCCACGCGAAGATGAGCGGCGTGAGTGGCTGCTGCGGCTGTTTGATCGCACCGCTGTCGACTACGACCGCATCGAGCGCATCATGGCTTTGGGCAGCGGCTCCTGGTACCGGCGCCGCGCGTTGCAGCGATCCGGATTACGCGCCGGCATGAGGGTGTTCGATATCGGCACCGGCACCGGGCTCGTGGCGCGCGAAGCCGCGCGCATCGTCGGGGATCCGTCGCTCATCGTGGGTGTTGATCCGAGCGCGGGTATGGTTCGCAATGCGCGCGTGCCGGCGGGTGTGCAGCTGCTTGCGGGCAGCGCCGAGTGCATTCCGGCGGCCGATGGGGCGGCGGACTTCCTGAGCATGGGCTACGCTCTGCGCCACATCAGCGATCTGTCGCTCGCATTTCGTGAGTTCCATCGCGTGCTCAGACCCGGCGGTCGGCTATGCCTGCTCGAATTGACGCGGCCCGAAGGCGCCGGCTCGCGCGCGCTATTACGGCTCTACATGCGCGGGCTGATTCCATTGGCCGCGCGCCTGGTGGCGCACCACGCCGACACGCCTGAGCTCATGCGCTATTACTGGGACACGATCGAAGCCTGTGCCGCGCCGACATTGATTCTCGCCGCCATCCGCGCCGCCGGCTTCGTCGAAGTGCGCCGTTACGTCGAGCTCGGCATCTTTTCCGAGTACTGCGCGCGCAAGCCGCAGCCTCAATACTCGAGCTGATAGGTCAGACCGACGCTGCTGCCGGGATCATTCTGCGGTGTGGCGCCCTGCAGCGTGCCGCCGCCCGTGCCCACCACACTCTGCACCTTGAGGTGCTGCGTCAGATCGATCTGCACCTCAGCCTGCGAAGTGCCGGTGGTGCTTTGCTTGGCGCCCACGAAAACGCGGCGTGATACATAGCGTCCGGCTTCGATACTCGCGGCATTGGCAGCCTGGCCCGCGCCGGCCGCGGTCGTAGTCGGGCTCGCGTTACCCGAGCTCGTGCCGCTGATGGCCAGTCGATCGAGCCCGAGCTTGCGCTGCACCGCCGTGAGCGGGCTGAAGCCGCCGGCACCGGTCGTCATCGAGGCCAGAGCGGCGGCGATCTGCGCGACCTGCAAGGTGGACAACTGCGTGGGAGGTGCGCCAAACAGCACCAGCGCGAGAATCTCATCCGGCGTCTCCTCGGGCGTGCTGCTCAGTTTGATCTCGGGCGCATCTGCATAGCCGCCGATAGTGAGATTCGCGGTGATGCCGTTGACCGTTCTGCTGGCGGTGAAATCCAGTGTCGGATCGACTTTCTTGCGCACGCCGGTGCCGTTGAAACTCAGACGCCCGCTCGTGAAGGTCAGCGTCGCGCCGCCCATAGCGTAGGTGCCGCTGCGCAGATCAAAGCCGCCGCTGAATACAGGATCGCCGATCGTGCCGGCCACGTGCATCGTGCCGCCGACTTCGGCGTCGATGCCTCGGCCCTTTATGAATACCTGCCGCGGTGCGTCAATCGCTACATCCAGGCCGATGCGGCTCCAGCCCGAGGGCTGCGGCACTTCGACCGGCCGACCGGCCCGGCGCACGTCGAGCACCGCCACGCTGGGCGGAAACGCATCGGGAATATGGATGTCGGCGCGGTTGATGCGCACATTACCCGACGCATTGAGGGCGCCGCGCAATTGGCCGCTGAGCTTGAGGTTGAGATCCACATTGGCCGTGATCAGATCGCTCGTGAGCGTCTGCGCATTCTTGCCCTGCAAACTGAAATCAACGGGCATGCGATCGCCCAATCCGACCGTACCACTGGCCGATACGCTCCCCGGTCCGGCGCGCGCGCTGAAGGACTGCAGGCGCCACTGCGAGCCTTCGCCCGCGAGCGTCGCATTGATCTCGCTCAGATGCAGTCCACGCGGATAATCCTGCAGGTCGGCATGCGCGAGTTGCAAAGTGCCGCGCGCCTGCGGCGCGCTCACAGTGCCGGAGATATCCGCTTCGAGCTGCGCCTGCCCCTGTAGTCGCTGCCCGCTGGCCTCCAGCACCGGATTGGCCAGCGCCAGGTCCAGCTTGCCGGCCAGCTTGAGCGCGATCGGCGCCGCGGCGTTCAATGGCGCCTGCCCGGAGGCCTGCAAGCGCAGCCCCGGCCCTGAATCGAGCTGCAGATCCAGTTGCGCCACCGTGCCCTGCAGCTGCGCGTGCGCTGTCAGATCCACCGCCGGCAGCGCGCGCGTTGCGCCGCTGCGGCTGTGCAGTCCGTGAGCGTGCAGATTCACACTGCCGGTTGGCGCCGCGAGGCTGCCATGCAATTGCGCGTCCGCTTCGAGCGCGCCGTCCGCTTCCAGATTCGGCAACCAGGGATGCAATAACTGCGGGCTCAGATCGTGCAGCGAGACACTCATGTCCAGCGTTGGGATCAGTCGACCCTGCACCTGCAATTGGCTCGTGCCGGCAGCCATGCGCAGATCCTGCACGGCAATACCCTGATCAAACGATACCAGTGCCGGTGCCGCCAGTTGCAGCGACTCACCACGGTATTGCGCTTGCAAGGCGCTCAAGTGCAACTCGCGCCGCTCGGCATTGAATGTAGCGGTGGCATCAACGGCTGCGCGCGCATCCGCCTCGCCCGCGCTCGTGGCCGTCAGATGCAAGACCACAGCGCCGAACGGACCATCCAGCTGCGCCTGCAGACTCACTGGTATCTTCGCGAGTATCCCCTGTGCTGCCAGCTTCAGCGCCAATACCGGGCGCGTGCGCAGCGCTGTGATGCTGCCCGTGAGCTCCAGGGTGCTGATCTGCTGTGCCGGTACGCCGACATCGGCAGCCACGACGTGCAATTGCGCCCCCGCGTCCGCATTGCCATCCAGATCCGCGCGCGCATCGACGCTGCCGCGCACCGGCACTGCGAGCAATTGATCGAGCTCCTCGAGGTGTGCCATGTGCAATGTCAGCTGACCCCGCGGCGCGCCGGCATCGGCCGGCACCTGCAGCTCACCCTCGGCTACGGCGCTGCGCCATTGCCCGTGCTCGATCTTCGCCAACCATGCACCGGCCTCACTGCGCGTGAGACTCGCATCGAGCTGGATTGGCGCACCATCCAGAGCGCCGGCGAGCTGCATATCAGCGCTCGTTCGCGCCGGCAGATCATGCGCGTGCAATTGCAGTCGCAGCGCCCCGCTCTGCGAGCCGTTCGCGGATAGCTGCGCATCGAACGCCGCCGCGAGCGCAAGCCGCGGGGCCTGACCGCGCACGGTGCCCTGCCCATCGGCGTAGCCGGACAGATGCGGCGAGAGCGCTGCCAGATCGTGCATGGCCAGCGTCCAATTCATGTCCAGCACGCCCTCCTTATCCCCGCCGCGCAGCGAGACCTGCAGGGCGCTGGACTGAAGCTGCGCGCGCTCGAGCGCAAAGTTGCGCGGCGCCAGGGTGAACGCGGCGGTGAGGTTGGCCGTCGGGCCCAAGGCTCCGACCAGCGCTGGGGTGCCACCGGTGATATCAAAGCTGCTGGAGGTCTCGAAGCGAGCGCTGCCCCCGTGCGTACGAACTTGCGCCTGCAGCTTGCCCTGGCCTTGCAGATTCAGTTCTACTAGGGCCGCGAGCGGCTTGAGCTGCGC